>Ga0302325_10005870_pt1 | contig 27776 bp, 18 predicted proteins | sample Palsa_T0_2_FD_201948 | JGI IMG/M metagenome (GOLD analysis project Ga0302325, IMG submission 201948) | Peat permafrost microbial communities from Stordalen Mire near Abisko, Sweden - Palsa_T0_2 | ecosystem: Environmental > Terrestrial > Soil > Palsa > Peat permafrost | place: Sweden: Abisko... | reverse complement strand
CTGGCGTGGCAGAGGCCGGCGGACGCGCGGCTGATGCCGGGATTTTGGGAACTGCCGGAGCGCGAGCACTTGCCGGGCGCGAAGCCGAAGGATGAACTGGGCGGTTTCCGGCATGGCATTACGGTGCATAACTACCGAATTACCGTTTGGCGCACGGCAGTGCCGTCGAAGTTGGAGAACTGCCGCTGGCTGGAGGTTGGCGGTCTGAGTGCTTTGCCGCTCAGCACGATTTTCAAGAAAGCGCTGAAAATCGTTGTTCGTCTGTAGGAAACTGATTAGGGAGCCATGCAAATGTTTAAGAGCTTACTCGCTTTCTGCCTGGTGGGATTTTTGCAGGCGCAACAGCCGGTGTTGAAAGAGCGGCCAGCTGCGCCGGCGGAAGCGGTGCAAGTTGATTCCGGCACACACATTCTGTTGAACATGATCAACAGCGTAAGCACCAAGCAGGCGGTGGTGGGAGACCGGATTTATCTCGAAACGGCTTTTCCGGTGATAGCCAATGGAAAGATTATTGTGCCGCAGGGCAGTTGGGTCACTGGCACGGTCACGCAAGTGAAGCGTCCCGGACGCATGAAAGGCAAGGGCGAGTTGGAAGTGCGCTTCGATTCGCTGACGCTGCCGAACGGGGTGACGCGCAACTTCCGGTCGGACTTGGGCGCGCTGGATGCAACGAATAGCGGGACACTGGATCGCGAAAACAGCAAGGTCAAAGGGCCGGGCGATAAAGCCGGCGATGCCGGGACGGTGGTGCGCACGACAGAGGCCGGCGCGGTCATCGGGACGGCGGCGGGCGCGGCGGCGGGGCACATTGGCACAGGAAGCTTAGTTGGATTGGCGGGTGGAGCGGCGGGCGGTTTGATTGGCGTGTTGGCGAGCCGGGGGCCCGATGCGGTGCTGCCGAGAGGATCGTCTGTGGAAATGGTTTTGGACCGTCCGTTGGTTTATACGCCGGCGGAACTGGATTTGACCGGCGCACCGCCGAGAGGGACGACTTTCGTGCAAAGCCCTCCGGCCGAACAGAAGCGCGGCTGGCCGAGTTCGCCGTTTTAGAGCCACCTTTTGGCAGGCGAAACCGCCTGGCGAAACCGCCTGCCCCACCCGGTTGACGTTCGGCATTGCGCATCATCCACTAGTTACTTTGCGAGCGGCTCACCCCAGCGACCATTGAAGGCGATTTCAGAAAGCGGCTTGCGGGTGCGAGGCGCAAGCTCGCGCTGCTTCAATTGATCGTCCGAAAGCTTGTCGGGTGAATCCGCATAGCCGAAAGCGGCGACGGCGCCAATTTGAAATTCAGGCGGAATGTTGAACACCTCGCGGGCTTTCTGCTGATCGAAGCCAGCCATGCCGTGAGCCTGCAGGCCGGATTCCGTTGCCTGAAGCATCATGTGCGCCAAAGCGGCGCCGGCGTCATGAAGGGCGTAGGCGTTGGGCGTTTCGTTATGCGAGAAGTTGGCGCGGGCCACCGTCAAGATAAGGACAGAAGCGTTCTTGGCCCAGGCCTGATTGAAAGGCATGAGAACGGATAGCATCCTCTGGAAAGCTTCGGTATCTGTTTTTTTGGCGACGATGAAACGCCAAGGCTGCTCGTTGTAGGAGGAAGCCGCCCAACGGCCGGCGTCGAGGATGGTCTCGATAACTTCGTCCGGGACCTCGCGCGAAGCGAACGAACGAGGGCTCCAGCGCACGCGAAAGAGTTCGTGAACGCCAGGTTTCGTGTCGGCGTATTTGCCCGAGGGCATGGAGGCCGGGGAAGGTTTTGTGCTCAAGGTTATTCCGTCTCCGCGAATGCGGGCTCGGCGCCAGCCGCCGAATCGCTATCTTGGTCGTCGCCGTAAGAATAGTAATCGTGATAGTAAGTGTACTTACTGTAGAGCTCGCCGCGGCGAGCGCCGTTTACCACAATGCCTAAGACGTTATTCTCGCAAAGGGACTGCAAGGCCCGGCTGACGGAATCGAAGGTAGTGGTGCCGATGCGGACCACCAGGACGGTGGCATCGCACATGGTGGCCAGCAGGTTGCCGTCGGCAGCGAAGAGCAAGGGCGGGCTGTCGATAATGACCCAATCGAAATGGCTGCGCAACTCGCCGATGAGACTTTGGCACTCTTTTAGGTTCAAGAGTTCGAGCGGATTGGGAACCGCGTCGCCGGCGGTCATGAGATACAAGTTAGAATCGCCGATGCGCATCAGAATGTCACCGAGAGAGGCGGTGCCCTGAAGGTAATTGGTCATACCGGGCGAGATCGGAATTTGAAAGGTCTTATCCACCGTCGGGCGGCGGAAATCGAAATCGGCCAAAAGAACACGCTTGTCGGCGAGTTGCGCCTGGGTGAGAGCGAGGTTGGCGGCGGTAAACGATTTGCCTTCGGCGGGTGAGGCGCTGGTAACAACCAAAGTGTGCAGCGGCTGCAGGGTTTGCAGGTGATTCAGACGGGTGCGCAGAGTGCGAAATTCCTCGGCAGGCGCTTCGCGAGGCTTGGATGGGTTGACCAGCAGTGCATCGCTTAAAGGGCTATAGTCGATGATGCGCGCGTTTTGAATATAGGATTCGATATCGCCGATTTCGGCAGCAGCAGGTTCCTCATACGGCGGGGCGAACGCAGGGGCGCTGGGGTCGAAGCCCGCCGGATAGCGCGGGGCGCGGTCCGCCGACTGGCTGGCAAGGCTTGTGGTGGAGGTGTCACTTCTGGGTTTTTCGGGGGTTTCTTGTGCCGCTCTGCGCAGCGCGTCGTGAACTCGGCTCATATGCTTTCTTTTATGCCTTGCTTAAGTAGTAGTGCGCCACGGAACCCGCCATGATAGCGATCCCAAGGATTGTACCGGTTGCCCAACTGACCCACATGACTTGCTTGCGGCGTTGAACGACAACGTCGTTCTCAAGCAATGGGATGCTGCCTAAAATTGAAAGCTGGGTGTAAAGGCGTGCGTCTTTCAGATTCTTGAGCGACGTATCGCGCACTTCGCGGACGCCGACTAAAATGAAGCCTAATACCAGTCCTCCGGCCAAGCCAAAAGGAATGATCTTGGCGCGCTGCGGACTGGTGGGCGTGGTGGGAGTAGAGGCGGCATCGAGAAGCTCGAGCGTTTCTCCCTGTTTTTGGCGCTCCATGTTAAGCGAAATCTTGGACATTTGAATCGACTGCTGAAGCTTGAGAAATTCGGCCTGAGCATTGTCGCGGTCGCGCTGCAATTCGGTATATTCCTTTTCGCCGCTGGGCTGTTCTTCAATGCGAGCCTGATAGGCGCGCAGGGCGGCGTTGACGCTGGCAATTTCGCGAGTGATGCCGGCTTCCTCCAATTGCGCTATTTTCATCTGGCTCTGAATCGCTTCTACCTGCTGTTGGGCGTCCATGCGTTCACGCGCCAGGAGCGGGTTCTCGGAGGCATTCTCGGCCGGCTTCGGCGCGGGTGCCTTGACAGCTTCATCGCGCTCGCGTTTCAGCCGCTCCAGTTGATCTTTTGCCGCCTCCAGATCGGGATATGTGTCTTGATATTTTTCCTTCATGGCCGCGATGTTGGATTGCAAAGTGTCAATTTCCTTCTCCAGTTCCAACGTTTTCGACTCGTGGATCTGGGAGGCCGGGGTGGTTGCCTTGATAGAGGCGAGGCGGTCTTTGTAGATGTGGAGAGTGGTATCGAGCGTCATGCGGCGCTCAGCGTTGCGCGTGGCCTGGTCGGTGAGCGAACTGAGGCGCTGCTCGAGCGCCGCCATCTGCGCCATGTTGGTTTGCACCTGTTCGGGCAGTTTGCCTTGATTCCGTTGCCGGTAGTCCTGGAGTTTCTGATCGGCGGCTTCGAGCTCGCGTTTAGCATTTTCGTACTCATCGGTCAAGAAAGAATTCGCGGAAATCTGGCTGCTCAACTGTTCCTGCGAACTGGCGTTCATAAAGCGCGAGACGAGGTCTGTGCAAACGCGATAAGCCGTCAGGCGGTCGCGATAAGAAAACTGGATCTTCATGGCGGGAAGACTACGGCCGCTTTGAATGTTGGTGATACCCACTGCCGGCTGAATAACGATGGCATCCCGCATGGTGGTGAGGACATCTTCCATGGGTTCGCGCTTCAGTTCTTCCTTATACAAACCGTAGCTGGCGATCAAAGAACTCAGCACGCTACGGCTCAAGATCTGCTGAGCCATGCCGTTGATGCGATCGGAAACGTCCTGGGAACCGATGCTGTGAACGAGTTCCCCGGAAATTTGCTGCGGCACGATGCGGATGGCGGCTTGCGATACAAAAGTGTCTTCCATGAGATAGGCGATGACCGTGGCTACGACAATGCCGGCAAAGGCCGGGCCGACGATCCAGCGGACGTTACGCCGGAGAATATCAATGTAGTCTTCAAAATCAAGCGCGCGGCGCGGAACTGAAAGTCTGTCTAACATAGTGTTTTCTCTGGTTAAGTATGTCGTTTCATGAATGCGCTACGGAGGAGAAGAAAGACCAAACCAGGTCGCTGACGCTTCCGGCTCCGAGTCGGCGCGCTGTCGATTTTCATTATCATTTGGTGGGCCGAAGGGTCATGGGAACTGAAAGTCTGTCTAGCATAGTGTGGTCTCCGCCCTAGGGCACGAAGATATGATCGCCCGGTTCTAAAGGGATGTTCTGCGCCATATTCTTGCCGTTGATGACTTCCTTGTAATTGAATGGAATTTTTTTGTCGCCGCGCAGAACATAGATTTTCTTCTTGTTCGCGAAATCCTGCAAACCACCAGCCTTGCTGATGGCTTCGAGAATTGTGGTGGGCCTGTCCAGAAGGAACTCGCCGGGATGGTTCACTTCGCCATCCAGATAGTATTTTTTGCTTTCGACCGCCTGTACGGTTACAGTGACAATGGGTTTTTTCAACTCCTTGCTCAAAGCTTTGGTGATGGTGGTTTCAATTTCGTGCGGCGTAAAACCGCCGGCATCGAGATCGCCGACCAGGGGGAGGGTGATTTTGCCATCTTGATGCACGACCACGGGACCGGTGAATTTATCTTCGTTCCAGACTTTGACCATCAGAACATCGGCCGGGCCGACCTTGTACGTGTTGGTATCGACGGAGGCACCGACGGAATTTTCCAGCTTGCGCTCGGCATCGGTTTTGGACGAATCGTTGGATGGGGGCTTTTGCGTGGAATCCGGAATGATGGGCGCCGGGGGAGCTTGCTGGGCAAAAGAAGCGATGCAGAGATTCAGCACAACGAAAAAGTTTCGCATGAGTTTCGACAAATCAAAGGGGACTATCATGATTTTACACGGTTTTGCCAGGCTGAAGCCTGCCCCACCTTCAGAAGGACCTCCGGGCGCTGCCGGACAGAAAAGTGGGCTCGGATCGCGATAGGGGCACCCAAACCTCCATTGGCGTATTGTCCCTGTTGCCGATTGCGTAGTAAGGTATGAAAGTCAATGTGACCATGCGTTTCGGGCGGGTGCCTCCCCCAGTAAAAGGCTGATAGAGCGGTTCGTCTCCCATTGACCTTTCGGCTACTAAACCGGAAACCTTTAGCGCGGCGACGCCACCGAGAAAATCCTTTCTGAAATCGACGGAAAAAGCGTTACTGGCTTTTAAGAATACGTCGGCGATGGCGATTCCGTTCTGGTCGGTTTGTTCGAGAGCGTAGACGAGTGGTCCACGCTGGACGGCGACGCGGCCAAAGTCGTCAGTCAAACGGGGATTGGCGGACATTAGAACCGTTTGCAGCGGCAGATTCAGCGAGATAGTGTCGCCGGCATGCCAGTTTCGCGAAAGCGGGATGAAGGACCCTCGATGGGCGGAGGGTAAGGGGAACGGTTGACCATTCACCTGGACATCCATGCCAGAGGCCCATTCGGGCCAGCGAAGATAGACAGTGAAATTGGCGGCGTGCGCGGGATCGACCGTGAAGTGAATGTCGCCGGACCAGGGATAGTTAGTGGTTTGACTTAGTTTTAGGGGCGTGCCGTCGTCCAGATGCCAATCTAGTTCGGAAGCTTGATATAGGTTGACGTAAACACCGTCGCGGCTGGTGGAATAGAGATAAGCCGGAAGCGATTCGAAGAGGCGCTGAATGTTCGGCGGGCAGCAGGTGGTGTCATACCAGGGATTGCGCAATTTATCGCCGGAGGAAGCCAGCGGGTTGCGGTAGCAGTATAAGGTGCCCGAAAGGGAAAGCCCCGAATTGACGCCGTTGTAGAGAGCGCGCTCGAGAAGGTCGGCATAACGGGCGTCGCCGGTGAGGGCCAGTAAGCGATAGTTCCACATCACATTGGCGATGGCGGCGCAAGTTTCGGCGTAAGCTTGTTCGCTGGGCAGTTCATAAGGATCGCCAAAACTTTCGCCGCCCGAGCGGGAGCCCACACCGCCGGTGATATACATTTTGCGGGTGACGAGATCGGTCCAGAGGACATCGAGAGTTTTCTTGTAGGCAGGATCGCCGGTTTCCGTGAAGTAGTCGGTGGCGCCGGAGGCCGCGTAGAGAGCGCGAACGGCGTGCCCTTCGAATTCGGTATGCGACGTGAAGGGTTTGCCGCTGAACATGTAGTGAATGTCGGAATCCTTGAGTTTGAGGCGTTCGTGCTCGACGCCGCTCAAGAGATAGCGGGCGAAATCAAGATACTTGGTCTGGCGCGTGGTGCGGTAAAGCTCAACCAGAGCCATTTCGAGTTCGGGATGACCGGTGACGAAAGGACGCTTGGAGGGGCCGAAGTTATCGACGACGTAATCGGCGAAACGGATGCCCGCGTCGAGCAGGCGGCGGTTGCCGGTGGCGCGATAGTAAGCGATGCCGGCTTGCAACAGGTGACCGAGGCAATAGTCTTCATGCGAACGGGTGAGCTCGGTAAAACGAAGGTGAGCTTTGTCGGCGGTGTAGTACGTGTTGAGATAACCAGAGGGTTCCTGGGCGGCGACGATGTGGCCGATGAGGGAATCGATATCGCCTTTGAGTTGAGCGCGGGCGGCGTCGGACGTTTCGTTCGAAGCGAGCGCCCAAGCGGCGGCTTCAATCCATTTGTAGAGGTCGGAATCGGTATACAGAGGCCCGCGGCGGGGAAGATCGGGGCGGCCTTCGAGACGGCGGAAGTTATCGACGACGCCGTGCTCTTCGAGAAGCAGGAGCAGCGAAGGGAGACTGCGCTCAGTGACGACACGGCGGCGCGCGGCCCAGAAACCATCGCCGATGTGGACGGCTTGGACCGGGACCGGATGTTGGCGGGCGTTGGGCGATTCATCGAGGAAAATGACGCCCTGCTGATTCCAGGCGGGGAGGATGTTTTCCCTGGCCGCGCCGATAAAACAGAAGACGAGCGCGCAGGCGGTGAAGCGGCGAAGGGTTGAGGATAGAGGCGTCATAAGGATTTTAGATGGGAATACACGAGTGAGACCGGCAGACCGACGACGTTGTGATAGCTCCCATGTATTTGCGTTACGAAGCGCGAGGCCCGCCCTTGGATGGCATAGGCGCCAGCTTTGTCACGCGTCTCCCCGCTTCGAGTGTACTCCTCAATTTCCTGCTCGGTGAGCGGGGCGAAGGAAACGGTGGTGGCGGCGAGATCGTTGATGACGCGCTGGCCGGCGATGAGGCAGATGCCGGTGTAGACAAAATGGTCGCGGCCGGAGAGCCGGCGGAGCATGCGGCGGGCGTCTTCGTCGTCGCGGGGCTTGCCGAAAATTTCGGGGTTGGGGCCGTTGGCGAGGCAGACGACGGTGTCGGCGGCGAGAACGATGTCGGCCGGATCGCGCGGGACGGCGAAGGCTTTTTCCTGCGAGATGCGCTGGACGAAGGCGGTGGGCGATTCGGCGGGCAGCGGTTCTTCGGGGATGGCGCTGGGGCGGACGATATGCGGCAAACCGGCGGCGAGCAGGAGTTCGTGGCGGCGGGGTGACGCCGAGGCCAGAATGAGCATCTCTCCCATGAACATAGCGCGACCGGTTGGGGCAGTTTGGGGGCGGGTTTTCGATGGGCGGAAAGGGGGGTTTTTGACGGGATTTAAGAGGGTTGGAAAAGGCGATTCGGTCCCCCGTATAAAAAATAGAAGTGAGACGCACCAGAAAGTGGCTGATTCCGGGGGTCGCGAAGGGAATTCTTCCCGCCGTGAAGATTGGGGCAGAATGGCGGCTGACGGCGCGGTGTTCAAGCTGGTGTTCTCCTTTTCGTAAAATTGAGCGACTTACGGGGTGAACGTGGGAAGCCGCTACTGAGTTAAGGGTAGAGAGGCGGCGAATGGAGAAATGAGTTTCTGGGCGGTAAGTGGTTGAAAGGAATGATAGAAAATTTTCTTGGTTGGGCGGTGACTGGGAAAATTAGCCATGGATGAACACAGCGAAAAGTCGTCTGTCCCGTCTGTCCCCTTTTTGCGTATTGAATCCGGAGATCAGCGGGCAGTGCCGTCGAGGTAAGTAAGCGCCTTCATCCACACCTGGCCGGCTACTTCACGCCCCAGGGTCCGTCCCACCAAATCATCCTTCTCAAAGTGAATGCCACCATACCTTCTCGAAAGGCCGGCCTGATCCGCGGCTTCTGAAAACGTCTGCCACGAAAGTTCGACCGCTGCGGACGGGGTAAGCCCGCGCTCAATTAAAGACGTCCCGGGAAGAATCGTCACGGATTCCCCAAACGAATCACTACCTGTAAATCGTTGCAGAATCTCCGCCGCCGCGGCACTCAGGGCGCTATGTCCTGAGACATAACTTGCAAACGGCGGTGTTGGCAGATAGCTCCTGAAGTCCTTGCCGTAGATCGTTCTGACGCCCAGGCCAGGCCCAGCCCATGCGCGAATTTGCCGCGTTCCCAGAAGGCCGCGAATCACGCTCACGGGCCGAATAGAATCCGCGCAGCGCTTCACGTCCCAAGCGGCGATGCCGGCATCCATCAGTGCATTGCTTAAGACAAAGAAAAGCTTTATGTCGCGATCGAAGCTGTTGTGGTCACGTAGCGAAACGTGCTGGGCAAACGTAGACCAGTGGCCGGGCGGCGTTACTGTTGTCGATCCATCCGCCCAGTATTCGGCGATGGCCTTTTCCTTATCCCCGAGCTGGCCGCTCAGATCCGCCACATCCAGCGCCTGCTTCCAATAATTGAGCGTCGGATACAGGTACGGCCCCGCTGCGAGCGCGTGCGCGCGAAACTGCAGGTTGCCTTCCGCAAAGGGCTTTACCAGTCCCCACTGCGGTAACAACCATTTCTGTGCTACTCCGTTCACAAGCAGCGGCTGCCAGCGATTCGGATCTCGCAACAGCTCAAGTGTGTTGGCTGGAGTAAATCCCGAGTAATCCGAGTAAGTGCCAGGATGCATGTCGCCGAGCTGGTTAGAGCCGTCGCGATGACGAAAGGTGAGCACTGCGCCGCACGCCAGGTTCCCAATCCCGCCCGGCGTTCGCGCATCGCTGGAGGTGTCGGACGCATCAAACCCTAACTCACTCATCAACGGATCAAACAGCATCATCGTCTGGCTGGGAAAAAGATTCACCAGCGCGCGATACGCCGCGAAGCTCACGGCCTTCTCTTTATTCGCGCGCGTTCGCTCCGCAGCCGGCCGGCGCAACGTTCCAGCGAACCTGGTTCCATTCGCCACTGTGTCATAAGCCGCCCACGCATCAAACATGCAGGTATGGGTAATGGCGAGGGCGCGCGCCGCAACCGGAGGAGGTGTCCTGGTTGTCCGTATGGCATGGAGGGCCGCTTGATTCCACAGCAGAACAAGATTCCGCGAAGGGTCAGTTTGCCCAGCAAAGGCGAACGTCCTCAGAAGAAACAATAACGCGAAGCGGGAGCCGCACCATTGCGTTCGCCCCGAACGGCTCATTCCCACTCCGTTGAAAAACCGCTTGAAATTGGCCAAGATCGTTACCGCTCCTTCGCAGTCGCGGCTAGGGGTTGTGCGTTGTGGCAGGGTTTTCATTGTCATCGGTGGGCCGCAGGCCCGTGCGAACTCCATTTCCGAACCTATTGCAACAAGCGCGCCGGAACGCGTTCGGTGTGCAGGGTTTCCATTTTGCCGTGCTCGCCGCCCGCCGAATACACAGCCACGACGTCCAATTCGACATCGCTTTCAATGACGGCGAAACCATCGATAAACTCGGGCTTGGCGCGCAGCAGCTCATAGATCTGAGCGCAATCGATAGAAATCGCCTGATCCGGGCCGATGGCGATATCCCTAAACTGCGATACGGGTCCGGGCTTTCCATCGGGAAGCGCCACCGCGAACTTGAAATGAACAGCGGCCGCTTTATCGGTGGGGTTATGTAAATTGATGGCGGTATAGTAGCGGCCTTGAGCCACCTGGCCCCACTCCCGCCCGATCTTCCGGTGGTCCCAACGTTCCGTTTCGCCGCACAGGAACTTGGCCGCATACTGCAACACCCGGTGGCGAAGGTTCGGCAACTCCTTCGGGCCTATTACGAAACCGACATTCGGATCGCTGTTGCAAACCCGCAGCCCCGAGGCGACGACACTGACGAGAGATGAACCGTCGACGGTGATATCGCGCGGATTCTGCATAGCGGGGCAAGCTTTCGTCCCCGGAATGCCCGGCGCCTGAAAGATGCCGGCCATTGAGCTCGAAATATCGTTGGCGCTCTGCCCTGCCGTGGTACGCAAGGTTGCAGTGCATCCACCCAGGCTCGACCTCTCCTGTACCGTGACCGTGCCGCCCGCCGCCCCGCCCGCGACGGTTTCAAAATCAACTTTCATCACGGCCACTTGATTCAGCAGCGGAGAGCCAAGGCCGGAGACATCGAAGCAGCTACCGGTGGCTGCACCCGCCGCTGCATGGACAACGGGAAACAATTGGCCGCCGGTCACTCCCGGTGCGCGAATCGTTAAAGTGGGCGCGCTAGACTGCAAGTCCTCGCTTTTCCGTGGCTGGGGTGGTATGCCATGCACGATCGCGCGCACGGTACTCTGCTGGCAAGACGCGTTTGTGTTGATGGCATCGCGCACCTTCACGAGCGCCGAGGCTGGGGTATCGGCGGCCTGCGTCGAAACAGTTGACGTGCAGAGAACTTGTACGCCCGTCCGGGCCTGCACGGTGGGAGCCACATCGAAGGTAATCGCCCCAATGTTATGGCCGCTCAACGCAGCATGATTTGGCGCGGCAGGTTGCCCAGCCGGCGGCTTTATGACAATCGCACCGGCGGCGCCAGCGCTCCCCGGCATCGCTGAGAGACCTAAAACGCTGCTGGGCGGATTGGCTTGCGCCGGGCAACCCAGAATATGATCGATGCCCACCTGCGCGCCGCACGTCACCGTTACGCTGGTGATGGGATTACTCGATGGGTTGCACTCGGCGATTGTTTTTCCCGCTATACAGCTTCCGTTGAAGCATCCCCAAGCTACTTGCTTGTTGTTATAGAAAGTCGGCTTGCTGGTAACCAGGCTGCCGGTGGAATCGAAACTAATGGTCCCGCCCATGGCATCGGTGGTTGATGCAGCACACACCGCGCCATTCTGCTGAATCAACTGCATCGTACAGGCAGAGCCGGCTGGAGTGCCAAGCGAACTGACAAAGCCACTCCCATAAACGGGTATATCCCATATATCGTTGTTCACCCATCCCTCAAAGTTACTCAGAAACGGTTGAGTCAGAATGAAAGCTCCGCGGCTGTGTGTGCCCGCGTAAAGACGCCCTCTGGTTGTATCTACGGCGATTTCGTACACCGGTACATTGGGCAGTCCAACGCCGTATTTGGCAAAGGTGCTTCCGCCGTTTGTGCTTAGATAAACGCCATCGTCGGTACCCACCCAAAGTGTGGTGCTATTTTCCACGGTAACCGTGTTGGCCGGAATTCCGGGCAAGCCTTGACCTACCCCAGACCACGAGGTTCCGGCATTTGTTGTCTTAAACAAATGAGGGCCTCCGCCAAAACCCGAAAATGTCGCGTAGGCGGTGTCAGGGCTGTTCGGATCGACACCAATTCTTGTCACCGGCGCACTGGGAAGTTTTTTTTGCGATCCGCCAATGGCAGTCCAACAACTGGCCGAGGGACAGGCGCTATTCGTAAAGAAGATTTCGCCGTCGTAGTAGCCGATGTAAATCCGGTTGCCATTACTGGGCGCAACGGCAATGGCGGTAATCACATTTGTTTCGCCGATGTCCGGGTAAGTGGTCGAAGTGGAACCCAAAACGGGGCTCACCGGCGTCCACAAATTCCCCTGGGTGGTGGTTTGGTAGAGCAAATCGGTGCCGAAATACAGGGGATGCGACCCAGCCGCGGCTTGCACCATCGGGGCATAGACCGCAGTGGGGTCGCTTTGATTGATTCCGTTGGTAATGAAATCCCAAGAGCAGCAGGCGCCGCCATTGGTTGAAATGCGCGGATCGATCTGGAAGTATTCGTCGTACATGTTCAGGACGTTGCCCAGATCCATAATGGTTGAGGCGGAATCCCCGTCGTCGGCGTGCTGCCAAACGCGCGTCCCGACCCACATCTCTGTCCCGTTATCCTGGCTACCGCCGATAACGCGAGCGGTGAGGGGCGACCAGGTCATGGATTGAAATCCGGTGGTTTGCAAGTCGTAATTACCTGAGGTGTCCCATGTCATGCCGCCATCGGTAGATGAGGCGAATCCGCCATCGGAAGCGTCATACATGCGAAGAGGGTTAGTAGGGTCGGGGAAGACCAAAGCATGATGGTCCGGATGCAGATAGTCGTCTCCTACATCGCTGAACGTGTTGCCGCCGTCGCTTGAGACAGCGAGAACATAGCCGCCGTAATACAGCGTAGTTGAGCTATTGGGGGCTATGGTCAGCGCTTGATGATAGCGGCTAAAGCCGTCTGGCTCGCCGCCGCTCGAGGATCCCGGGTTGGCCTGGGTCCAGGTGTTTCCTCCATCGACTGACGAATAGATCGGCGAGTTACAATAACCTCCGAACACTGGCCCATCGCCAACGGGATCGGGACAATTGCCTAATACCGTGTAAAGGATGGCTGGGTTGGACGCTGAAGGCCGACTGAGGGCAATACGCACATCGTCGAAAGTCGTTGTGGACGGATTGGGTAGACCTGTGGCCGCCGTACAGCCCGGAGGCACGGGAATGCCCGCGTTGAGAGGGCACCAAGTGTTGCCGCCATCGCTGGTCTTAAATAGACCTTTGCCAAGAAATCCCGCGTATAGAATCAGGTTGTTCGTCGGATCGATCACCAGGTCGCTCGGTTTCGCGCCACTCGCGCCCGGAACCGTGAGTAAGGACCAGCCGGTGCCGCCGTTACTCGATTTGTAAATTCCGTATCCTTGCGGCGGCGGTGGCGCGGTTACTGTGGCCTCGCTCGCCGACGAGGTCTGGCCGCTCCAAAGCGAAACATAAATAACCTTGCCGCTTCCTGAGGTGGTGGGATCCAGGATGACGCTATTGATCGCGCCAAATTTGAAGATATCGCTGCCCACGAGTGTCCAAGTGAAAGTGGGAAGTTCACCACCGGACATCCCGCCGATCAGCAACCCCATTCCGTAGTAAGTGTCGCGCCGGATGCTGTTTTCGCCGGTGCCCGCGTAGATGGTTGCACAGCCTCTGGCGGTGCAGTTGTCCAAGGCGATAGCGCCAATGGCCAGCGAGGATTGATCGTCGGAGATGGGCAGGAAATTGGCCCCGGCATTCGTCGAATGCCAAACGCCGCCGGTGGCTGTACCCAGCCAAAGCTCGTCTGGATTAAAGGGGTTAATTGCTATCACGGAAGCGCGCCCGCTGGTAAACACCATCCCCGATGCGCCTTGCCCATTTGCTACGTAAGCAGGGCCGATGGGGAACCAAGTGGTGCCCTTAATGACAGATTGAGCGGTTAACGATGGGGAGAAAAACGTGACTGCCAGGAGCAGGACGGGGAGACAAACCGCCGACTTACGAATTTGCGGGCGCCGAGAAAGCGGCATAACAGCCTCGTTTCTTTTTGGGTTCGCCACTTAGGAGTTTTTAAGTCCGGAAATACCGCTACCTGTCAACCTTCCGCCAAATTCTTCCTTTTGTCAAGAGCTTTCATACGCATATGGTGGTGCTACTCTGTCGCCGGCTCCCTCAACGCCTGCGTAGTTGGATCGATGGGAGATCTATTTCTGTGGGCGCAACGCCGCGCCCTGCCTATTCCGGCATGACAGTCAACACCACCACGCCGTGACTCGGCACTTTCGCGGAGTAACCGCCTTTATGCGAGCCGACGCCGGCATGCTCCCATAGATCCCGCACGGCGGCTTTAAAGTGTTCGGGATAGCCGAGTTCCGTCCAATTCACAGCGATCTCCGCCTCGGCGCCAGTGCGGTTGAGTAAGGCAACGGCGCGGCCCCCATCACTCAGCTGCTTCACCCAGACTTCAAGACCAGCGGTTTTTTTGACGCGTTTCGCCTGGATGCCCAGCGGGTCTTGATCGACGGCGATCAGCTCTTTATTGGTCAGGATGGCACGCGTGTCGTCGCTCATGTGCTCCAGATCGTTGCCTGCCATTAACGGCGCGGCCATTAGGCACCACAGGCTGAAATGCGAGCGATACTCGGTGTTCGTCATTCCGCCGTTGCCCACTTCGAGCATGTCCGGATCGTTCCAATGGCCCGGTCCGGCGTAGCTTTCAATCCCATCCTGCAGGTCGAGAATTTGCACGACTCCGTTGCCACCCCATTTTTCGTGCCCGTCCCACTTATCGACGATATCGCCGGTCGTGCGCCAGAGGTTTCCCACGGGACCCGCCCAGAGCCAGGGTTTTGTCGATCCCCATTCGCAGATGCTGAAGACGATGGGGCGGCCCGATTTCGCCAGTGCGTCGCGCATGGTCTCGTAGGAACTTTGCGAATCCTGCGTATCGTGGTTGCACCAATCGTACTTGAGATAGTCAACGCCCCAGGCGGCGTATTGGCGGGCGTCCTGATACTCGAAGCCACGGCTGCCGGGACGATTCTGGCATGTGCCGCGGCCGGCGTCGGAATAGATGCCGAATTTCAAACCTTTCGAGTGGATGTAATCGCCCACCGCTTTCATGCCGGAGGGGAAGCGCGTGGAATCGGCAACGATATTTCCTTGGGCATCGCGATTCACTTGCCAGCAATCGTCAATCACCACATATTCGTAGCCGGCGTCCTTCATGCCAGTACGGACAATCGAGTCGGCGGCCCCGCGCACTAAGTCTTCGCTGACTTTGCAGCCGAATTTATTCCAACTGTTCCAGCCGATGGGAGGCGTGCGGGCTAATCCGTTGTCGAGTGCGAAAGCGTGAGGCGCAGCGGTGGCGGTCAACAGGGCGAGGGTAAGGAAAAAGCGATTCATGGCAGTGGCAATTATATGCGAACGAATCCAAGAACAGGGCTGGCTTAGCTTCCGGCACAGACCAACCATAGGCGAGCAGTGGCAGGGCGTCGATGGCGAAGCGCGCGATCTGGCACGGCAGACTGGGCGACAGTGCTTCGCTGTCGGTAATTGGCCGCATAATGCCGGCCGATCCAGGCCCTGTGCATGCCTGAGAGAAGCGAACGCTACAATCCGCTATCGTGCCGGAGGAGTGTTCCTGATGAGGACCAGGTCCTGTGTCCTAGAACCTCTGGACAAGGCAAGCTTCTTGCCATCGTGTGACCAAGCGAACTGCCACATGACACCCGAGTCGAAATGTGTCAACAAGTTCGGCGGGCCTCCATCTAATGGGGCTCGCCAAATGTTATCAGCGCCGTTTTGGAGTTTCACGTAATCGATCGCTTGGCCGTTCGGAGCCCAATGTCCAAGTGCCGCGCCCGTCGGCAAGCCGATAGTGCGGATGGGCTTGTCGCCGCTAGCCGGAACAATGGCAATTACCCAATGACCTGTCGATACTCGCAAGGGGTAGGCGAGGCTTTGGCCGTCCGGCGAAAACTCAGCTCCTCCAGCTATCCCATCGCTAACCGGCACCGCCTCTCCGCCTTCGATTGGGATCTTCGAGAGGCTGGGCCCGCGGGCAAGTGAGGTGAACACGACCCACTTCCCGTCCGGTGAGCATGACGGGTGCGAAGCATTGTGGACCAGAAGCTTCTTGTTCGCTCCATCGGCATCGATCCTCCAGATGCCAGGCTGCTGCTCACGATGCGATGTAAACACGAGATAACGGCCAGAGCAAGAGGACAATCCATCCCAGACGGCTTCTCCCTCGGTTACTTCACTGGCGTTCGCTCCATCCTGATCCATCAAGGCTATCTCCTGATTCCTACCGATTGGCACCGTATATGCGAGCCGCCGATCACTTATCCAAGTCAAGCCCCCCAGTGCCAATTTTCCTGTACCAGTGCTAATTTGATGAATTCCTTCCCCCGCGTCCAGACCGGTCAGTCGATCGCCATCGGCGATCCAAACATTTGAATCGACATCGGTGCGGATCGCGCTCAAAAGGTCAGTATCCGTGCTGGTCATTACGTCGTGATAAGCCGCCAAATCGTTCGTGATCTGCCGGGCATGCCCGTCTGGATACGAGAGTTGCCAGATCTGCGAAAGGGTGGAGGATGGCAATGCAGCATCGACAATGAGAGCGCGCCCGTCTCGCGCCCAATTGATCGAATGCATCCCTTTCCAGTTCGCTTGGCCTACGTACCGTTCAAACGCTCCGTTTGCCGCGGTAACCGCGAGATGATCATAATTCCCGTCGGATGCGGCGAAGGCTATCAGCTCCCCGTTGGGGGACCAAGCAGGCCCGGAAGCGATCAGCTCGCCGCTGGGGGACCCGGCCGGCCAGGAATCCAGCCCTTGCGGACGTCTCCTACTGGCCACCACCCGCTCTTGACTGCCGTCACTGCTTGCAGTCATCAGAGCGTCCTGCCCGGCTGTTGCATTGAGGCGAGTAAAGGCCACATATTTGCCGTCTGGTGAGAACGCCACTCGAGAATCGACATCATGAATCAGTCTTCGTGCGGTTCCACCAAGCACCGGGACCCGCATCAGGTCGCGGACCCTGGCGCCGCTCGGTTCGCTTACATAATAGAGATAAGAGCTATCCGGCGAGAAAGTCAGCCCGATATACTCAACATCCATGGGGGAGAATACATTGAGATCTGTACCTGTTGCGAGTTGGCGAACACGCAGCGACTGTTTATCCTGACCGGTGGAATATGTTGCGTATCTACGATCGGGAGAAATAGCGCTCGCCTGCACGGCACCCGTGGTTGTTAGCTGGGTAAGTTCTGGGTGCTCAAAATATTGTCCTGATCGGGTACGCAGCCATAGAAAAATCCCCGCCAAAAGAAGAATCACTGCCGCGGGCGCACCAAGCCAAAGCCATGTGGCCGGTCGCCGCTTTGCAGCGCCCGATTTACCCGGCTCGGCACCCAGTCGAAGCCGCTGCAAATCGGTCCGCAAATCGGCGGCGCTCTGATAACGAAGGGCTGGCTCTTTCTCGAGAAGCTTTGTAATTATCTCTTCGAGGCCGGGCTGTAACTCCAGATTAGGTTTCAGCGGAAATTCCGGCGCATCGCGGAGAATGGCTGCCATCACTGCTGCCGCACTCGTTCCTTTGAAAGGCAATCCTCCGGTCGCCATTTCGTACAGCACTACGCCAATGCTGAAGAGATCCGAACGTGCATCGGGCTGCTCTCCCCGGACCTGTTCTGGTGACATATAGGCCGGCGTGCCCACGATGTGATCCGGATCGCTCTGAGATGCCGTCATTGTGCTTTGAGACAGCTCAATTGCTGTACCTGCCCGGACCGAGCGTGGCCGCGCCAACCCGAAATCGAGAATCTTGGCTTGACCGCGCTTGGTGATAAAAAGATTTGCGGGTTTCAAATCCCTGTGCACAATGCCAAGTGCGTGCGCCGCGTCGAGCCCCTCGGTGATCTGAATTGCCCAATCGAGAAGGATTTCAATAGGAAGCTGCTCGTCATGAATCTTGTGTTTGAGAGTCCCACCCTCGAGCAGCTCCATCGCGATGTAGGGCGAGCCCTCGTGTTCACCTACCTCATGGATCGTGCAAATATTCGGATGATTGATCGCCGCCGCCGCGCAAGCTTCTCGCTCGAGTTGTTTGATCGCTATGCCATCTTGTGTGGTTTCGTCAGGAAGAAACTTGAGCGCAATTTCGCGCCTGAGTTTCAGGTCTTCAGCACGGTATACCACCCCCATGCCGCCGCTGCCCAGTTTCTCAAGGACACGATAGTGAGAAACAGTCTTGCCGATCATGCGTGTAGTGCAGAATATCACCTACGCCCCCATTCGCAGATGCTGAATCCGATATGCGAACTGATACGAGAACACGTGACCGGACGCCGAGTCGGCACGCGGTTGATTTTCCGCTTGAAATTGACCCAGTCGTTGCCGGTCCTTTACAGTCGCGGCTCGGTTGGCGGCTGGGCTGCGCCGGCTTTTACTGCCTGAATCCAGGCGACTGTGCGGGTGTCCAACACGTCGAGCGGCAGCGCGCCGCCGTTGAGAATCTCATCGTGGAAGGCGCGGATGTCGTATTTGGGACCGAGTTCTTTTTCGGCGAGTGCACGGAGCTCCAGAATTTTCAACTGACCTAATTTATACGCAAGAGCTTGGCCGGGCGTTACGATGTAGCGGTCGGTTTCGGCTTGGATGTCGGGTTCGTCTTCACCGGAATTCTCGCGGAAGTAAGCGATCATCTGTTCGCGAGTCCAATGTTTATAGTGGACGCCGGTATCGAGCACCAGGCGGCAAGCGCGCAGCAATTCGTCCGAGAGGCGGCCGTAATCGCTGAGCGGGTCTTGGTAGAAACCGATGTCTTTGCCGAGACGCTCGGAGTAGAGCGCCCATCCTTCGGTATAGGCTGTATAGCTCCCCTGTTGACGAAAGGGAGGCAATCCAGGGAGGGTTTGGGCAATGGAAATCTGCAAATGATGGCCGGGGATCGCCTCGTGGTAGGAAGTCGATTCGATGCTCATTTTTGTGCGATGCGCATAATCGCCGGTGTTCACGTAGACGATGCCGGGACGAGAGCCGTCGGGAGTTCCCTGTTCGTATTCGGCGGCGGCCGCTTCCTTTTCGCGATACTCTTGCACGGGGCGCACTTCGACCTTGGTTTTCGGTAACAGGCCGAACAGTTTGGGGAGTTCCGGTTCCATGCCCGCGATGTAGCCGCGATAGGCATTCAGTATGTCTTCGCGTGAAGTGGGGATCAGCTTCGCGTTGGTTTTCAGCGATTCCTGGAAGCTCTTGCGATCGGAGAAGCCCTGGCGTTTGGCGATTTTGAGCATGTCGGCGTGAATGCGCCCGACCTCATTCAGCCCGAGTTGGTGGATGGCTTCCGGGTCCATGCTGGTGGTGGTCTGTTGCTTGACGGCGAAGCGATAGAGAGCGTCACCGTTCGGCAACGCCCACTCGCCGGGTTCCGTGCGTCCGAAGGGGGCGTAATCTTGCGCGATGAAATTGGCGAGCTTGGTGTAGGCGGGGCGCACTTCGTTGTCTACGGCTTGGAGGATGGCGTCGCGGAGAGGCTTTCGATCAGCTTCAGGAATGGCGGCGGGAAACTTTGTGGCGGGTAAGCCGAAAACGTTCGCTTCGCCGGCGGGCTGGGCGATTGACTGCACCTGCGATACGACATTTTCGAGCAAGAATTTCGGCGGCATCAAACGGTCGCGCTTGCCTTGTTCCAGCGTTTGGATCACTTGATCGATCAAACGCGGGATCTGGCGCAAACGCGAAATGTAATCGGCGTACTGCTTGGCGGTATCGAAGGGGATGAGCGGAACGAACTGGGCCAAGCCGAGATGGATTCCGTTGAACTGATCGACCGGCATGAGGTAAAGCTTGAGCGAGATGGATTCCAGATTCTCCTTCAGATTGCGAACCATTAATTGCCGGTTCAGGACTTCCTGTTCGGGGAAACCGGCGGTGTCGATGGCTTGGAAGCGCTTGAGGAAGGCTTCCGCGTCTTTACGCTCCTGCTCGACGTGGGCCAAGGAAGCGTCGCTCAGCCTGTCGTTGTAGCGATAGTCGCCGATGATGGTGGCGAGCTCCGGAGTCTGGCGGAGGGTGTATTGCCATTGCTCGTCGAGCAGGCGGTCCAGTGCCTGGCGACGGGTGGAAATATCGGCGGTGTGCAGGTTGGGCGTCATGGCGAGGAGCAGAGCCGCGAAAAGAGTAGGGCGCATAAGAGAAGACAGAATTCAGAAGACAGAATCAGAAAGGCTTAAGCAAGCGTTTCCGCCAACACCCGGCTGCCATATCTCTGTTCGACGTAGCGATCCAAAATAGCGCGGAACTCATCCACAATATGATCACCGCGCAATGTGGTCGAAAGCTTGCCATCCACATAAACGGGTGCCACGGGCGTCTCAAATGTCCCCGGCAAAGAGATGCCGATATCGGCATGCTTTGATTCTCCGGGTCCATTCACCACGCAGCCCATCACCGCCACTCTCATCTCTTCTACGCCCGCATATTTGTCACGCCATACCAACATCTGCTCGCGCAAATAGGTTTGAATCTGGTCGGCCATATCCTGGAAAAACGTGCTCGTGGTTCGCCCACATCCCGGACAAGCAGCCACTTGCGGGGTAAAGCTGCGTAAATTGAGCGCTTGCAAAATTTGCTGGCTCACGACCACTTCTTCGGAACGGTCGCCATTCGGCAGCGGGGTGAGGGAAGCGCGAATGGTATCGCCAATCCCCTGCTGCAGCAGCACCGCCAGCGCAGCGCTGGTGGCCACGATCCCTTTGGAGCCGATGCCCGCTTCCGTCAAACCAACGTGCAATGCATAATCACAACGCGCGGCGAGCATCTCGTACACCGACACCAAATCCTGCACATTGCTGACTTTCGCGCTCAGAATGATTTTGTCCCGGCCCAACCCGTAGCGCTCGGCGTTTTCCGCGCTACGCAAGGCACTTTCGACAATCGCTCGCCGGGTTACCTCCATGGCATCCAAAGGCTGGCTCGATTTTGCATTGTCATCCATCATCTGGGTCAGTAGTACTGAATCTAGAGATCCCCAGTTCACGCCGATGCGCACCGGGCGGTCGTACTCAATTGCCGCCTCTATCATCGTGCGGAAATTGTCATCCTGTTTCCGGCCGATGTTTACGTTGCCAGGATTAATCCGGTACTTATCCAAAGCGCGCGCACAAGCGGGGTACCTTTTTAAGAGAAGATGCCCGTTATAGTGGAAGTCGCCGATAATGGGAACCGTCACGCCGAACTGCCTGAGCGTTTTGACAATCGTCGGTACCGCCTCCGCTGCTTCCTCGGTATTCACCGTTATCCGCACCAATTCAGAACCGGCGCGCGCCAGTTGCATGACTTGATTTACAGTGGCGGCGGAATCGGCGGTGTCGGTGTTGGTCATAGACTGAACCACAATCGGGTTCGAGCCACCAACCTTGACACCTCCCACATTGACAACAACGGACTTACGGCGGACAGGTACGGCCATAGATTCAGTTTAGCTTGCGGCGCGGGAGGCGGCTGGAAAGCCGCCTCGCAGCCATGAATGGCCGCCCTACGTTTAGCAACCGAACTGGCCTTTCACTCGACCGTGGCAAACCGCCTCGAACAACTCGTAATCCAAACGGTTGGCGCGCTTAATCAGGTCTAGTGTTTGCGTGTCCACCGTAAGATCCTGGTTTGGCGCGATATTCTCCTTGGGGATGGCGAAATTACCTGCCTTGCCCGCCAGCTCGGCGACAAAATTCAGTAATAGATCAAATCTTGCCACGACACCCACAAAACAGAAGGATCGCCTGATCCTGGCGAATGCCAATTTCAAATGGCGGGCCGCATCGAATTGATAAAACTTCTTTCCGGTCAGCCTGAATGAGAAAGCATCGCGCGTGTGCTGCCATTTGAGGGGGGAATCGGTGCAGATCATGCGGACAGAATGATTGTTTACTTCGTGCGCCAAGCCTCGATCAATGATTTCGCCGAGGGTGAGGCCTTTTTCGTGAATGTCCCGGTAAAAGCGTGACTCTGAGTCTCGAGTTTGATGCCGGTACCACGAAATCACCCGGTCGACCGGATCCCGCAGCACCGTCATATAACTCGGAGCAGGATCGCCCAAGCGCTTGTGCAAGCTGAAGCAGAAGTGGCCGAATAGAATACTGTCCGGAGCGCAGCGAATGCCGTCCAGATCACCGTAAACCTCCACCAAGCGGTCTTCGAACACGGAGGCGAACAGGCGCCGCACCGAAGTGCCGGCAGATTTGGGAATATGCAGATAGTAAAGCAGCTGAGCTCCTTACGCGGATAGCTTTTTCCGGAACCACTCTGCGCTAGCCGCCGGCAGATATCGCAAATCGCTCAATCTGGTCAGCAGCATGCCCACGCTCTCTTCCTCCGTCTCCGAGTCTGAATTGATGTAGATGTCCGGCGCGTCCGGCCGTTCATATGGGTCTGAAACTCCCGTGAATTGCTCCAGTTCTCCAGCCAGCGCGCGCTGATACAAGCCCTTTGTATCGCGTTGAATCAAAGTCTGCAAAGGACAATCGACGAAAACCTCGACAAAGCGTCCGCACATTTCCCGCGCCGCCAGGCGCGCCGCACGGTAGGGGGCGATGGCGGCGACAATCGCGATCACGCCGCGATCATTCAAGAGTTTCGAGGCAGAAGCAATACGCCTCACATTCTCATCGCGGTCGCGCTTGGAAAAACCTAGATCGCCGCAGAGACCATGCCGTATTTCATCCCCATCGAGCAGTTTATGCGGCAACGAAACATCTTCCAGATGCGCAGCCAGCGCTTTGGCCAAAGTCGACTTTCCAGCGCCCGATAGTCCGGTAAACCAGATAGTGAATGCGCTGCCGTCATAACGTCTAGGCGTGCCTGCCAATTTTTGCTCCCTGCAAAAGTCCTAACGAGTGTATGTCTGAAATGTAACAGTTTCGCACAAGCGAATTCTGGAAAACTGGTACCCAAAAAAATAGCTAGTACTAAGACTTTAGTAATTCTCTGTCCGTCTTATCTCAACCCGATCCTCGGGTTTCAACCGATAAACCGCGGTAAAGCCCTCGCCAGGGCCGGCAAACGCTCGCTTCAGGTCTGCCAACTGTTGGAGAATCACCTCTGCCCGTACCACGCGAGTTGCGCGGTTTGCCGCGCGTTCTAAACAAACACTATCGGGAGTTTCGAAGACAAGCGCCACGGCTGGACGGGCAAAGCGCCGCGCCTGTTCAATCAAGCGCGCTCTATGCTCGACTTTCACGTTGGTTGCGTCCATCACACAAAGCCTGCCGCGCCGCAGCCGCCTTTCCAAGACCTGATGGAGCAAATCGAACGCATCCGCTGTGGCGTCCTGGTCACCCTCGTCGTCACTTACCATCGCGCGGAAAAAGTCGGAGGAAAGAATTTCGGTGGGCCGGAAATGCTCACGCGCGAATGTCGATTTTCCCGCGCCGGCGGCGCCCACCAAAACCACTAGCGCGGATGAAGGGATGTCCAGATGAATCACGGCGTTGGATTTGGTCTAAAAGCCTCGTTCCATGGGCAGGGCGAAGGGCGGTTCCACGAGAAAGTCCGCTTCGCGAATGTCAACCAGGGCTTCACGCAACGCTTGCTCTCTGGCCGGCTCGGTGGTAATCACGAACGGCAGATCGCGCCAATCTTCCCTGGGCAGTTGCAAAATGGCGTCAATGCCGATTTTGTGTTTCGCCAAAATGGTTGCCAGCGTCGCAATGATGCCCGCTTTATCCTCTACCCGAAAGCGTATAAAGAAGGGCAGTTCTTGGGTGCTAATGTTGAGCGGTTTATATTCTCCCAACCGCTCGTGCGCAAACGGGCTGACGCGTTCCGGGCTCCCGTAACGGATTTCGCGCGCCACCCGCATCAAATCGCTCACCACCGCAACGCCAGTGGGCTTGGCGCCCGCGCCCCGTCCATAATAGAAAGTATCTTCTCCGTAAGCGCCGCGCACCCAGATCGCGTTGTAGGCCCCCTGTACTTGCGCCAAAATGGCCGACTGCGGCACCAGCGTCGGCCGCACCGAAAGTAGTAACCCATTTTCGTTTTGCCGAGCCAGACACACGAGGCGAATGGTGTGCTTGAGCTGGTGCGCATATTCGAAGTCCACCGGCAGAATGCGGCGAATTCCCTCGGTGTAGATGTCAGCTGGAGTCAGTTTTTCGCCGAACGCCAGCGCCGCCAGAATCGCCAGCTTCGAGCGTGCATCCAGACCATCGATATCGGCGGAGGGATCAGCTTCGGCATAACCAAGCTGCTGCGCTTCCGCCAAGACCGATTCGAATTTGGCATTGCTCTTTTCAATTTCGGTGAGAATGAAATTGCTGGTGCCATTCAGAATGCCGTATAGTTCCACGACCCGGTCACCCGCGATACCTTCCCGCAGAATGGTATGAATCGGAATGCCGCCCGCTACGCTGGCTTCCATGGCCAAGTTGACCCCGTTCCGGCTGGCCAGCGCCCATAAGTCCGCCCCGCGTAGCGCCATCAATTCCTTGTTCGCCGTAACCACCGACTTGTGCTGCCGCAGCGCTTCTTCAATGATGTGCCCTGCCGTCGCAGTGCCACCAATCAACTCCACAACGATATCCACTTCGGGATCGGATACTACTTCCCGCCATTCGCTGGTCCGCTTAACGGCCGCCGCCGGCAATAGCTTTTTTTGATGCACCTGGCGGCTGCACACCGTCTTTACGCGTAATGGAAAACCAAGCTTCTCTTGAATGCCGGCGGCGTTTTCGGTCAAAATCTGCAGCGCGCCGGAGCCGACGTTTCCCAAGCCGATGATGCCCACCGTTACTTCCAAGCAAACACGCTCCTTTGCACCTTTCTTAACCGCTATCAGTGGCTTATCATAGCAACCAGAATGAGCCCCACACGTCGCCTGGCAATGCTGGCAATCTTATCCTCCACACTGGGACAGCCTGCGCAAGAACCGCCGGTGCTGCCGGGTCAACGGCAACCGCCGCCCGATCGCGAAAAAGACGAGGACACCCGCCTTCCGAACGGCAAATCGCAAAAAGATGCCATCTCCAAAGAAGCTCATGAAGAAGCCTTGAAGGAAGTGGAATCGCTCATTCAACTGGCGGAAGACCTGCGGGCTGAATTAAAGCATAACGGCGAGTTTGTGGTGGCTGTTTCTTCTCTTAAGAAAACCGAAGAAATCGAGAAACTCGCACGCAAAATTCGCGGCAAATTAAAGGCCTAATATCGCCGGCTGCTCGCTTAATCGTTCCCATTCTTCGCGAATTTAAACCCCATTTTTTCAGTCACAAAAGTTTAATATTTTTTTTCTCGTTTCATTTCAATCACTTGCCTCTCTTTTTTCCGATTGCCTGAACGCCGCGAATGGGAACTTCGTGGGCGAAGGGAGGCGAAACAATGTTTCACCCGGTAATATTCGACGCACTTGTTGCCTTTGTTCTCGCACTTTGCGGTCGTTAAATCGCTTCGTTGATTTATCCGCAGTTTGATTGAAATTACTCTAGCGGTGTAGCCCGAATGGTGGTACAGTAATCTTTCCGAGAGCTGTAATAAGGACTGAACTCTGCCACCACTCAGGCGAGCCGTCCAGGCACTCGTTGAGTGGCTGTTTGCGGTAGCAACCGCGCTAAGTGTGCTTGGTCTCTTGCACCCTGGTTTGCCGGCGGCAAATCAACTTCAGCGTGACCCAGTAAAAGATCCAATTGAAGCGGCGCTGGCTGAAGGCAGAGTTCTGCGCAAAGCCGGCAAGTTTGCCGAAGCGCTGAGCCAATACAATCGCGCATTGTCTTTGGCGCGGGAGAACAAGAACTCGCGGCAGATTGCCCGCAGCTTGATCGCGCTTGCCAGTGTCGAGCTTCTTTCGTTTCAATATCAAAGCGCGTTGACCGCCGCGAGGGAAGCCTTCCAACTGGCGCGCGATTCTGGCGATTATCAGCTTGCGGGTCGTGCCAGTGGGACCGTCGCCAGCATCTACCGGCAACTGGGCGACTTTCAAACGGCGGAGACCGAGGGGGCACTCGCCGTGGAGCAACTAAAGCGCGCTCCACCGAAGGATTCGCAAGCGCGTGAGTATCTGGTAAACGCTCTGTATCTACAGGCTTCTTTGTGCTACATACAAGAAAAAAACACCGAAGGTGAAACTTTCTTCCAGCAAGCGATTACTTTGGCTCAGCAGATTGGCGATAAATCCTTGGAAGCGTCCGCCTGGGACAATCGGGGCGTTGCGCTGCTGCGTGACAACGAGATCCCCCAGGCCGGTGATTCGTTCGATAAAGCATTCGCGCTGCGCGCCGCGCTACACGACAGGGACGCTCTCCCTATCAGCCAGGAGCATCTGGCCGAACTGGAATTAAAGCGCGCTCAACCGAACTACGCCTATGCGCTCAACTTGATCGATCAAGCTCTTTCCACGGATAGCACTTCTTTCAAAACCGATGCGCAGTACTATCCGATTCACATTCGCGGGCAAATTCTCCTGGGTTCCGGCAGAAAATTACAAGCGTTGGCGGAATTCCGGCGCGCCGTGAACGCAGCCGATATTTGGCGTCAAGGCGCACTACCCGGAGATACCACTAACACCCAAACCGTCGTACTATTGCACGAGGTTTATCGAGACTTTGCGCATTTAGCTGCGCAGATTTCACTGGAGAACGACAATGGCCGCCTTCGCGACGAGGCCTTTCAAGTGCTCGCAGTTAACCGCGCCGCGAGTTTGCGTGAGCAGCTAAGACTCGCACTTGCAACAGATTCAAAACTGCCCGACAGCTATTTTCAAAAGCTTGCGGCATTGCAGGCGGCGCAGGCGCGGGTCACGCTTGGCCGAAATAGCAAAGGCGATCAGGCAGATCTTAGACGAATTCGCATGGAGATTAGTGAATTCGAAAATCAAATTGCGATTCAAATCGGGAAGAATTACTTTTCTAGCGAGAAAAATTTACGCAGGAATTCACTTAGAGATATCCAGTCTAGCTTAGGCGGTAGTGAGCTGCTTCTGAGCCTCTCGCTGGGCGATGCGAAATCATTTTTGTGGGCGATCACCGGGGATCAAGTGAACCTTTTCCAAATAGACGGTCGGGGAAAACTCGAGAGCGAAGCGGCCCAATTCACCAAGGCCGCGCGGGAAAGCGGAGATATCAAGGATACGGGACAAAAACTGAGCCAATCTCTTTTTGGCTTTCTGCCCGCGCGTTTGGCGAGAAAATCCGAATGGCTCATGGTGGCAGATGGCGCTTTGCTGAATGGAGTCCCTTTCGCCGCTCTGCCAAACACGCCGGCTGGCGGCGGTGGTGAATGGCTGCTCGAGAAACGCAGTCTGCGCTTCTCGCCCAGCGAATTGCTTTTACTCGCGCCAAAGAACAAAGCCCCGGCCGCGCGCTTCGTAGGCGTCGCCGATCCAATTTATAACCAAGCTGACAGCCGGCTCAGGCCCACGCGCGATTGGGAATCGCCGGTTGAAGCCAGTTCGGTGACGCTGGCCCGTCTGGCAGGCAGCGGCCAGGAAGTACGCGCTGCGGCCCAACAAAGCGGCTTCGCCGACCGGCAGATCGTCGAGGGTTCCCAAGCCTCCGCTGAAGCCTTGCGTAAAGCTCTGTCACCTCCGCCGGAATTGCTTCACTTCGCAGTTCATGTCGTTAGTCCGCCCGATCGATCCCAGGAAGCCGCTCTCGCCCTCAGCCTTATTAACGGGGTGCCCGAGCTGCTCACGCCAGAGGCGATAGCTACGTTTCGCTTGCCTGGCAGCTTAGTGGTTCTCAGTGGGTGCTCATCCGGCCAAGGGAAGGCTGTTCCCAGCGCCGGCTTGCTGGGGTTAAGCCGCGCATGGCTGCTGGCCGGCGCCAGCGCTGTTATAGCCAGCGCCTGGCCCACGCCCGACAGTTCGGGCCGCTTTTTTTCCTCCTTTTACAGCCATTTGCATGCCCTGAAATCCGGTTCTCTCAGCCAGCGCGCGGCCCTGGCCTTGGCTCAGACGCAACTGGAGATGCAGCATAGCA
>Ga0302325_10005865_pt1 | contig 27785 bp, 26 predicted proteins | sample Palsa_T0_2_FD_201948 | JGI IMG/M metagenome (GOLD analysis project Ga0302325, IMG submission 201948) | Peat permafrost microbial communities from Stordalen Mire near Abisko, Sweden - Palsa_T0_2 | ecosystem: Environmental > Terrestrial > Soil > Palsa > Peat permafrost | place: Sweden: Abisko... | reverse complement strand
TTTTCTCGTTCATTTCGGCTCCTGCGCGAATGCTCAAAAAATAGGCAATGAACAAAACCTGGGCGGAATCAAATTGGGCGTTACTCTGGCGCGTGTGACTCTGGCCTCGCGGATTCCGCGAGTGGGGACAGTGACTTAACCTTCCCCATCGATTGGCACGCTCCTTGCGATTTCGTCTGTGCGCGATGGCGACGTGCTGATCGCGCGCGTCTAACAGAGGAAAACGCGATGCTCAACCCGATAAACGCGGTCGCTCAGCGACCGCGAGGTCGCCGCTGGCTGGCTGCCGCGGCGGGCCTTACCCTTGGCCTTACGGCGGCGCTGCCCGCCTGGGCCGAAGACACAATCAAGGTCGGCGTACTTCATTCCCTTTCCGGCACCATGGCCATCAGCGAGACGACGCTGAAGGACGTGGTTCTGATGCTCATCGACGAGCAGAACAAGAAGGGCGGCCTGCTCGGCAAAAAGCTCGAAGCCGTCGTGGTCGACCCGGCATCGAACTGGCCGCTATTCGCGGAAAAAGCCCGCGAGCTGATCAGCAAGGACAAGGTGTCCGTAGTGTTCGGCTGCTGGACCTCGGTGTCGCGCAAATCGGTCCTGCCGGTTTTCAAGGAGCTGAACAACCTTCTGTTCTATCCGGTGCAGTACGAGGGTGAAGAAAGCGAGCGTAACGTGATCTACACGGGCGCCGCTCCAAACCAGCAGGCCATTCCGGCCGTCGAATATCTCGCGGGGCCCGAAGGTGGCAACGTGAAGCGCTGGGTGCTGGAAGGCACCGACTACGTCTATCCGCGCACCACCAACAAGATTCTCGAGGCCTACCTAAAGGACGTGCTGAAGGTCGCGCCCGAAGACATCATGATCAACTACACGCCGTTCGGCTTCGCCGACTGGCAGACCGAGGTGTCCAAGATCAAGGCCTTCGGTTCGGCTGGCAAGAAGACCGCGGTAGTGTCGACGATCAACGGCGACGCCAACGTCCCGTTCTATAAGGAGCTCGGCAACCAGGGCATCAAGGCGACCGACATTCCGGTCGTCGCGTTCTCGGTCGGCGAAGAAGAACTCGCCGGTCTGGATACCAAGCCGCTGGTCGGCCACCTCGCCGCCTGGAACTACTTCGAGTCGATCAAGACTCCGGCGAACGAGGCCTTCATCAAAGAGTGGCACGACTTCATCAAGAACCCGAAGCGCACCACCAACGACCCGATGGAAGCCCACTACATCGGCTTCAATATGTGGGTGAAGGCGGTGGAGAAGATAAAGTCGGCCGACCCTGACAAGGTGATCGAGGCGCTTCCCGGCACCAAGGCGCCGAACCTGACCGGCGGCGTCTCCGAACTTCTGCCGAACCACCACATCACCAAGCCGGTTTTCATCGGCGAGATCAGGCCGGATGGCCAGTTCGACGTCGTGTGGAAGACCAAAGATCTCGTACCCGGTGCGGCGTGGTCGCCTTACATCGCGACCTCCAAGGACCTGGTCGGCGATTGGGTGAAGATGAAGTGCGGCAACTACAACACCGTGACCAAGAAGTGCGGCGGCGCCTCGTAACGACAACGCCGTGAAAGTGACCATGCGGGAAGGCGGCGTATCGCCTTCCCGCAACATCAAGGCCGGGAACCTTGCCATGCGTGTCAGCCGAGCTTGCCTCGTCGCTTTGCTATTGGCCTTGAGTTCCTTAATGCTCGGCCAAGCGGCTGCTTACGCCGCGAGCCTTGACGACGCGCTGAGCCATTTCACCGCCGACGATTTCAGCGAGACCAGCACCGGCATCAGCGACCTCGCGACCAGCGGCAGTCCGCGTGCCGAGATCATTATTCGCGCGTTGCAGGACGGCAGGCTCTTGTTCAGCGCCGAGCGAAAGACCGTTTACGTCAAGGACGAGGCCGGCAAGCTGACCGACGCCGCGACTGGAGCGCCAATCGCCGGCGATGCGCCGGCCGACATCGACACCGTGCGCGTCAACAATCGGGTGCGTGGCGCCGTTGATGCCGCGCTGGGCGGCCTTACGCTTCTCGCCAAGAATCCCGGTGCGCGCTATGAAGCGGCGCAAGCCGTCTACAAGTCGCGTAAAGCGAGCGTGCTGGCCACGCTCGACAGCGCGCTCGCCAAGGAGCAGGACGCCTCGGTGCGCCGCGCCATGACCGAAGCGCGCGCCGCCATCATCCTGTCAGGCGACAAAGGCAGCGACGAGGAAAAGCTCGCCGCGGTCGATGTTATTCGCGAGCGCGCCGACCAGGACGCGCTCGGGCTCCTCGCAAGTCTGCCCCCGACCACCTCGGCCCCAGTGATGAAAAGCGCCACGGCGGCAATCGGTGCCATCAAGAATCGCCTGGCATTGTGGGAGGCGGTGCAGAACGCCTGGTACGGTCTTTCGCTCGGCTCGGTGTTGCTGCTCGCCGCCATCGGCCTCGCCATTACCTTCGGCGTCATGGGCGTCATCAACATGGCGCATGGCGAGATGGTGATGATCGGCGCCTACGTTACCTTTGTCGTGCAAGAAATCATCCGCAACAACAATCCGGCATTGTTCGACTACTCCCTGGTGATCGCCGTGCCGCTGTCGTTTGTGGTGGGGGGCGGCATCGGCATCGTCATCGAACGCACCATCATCCGCTTCCTTTACGGCCGACCGCTCGAGACCTTGCTGGCCACCTGGGGACTCTCGCTGATCCTCCAGCAGGCGGTGCGCACCACCTTCGGCCCGAACAATCGCGAAGTCGGTAATCCCTCCTGGATGAGCGGCGCCTTCGATGTCGGCGGAATCACCATCACCTATAACCGCCTCTGGATTATCTGCTTCGCGATCGCGGTATTCATCGCGCTTCTGGCGTTGCTCCGCTTCACGCGCTTCGGGCTGGAAATGCGCGCGGTGACGCAGAACCGCCCGATGGCGGCGTCGATGGGCATCCGCACCAGCCGTGTCGACGCGCTGACATTCGGGCTTGGCTCCGGCATCGCCGGGATGGCAGGTGTCGCACTTTCCCAGATCGACAACGTCAGCCCCAACCTCGGACAGGGCTACATCATCGACAGCTTCATGGTCGTGGTGTTCGGCGGAGTCGGCAACCTGTGGGGCACGCTCGTCGGTTCGTTCGTGCTCGGCATCGCCAACAAGTTTCTCGAGCCTTACGCGGGCGCTGTGCTCGGCAAGATTGCCATTCTCGTTCTGATCATTCTGTTCATCCAGAAGCGCCCGCGCGGCTTGTTCGCGCTCAAGGGCCGCGCGGTCGAAGCATGACGGGACACATCCTTATCCGCTCCATCGATCGCGGCGCGACCATCTTTTTGATCGTCGTCGCCCTGATCGCGATCTTGGTGCCGGTGCTTAATCTTGGGATTCCGGCTTCCTCCAATTTTTACGTTCCGACTTACCTGGTGGCGCTGTTCGGCAAGTATGCCTGTTACGCGCTGCTCGCGCTGTCGATCGACCTGATCTGGGGATTTGCCGGCATTCTCTCGCTCGGCCACGGCGCGTTCTTCGCGCTCGGCGGCTATGCCATGGGCATGTATCTGATGCGCCAGATCGGCACCCGCGGCGTCTATGCCAATCCCGACCTGCCGGATTTCATGGTGTTCCTGAACTGGAAGGAACTCCCGGTCTACTGGTACGGCTTCCAGTTCTTTCCCTATGCGCTGCTGATGGTAGTGCTGGTGCCGAGCGCGCTCGCTTTCGTCTTTGGCTGGTTCGCATTTCGCAGCCGCGTCACCGGCGTGTATTTGTCGATTATCACGCAAGCGCTCACCTTCGCGCTGATGCTCGGCTTCTTCCGCAACAATTTCGGCTTCGGCGGCAATAACGGCCTGACCGATTTCAAGGACATTCTCGGCTTTAACGTGCAGGCGGAAACGACACGCAACGCGCTGTTCTCGATTACATGCGTAGCGCTGATTGTGGCGTTTCTCTTATGCCGGGCGATCGTCACTTCGAAATTCGGCAAGGTGCTGATCGCCATTCGCGACGCTGAGGCACGGACACGGTTTCTCGGCTACCGCGTGGAATCCTACAAGCTGTTCGTATTCACGCTGTCGGCCTGCATCGCCGGCGTGGCCGGTGCGCTCTACGTCCCGCAGGTCGGCATCATCAATCCGAGCGAGTTCGCGCCGGGCAATTCGATCGAAGCGGTGATTTGGGTCGCGGTCGGCGGCCGCGGCACGCTGACGGGCGCGGTCGTCGGCGCCGTGCTGGTCAACTACGCCAAGACCTACTTCACGTCGGGATTCCTGGCGCCGTACTGGCTGTTCATGCTGGGCGGATTGTTTATTGCCGTCACTCTGCTGCTGCCGCGCGGCATTGTCGGCACGATCTATCACTGGACCGGCTTGCGGCGCGACCGGGCGTCCGCCGCAGCCGAGGACGGCGTAACCGAGCCGTTGCCGGCCGAATGAAGAACCCGCGAAGGACCGCAATATGGAAGCGCTGACTTCCGCACTTCTTTACTTGAACGGCGTCAACGTCTCGTTCGACGGTTTCAAGGCGCTCAACAATCTCTCGCTGGCGATCGAGCCCGGCGAGATGCGCGCCATCATCGGCCCGAACGGAGCCGGCAAGACCACGATGATGGACGTGGTGACCGGCAAAACCCGCCCGGACACCGGCGACGTCATGTTCGACGGATCTTACGACCTCACGCGGCTCGACGAGGCCGAAATCGCCGAACTCGGCATCGGCCGCAAGTTTCAGAAGCCCACGGTGTTTCAGAGCCAGACCGTCAACGACAACCTCGAACTCGCGCTCAAGTCCGACCGCCGCGCCCGCGCCGCCTTGTGGTGGCGCGAAGGCGTCGAGGAACGCCGCCGGATCGACGAATTGCTCGGCATCATACGGCTGACGGCGGTGCGGGACCGTTTGGCCGGGAGCCTTTCGCACGGCCAGCGGCAATGGCTGGAAATCGGCATGCTGCTCGCCCAGGAGCCGAAGCTTCTTCTGGTCGACGAGCCGGTCGCCGGCATGACCGACGTCGAAACACAACAGACCGCGGACCTCCTCAAACACATCAATATCGACCGCACGGTGGTCGTCGTTGAGCACGACATGGCCTTTGTGCGTGAGCTCGGTGTCAAGGTCACCTGCCTGCATGAAGGCTCGGTGCTGGCCGAAGGCACCATTGAGCAAGTTTCAACCAATGCCCGCGTCGTCGAAGTTTATTTGGGAAGATAACGGCCATGCTTGAGGTCAACGCCATCGATCTGCATTACGGCGCGGCACAGACGCTGCGCGGGGTTTCGCTCAAGGCCGAACCCGGCAAGGTGACGTGCGTGCTTGGCCGCAACGGCGTCGGCAAGACCAGCTTGCTCGACGCGCTGGCCGGTCAACATTCCGTCACCCGCGGCACGATCACCTGGGAGGGGCAAGACATCACCGGGCTGCGACCGCCGGATCGCGCCCGGCGCGGGATCTCTTACGTGCCGCAGGGCCGTGAGATTTTTCCGCTTCTGACCGTCGAGGAGAACCTGCGAACCGGCTTTGCCCCGCTTAAGCGCGACGAGCGAAGCGTGCCGCCCGATGTGTTTCAGCTATTCCCCGTGCTCAAGGAAATGCTGCGCCGCCGCGGCGGGGACCTGTCCGGCGGCCAGCAGCAGCAACTGGCGATCGGGCGCGCGTTGGTGATGCGGCCGCGGTTATTGCTGCTCGACGAACCGACCGAAGGCATTCAGCCATCCATCATCAAGGACATAGGCCGCGCCATCAGCTATTTGCGCTCGCTCGGTAAAATCGCCATTGTGCTGGTCGAACAGTATCTGGACTTTGCCCGCGAACTTGGCGACCATTTCGCGGTGATGGAGCGCGGCGCCATCGTTTATTCCTGCGACCGCGATACGCTCGATGAAGGCGCGCTCCATCGGGCGATGGCGATCTGACGCCGGACTAGAATAACGCCACGGGGCGAGAACGTGCTTGCCAAGCTGCCGGCCGACAGTGCGACTTTTGCCGGCAACCGGGCGGTCGGACGTATTGAGCTTTCGGTCGCCGCTGAGCCGCGCGGCAACAAGCGACGCCGGGTGTGCGAACAAGGCTCGCTGCGGGTTCGGTTTCCGAATGTCGCCCCCGGCGACGCGCTCGACGCGGTTATCATCAACACCGCGGGAGGGATGACCGGCGGCGATCGCTTTGATCTCGTTTTCGACGTCGGCGCAGGCGCCAGCCTGACCGTCAGCACGGCGGCGGCCGAAAAAATCTATCGCTCGCTGGGGCCGGACACGGTTGTCAACTTGAGGCTCACGGTCGGCGCGGGCGCGACGCTGGCTTGGCTGCCGCAAGAGACAATTCTGTTCGACCGGATGCGACTTCGGCGCACCATTGAGGCCGATTTGGCGGCGGGCGCGAAGCTCATTATCGCCGAGACGCTGGTATTCGGCCGCTCGGCTATGGGCGAGACGCTCGCGCGGGGACACCTCTTCGACCGCTGGCGCATCCGCGCCGACGGCGCGCTGGTTTTCGCCGAGAGCCTGCGTCTCGATGGTGCGATTGCCGATAATCTCGCGCAGCGCGCCGCAGCGGGCGGAGGCTGCGCCATTGCCAGTGTGCTGAAATTCCCGGCGAGCGACGCCGACATCGCCGCCGTCCGGCAAAAGGAAAGCACCTTCGCCGGCGAGGTCGGCATCTCATCGTTCAATGGCCTTGCGCTGGCGCGTCTGGTCGCCTCCGAAGGGGCGGCGCTGCGCCGCGATCTCATCGGCGTATTGACGGCCTTGGGTGATATGCCGCTGCCGCGGTTATGGCTAAACTAGGTGTGCCGCACAATGATACGAACTTCGGAATCGGGACGCTAAGGGCTCGACGATGAACCTCACTCCGCGCGAAAAAGACAAACTCTTGATCGCCATGGCGGCGATGGTCGCGCGACGGCGGCTTGAGCGCGGCGTCAAGCTCAACCATCCGGAAGCAGTCGCGCTCATTTCCGATTTCATTCTCGAGGGCGCGCGTGACGGCAACAGCGTTGCCGAACTGATGGAGCGCGGCGGCCACGTCGTTTCCCGCGCCCAAGTGATGGATGGCATCGCCGAAATGATTCCGGAAATTCAGGTCGAGGCGACGTTTCCCGACGGCACCAAGCTCGTCACAGTACACGAGCCGATAAGATAACGAGCCGCCATGCCGACCAAGATCCCCGTATTTGTCTCGGCCCCAACGAAGCTGAATAGAGATCAGCAGTTATCGTATGATAAGATTATTACTTTGCTTGATCATGAAAATCTTGAACGACGCGCCCTGGGACGCTCTGAATATCCTACCGAATATCCGCTTAAGGAAGTTTATCTCATCGCACGCCATTGTTCTGGTGGAATGATCCTCGGCTACTCCCAGTCGATTGCCCGACAGTTGGAAATTAAGCCCGGCACAGTTGAGCCCAAGACTCTGACCGACATCAAACTCCCGACACCCTGGAATCAGCTTGAAGCCGGCATTCTATTTTCATTGCGCTTGCCATTAATGGTCTTTCGCGAAGAAGGCGTGTCTGGCGGCGTTTTCGACAACGGCGTCTCGGACGCCTTTATCAATCCGCTTCCTGTGGGACGAATTGGCAAGAAAGAGGAAGAAAAGATTCGGCTTTCCATCCAAACTTGGGGCGGACGCGTTCGCGACCATTACAGACAATGGAAATGAATCCATGATCCCAGGCGAATATTTCATCAAAGACGGCGACATCGAGCTCAACAAAGGCCGCAAGAGTCTCACCTTGACCGTGGCCAATTCGGGCGACCGGCCGATCCAAGTGGGCTCGCACTACCATTTCTTCGAAACCAATCCGGCGCTGAAATTCGACCGCAGCAAAGCCCGCGGCATGCGGCTCGATATTGCCGCCGGTACGGCGGTGCGCTTCGAGCCCGGACAAACGCGCGAGGTGAAATTGGTAGAGCTTGCCGGCACGCGCACGGTTTACGGCTTCCGCCAAGACGTCATGGGAAAGCTGGACAAGAAGAGCGCCAAGCCGCCACTAAAAAAGCCGGCACAAAAAAAGCGGCGGCAAGAATCATGACGGGCCGGCTTGCGCAAGCCCGCCCGTCACGTTCTCAGCGCTGCTACCGCGGCTGGGACCAAAATCTATCGGCAGCTTGGCGCGACGCTGGTAGCGGCTTCGGCGCCCCGGTCCGACCCGATCTTGGCGACCTCTCTCATCTGGCAGAACCAAACGCGAGGGATCTGAAAGTGAGAATATCGCCGCGGCGGCCCGATGCAAGCAAAAGCGTGCGCGGACCCGCCAGTGCGATCCAATGGGGATAACGTTGGGGATTTGTTGAAGCCGGAGGATGAGCGATGGCCGGTGCAACGAACAAAAGCGCGACGACCGAAGTCGGACTTGTTTTGCAGGGCGGCGGCGCGCTTGGCGCTTACGAATGGGGCGCTATCGAAGCGCTGTTCGACGTGATGGACGAAATTGAGAAGGCCGGGAGAAAAATCGACTTGCGCGTCGTGACCGGCGTCTCCATCGGCGCCATCAATGCCGCTTGCATTGTCGGGTCCGCTAATCGCAGCGACGCGCGAGTGCGCCTCAGTGGCTTGTGGAACGATTTCATGATCAAGGCGCCTTTTTTCGTGCCTTCGGCGCTCACGTCCAACCTCGCGCTCTTTGAAGTGCCGCACTTTTACCGGTTCGCACCGGGCTGGAATTTCACCTATCTGTATGACACGCGTGAATTATTGACGACATTGCCGAACCACGTGGATTTTGCGGCGCTCAACGCCAGCAAGAGCGCGTTTGTCGTTACTGCCGCCGACGTGACAAGGGGAGGACTCATCTGGTTTGCCAACCAGAAGGTCGGTGAAATTAAGCCGACAACAATCGAGCCAAAACACGTGCTTGCCAGCGGCAGTCTGGCGCCGCAGTTTCCGGCAACGCAAATCGGCGAAGGTGCGGATGCTCACCTTTATTGGGATGGCGGCCTCATCGACAACACGCCGCTCGGCGCCGCCATCGACGCATTCGACCCCCACCCGAGTGTCGGCAAGCTCCTCGTCATCATGAACCTCTTCCCCTTGGAGTCGAGGCCGCCGCAAAGCTATACCGAGGTCAACGAGCGCGTCGATCAGCTTCGCTTCGGCAATCGCCTGCGCCAAGACGCCAGCGTCGCCAGGCAGTTCAACAAGCTGATCAGGGCAATCAAAGACAATATTCCGGAGCTGCCGACCAACCTGCAAAACCTCCTCAAAGACTACAAGATCGTCGACCCGGTCGAAATTTCGCTCGGAGAGAAAGATTCCTTGAGCGACCCGTACGGCTTCCGCGACTTCTCGCAGCAAGGCATTGGCAAGCGGCGCGACAAGGGCCGAGAGATCGCGTTTCCGAAAATCACCGACGCTTTTAAAACTCTGCTCGCCGCCTGACAGGAGACTCACGTATGGCCGCCAAAATTTCGCGTTCGGTTTACGCCGACATGTTCGGCCCGACGACGGGCGACCGCGTGCGGCTTGCCGATACCGATCTCATCATCGAGGTCGAGAAAGATTTCACCATCTACGGCGAAGAGGTGAAGTTCGGCGGCGGCAAAGTCATCCGCGACGGCATGGGGCAAAGCCAGGTCACCAACAAGCAAGGCGCCGTCGACACCGTCATCACCAACGCGCTGATCCTCGATCATTGGGGCATCGTCAAAGCCGATATCGGCATCGTGGACGGAAAAATCTCCGGCATCGGCAAAGCCGGCAATCCTGACATCCAGCCCGGCGTCACCATCATTGTCGGGCCCGGCACCGACGTCATCGCCGGCGAAGGCAAAATCATCACCGCCGGCGGCTTCGACAGTCACATCCATTTCATCTCCCCGCAGCAGATCGACGACGCGCTGATGTCGGGCGTGACGTCGCTGCTCGGCGGCGGCACCGGCCCCTCGCATGGCACCTTCGCCACCACCTGCACGCCCGGCCCGTGGCATATCGGCCGCATGATTCAGTCGTTCGATGCCTTCCCGATCAACCTCGGCATTTCCGGCAAGGGCAACGCCTCGCGGCCCGCGGCGCTCGAGGAAATGATCAAGGCCGGCGCTTGCGCGCTGAAGCTGCACGAGGACTGGGGCACGACGCCGGCGGCGATCGATTGCTGCCTGTCGGTCGCCGACGATTACGACGTCCAGGTGATGATCCACACCGATACGCTCAACGAGTCCGGCTTCGTCGAGGACACCATCAAGGCATTCAAGGGCCGGACCATTCACGCTTTCCACACCGAAGGCGCCGGCGGCGGCCACGCGCCGGACATCATCAAGGTCGCCGGCCTGAAGAACGTGCTGCCGTCGTCGACCAACCCGACGCGGCCCTACACCAAGAACACCATCGACGAGCATCTCGACATGCTGATGGTGTGTCACCATCTCGATCCGTCGATCGCCGAGGATCTCGCTTTCGCCGAAAGCCGGATCCGCAAGGAGACGATCGCCGCCGAGGATATTCTGCACGATATCGGCGCGCTCTCGATGATGTCGTCGGATTCGCAAGCCATGGGCCGGATCGGCGAGGTGATCATCCGCACCTGGCAAACCGCGGACAAGATGAAAAAGCAGCGCGGGCGGCTGAAACAAGAAAAGGGCGATAACGATAACGCGCGGGTCAAGCGCTACGTCGCCAAATACACCATCAATCCGGCTATCGCGCATGGCGTGTCGAAGCTGATCGGCTCGGTGGAGAAGGGTAAGCTCGCCGATCTTGTCGTGTGGTCGCCGGCGTTTTTCGGCGTCAAGCCCGACTGCATCATCAAGGGCGGCACCATCGTCGCCGCCCAGATGGGCGATCCCAACGCCTCGATCCCGACGCCGCAGCCGGTCCATTACCGGCCGATGTTCGGCGCCTTTGGGCGGGCGCGCACCGCATCGTCGGTGGTGTTCGCCTCGAAAGCCGCCGTCAAGTCCGGGCTCGGCAAAAAGCTCGGCATTCAAAAGCAACTGTTCGCGGTTGAGAACACCCGCGGCAAAATCTCGAAGAAAAGCATGATCCATAACGACGCCACCCCCGAGATCGAAGTCGATCCGGAGACTTACGAGGTGCGCGCCGACGGCGAGCTTCTCACCTGCGCGCCGGCCGAAGTGCTGCCGATGGCGCAGCGGTATTTTTTGTTTTGATCCCAGCATCGTCACCACCGGGCTTGACCCGGTGGTCCATGCCGATGTGAAGGCAGCATGGATTGCCGGATCAAGTCCGGCAATGACGAAACAGAAATCATTTGGCCGAAAATTTCGCGTAAAGTCTGAGCCGTGAGCGAAACCCGAAATATGTTCGCCGCGTTGCGCGAGCGCGCCGATGCCGGCGCCGCGGCGGCGATCGAGCGCCTGGTCACGTCCGGCGCCGATGGCGATCTCGCCCGCATCAATGTGCTGTCTTTTGCCGCCGCGCATCATCTCGACGAAGAAAAGACCATCGCTGCGTTCCTGCACGCCGCGCAGCTCGGCATTTTCGAATTGTCCTGGGACGTGCTCTGCCCCACCTGCCGCGGCGTACTCGACGTCACGACCACGCTGCAGGACGTGCATAACGAGCCCTACGACTGCGCGCTGTGCGGCCGCTCCTTCGAGGTCTCGCTCGACGAGCTGGTGGAGATCGTGTTCACCGTTAGCCCGCGCGTGCGCAAGATCGCCGCGCACGATCCGGACACGCTGCCGCTCTGGGATTATTACCGGCACGTGTTCTGGAGCTCCGCCGTCGACCTGTCCGACGACGGCCTCAAGAAACTGATTTCCGACTTCACGCTGTTCGCGCGCGAGCTCAAACCCGGCGAAGCCGCTACCGTCGCCCTCGAAGTGTCCGAGGGATGGGTGCTGATTTTCGATCCGGTATCGCATTTCGGGCATTATCTGAAAGTCGCGCCGGAGCGCACTGAGACTTTGCAGAAGGTTTCGCTCGCCTTTGAAGGCACGCACGCGCCAACCACGACGACACAGTTGCACTCCGGGAAGGTCGAGCTCACGCTCGCCAACCGCACCACCACGCGGGCGCTGCCGGTGGTCTGGCTTGAGACCAAAGAATACGACGCGCTGGTCGGCCAGCGCCGGCCGCATCTGACCGCGAAGCGCATCTTCACCAACCAGACGTTTCGCGAGCTTTATCGCACCGACACACTGGCGGTCGATCAAGGCCTGAAAATCGTCAGCCTGACTTTCCTGTTCACCGACCTGAAAGGCTCGACCGAGCTTTACGCCCGCGTCGGCGATCTGGTGGCTTACGAACTGGTGCGCGGACATTTTCGCTTGCTCACCGAAATCGTCGCGGCCGAGCGCGGCGCGGTGGTGAAAACCATCGGCGACGCGGTGATGGCGACGTTCTCGTCGCCCGAGCGCGCGCTGGCGGCGGCCTTGCGCATGCGCGCTTCGATCGGCGCCGTCGGCCAGGAGACCCGCCGTGAAGACCTCATCCTCAAAATCGGCATCCATGAGGGTCCGTGCCTTGCCGTCATGCTCAATGACCGGCTCGATTATTTCGGCCAGACGGTGAACATCGCCGCCCGGGTGCAGGGGCTCGCGGTCTCCGACGCCATGTTCGCCACCAAGCCGGTGATCGACCACCCGCAAACCGCGGCGCTGTTGGCTAAGGCCGGCATTACGCCGCGCCCGCAGCAAGCGACGCTCAAAGGCGTCGCCGGCGAAGTGCCGGTCTACGAAATCCCCTGAATGTGATTGGAAAATCGGCCGGCGGGTGAGCAGCTTGGCTTCCCAGGGGGCCGGCATCCGCCATGATTGCGCCAAATGCCGCGCGATATGGTCTAATGGTGTTTGGCGAGGGGCGCACATTGAGGGATTTCGTTTTGTTTCCGGCCTTGAAATTCGCTCCTGCGAAAGTTTTGCCGATCGCCCTGTTCGGCGTTGTTTGTTTGCTCGGGGCTTCGCCTGTGCGGGCGGCCCCTTCGCCTTGCGAAGAAAGCGCCGAGATCGCGGTTTTGCCGTCGCCGCTGTCGGCGTGGAAGGGCGCTCCGTTGCACGTCCTGTTCGCCGCGGAAAAACCGTTTGCCGGCGAACTTATTTTGATCGCACCCGACGGCAGCGCTGCCGCGACCACCCGCAACCGCCAGGGCGGCCCGCCCTACTTCTGGTTCGCCGAAATCGCCGCGCCGGCCGCGGGGACATGGCACGCCAAACTCGTGCGCGACGGCGCCGCCGGCGAATGCGCCACCATCACCCGCGACATCATAGTGAGCGAGACCAAGCCGCCGCCGCCGCATGGCACGGCGAGCAGTGTTTGGCCGATCCATGCCGCCTGGGACCGCGCGACGGAGAATCTGTTTTCGGCCTGGATCGAAAAGCTTTTCGATGCGCCGCTCGACGCCGATCTGTCGTGGAAGACGTGGCACGACGTGCTGCGCGACCGTTCGCGCAATTTCCTGTTCGACTATCTGGGCAGCGGGGAAGACAGCGCCGTCGGGCGAGTGCGTCCCGATTGCGCCGACTTCGTCTACTTCTTGCGTGCTTATTTCGCGTACAAAATGGGCTTGCCGTTCGCCTATTCGAATTGCTCGCGCGGCTTCGGCGGCTCGCCGCCGAAATGCTACCAGTGGTTCGACATCGAGCATCCCGGGCGAACGCGGCCCTCGCCGCCGACCGAACCGAGGCCCGAGGCAAATGCCACACCCGCCGCGGCGCCGGCACCAAACCTGTTGCAGCAGATGTTTCCGCGGCAAGGCGCGGCGCCCGAGACTGAGCCAACGCCCGCTGCGAGAGTTGGATCGCCGGAGCCGAAGCGGCCGGCGGCACCGTCCTCGTTCGGCGCCTATTTGCGCGACGTCGGCGATGTCGTCCAATCGGGGGCGGTGCGGGTGTCGGCGACCGACGATAACACCGATTTTTACACGGTGCCGCTCACGCAAGACGCGCTGCGCCCCGGCACGGTGTACGCCGATCCATACGGTCACGTTATGATGCTGGTGCGGCTCGTGCCGGAAGCCGATGGCGCGCCCGGCGTTTTCCTCGCCGTCGACGCCGAGCCCGACGGCACCGTGACGCGCAAGCGCTTTTGGCGCGGCAATTTTTTGTTCGTACACGAGCCTGCGCTCGGGAGCCCGGGATTCAAGCGTTTCCGGCCAATCGTCCGCGAAGGAGGCGGCGGCTTGCGGCGGCTGACCAACGCCGAAATCGCCAAGAATCCGCAATACGGCGATTTTTCGCTCGAGCAATCGAAGCTCGACGGCGAAGCGTTTTACGATCGCATGGACGAGGTGATGTCGCCGCAGCCGCTCGATCCGTTGCGCGCCATGACCGACGCGATCACTTCGCTGCAAGAACAAGTGCAGACGCGCGTGGTCGCCGTTGAAAACGGGCGCAAGTTTCAGGGCAGCGGGAAGGGCGAGGCCGAGATGCCGAACGGCGCGGCGATCTTCGAGACCACCGGCGCGTGGGAGGATTTCTCGACGCCGGCGCGCGATTTTCGGCTGCTGATTGCCGTCGATGTGGTGCGCGGATTTCCCGATCGGGTCGCGCGGCGGCCCGAGCGCTACGCGATTGCGCCGGGCAAGAACCTCGCCGAGGTCAAGGCCGAGTTGCAAACCGCACTCGCGTCCGAACTTGCCGCGCGCAAGTTTTCCTATACGCGCAGCGACGGCTCGGCGTGGACGCTCAGCCTCAAAGACGTCGTCGACCGCGAGCCCAATCTGGAAATGGCGTATAATCCGAACGACTGCGTCGAACTGCGCTGGGCGGCGCCGGAAGGCAGCGACGAGGCGTCGACCTGTAAGCGCCACGCGCCGGAGGCGCAGCGCGCCAAGATGATCGGCTACCGCAACTGGTTCCGCGACCGCCATTGGCCCTCCCACGCTTAGTACTATTGAGGCTCGGGCTGCTCGCGCCTCGTCATTGCGAGCGATAGCGAAGCAATCCAGTTTTCGACGCGTCCACGCTGGATTGCTTCGTCGCTTTCGCTCCTCGCAATGACGAAGTGAGACGAATCATTTCAGCGCACTCATGATTCGTCATCCTGAGGCGGCCGCGCAGCGGCCCTCGAAGGATGCACGCTGAAGGGCCTGGGCCGTCGTCCCTCGAGGCTCGCCATAGCGCGTCAAAGACGCGCGTAAACGCGCTAATGGCTCGCGCCTCAGGATGACGGGTAACAAAATTCGTTCTCGCGACGCAGCCGCGCCCGAGTTTTGCCAAGCCATTTCCACGAACAACGAAACCAAGCGCTTCCGACAAAACAGGGAAGCGGAGCGCCGAAAGGCGCATTGTCCTACCAATATCCGCGTCTAGCGCGGCTGCGCGCTGCGTTAGCGGCGCGCCCGCCTTTCGGCGCTCACGCTTGCGGCACTCGCCACCGGCTACTACCCCGATGGCTCAGCTCCAGAACCGGGTTTCCCGCGGCGGCGGCTAACGAGAGTTTTGCTCGCTTCGCCAACCAAAGAAAAAAGATTGCCGCGGTTAAGCACGCTCCGTGCGGACCGGTCTTTGTGCCGGTCGACCGGGGACTAGTGGAGCGGATTTGACATTCGCTACCCACCAAACCGCTGCTCGCGAAGCGAATGTCAGATCCAAAGCTCCACTAGCGCCAATGTTTGCTAGTGGTCCTTTTGATTCTAACATTCGCATGACGGCGTGCCGAGATGGGATGCGAATGTTAGAATCGGACCACTAGAGCCGCCCGGGAACGGATTGGAAAAAAAATCCGCGCGCGGGCACCGCACCTCGCCTTCGCTGTTTCGGCATGCCGTCCGGAACGGCGCCCTGCACAAAGCGAGGTAATATACCGTGTAACTGATAAAGGGACGCAGCGTCAAGGAAAAAGCGACGGCGTTTGATCGAAGCGGCAAGGCATTGACGAACGCTGCCGTTTCAACACCGTAGGACTACTTATTCCGGACCTCAGCGTTTAGTGCTTAGTTGCGGCGCTCAACGACGGGCAAGCTCTCTCACAGACCGAAGCCCCGGCGGCGCATGGCTCCTTCAAACGCCGGAGCTTCTTCATTTCGACGAACTCGAATTTCCGCGCCCCGATCCCGGAACGCATGCGATCTCCTTCTCCCCGCGTGCGGGGAGAAGGTCGGGATGAGGGGGCGTTCCAACACGCTGAGACAAGCGGCAGCGCCCCCTCACCCGCGCCTTGCGGCGCGGCCTCTCCCCGCGTGCGGGGAGAGGTGAATCGAATTCTTCCGTGCCAATCGGTCACCCAGAATTCGCCGCGACACGGTGGCGATGGGTCGCTTGCGCGACGTCGTTCAGGTACTTGGCGCAATGCGCGGAGATCGCCACGGCGATAGCGCCGACGACCAGTCCGCCGAGCTTGGCGGTGAAGTTGCCGATGACGAGCAATACGACAGCGACGACGCTTAAGCCGAGCCCAGTCAGAGAACGGGCCCAGATGGCGCGCCAATGCACCGGCGGCAGCCGCTTGGTGTCGAGGTAAGCCTTTTGGCGGCGCGCGATCCGCCGCGCCAGCCGCACCGCGTACGCAATGCTGCCAAATCCGACCATGAGCCAGACGGCGAGGACCAGCAAAATCAGCCCACCGACGCGCGCGGACGGCGCGGCCGCGCTCAGCTTGCCGAGCGCGGCCAGCGAGAACACGCTCCAATCGAACAGGGCGTGCAGCACGACCGGAATGAGCCACGCCAGAATGAGCCGGCGGGTGCGCCACCAGCCGCCATGGCGGTACGCGCCGAGCGCGCCGCCGAACCGCGCGCCGGCAATGTAGGCGCCGGCGATGGCGCCGACCGCGCCGTGAAACGGCACGCTCATGATCCCGCGCATCCCGGCCACCAGGGCTAAATTGGCGTTGCCCCTGACATAGAGAAAATTCTCCACCGCCGCGAAGCCTAAGCCCACCGCGGTGCCGTAGACCACGCCGTCCATCGGCTCGTCGAACTCGCGCGAGCGCAAAGCCACGGCGGCGATAATGGCGACCTTGATGGTTTCCTCCGGCACCGCCGCGATCCACAGCGCGTTCTCGCCGGCGCTGATCAACGGATTGATGGAGAAGGTGAGGTGATGCAGCAGCCACAGTTCCACCGCCGCCACCGGCACCACGCTCACCGCGCCGAGCGCGACGCATGTCCACACCACGCGCGGCGGTTCGGGGCGGCTGTCGCCGGCGATGACCAGCCACAACAGCAACAACGCCGGGGCGATGGCGCAGGCGGTGACAAAGCCGGGGGCGAGATCGGAGGCAAACATTGAGATCAGCTATTGCCCCCTCCACCATGCTTCGCATGGTCCCCCTCCCCCGCTGCCGCGAGGGCGGATGAAAGCAGCACCGTCTTCGCCGGCCATTTGCACAGGTCGGCGATGATGCATTTCTCGCAGAGCGGCCGGCGAGCGATGCAGGTGTAGCGGCCGTGCAGAATGAGCCAGTGGTGGGCGTGTAGCCGGTATTTTTCCGGCACCACCTCGTTCAGCTTCATCTCGACGTCGAGCGGCGTCTTGCCGACGGCGAGGCCGGTGCGATTGCCGACGCGGAAAATATGAGTGTCGACGGCGATGGTCGGCTCGCCGAACGCGATATTGAGGACGACATTGGCGGTCTTCCTGCCGACGCCGGGCAGAGCTTCGAGCGCGGCGCGATCGTGCGGGACGTTGCCGCCGTGCTCGGCGACGAGTTGCTTTGACAGCGCGATGACGTTCTTCGCCTTGGTGCGATAAAGCCCGATGGTCTTGATCAGGGCGCGCACGCGCGCTTCGCCGAGCTTGCTCATCTTCTCCGGCGTATCGGCGAGCTTGAACAACGCCGGCGTCGCCTTGTTGACGCCGGCGTCGGTCGCCTGCGCCGAGAGCACCACCGCGACCAGCAACGTGAACGGATTGATGTACTGCAATTCGCCGCGCGGATTGGGATTGGCGGCCTGGAACCGGCGGAACGCTTCCTCGATCTCGGCTTCGCTCCATTGCGGCAGCTCGCCGTGCGCGGCTTCTTTGTCGGCCTTTGCTTGCGCCTCGGTGTTTTTGACGCGCGCGGCCCTGCCCTTGTGGGCCACCTTCAGGCTTTGTTGAACGGTCTTCCGCTGGGTGGTTTTGCGCGCCATCTTTCCCGTATAATTGCCGCCATGACTTCCGACAACACGACTTCCGACAACATGACGTCCGACAACACACGCCGCGACAACGCCCCGTCCGCCGAGCCGGCGATTTTCTCGGCCGTGATCACGCCGCACCGTTCGCTGGGCTCGACCGGCTTCCTCATTCTCATGCTCGCCATCGGCGGCTTGAGTTTTATCGCCGGCATGGTGTTTTTGCTGCTCGGCGCCTGGCCGGTATTCGGTTTCCTCGGGCTTGACGTGCTGCTGGTCTATGTCGCCTTCCGCGCCAGTTTCCGTGCGGCGCGCGCCTACGAAGAGGTAACCGTCACCTCCTCGGAGCTGACCTTGCGCAAAGTCAATCCGGGCGGGCGCGTGCGGCAATGGACGCTTAATCCGCTGTGGGTCCAGCTTGAGCGCATTGTGCACGACGAATTCGGCATCGAGCGGCTGTTCCTGGTGTCGCGCGGGCGGCGGCTGTCGATCGCTTCGTGCTTGGGCCCCGACGAGAAGGCGAGCTTCGCCAAGGCGCTGTCGTTGGCGCTCGGCGAAGCCAAGCGCGGCCCGACGCGCACGGTGCTGGAGTGAGCTTGTCCCACCTCACCCCGGCGGGGAGAGGAGGCTATTATTTCGCGGACCCCGGGGGCAGAAATCGGGTGGTTATGGACCGCGCCGCGGCCTAGATCGGGAGCTAATGATGGAGGTCCAAATGCTCTCGCCCGATCGCGTTGCCGATCTCGCGCCGCTTGAAAGCGCAGCCGCCGATTATGACGTGGTCCGCCGCGCCATCGGCTATATCCGCGAGAACTGGCGGGCGCAGCCCGACGTCGGCGCCATTGCCGAAGCCGCCGGCGTGACGGCGACCGAACTGCATCACCTGTTCCGCCGCTGGGCCGGGATAACCCCGAAGGCTTTTCTCCAGGCGCTGACGCTGGACGGGGCGCGGCAGCTCCTTCGCGATTCAGCAAGCGTGCTCGACGCCACCTATGAGCTCGGCCTGTCCGGGCCGGGACGCCTGCACGATCTGTTCGTCACCCACGAAGCGATGTCGCCGGGCGAATGGAAATCGGGCGGCGAAGGCCTCACCGTCCGTTTTGGCTTTCATCCCTCGCCGTTCGGCAAGGCGCTGATCATGGCCACCGAACGCGGGCTCGCCGGTCTTGCTTTCGCCGACGGGGGGGAAGAAGCCGCCGCGCTCGCCGACATGAAGCAGCGCTGGCCGAAAGCGCAATACGTCGCCGACGACGCGCGCACCGCCTCGATTGCGCGGCGCATTTTCGATCCGGGCGAATGGCAGCAGGACCGGCCGCTCCGCGTCGTGCTGATCGGCACCGACTGGGAAGTGCGGGTGTGGGAAACGCTGCTGAAAATTCCGATGGGCCGCGTCGCGACCTATTCCAACATCGCCAGCACAATCTGCGCGCCGAAGGCGGCCCGCGCGGTCGGCGCCGCGGTCGGCAAGAATCCGATTTCGTTCGTCGTGCCCTGCCATCGCGTCATCGGAAAATCCGGCGCGCTGACCGGCTATCACTGGGGCATCACCCGCAAGCACGCCATGCTCGGCTGGGAAGCGGGACGGGTCGGCGCGGCGGGGTAATACAATTTCGTCATTGCGAGCGAAGCGAAGCAATCCAGCACTGCGATATTAGATTGCTTCGTCACTTCGCTCCTCGCAATGACGAGTCAAGTAAGCCCGTCAAACAAATCGTTCCAGCTCGAGTTTAGTTGTTCGATCAGCGCTATCTTCTTCTGTCGTGATCCGCCTTTGAGTTGCTTTTCCCGAGCAATGGCGTTCGGCATAGTAGCGTGCAACTCATACCAAACGAGAATCTTGCAGCGATAGCGCTTGGTGAAACCAGCGATTGCGCCAGTACGATGCAGCCACGCGCGTTGCGGTAGATTTGATGTTACGCCAACGTACAACGTACCGTCCCGGCGGTTGGCCATCATATAAACTGCGGGCTGCCGCATTTTGCTCTCTCGTCATTGCGAGCGAAGCGAAGCAATCCAGCACTGCGATATTAGATTGCTTCGTCGCTTTGCTCCTCGCAATGACGACAACGGCCTACCCCGCCAGATCCTTCTTCTCCGCCACCGTGGAATCGGCATTGAGGCGGTAGATCAGCGGCACACCGGTCGCGATCTCGCGCGCGACAATCTGTTCCGGCGACAAGCGTTCGAGCACCATGATCAGCGCGCGCAGCGAATTGCCGTGCGCGGAAACGAGCACGTTGTCGCCGTTGAGAACGCGCGGCAGGATGTCCGCAATGTAATAGGGCAGCACGCGCGCCGCGGTGTCCTTGAGGCTTTCGCCGCCCGGCGGCGCGACATCATACGAGCGTCGCCAAATGTGCACCTGGTCCTCGCCCCACTTGGCGCGCGCGTCGTCCTTGTTGAGGCCGGCGAGGTCGCCATAGTCGCGCTCGTTGAGCGCCTGGTCCTTGACGATCGGCACGGCCGTCTCACCGAGTTCTTCGAGCATCAAGTCGAGCGATTTTTGCGCGCGTTTGAGCGCCGAGGTAAACGCGACGTCGAAACACAAGCCTTGTGCTTTGAGTTTGCGCCCGGCGTCGCGCGCTTCGGCGATCCCCCTCTCGGTCAGATCGACATCGCGCCAGCCGGTGAACAGATTTTTCTTGTTCCACTCGCTCTCGCCGTGGCGCACGAGCACAAGCAGGCGGCTACCCATTGCTGCACGTTCTCTCTTTATTGGTGCATGATCTTTTCGGAAAACCGGTTCCCACCCTCGGATCAAGTCCAAGGGCAAGCTTTTCCGGATCATGCACTAATGCGTCAGATTGACGGTGACGTTCTTGCCCTGGGTGTAGCTGTCGAGCATGCCTTCGAGCGAGAATTCCCGGCCGATGCCGCTTTGCTTGTAGCCGCCATAGGAGTGGCCGGGGCTCTGGCCGAGGCCCTGATTGACTTGCACCCAGCCTGACTCGATGGCGTGCGCGGTGCGCAACGCTTTGCCAATGTCGTGCGACCAGACGTAAGCGGCAAGGCCATAATGGCTGTCGTTGGCCATGCGGATGGCGTCAGCTTCGTCGGTCCAGGGAATAGCCACCAGCACCGGGCCGAAAATTTCCTCACGCGCCAGCCGCCAGTCGTTGGCGGCGTTGGCGAAGATGGTCGGGATGGCGTAATAGCCTTCGCTCAGCGGCCCCTCCTTAGGCGGCAGGCCGCCGATCACGACGCGGCCAGTGCGCTGCTTCAGCCCCTCCTCGACATACTTGCAGACTTTCTTGAACTGCTTCTCGTTGATGATGGTGCCGATGTCGCTTGCCTCATCGAGCGGATCGCCAATCTTGAGCGCGTTGACCTTGCGGCCGAGCCCGCCGAGAAAGCTGTCGAAAATGTCGCGATGCAGAAAAAGCCGCGAGCCCGCAGTGCAAGACTGACTTTGGCGCGTAAAACGCATGGCCGAAACAATGCCGTCGAGCACCCAATCCTCGTTGGCGTCGGGGAAGACGATCGACGGGCTCTTGCCGCCGAGCTCGAGCGAAATCGGCACAATGCGGTCGGCGGCGGCGCGCATCACAATCTTGCCGACCTCGGTCGAGCCGGTAAAGGAGAGCTTGCGCACGGTCGGATGATTGGCGAGCGGCCCGCCGCATTCCTCGCCAAATCCTGTCAGCAAGTTGAGCACGCCCGGCGGCAAAAATTGCTGGCACACTTCGGCGAGCAGCAAGACGCCGAGCGGCGCATCCTCCGCGGCCTTCATCACCATGGTATTGCCGGCGCACAGCGCCGGGCCGATCTTGACGGCGGCGAGCAGCACCGGCGCGTTCCACGGAATGATGGCGCCGACCACGCCAAGCGGCTCGCGCCGCGTATAGCAAAGCACGTTCTCGCCGAGCGGAATGGTGTCGCCCTTGAGCTCGCCGCCAAGCCCGCTGAAATAGCGGAATATATCGACGGTGTTTTTCGCCTCCGGCCGCGATTGCGTGCGGATGGCGTTGCCGGTTTCGAGCGCAATGGTGCGCGCCAGCTCCTCGACGCGCGCCTCGAGCGCGTCCGCGATCCGCGCCAGAATGCGGCCGCGTTCGCGCGGCGGCGTGCGCGACCAGGCCGAGAAAGCTTCGGCCGCCGCCTTCACGGCGCGATCGACATCTTCGGCGCGGCCGCGCGGCACCTCGGCGATCGGCGCGCGATGCGCGGGATCTTCGACCTGGAAAGTTTCGCCCGAAGCAGCCTCGACCCATTTGCCGCCGATCAGCATCTGCGCCTTGCGCAGCTTAGGCTTATCCGCGCGCGCTTTCGTGACCGCGGTCATGATTGCCTCCTTGACGCTCCCGATAGAACTTTACGCCCTAAATATCTTTCAGTCCCAGCACGTCCGCCATTGAATAGAGGCCGGGCTTCTTGCCGCGCGCCCAGAGAGCGGCATGCAGCGCGCCGCGAGCGAAAATCATGCGGTCCTCGGCGCGGTGCGTGAGTTCAATGCGCTCGGCGGGACCGGCGAAAATCACGCTGTGATCGCCGACGACGGTGCCGCCGCGCAGCGCGGCAAAGCCGATATCGCCGGCGCGGCGCGCACCGGTCATGCCATCGCGGCCGCGGACCGATCGCTGCGCGAGATTGACGGCGCGGCCTTCCGCCGCCGCACGGCCAAGCATCAAAGCGGTGCCGGACGGCGCGTCGATCTTTTTGTTGTGATGCATTTCCAAAATTTCGACGTCGTAATCCTCGCCCAAGGTCCGCGCGACGCGCTTGGTCAGCGCGACGAGAAGATTGACGCCCAGACTCATGTTGCCCGACTTGACGATCGGCGCCTGCGCCGCGGCCTTGCCGAGCAATGCTTCCTCCTCCGCCGAAAGGCCGGTGGTGCCAATAACGTGGACAATGCCGGCGGCGGCGGTGAGTTCGGCCAACGCCAGCGTCGCCGCCGGAATAGTGAACTCAATGAGGCCGTCGGCCGCTTTCAGAAGCGGCGCGGCGTCGCTGACAACTTTGATGCCGTTGGCGCCAAGGCCGGCGAGTTCGCCGGCGTCGCGGCCGATCACGGCCGAATCGGAGGCCTCGATTGCGCCGGCAAGCGTGACGCCCTTGGTGGTCGCAATGGCATGGATGAGCGTTCGCCCCATGCGCCCGCCGGCGCCGGCGATCACCAATCGCATGTCGGAATTTGCCGCGGCCATGGCTTCATCTCCGGTGGCGGCGGGTATAGCTGGGCGAGTTGGGCACGGCAATGCGCGCTGCTTCACCTCTCCCCGCTTTGCGGGGGAGGAAAAGAGTTACGGCTGCGGGCCGTCGTAGCCTTCGATGATGATGATATCGGCGGTGGCATACGGCGCCCGCCGCTTGATGTTCTCCTGGTATTCGGGCGAGCGGTAGCAAGCGAGCGCCGTGGCGACGTCGGGAAATTCGATCACGACGTTGCGGGAACGGCTGGTGCCTTCCAGGGATTCGTACTTGCCGGCGCGCACAACGAACTTCGCGCCGTATTTCTTGAAGATCGCAGGATTGGCGGCGGCGTAGGGCTTGTAGCCTTCCTCGTCACTTACATCGACCCGTGCGATCCAATAGCCCTTGGCCATGGCGTTACTCCTTGGCTTGTTGTTGCGCGATCTCGGCAAGGATGGCTTCGGCCGCCGCTTTCGGATCGTCCGCGGCGATGACCGGCCGCCCGACCACCAGATAATCGGCGCCGGCGGCGATCGCCGCCGCCGGTGTGGCCACGCGTTTCTGATCTCCTGTCGCCGCGCCCGCCGGCCGGATGCCGGGCGTCACCAGCAGCAAGTCGGGTCCGACGATGGCGCGCAGGTTGGCGGCTTCCTCGGGCGAGCAGATCAGTCCATCGATGCCGATCTCCACCGCGTTTTTTGCCCGCGCGGCGGCCGTGGCGCGGACGCCGGCGCCATAACCCGCCGCGGCAAGATCACGATCGTCATACGAGGTCAGCACCGTAACCGCGAGAATCTGCAGGCTCCCTTCGCGCGCCTGTGCGGCAGCCTTCATGGTCTGCGGATAAGCATGCACGGTGAGAAAGGTCGCGCCGAGACGCGACACGCTCTTGACCCCTTCGGCGACGGTGTTGCCGATGTCGTGCAATTTCAGATCGAGGAAAACCTGCTTGCCGGCATCGGCAAGCGTGCGCGCGTAGGGCAATCCGCCCGCGTAAGCAAGCTGATAACCGATCTTGTAGAAGGTCACCGCATCGCCGAGCCGCTTCACCATGGCATCTGCCGTCTCGACCGACGAGAGGTCGAGGGCGACAATCAGGCGCTCGCGCGGCGCTAATCGCATGGCAAGCGTTCCTTATATCGCTTAAGCGCGCGGCATCAAGCTCGCCAGCTCGACCAGGCGGCGGACCAGAGTTTTCAAGGCCGTGGCGAGGTTTTCGTCCTTTAGATTGTCCATCTCGTCGAACGCCTCGCCGGCGCGTCCGACATTGATCTGCTCCGGAATGACCAGCGCGCCACAACCCAATTCAAGGATTTGGCGGAGCGCCATGAGGCCGCGCACGCCACCGGCGGCGCCGTTGGCGGCGGCGCCGAGTGCGAAGGTCCGGCCCTTGAACGCGGTGTAGGCGGGCTCGCCGCGATCGCCCACCCGCGAAATCCAGTCGATGGCGTTTTTCAGGAGCGGCGTTACTGACGCACTGTATTCCGGGCTCGCGATGAACACGCCTTGATGCGCGGTGAGCATCGCCTTGAGCTCGACGGCATGGCGCGGCGGTCCGGATGCGGCGAGAAAATCGGCGTCGATCAGCGGCAGCGGGTAATCGGCGAGCGATAGGCGCGTTACGTCGGCATCGGCAAGCGCGAACTCCTTGGCCGCAAGCGCCGCAAGCCGCGCGTTGTGCGAGCCGGCGCGCAACGAGCCGGCCATGATCAGGATTTTTGGAGCGGGCATCCAGTATTCACAAAGCTGCGGAACGATCCCTGACTTTTGTCATTGCGTAATGATACGTGACATCGGTGATTACTGGATCATCGGCATTCGCCGACGATGACAGCAAGTCAGGACCTCCTGCGGTACACCCACACGCGCGCGGGCGGGATGTTCATCCAGACCCGCTCGGACGCTTCCACCGAAAATCCGCCGAAGCGGCGGGGCAGCGGAGACGCGACCGAATAGGTGAACTGCACGAACGGCGCGCCGGGGAGCATGAGATCGAAGGCGTCGCGAAGCAGCCGAAGCCGCATCCGGATCGGCTTGGTGACGAGCGGCAGGCCCGACACGACAGCGGCGGCCGGTTGGATCAGCAGCGTTTCCATGAGCCGGCGCAGGCTATAGGCGTCGCCCTGCACCAAAGTTGCCTCGGGATAGCGCGCCTTAAGGATGCGGCAGAAACTTGGATTGAACTCGACCAAAACGAGGCGCGAGGGCGCGACCCCGGCCCGCACCAGGGCCTCCGTCACCGGCCCGGTCCCCGGTCCTAATTCGACCACCGGTCCGTTAGAGTCGGGATCGACATAACTCGCCATGGTGCGCGCAAGAATTTTTCCCGACGGCGTCACCGCCCCGATGGAGAGCGGCCGCTCGATCCAGGAGCGCAGAAAGCGGACCTCGTCGTCGAGCCGGATGCCCCGCTTGCGCTCGAACTGACGGATCTGCTTTTCAATCTTTTTGCCGATGCCGTCGCGCTTTTCCTCGAACAGCCTGATACGGCGCCCGATATTGCGCTCGATTTCGCTTTTCTTGAGCTCGAGCAGCCGCCATTGCCGCTCGATCTCGTTTTCGAATTTGCGCAGGGCGGGAAGCGGCATGACCAATCACGCGCGACGAAATCGCCGCTTTCTAGAAGAACTGGCCGGAGAAACTATAATACCCGGCCGGCAAAGGCCAGTAAGCCAAAGCGACCGGCAAGTCAGGCCGAGGTCGTGCTTTTGCTACCGAAGCCGTCGATGAACTCTTTGACTTTGCCGAAAAATCCCGTCGATTCGGGCTGCGTTTCCGCCGACGACAGCCGGTCGAACTCCGCCAAGAGATCGCGCTGCTTCTTGGTAAGTTTCTGCGGCGTTTCGACCATGACCTGCACATACATGTCGCCGCTCTGGCGCGAACGCAGCACCGGCATGCCTTTGCCTTGCAGGCGCAAGCGCCGGCCGGATTGCGTGCCTTCGGGGACTTTGACGCGGGTCTTGCCGCCGTCGATTGTCGGCACCTCGAAGTCGGCGCCGAGTGCCGCCGCGACCATTGAGATCGGCATCCGGCAATGCAGGTCGGCGCCGTCCCGCTGAAAGAACGGATGGGCGCCGAGCGATAGGAAAATATAGAGATCGCCGGGCGGCCCGCCGCGCAGTCCCGCCTCGCCTTCCCCGGCCAGCCGGATGCGCGTGCCGTCTTCGACGCCCGGCGGGATATTCACCGACAAAGTGCGCTCGCGCGTCACCCGGCCCGATCCGACACAAGACGCGCACGGGCTTTCGATCACTTGGCCCCGGCCCTGACAAGTCAAGCAGGTGCGCTCGAGCGTGAAGAAACCTTGGGCATGACGGACTTTGCCGAAGCCGCTGCAGCTCGGACAGGTCTTGGGCTTGGTGCCCGGCTTGGCGCCCGCGCCGGAGCACGCCTCGCAAACGATCGACGTCGGAATGCGGACTTGCGCCGCCTTGCCGGCAAACGCTTCCTGCAGCGAGATTTCCATGTTGTAGCGCAAATCCGCGCCGCGCTCGCGTCCCGAGCCGCGGCCGCGGCGGCCGCTCATACCGAACAGATCATCGAAGATGTCGGAGAAGGTGGTGGCGAAATCGGCGCCAAAACCGTGCGCCGGACCCATGCCGTTGCCCTGCTCGAACGCGGCATGGCCAAAACGGTCATAGGCCGCGCGCTTGCCGGGATCTTTGAGGATCTCGTAGGCCTCGTTGATTTCCTTGAACCGGTGTTCGGCTTCGGAATTGCCCGGGTTGCGATCGGGATGGTGCTGCATCGCGTGCTTGCGAAAGGAGGACTTGATTTCGCCTTCGCTTGCAGTGCGCTCGATTGAAAGTGTTTCGTAATAGCAGCGTTTCGCCATCACTCCCCACCCAATTCCGCCCAGTCAGTCCCAGTAGTGCAGGGAGAAAGTTGCCAAGTCATTTGCCAAGTCAGAAACGTCCGAAAAAACATGCACCCCCGTTTTGCCTGCGGGGGTGCAATTCTTTCGGATCGCTGCGGCATGGAAACGCCCGGCTGGATTAAGCGGACTTTTTGTTTTTCTTGTCGTCGTCGACTTCGGTAAATTCGGCGTCGACGACGTCATCCTTCTTACTCTCGGTTCCGCCGTCTGAGCCGCCACTACCCGGCTGCTGCTCGGCCGACTGCTTATACATCGCCTCACCAAGCTTCATGGAGGCCTGCGCCAGCGTGTTGGTCTTGGCCGAAATGGCGTCGCCGTCGTTGCCTTTCAGAGCTTCCTTCAGATCGGCCATGGCATTCTCGATCGCCCGCCGCTCCGCCTCGCCCACTTTGGAGCCGTGTTCGGCCAGCGTCTTTTCGGTCGAGTGCACCAAAGCCTCGGCATGATTCTTCGCCTCGACCTGGGCCTTGCGCTTCTTGTCCTCCTCGGCGTGTGTTTCGGCGTCTTTCACCATCTTCTGGATATCGCCCTCGGACAAACCGCCCGACGCCTGGATCCGAATCTGCTGCTCCTTGCCGGTGCCTTTGTCCTTGGCCGAGACATTGACAATGCCGTTGGCGTCGATGTCGAACGTGACTTCGATCTGCGGCACGCCGCGCGGCGCGGCAGGCAGTCCGATCAGGTCGAACTGACCCAGTATTTTGTTGTCGGCCGCCATCTCGCGTTCGCCCTGGAACACGCGGATGGTCACGGCAGTCTGACCGTCTTCGGCGGTGGAGAACACCTGGCTCTTTTTGGTCGGGATCGTGGTGTTGCGGTCGATCAACCGGGTGAACACGCCGCCCAAAGTCTCGATGCCGAGCGAC
>Ga0302325_10005863_pt1 | contig 27788 bp, 24 predicted proteins | sample Palsa_T0_2_FD_201948 | JGI IMG/M metagenome (GOLD analysis project Ga0302325, IMG submission 201948) | Peat permafrost microbial communities from Stordalen Mire near Abisko, Sweden - Palsa_T0_2 | ecosystem: Environmental > Terrestrial > Soil > Palsa > Peat permafrost | place: Sweden: Abisko... | reverse complement strand
TCTGGCATTGGCTCATGGTGAACATTCCCGCCGGCACGACCTCACTCAGCCGCGATGCCGGCAAGAATGACGGCTCGAAAATGCCGAGCGGCGCCGCTCAGATCAAGAATGGCTTTCGGGTTGTAGGCTACAGCGGCTCATGCCCTCCTCCCGCAGACGAACCCCACGGCTACGTGATGACCGTTTATGCGCTCAAAGTGACTACGCTGGAGGTGCCAGCCGATACCACCTCGCCGACGATGCTCGCGGCGATCGAAGCCAACAGCCTGGGTAAGGCATCGCTCATCTATCACTTCGGTCGCAAGCCGCGCTAAAAGCACGCGACATTAACACCTGGTCTCATCAGTATCCGCTGCCGATGTCTCTGCGTGGACAGCAAAATGCCTCCTTCTATTCCGCACGCGCGCGCGAAACGATTGACATGTCGGCCTAGCGGACCCGAGGCGTAAGCAAACGCCTACTTCACGATGCGACCTCGCAGGCTATCGCGGTCCTGCCTTTTGCGTAGACTAGCTCGCGTTAATTTTGCCAACAAACAGGAAAGATTTATGAAACGAAAATTATTCGCGGCATCGGGTTTAGCGGCCGCTGCTTTGCTCATGAGCGCTGTGTCATTCGGCGCCACGTCGGCCGAAATTGATGAGCGCGTGCACGTCGCGATGCATCAGTTTTATGATCTCAATCCGCAGCACAAAGATCTGGTCGCGCGAGCAAAGGGCGTACTGGTATTCCCGCGCATCACGAAAGGTGGCGTCGGCGTCGGCGGTGAATTCGGTGAGGGAGCGCTGCGCATCGACGGCAAAGATGTTGCCTACTACAGCGTGTCGTCGGCCTCTGTTGGCTTGACGCTGGGCTTGGCAAAGCACAAGGAAGTCATTCTGTTCATGACGCAGGAATCGCTGGATAAATTCACGAATAGCCATGGCTGGACGATCGGTGCGGATACCAATGTTGCCGTGCTATCAAAGGGTGCGGGCGGTGATTACGATTCCAAGACGTTGCAAAGACCGATCCTTGGCTTCGTGTTCGGCGAAAAGGGTCTGATCGGCGATGTTTCGCTCGAAGGCGCGAAGATCACTAAGCTCGATAAGTAGAAGCTAGCTCGCTAGGTGAAAGTCGCGGCTCTAGGACCTCACGCAGGTCCTAGAGCCGCTTTTGGCGTCTCGCCGTAGGCAGGTGTTCCCAGGTACACTGCAGCGCTTGCCCCGATGGCGAAATTGGTAGACGCAACGGACTTATAAATATTGAGCGGCAGCCGCGGAAACGCTCTGCTGAATCCCGTCAAAGTCGGCGAATCCCCGGGAAAGCCCGAGGCAACGCCGAGCCAATCCGGACTGCGCTTAAGCAGCCGGCAGGTGTAGAGAGTGGACGGCGGGGACCTAAAAGCAGTTCGGATGGACTCTCATGGTCGTGGCGCACTCCAGACCCCAAACGCGCATTGGCGCGGCGGCGAAAGCCGTAGCAGGTACGAAAATCCGTTGACCGAAAGGTCATGCCGGTTCGACCCCGGCTCGGGGCACCAATTGATTCCGAGGAGCCTAGCTAGAGCGCCAGGCGCCCCGACGCCGGCACGCACCAGATATCGATCGGGCCGCGACGGCCACGCAGCTCAAACTGCGGCAGCTGCAGGAATGAGGTGGGTGCGGGGCTGCCGTCTGTCTGGGGCGAGACGCTCAAGGCGGCCGCGACGGTGCAGGAAAATAGTACCTCGCCTGCGCGGGCCCGGCTGCACAGTCTTGCGGCGACATTGACCGTATCGCCCACCAAAGTAGTAATTTTGCGCCTTGGCGGACCCAGGACCCCAAATGCAACCTCGCCCAAATGCAGTCCGATTCCGATTCCCGCATCGATGGACAGTTCGCTGCGCCAGCGATCGGCTACCAAGGCGAAACCTTCCAACATGGCATGCCCGGCGGCGAGCGCCTGAGATGCACCGCCGTTGGTTTCAGCATTCACTCCGAAGCCGGCCATGATCCCATCCCCGGCGATGTGGTAGACCTCGCCGCCAAATTTATTGGCAGCGCCGCCGAGCACGCGAACGAATTCATCCAACAGCGGCACAACCTGCGCGGCGGGCAGGCGCTCCACCATGCCCGTGTAGCCGCGAAGATCGGCGAACAGCACGGTGACGCTCGCCGTACGTATTTGCGGCGGGGTACGAACGCGGGTGACGAGAATTGAACCTGCCGGACGGAGGCGCGAGGGACGATTTTCACTCATGCCATTGATTATGCACCACTTGGGCCGTTTGGCTAGAAAGGATAATTGAGACCGGTAAATACGGCTGCGCCCTCGCTGCCATAGCCGACATCGACATAGCCCACGACGTAGGGGCGCGCGATGCCCCGAAACCCGACCCCAAACACCTCGTGTACATGCTCGAGCGGGTTGGTACTCGACTGGGAGAAGACGCGGCCGAAGTCGACGAAGGGCGCAATCTCGATATCAAGAAGCGTGGTAACCGCGTCAAATGTAAATACCTTGTGGCGCAGTTCCAAGGTCGTAGAGAAGGAGTCGCGATCGTAAAATCGTCCCGCTCCGAAGCCGCGCAGCGGCTGTTCTCCGCCGATCACACTCTCACCGCCGCCGATGTCGCTCATAGCCCAAAATGGTATTTCGTTGACCGTCGGCAAATAACGCAGCGACATATGCCCGGCGAGCACCGTATCGGGTGCGACCGGCCAGACTCCCCGCCCGTCGATACCCGCCTCGCTGTACGAGGAGTCATTCACGAGGCCGTCCTTGGCGGAGGCGCCGACGTACAAGACCCACTTCATGCCGCGGGTGGGTACGGTCGGATCATCGCGGGTGTCGTACACCAGGGAAAGGCGATTGAGAAATTCCTTGTTGGTTCCCAGTGTTTGAGGAAATCGTGTGTTGATCGAGGGCACATCGTTTAGCGTACCGGGCAGCACATCGACCGATTGCAGACGCAGAGTATAGAGCAGCTGCCAGGTGTGATTGAAGTTCAGCCCGACTTGTACCTCGCCGAATTCTTGCTGGTCGGTGTAATTGGTCTGATCCCTTTCGTGGGTTTGATTGCCGATGCCGTAGAAGCGCGTGGTGCCGTCGCGGTCGTAAACCAAACTGTAGTTGATCGACCAAAGGCCTTCGCGCAGGCGACCGATTTGGTACTCTGCGTCAAACTCTCGCTCGACTCTCTCCTTGATTCCTGTGACCACCGACCATTGTTCGTCGCCGGAGGAGTACGAATAAATTCGCCCGTGCACGCCGACCCCGAAGTTCGGGTTGTAAATGATATCGGGCGCGATGATCCGGCTGACATTATGATTCTCATCGGTGCTCACCCAGGTGGGAATCAGTCCGAGCGTCAAGCCGCTGTTCGGGTCCTGCGCGATCTCTGGCACCGGAATGAACGGTGCCGTCTCCGGATTGAACCATTTGGTCCATGTCGGTTTTGCCGGGCCCGGCGGCGGCGCCACGGGCAGAGGACCGGCCGGCACTTCAGAGCCGGCATCTCCCGGCGGGACCTGCGACCAGCAAGGCGCCGCCACGGCTATCGCGACGGCGGCAACGATGATCAGTGCGCGCTTCACTTAAACAGCCGCGCAAAACACTGCAGCAGCCGATCGATGTCGGCCGAAGTCAAATTACCCATGGTTGAAATTCTGAACAGACTCTTCGACAGATTACCCTGTCCTGCATAAATGACGAACCCATCGGCTTTCAGTCCATCGTGTAATCGGGCGTACGAGACTCCCGCCGGCAGATTGTAGGCGCGTAGTACCACCGAGGATTCGCCCGCCGGAATGGCGGCTGTGACACCGAGAGCGGCAAGTCCGATTCGAACACGCTCGGCCAGTGCCGCGTAGCCATCGTATCGAGCGGCTCTGCCGCCCTGCTCCTCGAATTCGCGCAAGGCTTCCACCAGCGCGTAGTAAGCATGAATGGCGGGCGTGAAGGGTGTATTGCGCTCGCCCTGCAAGCGCGCCAATCTGGCCAGATCCAAGTAGTAGGTTCGACTGGCCGCGTTTTGCAAATCCTTGCGCCGCACGATCACAAACGCGACTCCAGGCACGCCGTGCAAACACTTATTGGCGGTGGCGGCGACGGCGGATAACGCCGGATCCGCGAAATCGATGGCTTCAGCGCCGAAACTGCTCACCGCATCGACTAATAACACTGCGCCGTGTTCACGGCACAGCCCGGCCAAGGCGCGAAGATCATTGAGGCGGCCGGTCGTGGTTTCGTGATGAACGATGGCGATATGCGTGAAGCGGGAATTCTTGGGCCGTGAAGCAAGCTGCGCGGCGACTGCCGCATGGTCGGGCGCCTGCATCCAGTCGCCCACGACGCGCTCGTGAGCGATTCCGTACTGCGCGCAAATGAGTGCGATGCGCTCGCCATAGACGCCATTCTCAACGATTAACAGCCGGCCGCTTTGAGGTACCAAGGCCGCCACCATGCTTTCGACCGCCGCCGTGCCGGAGGCGGTCATGAGGACAGCGGCCCACTGCGCCGGGTCCAACGAGTACGTTGCCAGCAGGCGGCGACGCGCCTCGTCTTGCAAATCGAAGAACTCGCTTTCGCGATGGCATAAATCCGGCTGCAGCATACTGCGTCTAACACGTTCGCTGAGACTGACGGGACCGGGATTGAGCAGAAGCACTAATGAACTCCGCGCGGCGCGCCGATGTGCTGCATCAGGCGTGTTTTTACTTCGACGGGCGTCACGGAGGGTCGCGGTAATTCGCTGGGCGCGCCCGGACGAATGAAAAGCCGCGCAAAGCGCGCGCCATCGACCGGGCGCTCCATTAACCAACTAGAGATCCGGCCGAGGTCGCCAGTCTCAAACGCCGAGGCGTAGCCGCACGCGGCCGCGATCCCGGCAAACGAAACCCGCGGCGATACCGTCGCTTGGCCGCCGGTCGAATCATGTACGCCATTATCCAGCAGCAGATGCCAAAGATTCGGAGGCCCGTAAGCACCCACGGTTGCGAAGGCACCCAGGCGCATCAGTGCCGCACCGTCGCCGTCCAACGCGATCACGCGAATATCGGGGCGCGCCAGCGCGAGTCCCAGGGCTAACGGCAAAACACATCCCATCGACCCCACCATGTAGAGATGATTGGGCCGATCATCGATTGCGTACAGTTCGCGTCCGCAATAGCCCGTGCTCGCCAAAAGCACAGTCGATTCCGCGGACGTCCCGGCCACGACCGCGCGCAGCGCATCTTGGCGCGAAGACCGTGCATCCGCAGCCGGGTTGTGCGCCGCCTGACTCGCCGCAGTCACCCCCGATCGGCTGCTGATCGTGCCGATGCCGGGCTTGAGTGGGTGGGTAGCCACGCTGCCCTTTTGCATCACCAGCGCGTAAGGCCGTCCGTTTTGATCCATATGTGCGATGGCGCGTTCAAGAGCAGGTCCGATCTGCGCGCTCTCGGTAGGAAACAATTCCCAAGGTATTTCCATGATCTCCAGCATGGCCGGCGTGATCGGACCCATTAAGGCATGCTGGGGCTCATCGGCTATACCGGGCTGCGCCCGCCATGTGACTATCAATAATTGCGGTAACCGAAAGGTCCAGGTGAGCGAGGTGAGCGGACTCACGGCATTACCCAGCCCGGAGTTCTGCATCATGGCAATGCCGCGGCCATGGGGCGCGCCCGCATCGCCCGCAAGCGCCACGCCGGCAATGAGCGCAACCGCATCACCTTCGTTCGCCATCGACACATAGTGCAGGGACGGATCCTGCAGGACATAGTTAATGAAGGGTGTCAGAAAGGAACAGGGCACGCCGGCATACCAACGAAATCCTCGTTCGCGCGCGGCCTCCACAAAATGCCGTGCCTCGATCATCGAGCGAATGGACCTTGGGCGTGCGCAAAATCCACGGCCTGGCGCAAGTCGTCCAAGTCGTTCACTCCGCGCCAATGCCCGTGCACATAGAGAACTTCAATTCTCGAACCGCCGGCAATCAACGCGTTGAGCAGCGCCGGCATGTCCAATGCGTCGAAGCGCTCCTCGCCTTGCAAGGTTTTCATGGTCGTCTTGAGTTTGTCCAAGCCCGTACGGCTCACATTGAGTAAGCCGATCCATCGACCGTGCGGGGCGCGTTCCGTGTCAGCGGCACTGGTCACGCGCTCCAGCAGAACCGGCGTACCGAATAGCCCACGATCATCGCCGCGCGAACAGTAGGCGAAGTCGCGCACCGTGTGATTGCTGCTGCCCGTCATGAGCGAATCCACGACTACGGAGAAGTCGGCCTTGCATTCCACAAGGTCGCGCAGCACATAGCTGCGGAACAGCAAGTCGCCATAAGAAATGACCGCATCCGAGTCCAGCGAGTCGACCGCACAAGCCAGCGAGCTCAATTCGCCGCTCTCGGCGTAGCGCTCATTCACCACGAGCTTGATTCCAGCCGTATCGATGGCATCAGCCCGATATCCGCCGACCACAGTAATATCGTTGATGCTCTCCTTTTTGAAGCCGTCGACCAACCAGCGCAGCAGAGGCTTGCCCGCGATCGGCAGCATCACTTTTGGGCGCTGCGCCGTCATGGCCTCCAACCCGCTTCCACGGCTCGCCGCCAACACCACTGCCGCGCGCGGTGCGCCGGAATTCGACAAATAAATCCGCTCCGCCGCCGAATACTCATCCGCATCCTGCAAGCGAAAGATCTCGTTTACCGAAACAATGCGGTCCTCAACGTTTACCAAAGTTTGACTTTCGAATATTTCCTTGGCAACGCTTTGCATTGCCGAAGCCGCCGCGCGCACCAGGTGATTGGCCCAAATCACGGTGCTGATGCCGGCCTGGCGGAACACCTCGGTCGGGGTGCTGTAGTAGCGGGTCGGTACAATGACCAACGGCGAGCGGCGCGCCCACTCTTTCGCAAACGTGACGATCTCGTCTGGCTTCGACAGTTTGCTGTGAATGAGAATGGCGTCCGCACCGGCGACGCGGTAGGCCTCGGCGCGGCGCAATGCCTCATCCATGCCCCAACCCGCGATCAACGCCTCGACGCGGGCGACAATGGAAAAATTAGCATCCTGCTGCGTATCCTTGCCGGCGGCTATCTTGCCGACAAATTCCTCAATGTCGGCGAGCGGCTGACGTTCGCCATTCAAGAAACTATTGGTTTTTGGAAACTGCTTGTCTTCGATGCAAACGCCAGCGATCCCGCGCTGCTCGAGCTTGCGTACTAATCGGCGCATGTTGTTGAAATTGCCGTATCCCGTATCGCCGTCGAGCAAGATGGGCAGATCGCTGGCATCGGCCATGAACTCCAGCACGTCCACAACCTGCGTCCAGCTGGCTTCATTGTTGTCGCGCACGCCAAACTGCGCCGATATCGTCAGACCTGACGCCCAAATGCCCTTGAAGCCCGCCTCGCGCACGATGCGCGCCGACAGGCCGTTATGCGCTTCCATGAGAAATTCCAACTCCGCGCTGTGCAGCATCTGACGCAGTTTGGCGCTGCGCGTTTGCGCGGTATTCTTGGCGCTCTTTTGCGCATGTCCTAAGGACGAGCGTACCGAAGTATTCATTGGCCACCTCTCGATAAAGGTTGAAGTTGCGGCAAGACCTCTTCGGTCGCGCGCACAACATCAATGGGAAAATCTATTTCTATCCACGGAAATCCCGTTACGTCAGCCACCTCGAGCGGGCGGCTTCTCTCCCTGATCAAATCGCGCACGGCTTCCTCGTGCGGCATATGGGCGCGCCCAGTCGCGATGTACTCCGCTACCAGCGCCGCAAGGCGCCGCGCTCCGGCGTTCTCGAACCGGAAGAACCCGACCGACTCACCGATCGTGTCGAATTTCAAATCGACTGCCAACTGTTTGCGCAGCTCAATGGGCACGCCGTCCTGCACGCAGAGCTTCACAGGTTCATCGCCCGCCTCAAAATCGCGGTCAATCAGCAAGCGGTTTACCGGGCCGCTGCCCGCCACCAAGGCCCGCAGAATGCGTTCATCGTACAAGACATCCGCGTCCATCAAGAGCACATCGCCGCCGCGTGTCAGCGCATCCGCGATGGTGTGCACGGTAAGCACGCTGCCCAGTTCAAAGTTCATGTTGAGCACGATTTCCGGGCGCGGCGTCCAGGCCAGGCGGTCGAGCTCGGCCTCAACCAGTTCGTGGCGAAAGCCCAGCGCCAGGACCACCTCGCTCACGCCCGAACTCTTCAACATGCGCAAATGCCGCTCGAGCAGCGTCATGCCGCCGAAACGCAGCAGGCATTTGGGCAGCTGGCTGTCTTCGGGTAGTTGCAAACGAATACCTCGCCCCGCCGCCAAAATAATCGCGCGCATCAAAATCCTTCCGTTAATCCACTTAAGGCGGGGCCGTACCGGCTGCCGCCGCGGTGTCGTGGCTGGCAAACCGCAGGTACAACAAGCCAGGCAAGCCTAGCAACAATTCGCGCGCACGTTTCGCCAGCGACAGCGCCAAGGCAGCATTGGGCGCGAGTCCGGCGAGCGGCGCCAGCAATAAGTATCCGCCCTCTTGCACGCCCAGGGCGCCGGGAATGGCGAACCCCGCTCCCCGAATAGCCTGCCCCAAGCTCTCGAGCACAAACGCGTCACGCCAGCTGACCGGCGTCCCGAGGAATCTGGCGATCAGAAAAACCTCGCCCGTGCCGATAATCCAACCCACCAGACTCAGGACAAAGCTTGCGGTCACGGGTCCGTTGCGTCGATAGGTGCCCTGCACCGCCAGATCGATAGCTTGCGCTTGCGCGACCCATTGCGACCAGTCCCGTTTGCGGGAAAATCTCCTTACCGCATTCATCAGTTTACTAAAAAGGCCGCGGCGCTGAATCACATAAAAGCCGCCCACTTGAATCGCCAAAAAGGCGCTGGCGATCAGCGCGGCGCTGCGCAGTGCGGCGGGCGAAAAATGAGTCGTTTGCGCGCCGAGAGCGACGACGCCCAGCAGGGCAAAGGCAATTTGCGCGAAGGTCTGCAGTGTTGTGCTGACCGTGATCGCCGCGGCGGCTTCTTCCATGGGCAGCCCGCGCTGCGCCAGATGCCGGGCCATGAGCACTGGACCCCCAAGCTGCCCCGCCGGCATCAGACTGTTGGCGGATTCGCCGATCCAACGCGCCAGCAGGGAGTCGCGCAGCGGACTGCGGCTTGGATCCCGCTCGATCAGAACGCAAATTGCAACCGCGTCGATGACGAGCGGCAGCAAGTGAAACAGCGCCACGAAGAGCAACCCCCAGCCGGCGTGTCCCAATGTGGCCAAGATCGCGGGCAAGTCCTGCGAGAGCAGCACGCCGACGAATAGCAGGACGCCGATGCTCAAAAACCAGCTCGCTGTCCGCGTCATTAGCCGCGGCCCAGAAAACGATGGAACACCTGACGAAAGCCGAAGTAGGCAAAGGCGTCTTTCATGTTGGAGATGAGACGCCACCACGGATGCATGCGCGGGTCCGTCACATATTCGAAGGTCAAGGAGATACGGGTTTCACCCTCCTGCGAGGGGCTGATGCGATGTCGTAGAGCGTCTCCATCAAAGAGCACCAAACCCCCGGGCGGAATCTTGATCGACCCAGACTCGACCGCTGCCCCCTTCTCTCGCGTGTGCAATTCATAGTCCAAGCGGCAGGACGAGTCGTCGATCAAGCCCAACAGCAAGGTGTAGCGCTTGCCGGCGTAATAAGAGGTGTCGTAATGCCAGCCGATGTGGTCGCCGGCACGCGTATAAAAATATAGCGCGTAGGCGTGCGGGTCATCGGGCGGCGAAAGCTGTAGGTGCTCTCCCGTCAGATTGTCCAGCCAGCGCCGGAGTGCGGCGGAACGATAGACTTCGGCGATGACAGGGGCTTGCGTGTCGATGGTGTGCCGGCTGACACTCCCGCCCTGTTTATGACCTGGCAAATAATTGCGATTCACGCAGTGACGGACGGTAGCAAGACCGTCGATCAACCGCGCCGTAAGCTCGGCCGGCAAGAAATTCTCGACGTACACAAAGGAACCCTGCCGCACGTATTCGGCGCGCAGATCCTGCATGTCGAGCGAATCCAACCGTGAAGCTAAGGCCGGCTCGGCTCCGGTTCCGGTCGCCGCCACGCTTATCCGGCGACCCCAGTCACCATGCGGCGGTCCCGGCGCAGCACCCGTTGATAGTCAATCACCACCCAGATGGCATACAACGGCGCGCAAATTGACGCCGCGACCAGCATGGGAACCAGCGCATTGCTGAGCGTCGCCAAGGGAAGCAAGTACAGCACATCTTCGGTCTCGAAGCCGCCGAGCGAAGCCTGTTGCGTCGCGGCCTTACCCAACAGCTCCTCGATACGCATGCGCAGATAGAAAATCAGCGCGATCGCCGTGCCGGCCACCAGACCCAATATCGCGGGCGGAACCGTGAGGTCGCTGCCGGGTTTCGAGGCCACGCCGACGCCTATTGCGGCGAAGAGCAGAATCGTCACCGCGGCATCGCTTGCCAGGTCGTAAAGATGCCCGATGCGACTGGTTTTCCCGCTCAGGCGGGCCAGCTCGCCATCCGTATGATCCAGGAAATTCGACAAAATCAGCAGCAGCGCGGCGATATTCGACCACCCGTAGCTCCCCGGGATAAAGGCCGAAGCGGCCGCGAGCCCAACACCCAGACGTAGCGTGGTCAGATGATTAGGTGTCACCCAACTGTGGATGAGGGGCGCGACCAAACGGCGCGCCAATCGAGCGTCCCACGGGCGTCTTGCCGGCGGGACCGGATAGGGTACTGGTTTTATATTTAGCATAAGCGCATCGCGTAGGGCTCATTTTACGCCAGATTCTGGTTCGTCATCAAAGTGAAATATGGCCACGCCGGCCGCTTGCAAGTCGGCGGTGAGGGCAAATCGCCCTATTTCATGGGCACGCCGCAGCGTGCCAATACAACGCGCAGATCGCGTATCGGCGGGAAGACCTCGTTGTTCCAATCCGCGGCCTGCGCATCGTAGGCCCGCTGCTCATGTTCAACGATATCTTTGTCTTCGCGGAAAATATTCTCGGTGAACCAGGTGACGAATGGCCAGACGAGGTGAATGATTCCCGGAAAACTCGGCTTCTTGACAGAGAGATAGCCGTAGGTGCGATTGGTACGCTGCTGGGCATCGAGCGGCGTGTAGCCCAGCCACACATCGAGCACCGGATCATCGGATTGCTTGATGTCGCGGCCGACCCAGACTTTTAGGCTTTGCGTGGGATAGTCGGTGCGTATTCGCATGTGATCGGCGAAATCTTTTTTAGTCTCGCCGCGCTTGCGCATCAAATCAACAATGACTTGCTCGCCAACCGACTTTTTCCCCTCGGTGCGGCTGAAACTGTATTCGACCTCGGCCCAATTCTCGCCATGATTGCGCCCCAAACAGCGGGCCCTGATCGATCCCATCTGCTTGCGATGCATGAATTGATGATTCATGTCGAACAGGTTTTCGTGCATGAAGGTGTAATGACAGGCAACTTCTCGGTTCAACCGCCGCGTCTTATAGTCTTTGCGCTGCGATGAGCCAAGCGTCACGGGCACGCGACATTCGGCCAGCGTCGGATCGCCCGGAAAAACAAAAATCAAGCCGTCGATTTCCCGCACCGGATAGCCCCTCACACCGGTGGGCAACCGCTCGGGGCCTAAATACGGCACATTGATGCATTTGCCGGCGCAGTTATAGACCCAGCCGTGATAGTGGCACTTCAGATCGTCGCCGCTGACAACGCCCAGATGCAAAGGAACCTGGCGATGCGCACAGCGATCCTCCAAAGCAAAGACGCTGCCGCTGCTGCCTCGGTACAGGACGATGGGATCGCCTGCGAAACGCCTGCCCAAAGTCTTACCGGTTTTGAGCTCATCTGACCACGCCAGCGGATACCACTGATCGGGGTGAGCGCCGATGCGGCGCAGGTCAACCGCGCTAGCTGGGTTTGCCGCTCTCAGCGTCGCTAAATTCGAACTCTCTTCGGACATGGGGCGGATTCTACCCGTTCCCGTTCGAGCGATAAACGGTGGAGGCTAAGGTCGGAATCGAACCGGCGTACACGGCTTTGCAGGCCGCTGCATGACCACTCTGCCACTTAGCCCATTATTGAAAACAGCAAACCCCGGGCGCGCCGGGGTTCTATGCGCAGTTTACAGCATCCGCGGCGGCACTCAATCGGTCTCTTGCTTATAGACCACACCCGATTTCATTATGAATGAGACGTGCTGCAGATATCGACGGTACCGCGCCGACGCAGTCTACTGAAACGCCGCCGACAAAGCCGCCGGCGGCATTTTCGTTCGCCCAAGGAAAACTCTCGGCCCTGTGGCGCGTGCATAGCATGCAGATAAAGCGCGTTGACCGAGCCATTGTTGACCTGCTTGACCGCTGCGGCCAGCGCACTGTCATAGCAGCGCAGCCAATGGCTCCTGACGGCCGGGTCGGTCGATCCTTCAATGCGGGCGCATACGTCCTTGGCAGCGAGTTGGAGCCGGGCAAAAAGAATCCGGGCGCCCTTTTGGGTCTCCAGATTCAAGTCTCCATAGGTGACCGTCTTGTTGAGCCAAGGCTGCGGTGCGTCAGCGGCATGGGCCGTTGAGGCCGTGGCGGCCCAGCCGAGAATGACAGCGGCGGCGACAATGGAAGCAACTGAATTGGCAGTTTTGATCGTGGTCTTCATGGCTATCTCCTGGTGGAAGTGTGTGATCGCATGTGCTCGAAGCACGATTCACAACCTACGGAGCGGGTCCCGGAGTAGCATGAAGGGCGGCCAAAGTGTCGGTAAAACTTGGCCCAAGCTTTGATTAAGGAGGCAGTTTCTGGCTAATGGATGCTGTTTTTCACAGCAAATGGTGGGAATCTGATTCCATCGGGAGACTGATCATGAAATGGGCAGGCATGTATCTTCTTGGTTTTGTTGTCCTAGTCGGCGGCCTCATGGCCGCGTTCTGGAAAATGGGTGTTCTGCAACGCATCGGCACCGCGTGGACTTTGATCGGATTAGCGATATTGATCGGCATTGGAATCATGATCTCAGTCTCCAATAGCGGCCGCAAAGACAACATCGAGATCGATAGCAAGTGAGCTCGCGATCCGATCACGAAGCTGTGACGGAAATCCCACGCGAGCACCCTACACGCTAATGTAAGATGCGCTTCCCAAGCGGTTTCAGGGAAGGAATATGCAGACGACTTGGATCTCCGTCGCGGCATTGTTTGCCAACATCGCCGTTGCCCAAACTGTCGGGCAACCCGTGCTTCAACCGCAGGACACCTGGGCGTATCGGCGCACCACTGAGATTCGGCCCGACGTCTGGCGCCAGGTGCACTTCGAGGGCACGGTCCTGCGCAGCTCCGCAAGTACCATGCTTATCCAAAACAAAGAAGTGGACTCGCCGAATCCGCCGCGCGAGATTCTCATTGGTTCGGACTGGAGCAACTTCCGCAGCTTTGGCGGCAAGGAAACTGTCGTGCACCGCCCCTTCACGTTTCCGATGACCATCGGCAAGACCTGGGACCTGGAATTCACCGACGATCACCCAAACAATAAGAACCACAAAACCGAGACGCGCAAGCTAAAGTACCGCGTCGTGGGCTGGGAAAATATAGAAGTTCCCGCCGGGAAATTCAAAGCACTCAAGATCGAAGCGGAGGGTTCGTGGTCCGGCGAGATCGCTCCCAAAACGACGGCAAGTACCGCGACTCAAGCCGGTGCACAAGGCACGACGGCGGTTGCGCAGACCGTCAACGTCGCGGCGGAAACGGTTTCGGGTCGCCTCTATCAGGCGTATTGGTATGCGCCCGATGTGAAGCGCGAGGTAAAGAGCATCGAGGAAAACTCCAACGGCGTCCGCAACGCGCGCTTCACCAACGAGTTGGAATCCTACAAAGTCGCCAACTGATCGACGACGAGCGAATCTTGGAGCGGGAAACGAGGCTCGAACTCGCGACCTCGACCTTGGCAGGATTGTGCTCCAGATGGTCTAACTTATTGGTTTCTAAATATTTTTCAAGACTTTGGCAGCCAGGTCTGCCGCGCACGAAGCGCGCACTTAAGCATCTTCGCCGCGCCTCACTCTCCTGCTCGTCGAGCGGTTATCTTTCGGTATCCCTCTTTGGGGTTATCGTGTAGATTTCTGCCAAACAACTTAGTTGTCAGGGATGAAAAATAAAATGTTGTGCGCCGCATGTCGATGCGTTGCCTTCGATTAACGTGCGCGATCTTATTTGCCTTCAGCCGGGCGCAAGCGGCTGAACCGCCCTCTCCTGCGCTCCCCGGCGATCAAACGCTCGATGAACTGATTGTCACCGGGTCTCGCATTCCGGTCCGTGCCGAAGATGAGATCTTGCCGATAACCATCCTCGATGCAACGGACCTCGCGCGCGGCGGCCTCGATTCTTTGAGCAAGATTATGCAGACGCTGCCGATGAGCGCGTCCTCCGTCCCCAATACCAATGTCAATAACGGTGGCGATGGATCCGCCCGGGTCGACTTAAGAGCACTTCAGCCAAAGCGCACGCTGGTATTGCTCAATGGTCATCGCTTGCCGGACGGGGGCATCGGCGGCGATGATTCGGTGGATCTGAACTCGATACCGACCGCCCTCATTGATCGGGTCGAGGTGGTGACCACCGGAGACTCTGCCGTTTATGGCGCCGATGCGGTTGCGGGTGTCGTGAATTTCATCACGAAGTCGAATTACAGCGGTGTCGACATCAGCGCCGAACAATCGCGGAGCTATCGCAATGACGGCGGCATCACTACATTGAGCTTAACCGCAGGACATGAATTGTTCGGCGGTCAATGGATTGTGGGCGGAGAGTATGTCGATCAGCATCCGGTCAGCCAGGCAGCCCGGGCCTACTCCGCCGTACCCGTGACCATTGACGATGTCAACGGCGATACCACTCCCAACCTCAGCGGCGCGTTCCCGGAGGGCCTATTTTTTGTTCCCGCAGGAAACGCGTTGGGGCTGGCCCCTGGCGTGTACACGCATGTCACCGGGGCGACTGGACGTACGGCCGCCGACTATCAGCTGGCGCCGCCGCAATCCGACGCCTACAACTACGCACCTTATAACTACCTACAGACTCCCAACCAGCGCAGCAGCGCGTGGCTGCTGGGCACTCAACCGCTGACTTCGAACGTTTCACTACACCTCGAGGGGCTGTTCACCCATCGTGTCTCCGATCAAGTCATTGCACCGACGCCCTACCAATCAGATTTCGATCCCGCTCCAACTCTCGCCGACGGCACAGCAGGCATTCCAGCCGACAACTATTACAATCCTTTTGGCGAGGATGTGACCGTTTATCGTCGCTTCGTCGAGCTCGGTAACCGCGAGACCGACCAAAGAGTCGATATGAATCGGGAACTCGCGTCGCTCAGCATTCAGAGCGGCTCCTGGAAAATCGAACCGGCACTATCCTATTCGCATTCAAATTCGGCGGTGACCGATATCGGCGCGATTCCAGGTTCCTTGCTGGCGACGGCGGTTGGCCCTTCCGGCCTGGATGCTCAAGGCCAAATCGTGTGCGGTGCGCCGAATGCCTCCGGCATCGTTCCGGCGAGCGCCATCATTCCAGGATGCGTGCCGATCGATCTGTTCGGCGGCGTTGATTCCTTGAACACGGCGCAGCTCGCCTCCTTGGAGAGAAATCTCGAAAGTCACGGCACCGATTCGGAGCAGATTGCGAGCGTCGCAGCCCAGGGCCCGTGGGGGAGCATTTCAGGGAACCCGATTCGGTGGGCAAGCGGAGCGGAATACCGGCGCGAGCAAGGCAGTTACTTCTTCGATCCGAACCGAGGCGGCGCCGAAATCGGCGCCGGCGTCCAGACCGACTTACCCGATGTAGGCCTCTCCGCGCGAGAAGCTTACTTGGAAATGCGCGCGCCGCTGGAGCGTCAGCGATACCTTGCTCAAGCATTGGACGTGTCCGCGGGGATCCGCTACTCGGATTTTTCGTCCTTCGGCCGGCATTTCACCTGGCAGACGGGTGTGCGCTGGCAGCCAGTGGAATCATTGGCGCTGCGCACCAACTACGCGCGGGTTTTTCGGTCACCGAGTTTGCAAGAACTGTACGTAACCCAAGGCATCAGTGTGGGAATCGCGGTGGATCCCTGCGGGCACAACCCGACCCCGAGCCAGAGTGTCCACTGCGCCGCCAACGGCGTGCCTGGGGGCGAATACACTCAATCGCAAACCTCTTTTTTCAATTCCATCCAAGGCGGCAATCCAAATCTTGCCCCCGAGAGTGGCTATTCGTTCGACAGCGGCCTCGATTATCGCCCCCCGGAGCTGCCGAATTTTGCCGCGTCGTTGGATTTTTACGAGATCAATTTGAACGGCTATATCGACAATCCCGCCAATGCCGATGTCTTGGAACAATGCGCTGATAGCGGTGCGCCGGAGTTTTGCAGCTTAATAAAACGTGCCCCCGATGGCAGCATCCTATCGGTATCGGCGATACCGCAAAATCTCGGAAACACTGTCGTCAGCGGCATCGACGCCTCGACCTCGGCGGCCACCGTGCGCAGTTTCGGCCGGCTCAAATTGACTCTCCAAGCCAGCTACTTGGCCCGCCATGACATCCAGCTGTCGCCCGGAGGAGATACCATCCGTGAGGCCGGCACGTACTCGCAATACTCTTCCGCTCTACCGCACTGGCGCTCACTGGCGCATCTAGACTTCGATCGCGGTCCCTGGCACTTGAGTTACAGCAATCAACTCATCGGCGGCTACGTCGAATGCAACCTCGTGTTCTTCGAGGATGGAGTCTACTGCCGAAGAGTAAATGAGGTGCTATATCACGACGTAGAGGCGGCGTTCACCATTCGCAGCGCCTTGACACTTCGTCTGGGCGTGACCAATCTCACCAATGTCCAGCCGCCCTTTTTGAACTTCGGCACGGATGCCAATACGGATACATCGATTTATCGATTGATTGGGCGCACACTTTTTGCCTCCGTGCGCTATCAATTGCACTAGGTACGCGGCGCTGTGATGCTAGGTCCGGATCGCCGCGGCACTTCGCCCTTATCCCTCATCTCTTCGAGAAGCTTGCGCTGCTTTGCGGCGCGCTCGAATTCCATTTGAAAGCCCGCACGATAGCGAGCGTCATCGCGCAATTCTGTCAGCATAGGATCGCGTTCCCGGACCCACCAGGCGACCGAGTGACCTCGTCGAAAACCGGCGGTGATTGAATCAATCGCGGCTTGATTGTCTCCCGATAGAAACTGCACCAGGCCATGAAAGGCACCGGGCTCGGGCTCGTTACGATCCGCATACTCTTTGAGCTTTGGCAGCAACAAGGCGAGCTCGGCGCGCTTCCCACGAACTTTCAGCAGATGCGCCAGAACAAGTGCAGGGGCGAAGGCATCGAGCGATGTCGGGTTTTTCGACCACTCGAGCGATTCGATAGTTTGGTCGATGGCGCCACTTTGTATCGCGACGGCTTCGCGGGATACCCAATAGGAATACACGGTGGGCCCAAGTTCGTACATCCACTCGCCTTGATGGACCGCCACCTTACCAAAGTCTCGGTCATAGGCTGCCAGCATGACTGTCGTGTCCGAATTCGGCGGCATACTCTCAGCGACGCTCGCCGCCGCTTGTCTGTCGCCGGCATCGAGATACATCGCGCACGCCAAAATGCGCAGCCAATAGGCCTCTGATTCGGCCCGAAGCGCTCGCTCGATGAGCTTGATGCCTTCTGCGGTCTGGCCGGAGTACCATCTCACTTCGGCGAGACGAGCAATCGCCGGCGGAAAGTCCGAGCCCACGGCCAGCGCTTTTGCGAAGTACTGCTCCGCTTGCGGCGATTTGCCTTCGCTGAGTAAAAGCCGCGCCTTGATGTAATAATTTCGCGGCGCGATAGGGTCGATCGCAATCGCCTGTTCGATCATGGCCATTGCATCGGCTTCGTGGCCGGGTTCGTCCCACAGGGCCTCGGCATACATTTGGTATCCGGGACCGTAATTGGGCGCCAATTCTATGCCTCTGCGAAAATCGGCATCTGCTTCCTTGAAGTCGGCCTGCAAATTGCCCCGCATAGAGTAGGCTTCGCCGAGACGCGGATCGAGTGCCAGCGCCTTGTTCACAAGCGGCAAGAGATTGGCGCGGTCCGATTCCTCATTCCCTGTACTCAAGAAATCATTGAGATGGCGCGCCCGCGCGAGCTCGGCATACGCAAGCGCAAACGTCGGATCAAGCTTGATGGCCCGCTCGAGTTCCATCACACCCTGCTTGGCGTCCTTGGTGGTCCAATGATTGAGGAGGGCTTGCGCATCCAAGTAGCTCAGGTACGCCTCCAAACTGGTGCCGCGCGAGCGGTCGACCCGGTACATGTCGGCGCCAAGCAGCTGCACCCGCAATGTCTCCGCAATTTGCTGCGCGATATCGTCCTGTAGTTCGAAGATATCGTTCAGATGCCGATCAAAACTGAGTGAGCGCAGATCGGCCCCGGTTTGCGCATCCACCAGATGCGCTGTGATGCGCAGACGATCGTCAACGCGCTGGAGCGCACCCTCGACCAAGTAGCGCGCCGACAGTCGTTTGCCAATTTCGTGCGCGTCCACCTGTTGTCCAATGAAAGCGAACGACGAGCTGCGCGCGATGACGATCAGCTCCTTCACCGTGCCGAGCCGCTGCAAAACCATCTCGGGGACCGCCAGCGCCAGCTGTCCGTTGTCGCGCTTGATGCTCAAGTCATCGAACGGCAGCACGGCGACGGTACGCGGCGGAAGACCGGTTACGGTGACTTGTGTCGGCCCCGCATTGGCTCCGGCAGCCCTTTCGCTGCGGATCTGGTGGCGCCAAAAAGCGGTTCCGGCAGCGGCTACGACAACGCCGGCAATCATCATCGTAAGTATCCGGCGGGTCCTCGCGCCGCCCGGTGGCGCCGATTTGGACCTCGGCCCGCCAATGTCGGTCGCGGCCAGCGGTGATGACGGCTGCGCTATGGGACTCGCAGCGCGCGCCGCAAGCGGAATCACCGCCGGCAGCAGCCGGTAACCTCGGCCCCGCAGACCGGCAATGTATCGGGGCGCTTGAGGATCGTCGCCCAATGCATCGCGCAGTAATTTTATGCGTTGGCTGACTGTTTCCGGATTGACCACCAATCCCTGCCAGACTTGCGACATCAACTGATCAACGGACACCAGTCTAGGCGCGGCTCGCGCCAACGCGAGCAATACATCGAAGGACAACTTCGGTAAGGAGATATCGGCGCCATCGCGCTGCACGCGCTGCAGGCCGAGATCGATGCAGAGATCCGCGATCGCAAACCGGTCAGGGAGAGATACGGCTGTTGAATCGCTCATGCAGGACGCACTTTACCAGGACAACAGCCCGCGGTTTGCCCGCCGTGCGAGGGTCGCAATGCGTCGAAATGAACGGCACAAATGAAACGCCGCCGACAAGTTTGCCGGCGGCGTTTTCGATCGCTCAGGTTTTTCTACACTACGACTAGCCCTTGGGCGAATGGGGGGCCTGGGCGTATAAAGCGGTGACCCTGGCGACGTTGACCTTGGTCACTGCTGAAGCCAACGCGTTGTCATAGCAGCGCTGCCAGTAGAACTTGACGGACAGGTCGTTCAGTCCTGCAAGGGGGGCGCATACGTCTTGGGCGGCGATGCGGAGCCGGGCAAAGAGGATCTGGGCGCCCTTTTCGCTGTCCAGATTCAAATCGCCATACTCGACCGTCTTGATGTGCACAGGCTGCGCGACGTCGGCGGCATTCGCAGTAGAGGCTGTGCCGGCCCACGCCAGAACGACTATGGCGGAGGCGACAATGGAGGCAAATGAATGGGTGGTTTTGATCGTGGTCTTCATGGCTTTCTCCTGGTTCAAGTTTGTAAATGCATGTGGCTAAAACACGATTCACAAGCTACGGAGAAGGCCTCGGAGGAGCATGAAGGCTGCGCCAAGTATTCGCGAAGCTTTGCCAAAGCTTTCGTCAAGAGAGGAGTTTTTGGCTAGCAGGCGCGCCTTTTTCAGCGGCAAACGGCCGGCGAGAAAGGGAATTTCGACGTAAAGGGAGTATTGGAGCGGGAAACGAGGCTCGAACTCGCGACCTCAACCTTGGCAAGGTTGCGCTCTACCAACTGAGCTATTCCCGCCCTAAACAGAGGCGCAATTGTAGGGCCGCGCCGCTGAGAGTCAAGGAAAACTCAGCGCAATGTGGCGCTAACGCCTTGAACTGGACGGGAATTTCCATGATGCATGGCCTTAGCGGACTTCATACAGGTACCATGCCCAAGTGACCCCCTCGCTCGCCCAGATCCTCGCCGGCACCCCGATTTGGGTTTTCGTTCTGCTGGCTTATTTGTTGTGGGTAGGGGCCTCCCGGCTCAAACCGGGCGTTCGCGACCTGGCAAAGATCTGGATCACACCCGCCATCTTTATCGTGTGGGGATTGTTTGGGCTATTCCAGCGGCCAGGAGATTTTTCGGAGGTGCTGATTCGCTGGGTCGTGGGCTTCGCTTTGGGAGCCGCACTGGGACTGGCGTTCGCGATTCCTATGCAAGCCGATCGCGGGCGCCGACGCGTGCGCTTGCGAGGCAGCCTGCTGCCGCTCCTGCGCATCCTCATCATTTTTGGAGCGCACTACGTGCTGCGGGTCGCGGCCGCCATTCATCCTGATATGAGCGCGACGTACTTGAATTGGGATATCTATGTGTCAGGCGCCAGCGCCGGCTACTTCCTGGGCTGGTCGGTACGCTTCATGATGAGCTACGCGAAGGCGCCGCAAGTGGATCTAGCGCCCGGCGCAGCGCCTTAACTTTAGAGTCTTGAACTGTCGCGCAGCTCGGGCCACGCCAGGCGCAAATAGAGGATCATCGACCACAGCGTCAGCACCGCCGCGATGGCAGTCAACACCACGCCAAGTTTGTAAATCGCGATGCCGAACAACCGATGATGAAACAACATCATCGACAGCCCGGTTATCTGCATAATTGTTTTGTACTTGGCCAACTGCGACACTTTGATACGGCCGCGCGCACCAATCTCGGCCATCCATTCGCGCAGCGCTGAGACCGCAATTTCGCGGCCGATGATCACGATGGCCATCATCACGACAAACCAGCGCGAATCGGCGCTCACGATCAGCACCAGCGCCGCGGCGACGATCAGCTTGTCGGCGACCGGATCGAGAAACGCGCCGAGCCGCGACGTCAACCCAAGCTTGCGCGCGAAATAGCCGTCCAGCGTGTCGGTGATGCCGGCGAGCGCGAAGCCAATACCCGCGGCCGGATGCGCCCACCAAAACGGCAGGTAGTACAGAATCACCACGCCCGGAATCATCAAAATGCGCAACCACGTGAGCGTGTTTGGCAGATTGAAATGCGATCGAGGCTTATCGCCCGGGATGGAGGTGTTCATAGATCACCTGGGCGAGTTCTCGCCCAAGGCCGCGAATTTGAATGAAATCATCGATGCCGGCACGCAGTATCCCTTGAAGGCCGCCGAATTGCTTCAGCAGCTCGCGCCGCTTCACCGGCCCCAGCCCCGGAATGGTTTCGAGAATCGACTGGCTATGACGTTTGGCGCGCTTTTTGCGATGTCCTGCGATTGCAAAGCGATGCGCTTCGTCGCGCACCCGCTGAATCAGGTGCAATGCACGGGAGTCCGGCGGCAGTATAGTGGGGGTGTCCTGGCCCAACAAGAATAGTTGCTCCTGCCCTGCCCGCCTATCGACGCCTTTGGCCACTCCGATCAGGGTTATTCCGCCGACTCCGAGTTCATCGAGAACTTTGGCCGCTTCGGCCAATTGTCCCTTACCCCCATCGATGAGCAGCACGTCCGGCTTGACGATCTCGCCGTCGCGCACTCGCGTATAGCGGCGCGTCAGCGCCTGGTACATCGCCGCGTAGTCGTCGCCGGGCTGGATGCCGCTGATGTTGAAGCGCCGGTAGTCGCTCTTCAACGGTCCTTCCACCCCGAACACCACGCAGGACGCCACCGTGTCGGTGCCTCCCGTGTGGCTGATGTCAAAACATTCGAGGCGATTTGGCGCTTCCTCAAGGTCGAACGCCTCGCGCAAATCCTCCAGGCTCGATTCGATGCCGGCACGTGCCAGCCGCCGCATATTCAGCGCCTGCTCGGCGTTGGTGTGCATCATCTCCAACCAGCGCGCGCGGATGCCGCGAACCGAGCTACAAATTCGCACCTTGTGCGTCAAACGCTGCGATAACGTCGTCTCGAGCAACTGCATCTCGTCGAAGTCTCGCTCTACGATGATCTCCGCGGGAGCGTCGCGTTCCAAATAGTATTGCATGACGAATGCCGCAAGCACCTCCGGCAATTCGGCAAACGGCGCTTTCGGGAAAAACGTGGTGCTGCCCAGGCTGCGGCCCGCCCGCACAAACATCAGGGCCACACAATACTCACCGTTCGCGGCGGCAATCGCGATGACATCCGCGTCATGATCCGCGCCCGCGGTCACGATTTGTTGAGCCTGGATGACCTTGAGCTTCGCCAGTTGATCGCGCAGCTGCGCGGCCTCCTCGAATTCCAAGCGTTCGGCGGCTGCATCCATGCGCCGGCCCAACTCTTCGCTGACCTCGTCGTTGCGGCCCTCGAGCACCTTGATGGCGGCGCTCACATCGCGCGCATAATGCTCCTTGGAGACCAGACCCACACAGGGCGCCGTGCAGCGTTGGATCTGATACTGCAGGCAGGGTCGCGAGCGGTTCGCAAAGTACGTGTCGTCGCAGTTGCGGATGCGAAATAGCTTCTGCAGCTGCTGGAGCGTTTCGCGGACCGCGCCGGCGGAAGGATAGGGACCGAAATATTTCCCCGCCTCCTTGCGGGAACCGCGGTAGAAATTCAGACGCGGAAAATCGTGATTGGTTTCAAGATGCAGGTACGGAAAGCTTTTGTCGTCGCGCAATACCACGTTGAAACGCGGCCGATGCTTTTTGATCAAGTTGTATTCGAGCAGCAGCGCTTCGGTGTCTGAATTGGTTATCGTCACTTCCATGTTGGCCGTTTTGGCGATCAAAGCCTGCACTTTGGGCTGTACATTGCTGGGCTGGAAATACGATGCGACGCGGCTCTTGAGATTGCGCGCCTTGCCGACGTAGAGAATTTGCCCATCGCTATCGAGCATGCGGTAGACACCCGGGCGGCCTGGAAGGCTGTCGACGAACACCTTGGCGTCGAATTGTTCGGAAACGGCACTCACGACCCGGCTTCCTTGAGAAGCGCCAGGTCCCGAGCCTTTTCGACAATGGTTTCAAACATTTCTGTGGTGAGCCGCCGCGTCTGGGTGTTGTAGCGGCTGCAGTGATATGAATCAAGCAGCAGCCGGCCCTTGCCCAGTTCGTGCTGTGCTCCGTGCGCGAAGCGAAATTTGGCCGGGGGCAACCCGTGAGCGCGCAGCACCGCCACATGCGCAATCGCGCCCAGGGCCAAGATCACTCGCGCATTCGGACTTTGCTGAAGCTCGGCCTGCAAATAGGCGTTGCATTCCTTGACCTCGCCGGGCAGCGGCTTGTTGGCCGGCGGCAGGCACTTGACCGAGTTGGTGATGCGGGCATCGATCAATCGCAAACCATCATCGGCAGCAGTCGATTGCGGAGCGGTCGCCAGCCCAAGTTTGTACAAGGTGCGATACAACAATATGCCGGCATGATCTCCCGTAAAGGGCCGTCCGGTTCGGTTGGCGCCGTGCATCCCAGGTGCTAGGCCTACGAGAACCAGGTGGGCACGCGGATCACCGAACGGCGGCACCGGCCGGCAGTAGTAGTTCGGTTCCTCGGCGTGGACGGCGTCCAGAAACGCGGCGAGGCGCGGGCAGCGCCTGCAATCAACGTCAAAAATCGAGTTCATGCTCGGGAAGGTGTATCACGTTCAAGCGCACAATAAAAAACGGGCTACGCGGATCACCGCGTAGCCCGCCATCGATCGCGCTTGGACTTTGGACTAACCCGAGCGCAACTGAACCTGGCCAGAAGGCTTGAGAACCCTGTCAGACCCCCGCATTGGGGAAAAGATTCCTCGCCGCCGCCAATATTTGCGCAGGCTTACCGGGCTTAAGCGGCTTTGGGCGCCCTAAGGCTCGGCTGCAGGGAAGGTTCCTGAGTTCAGAATAGCACCTGCCGCCAGCGGGGCAAGCCGGCTTTTTAAAAACTGCCGCCTGTCATCGAAGCAAAATCGACCTAAAATTCATAACTAACTGAATTTACGGGAACTCCTAGGCGTCAAGAGCATTTTCATGCCATGGCGAGCGCGAAGGGTGATAAGGCCCTGAGGCTCGACCGGGTGCCCCGGCACCAACCGCAGGCTAAAGCGCTGCGCCAGGGTCGCCAGCAAAACGCTCGCTTCGGCCAGCGCAAAGGCGGCGCCGATGCAAATGCGCTTGCCGCCGCCAAATGGGAGGTAGGAGAAACGCGATCGTGTCGCGGCTCGCTCTGGGGAGAAGCGCTCGGGATCGAATCGACCGGGGTTCTCCCAAAGCTTCACGTGCCTGTGCAGCAGCCAGGGCGCGATCAAGATCGCCGAGCCCTTCGAAATATGCCGGTTCACCAACGTATCATCGCCGATCGCCTGTCTTGCAATGGTGTGCACCGGCGGATAAATCCGCATCGATTCCTCAATCACCATCCGGGTATAAGTCAGCTTGCTCAAGTCCTCATGCGTGGGGACGCGGCCGCCGAGCACCGAATCGAGTTCGGCATGCAATTTCGCTTCCTGTTGCGGATGTTGAGACAGGAGAAACCAGGTCCAGGTCATGGCCATCGCCGTGGTCTCATGACCGGCCAAGAAGATCGTGATCACGTGGTCACGCACCTCTTGCGCGCTCATACCGCCGCCACTTTGCTCATCGCGTGCCGCGATCAGTCTAGCCAACAGATCTTTGGGATATTTCTCGGGATCCCGTGTGCGCTCATTGATCAGCCGATCGATTACCTGGTCGAACTCGCCCAGCGTGCGCCGCGCGACCCCGCGTCTCGGCAAGCTCGCGAGCCATCTAGGCCAGCCCAACATGTCCATAATATTCGGGCGCATTTCAGCCTGATAGCGGCCGGCGCTGCGCCCCATGATGGTGACGATGTCGTCGGAGTCGCTCGAAAACATGGTGCGCGAGATGATGTTGAGCGTCACTTCCATCATCGCAGCCTGGACTTCGACTCCGGTACCCGCGGGAACCTTGCCCCACACCGCCAGCAGTTCCTCAGCAGCCGCCGTCATCACGGGTATGTAGCCGGCAGTGCTGCGATGATCGAAGGCCGGCGACATGGCGCGCCGGTGTTGCCGCCAGGTCTCCCCTTCCGAAGTGATCAACCCTTTGCCAAGACCCGGCTCGAGAACTCGGCGCGTAATCTCTGTCTTCTGATAGTTCGCCGCATTGTCGATCAGGATGTGCTTGATCGCCGCCAGGTCGTTGACCACGTATAAGTGACGCCCAAATATCTTTCGCTCGATAATGTCGAGTTCATAGGCCTCTTGCGCGAAGGAATCGATGGCGCTCTCGCGCAGCGCGCGAACGAACTCGAAGAAAGACAAGCGTCGCGGACGCGGTACCGGTGCCGGGAGAACTGGAGCTGAGACGGGATTCTCGAGCGTCGTCATGGCGGCAATTTAGCATGGCCTTGGGATTCCGGTTGGTGTGCGACATCTTATGTATAGCGAGGCTGCAGGGCGGATCTCTTCGGAAGATATAAGTAATTAAAACCATATGTTATAGAGGTAATATAGAATTTAAATGATATAGCCGCCGAATCCCACCTGTGGTCGGACCTTTGCCAAACTATGCGCATCTTCATCCCCACTTCACGCGCCGCGGAGGATAATCGCAGCATGAACAAGGAACGCGATTTGCTGCCGTGGATTTTTGGCGGCCTATCGGCTGCGGCCATCGCGGTTGCCTTTGCCGCGGTTTCGACGCACAGAGCCGAGGCGACCTTGGCGCCGCCGGCGGCAGCGGCGCACGCCTCTATCCCACAAGTGTTGCCGGCACCCGCGACAGCGCAACCCGCTCCACAACCGGTCCCGCCCGCGGCGCAGACTGATTCAGCGCCCGATCCCTCGCCGCGACAGGCGCAAACCGCCGTTGAGACGCGAGTGCAAGCGGGACAGATTTGGGAATGCACTACCAAGGGCGTGAAAACATTTTCCAACAATCCCTGCGGCGAGAATTCGACGCTGCTCGACGTCGGTCCTATCAACAGTATGAGTGCGCTGCCCGCGCTCCATAACGCGCGCGCTTATGGGCCCGATCCGCGCTACGCCGCGGGCTATCCCGATCAGAGCGCGCCCGCCGACGCTGACGACAATTCCGACCAATATGCTTCGGATACGGGCGGAAACTCCTACACGATCGTGGGTGTCGTAGCGCGCAGGCGCCCGGAGCAAGGCCATCGATCGCCCCTTCCGCCCGCTCATCGCAACTCGGCGCCGGTGCGCCGCTACTAAAGCATTTGCGCGCCGCCAGCCGCTCGGCGCTGGGCAGTTTGCTTGCCCCTACATTGCTCCTATGCGGCGCAGCCGCGAATGCGCAAGCGCCAACCGCGACGCCTGCACCGCATATCGACACCATAACGGTGGAAGCCGCGAGGCACCGCGAGGCCGTCGAACGCCAAGTGAAGGCATTCGTCGCTCAGATTGCCACCAAGCCGTACGATTCTTCCCTGGCACGCTGGCAAACGGTCGTCCCCATCTGTCCGCTCGTGGCCGGCTTGTCGCGCGAGGACGGCGAATACATATTGGCGCGCGTGTCTAAAATAGCCGCCGCTGCCGGCGCGCCCTTGGCGCCGGAACATTGCAAACCGAATCTCTATATCGTCGTCAGCGCAGACCCGGATGCGCTGCTGAAGGCCTGGAACAAGCGCGACGTTTGGATGTTCGGCGACGAGTCTGACCAAGGCGGAGCCAAGATCCGCAAATTTCTCAATTCCAATAGCCCCATCCGGGTTTGGTACAACGCTGAGTTATACAGCGACGAAGGTACGCCGCTCGGCAATACGACTGGCTGCCAATCCGCTCTGACGTGTCGCGCGAATCTTCGCGCGACTGCAACGCGTATAGCGTTCAGCGAAACGCGCGACCTGACTTCGGCGCTCATCATGGTGAATGGCCCGCGCGCGCGCGGCGTCAATTTTGGGCAGATAGCTTCGTACATCGCCATGATCGGCCTAGCGGAAATTCGCGCCGATCCGCAGGTCGCGGATGCGCCGACGATTCTGCATCTGTTTTCGCGCCCCGAAAATGAGCGGCCCGCCGGCTTGAGCACGTGGGATGAAGCCTTTCTCAAGGCGCTGTACCGCACCGAGCACACCGACAAACAGCAGCTCGCCGAGATCAAAACCACCATGGTCCAGGAAATCGCGCCTTGACCGCCAGACTGAATGTTGGGAATCTAGCCGCCGGGAGGAGTGATGGCTGAATCGGCACACCATGCTGGCGTAAGGACGCCGCGCCTCAGCGCCGTCGCGATGGCGCTCTTGCTGCTCAGCGTCGCTGCCGCAGACACACCGCCCGCTGCCGAGGCGCCAAAAGCCGCCGTCGACTCGACCACGGTGGTGGGTCATAAGAACCGCGCAACGGTTGAGCGCGAGGTGGGGACATTCGTCAACGCCATAGCTGTCAAGCCCGGCAGCGAGTCTCTGGCGCGCTGGCAGTTGCAAATTCCGCTCTGTCCGCTGGTCGCGGGCATGCCGACAAGCGACGGCGAGTACATTCTGTCGCGCGTTTCGAAAATCGCCGCCGCCGCGGGCGCGCCGCTCGCGCCGGAACATTGCAAGGGAAACTTCTACATCGTCGTGACCGCAGATCCCGAAGGCATACTCAAGGCCTGGAGCAAGCGAGATGTCCGGATGTTTGGCGATGAGGCCGATCAGGGCGGTACGACGATCCGCGA
>Ga0302325_10005862_pt1 | contig 27789 bp, 20 predicted proteins | sample Palsa_T0_2_FD_201948 | JGI IMG/M metagenome (GOLD analysis project Ga0302325, IMG submission 201948) | Peat permafrost microbial communities from Stordalen Mire near Abisko, Sweden - Palsa_T0_2 | ecosystem: Environmental > Terrestrial > Soil > Palsa > Peat permafrost | place: Sweden: Abisko... | reverse complement strand
CCCAGGGAATTGATCAGGATTCTCGCTTTTATCTGACGCTTTCGATGTCGTACATGGGCGGTCTCTACAACCTGCTGCTTTTGCCTTTTCTCTGCGGCGCCAGTGTGGTGGTGGATCATGTGTTCGATGCGCGATCGAGTCTGCATTTCTGGGAGAAGGCCAGGAACAACCGGGTCAACACGCTTTGGCTGGCGCCCACGGTTTTGTCGATTCTTTTGCGGATGGATCGCGGCCGCACCGGCGAAGAATTCTGCCGCAGTTCGGTGCGTTCCGCCTTTGTCGGGTTTGCTCCACTTCCCTTGAAAGTGAAAGAAGAATTCGAATCGCGATATGGCGTGCGACTGATCGAGAATTACGGTCTCTCGGAGACCCTGTTTGTCACCGCCGGTTCCCCGCTCGACCGTTTCCAAGACCCCTCGAGCGCGCCCGGTTATGTGGGCGAAGCCCTGCCGGGAATCGGTCTGCGCATCGTCGGCGACGATCAAGAACAAGCCGGCGACGGCATCGACGGGGAAATAGAGATCCTCGCGCCGGATCTGATGGCCGGCTACTTGGACGCCGAAGGCAGGGTTTCGGAAATAGATGCGGCCACCTGGTTTCCTACCGGTGATGTTGGGCATCTTGATCCGCGGGGCTCGCTCTTCGTCACCGGACGCAAGAAAGATCTGATCATTCGAGGCGGCGTAAATATAAGTCCGGCCGCCATCGAAGACGCGCTCATGCACGTGCCGGGCATTGCCGACGTGGCCGTCGTCAGCATTCCGCACGAGCTTTATGGCGAGGATATCGTGGCGGTTCTCAAGCTCGACAACGGCGTCGATCTGGAATCGATTTTGGAGTTGGTGCTGGCGCATGCCAAAAGGACTTTGGCGCAACATCAACAACCTGCCCGTTACATCGCGATCGATGAGTTTCCGAGGACCGCGAGCGGCAAAGTGCAGAAGGCCCGCATCCGCGAATTGGTGGCGGAAAAGCTGCACGTAGGAGCGACTTCGACAAGCTTTTCTTTAAAAGGCTCGACTTTGAGTCGACCCACACGGGCGACCGAGAGCGCAGGTGTATCCCGCTGATTGGCTCTCCCACAAGAGTCAGCGCTGAAGATCACGTATGAAGATCCTCCTATGAAAATCATCCTATGAAAATCATCGACCTTTCCTTGCTCATCGAAGAGGGTATGATGACTTTTCCCGCGCACTGGCATCCGGTGGTCGAGATAACGATTCTGGGCCGGCACGGGATCGAAGGCCGCGAGACCAGGAAGTTGGTGCTGGGAACGCACCTTGGCACGCATGCCGATGCGCCGCGGCATTTTGTCCCCAACGGCCGGACCATTGACGAGGTGCCGCTCGATGTGCTCATCGGGCCGGCCACCGTGGCGGACTTCACCGGGTGCGTGCCGCTGCAGGAGATCGGCGTTGGCGACCTGGAGCAACGCCTGAGAGAGAAAATTCCGGCGCGCCTGATTCTGCGCACCGGCTGGTCAGAACATTTTGGCAAGATGAAGTTTTACACCGAATATCCGTTTCTATCGGAGAATGCCGCGCGGTGGCTGGTAGAGAAGGGTGTGCGGCTCCTCGCAATGGACACGCCATCGCCGGACAATCCGGCGCATTCGCGGGGAGCTTCGAACGATTCGCCCAATCACAAAGTGCTCCTGGGGGCGGGCGTGGTGCTGGTCGAGTATCTTGCCAATCTCAAAGCGCTCACCGCGACGGAAGTAGAACTCATCGTGATGCCGCTCAAGTTGAAGGGATGCGACGGTTCCCCGGTGCGCTGCGTGGCCATTCAAAATGAACAAGCGTGAAGAGTGCAGGGGGCAAGTTCAGGATTGGCTCACAGAGTGGTTCCTCGCCCGGAACAAGATCGACGCGATTTCGCGGGAAAGGCTCGGCGGCAAGCTAGGCGACGCCGACTACTTTGAGGCGGGATGGCTTACTTCCATGGAAGTGGTGGAATTGGTTACCGAAATCGAGCGGCGTTTCGAGATGCAATTTTCCGAAGCCGACTTGCAGGATCCGAGATTTGTTACCATCACCGGTTTAAGCGACCTCGTTCTCGAACGTACGCCGCAGGTCAGTGAGAGCAGATAATCCAGCGTTGCACAGAGACCCTCTCCCCATCCATCCATGGGTCGTGCCGGAAACATAGTGGAGAAAGCTATACCAACTAGGCCGCACGTACTCACGCTCACCCCCTTTTATCCGTCTTATGGGGACGAAGTCAGCGGTTGCTTTATTGCCGAGACGCTCGAACAGCTCAAGGCGGAGGGTGTGGCGTCCTCCGTGTTCGCGGTCGATTCCATTTATCACCCCCGCCGAAGATCGAGCCGCCAATATCCCTCCGAATGGATCCGCTATCCCCAGTTGCCAGGAAACTTCGGGCTGGCGGGCGCGGGCGCGTTTCTTGGCGCAAGTCTTTTGCGTCGCGTCCGGCAACTCCACGCGCGATCGCCGGTCAGCGTGATCCATGCTCATGCCGCGCTGCCATGCGGGCATGCTGCCGCATTTCTTTCGCGACGATTGGGCATTCCATTTGTGGTTACGATTCACGGTTTGGACGTCTTCAACCGTTGCTTTCAGAACGGGATTGCCGCCTCCTGGCGCCGGCGAGCTTCCCTGCGCGTATACCGAAGTGCGGCCCAAGTTATCTGCATCAGCGAAAAAATCCGGCAATTGCTGTGCGACGGAGCGGGCACGGCAGTCAGGGCTGAAGTCGTCTATAACGGTACCGACCCCGGGAGCTTTCGCCCGGATGGCGTTAACCCAGATGGCGTTAACCCAGATCGTACTGACCCAGATCGTATGAACCATGGCTCGGACACACGGGAGACGGCGGAAATTCTGGTAGTCGGAAATTTGCTGGCGGGCAAAGGCCACGAGCTGGTTCTGAAAGCGGTTGCCAGACTGAATGATTTGTATCCCCATTTGCAATGTCGCATGATCGGTGCCGGTGCCGATCGAGACCGCTTTGCACGGCTGGCCGGAGAGCTTGGTATCAATGACCGGGTTCATTTTCCCGGGCGGCAATGCCGCAGTGATGTGGCGAAGGCGATGCGTGCCTGCACGATTTTTGTTTTGCCCAGCCGCTACGAAGGGCTCGGCTGTGTTTACCTGGAAGCCATGGCCAGCGGCAAGCCTGCCATCGCCTGCCAGGGCCAGGGCATCGATGAAATCATCCGGCATGGCAGCAACGGGTGGTTGATTCCCGTCGACGGACTCGAGGAACTCGTGCAAGGATTGAAGGTCCTGCTGGGCGATGCCCAACTCCGCGCGCGAATCGGCAGGGCGGCGCGAGAGACCATCCTCGACCGGCTGACATTGGCACACCAGGCTCGGAAGCTGCTGCGAATCTACCAGGAAGTCGCAGGATGACGACGCCGGCGCCCATCCAACCGCAGTCGACTCGTCCAGCGGATCTCGTGGCCCTAGCGGAGAAGGATTTCGTCGAAATCGCGAGCTTCGTCGCCGCTCAGTCGGGCCGAGATAAACAAGTCGTGGAAGCTCATCTGCGCTGGTTCCTGCTCGAAAATCCGGCGCGCCGGCCGGAAGATCCGCTAGGCTTTGGATTGCGCTCTGCCGACCAACTGGTAGGCTCGATCTTGTGCAGCCCGCAAGTTTTTCGCTGCGAAAAAAAAGAGATACGTTTCATGGGTTCGAGCATGTTCTACGTGGATGCCGCTCATCGCGGCGGCGGAGGGCGCATCTTCCTGCAATATTGCCGCCTCGGAAATCGCCACCCTTTGTTTGGAACTTCCGCCAACCTGGAAGCTGCGGTTCTGTGGAAGGCCGCTGGAGCGAGTCCCATCCCCGGCTCCGATTGCGAATTGTTCGGTGTGCTGCGTTGGGCGCCCATAGCCGAAGAGGTCACCCATCGACGCTCCTCCAGTCGCTTGCTTTCACGCCTGGCAGGCAGTCGACTCTCCGGCGTGGCCTCAATGTTTCGCCGGTGGAAGATTGATTCCGTTGCCTCCGACGCCTTGCGCCCGCTGGCATCGGCGGAAGAGGTGAACGATCTTGCGGTGAGGCAGTCGACGATTCACCAGTCCAGCGCAAAGCTCACCGCGGCGCGCGATCTCCCTTATATTCGCTGGCGTTATTTTTCCGGCCGGGATGCTACGACCGAAGTGTTTGGCTTTCGCAGCCATCAACCGGATAGGCAAGTGCTGTTGGCGGTGAACCAGCGGCTTCGCGGGTATCGAGGGCAAATCAAAACTCTTAACGTGCTCGATGTTTATCCCGAGGCTTCGCCGAATGAGTGGTTACGCATTCTCGGAGCACTCCGGGCTCGATATGGAACAACGGTGGATGCGGTGGTCTTGCGCAGCCAGAATGCGGAGCAGCAGAGAGTGCTGTGCGAAAGGGGCTTTCAGCGCCGCGCATTCGCCGCGCCGAATGGCTGGTTCCTCGATCGATCCAAGCTTCTGCCGAGCGAGGATTGGTATCCCGTGCCGGCGGACGGCGACGGGCTGATTTGAAGATGGCACCGGACGACGATGAACTTCAGAAGCTCAGCGCGCGGCCTCCTGATTCGTACGGCCAGGTTCGTTCGCGTTGACGAGCTTGCGCTTCGCTTCCAAGAACGCAACCGAGGATCGCGGGGTCTCGTGGTCGGAATGCATGAAACTCCTTCGGCGATGGAACAGCGCTTCCGCGAACAGCTGGAGTGGGTTACGAAGCACTTTACGATCACCAGTCTCGAGGGTTTTGCGAAGCTGTGGGAGCGGCAGTCTGAATCCGAGACCAAGGCCAAGCCGCCGATTTTATTCACTTTTGACGACGGAAGGGAGAGCAATTACACGGTGGCGGCGCCGCTGCTGGAATCCTTCGGTGGACGCGGTGTGTTTTTCGTCGTGCCCGCCTTCGCGGAATGTGCTGCAGACCAGGCTCTCGCGTTTTATCGCAGCCGAATTAATCCCAACTCCCGCGCTGGCGACGAACGCTGGGAGGACTGGAAGCCGATGAACCCCGCTCAGATTGCGGAGTTGGCGGCGCGGGGCCACTCCATCGGCAATCACACCCTCACGCATCAAAACCTGGCCGGACTTCCCAGCAAAACTTTGGAGCGTGAAATTGGCGACAGCGCCCGCAAACTGGTTGCATGGACAAAGCAACCCGTGATCGCATTCGCCTGGACCTTCGGGTGGGATGCCATCGATGCCAACGCCTGGGAAGTGATTCGGCGCTACCATCGCTTCTGCTTTGCGCCTTGCGCCGGGCTGATTCATAGCCGCCGCGACCGCCCGGCACTGCTCTGGCGCCGGGAGATCGAGGTGAAGTACTCCTCTGCGGAATACAGATTTCTTTATTCGGGATTGGTGGATGCGTGGTGGAGCACTCGCCGAAGGCGCCTCCACAAAATGTTGCCGGCAGCGCACGATTGAACCAACGACGATTCGCTCCAGAATGATTCCCATCTTCATCAACGCGCTCTCGGCCAGTGCGGGCGGAGGCCTCACCTACATTCGCAACATTTTACCCTGGCTCGCGCTTCGCGATGACGTGCGCGCAACGGTGCTGGTGAGCGAACCGCTGAGGAGCGAGATCGCGGCCTCGGACCGGCTCACGATTGCGCAAAACGAATGGCCTTCCGGTTCCACGAAACGATTCTGGTACGAACAGCGTAGGTTGCCGCAGATCATTCGGGGAAGCGGCGCAAGCGTCCTGTTGTCCACCGGAAATTTCGCGCTGTACCGCTCTCCGGTGCCGCAAATCCTTCTCAGCCGGAACGCTTTGTACACGTCCAAGGATTTTGTGCGCGATTTAGGGGAGCGTGGCGACTATCGTCTGTGGCTTGATACGGAAGCAAAAGCACTTTTCGCCCGATGGTCGGTGCGCTCGGCGGAGTGCACCGTCGCTCCCAGCGCCGCGTTTGCCGCGGAATTGAGGCAGTGGACGGGAAAGGATGTGGTCTCGATCCATCACGGTTTCGATCGCGAAAGTTTTTTCCACGATCCGTCGCCGTTGCCGAAGCGCGTGCTGGAGCAAATCGCTGCCACCGATGGTTCGCTGCGGCTGCTGTTTGTCAGCCACTACAATTACTTCAGAAACTTTGAAACATTGATTCGCGCGGTCGCGATCTTGAAAAGACAACTGTACCCTCAAAGTCTCCGGCTGTTGCTCACCTGCAAGCTGAAGTCGGAGGATAATCCGGGGCACTACCACGCCGGCCGAGCCGCGGATTTGGTGCAGAAGCTTGGCCTCCAGCGTGAGGTGCTGGAGCTCGGCGCGGTGCCCTACCGCCTGCTGCACCATGTGTATCGAGCGTGCGATTTCTACGTGACGCCGGCATATGCCGAAACCTTCGCGCATCCCTTGGTCGAGGCGATGGCTAGCGGCCTGCCTGTCATCGCTTCGGACTTAGCCGTGCATCGCGAGATCTGCCGCGACGCGGCTCTGTATTTCCCGCGATTTTCTCCCGGGGGGTTAGCCGAGCGGATCGTTCAAGCGATTCAAGCGGCGGAGCAAACGGCGGCCATGCGCCAGGCGGGAATTCAGCGCTCGCGCGACTTCAGCTGGGAGAAGCACGTCGACGAACTGCTCGCTCTGGCCCGAAGCCTCGCCGAAAAGAACCATCACTTCGCGTAAGATCATCTCCACGATCATTTCCACGACTTGAGGGAGCGACGCATCGAATGTGCGGAATTGTCGGCATGATTGGTCTGAATGCGCCTGTTCCTGCCAACGTTCTCGAGCGGGCGACCGAATCCCTGGCGCATCGCGGGCCGGATGATAGCGGCACCGTGATTCTTCAGGGTTCGCAGCCTGGCCCGGTTGAAATCGGGTTGGGGAACCGCCGCCTGGCAATCCTGGATTTGTCTCCCCAGGGCCATCAGCCCATGAACGATCCCGCCACCGGAAACTGGATCGTTTACAACGGAGAGGTTTACAACTTCCGTGAAGTGCGCGCCAAGCTGGAGCAGGAGGGGATCGGCTTCAACAGTCGTTCCGACACGGAAGTGATATTAAAAGCTTATGGGCGCTGGGGTGAGAACTGCCTCGATGAATTTCGCGGGATGTTTGCCTTTGCCATCTGGGATGCGCCGCGGCAGCGGCTGTTTATGGCTCGTGATCCGATGGGAATCAAGCCGCTCTATTACTGCTGTTCGAACCAGTACTTCATGTTTTCTTCGGAAGTACGGACGTTGCTCGGCAGCGATCTGGTACCGCGCCGCATTGATCCTGCCGGCCTCCTGAGCTACCTCACGTTTGGCTCGCTCTATGATCCGACCACGCTGGTGGAGGGCGTGCGCTCGCTTTCGCCTGGACACCACCTGATCTGGGACAAAGGACAGGTGACCCTGACGCAGTATTGGGATCTGATCGGCTCCGAAGATGTGGACTCCGAGAAAAACCGCGAGGCGTTAGAGATCGACGTCTTTGAGATGCTCGACGAGTCCGTGCGCCTGCAACTGGTGAGCGATGTGCCGGTGGGAGTGTTTCTTTCCGGGGGAATCGATTCCAGCAGTCTGGTGGGGATCCTGCGTCGAAACGGTGTTCAACCCACTACGTTTTCCATCGTTTTCGAGGAAGCCGAGTATTCTGAGGCGGAGTATTCCCGCGCCATCGCTCAGCAGTTTCGCACCGACCATCACGAGATTGCGGTTCGCGGGTCCGACCTCTTTGCCGCGATCGATCCCGCCCTCCAAGCCATGGATCTGCCCACCATCGACGGAGTCAACACCTACTTTGTCGCGGAGAAAACCCGCGCTGCCGGACTAAAAGTTGCTCTTTCCGGACTTGGCGGGGATGAAATGTTTGCCGGCTACTCGAGCTTTCGTACCGTGCCTCGGATGGAACGCTTCGTCGCTCGGCGGGATCGCGTACCCGGCGCAGTGCGCAAGCCTTTCGCCAGCCTGTTTGCTCGGCTCGCTCCGTCGAACGATCAGAATCTAAAATTGGCTGCCCTCGCTTGCCATGGCGGAAGCAGAGTTCATCCTTATTTTCTTTCCCGCATGCTGTTCACGCCGCAGCAGCAAGACCAACTCCTGGTGGGGATGGAAACGACATCCGACGCATTCGAGCGTTCGGAAGAATCTCTCGACGAGAACTTGAGCCGCTCTCTGAACCTGGACCCGGTGAACCGCGTTTCCTATCTCGAGGCGCGCTGTTATATGCTCAACACACTATTGCGAGACTCCGACTTCATGACCATGGCGCACGGCCTGGAGGTGCGCGTACCGTTGATCGATCATCATCTGGCGCAACGAGTGCTGGCCCTGCCGGGGTCGTGGAAGCTGGAGGCGGGAACTCCGAAGCCGCTGTTGGTCAGGGCGCTTCGGGGCCAGCTTCCGGATAAAGTCGTCCACCGGCGGAAGCAAGGTTTTACCCTGCCGTTCGAACCCTGGCTGCGACAGGATTTGCGTCCCGTATTGGAAGAGGCATTCAGCAAGATCGGAGACGGCGCGCTGGGTGCGGTGATCAATCGACGGTTCGCCCTCCGCGTGTGGGAGGATTTTCTGGAGGGCCGAACCTCCTGGACGCGCCCGTGGTCCTTGTATGTGCTCGAAGGCTGGTGCCAGCAGCACCTTTCGAGCTAAGTCTTTGCGCATGGAAAAGGTCGAAGAAGTTCGTAACCCTGGGAACACGGTTATCACCGGAAGACTTCCCGTCAGCGTGATTATTCCGGTGCGTAACGAAGCGATGAATTTGCCGCGCTGTTTGCAGGCGCTGAAAGATGTCGGCCAGGTGCTGGTCGTTGACTCCGAGAGCACCGACGACACGGTCGAGATTGCGCGCTCCCACGGAGCCCAGGTGGTGCAGTTTCATTACCCAGGGGGATGGCCCAAAAAGCGGCAGTGGGCGATGACCAACCAGCCGCTTGCCTATGACTGGATTCTCCTGCTCGATGCCGACGAGGTGCTTACCCCGGAACTCTCCGAGGAGATTCGGTCCGCCATTCAGAATCCTGCTTTCGATGGATATTCGATTCTGCTTCGCACCTGGTTTCTCGGTCGAGTTCTCCGCCACGGGGATGTCGGCTTGTGGAAGTTGTCACTGTTTCGCCGCGGCAAGGGGCGATTTGAATGCCGCCTGAAAGATCAAGACTCGACGATGGCCGATATGGAAGTGCATGAACACGTCGTTGTCGAGGGCACGACCGCCCGGCTGAAGAATCCTCTGGTTCATCATAATGTCGAGTCCCTCTCGCGTTACATCCAGAAGCATGACGAGTATTCCAACTGGGAGGCTCGCGTGCTGCTCGAGCGCACCGAGGATGCTGACCGGGACTTGCCGCCCTCGCTTCTGGGCACACAGGCTCAGCGACGGCGCTGGCTGAAGCGCAGACTCTTTTCCCTACCGGGTTCTCCCGTGCTGCTTTTCCTGTATCGTTATCTATTGCGGTTCGGCTTCCTGGACGGAGTGCCCGGCCTGATCTATTGTGGCTTCCAGGCGGTTCAGATGTTTCATACCAAGGCTAAGATCTACGAGCGAAAGCGGAATCGCCCTGCATCCTGATCGATAACGGAGCCCGTTCCATCATGTGCGGAATCGCCGGACTGGCCAATTGCGGAGACAGGGAAGTGCTCGCACGGATGACCCACGTCCAGGCGCATCGCGGTCCCGACGATTTCGGTCTGTGGGAGCGTCGATTTCCGGACGGTTCCTACGTAGGCTTCGGCAGCCGCCGCCTTGCCATTCTTGACCTTTCCGACGACGGCCACATGCCGATGTGCAACGAGGATCGGACGGTCTGGATCACTTACAACGGCGAAATCTATAACTTCGCCGAACTTCGCCGCGAACTGCAAAGCAAAGGCCATCGCTTCGCCTCCAACACCGACACCGAGGTCGTGATTCACCTGTACGAACAAGAGGGGGAGAACTGCGTTCATCGACTGAAAGGCATGTTCGCTTTTGCCATTTGCGATTTGCGCTCGGGCAGGCCTGAGCTTTTTCTGGCGCGCGATCATTTTGGGGTGAAGCCTTTCTACTATGTGCACCGGGGCAGAAAGCTGGCGTTCGCCTCGGAGTTGAAAGCCTTACTCCACGTGCCCGAGGTCGCGCCGGAGCTTGATCTGGAGTCCTTGCACCAGTATCTGACTTTTTTGTGGGTGCCGGATCCCAACACGATGTTTCACGGGATCTCGAAGCTGCCTGCCGGCTGTTGCGCGACGTTTCGCGACGGTGGGTTGAAAATTCGCCAGTACTGGGATCTGAGTTTTCCCGTGGCCGGTAGGAATTACTCGCGATCGGAAGCGGATCTAGCGGAGGAGGTCCGCGAGCGCCTTCGGCATTCGGTTGAGCAGCAGATGGTCAGCGACGTTCCAATCGGCGCATTTCTCAGTGCGGGGCTGGATTCTTCGAGCATTGTTGCCCTGATGTGCCGCGCCACCAACCAGCCGGTGCGGACCTATACGATTACGTTCCCGCGCAAGTATCGCGTTGGGGAGACGACGCTCGATGATCCAGACGTGCCAGCGCGACTCGCGCGCCAACTGGGCTGCGAGAACCAGCAGATTGTGGTCGAGCCGGATGTCGCCGATCTGCTGCCTCGGTTGAGCTGGCACATGGACGAACCCACCGCCGACCCTGCGATCATCACTGCCTATCTGGTATGCCGCGAGGCGCGTCAGCAGGCTACGGTTTTGCTCTCCGGCGTCGGTGGCGATGAATTGTTCGCCGGATATCGCAAACACGCCGCGCATCGCTGGGCGGGAGCCTATCAGCGAATTCCCGGCGCGCTGCGCCTTCCGCTCGAGTCGGCCCTGCATGCCTTGCCCAGCCTGCGAGGCACGACCCTGAAGGGAAGTGTGCGGCTGGCCAAGAAGATGGCGCGAAGCGCGTCGCTCGCTCCCCAAGAACGATTCATCCTCAACTGCACTTACCTCGATCAGGCGCAGAAGATGGGTTTGTATTCGGCGGAGATGCAGGAACAACTCCGTGATTCGGATCCCGCGGTTCGCCACCACGCATGTCTCGAAAAGGTGCGGGACGCCGACTTTCTGAACCAGATGCTTTATCTCGACACCAAGATATTTATGGTGAATCTGAACTTGAACTACAACGACAAAATGAGTATGGCGTCTTCGCTCGAGGTGCGCGTTCCGTTCCTCGACCGTGAACTTGCCGAGTTTGCGGCTTGGACGATTCCGCCGAATCTCAAGCTGAAAGGATTGTTCCCGCCGGTGACCAAACATATTCTGCGCCGAGCGATGCAGAACCATCTGCCCTCGGAAGTATTGCGCCAGCCGAAAGCCGGCTTCGCAGCTCCAGTCGACTACTGGCTGGCGCACGATTTGAGAGAGATGGTGGACGACTTGCTTTCTGAAACCAACATCCGGAAGCGCGGCTTGTTCCGCCCGGCGGCGGTGCGCCGATTCGTGGACGAGCACCGGACGGGCGCCGAGGATTGGTCGATGCAGATCTGGCAGGTCCTGACTTTGGAGAACTGGATGCGGATTTTTTTCGACGCTGGAGCACGGCGGAGTGCGGAAGATTTCGGTTATACGCGCGAGGCGGCGACCGCGTGAGAGCGTTGGGTCGATGACCGGTCGAGTCGCCAAGGCGCTGAGTGAGGCGAAGGGGCTGCTGCGCCGGCCCCAGCGCGCGCTTCCCTTGGTCCAGAAACTTGTATTCGACAGACTGCGGATCACGTTCGAGCAGCGGCATCTGTACTCGTACGCCACCACCAGGCGGTCGAGCCAGGATGCGTTAAACTCGGCGATGCGATGGATCCTCGATGCCGAACGCGCCGACGGGGGCATCGCGGCCTACTACAGTTTGCTCACGGGATATTCAGCCTCCTACCCGGAGGTTACCGGTTACATCGTTCCGACGCTCTACGATTACGCGCGCGCCTGTCGCCCGGCTCAGGAAGGTGAGAGCGCGGTTGCCGCCGCCGATCGGGCCACGCGCTGGTTGCTTTCGCTGCAATTGCCCGGAGGGGCGTTTCCCGGCGGCCTGCAAGGCTCTCCCGCGCAGCCGTCGGTCTTCAATACGGGTCAAATTCTGCAAGGATTGGTTCGCGCTCATCGGGAAACGAAACGTCCCGAGACGCTGCAAGCGGCCCTGGCTGCCGCCGACTGGCTGATCGAGATGCAGAGCCCGGACGGATCCTGGTCCGGGCCAGGCGCGTATCAGGGTGTCGCCCACACCTACGACAGCATGGTTGCGTGGGCGCTGGCGGAATTCTCCGCGCGCACCGATCTTTCCGCAGACCAACGTTGCGCCCGGGCGGCGGAACGGCATCTGGATTGGGTGTTGCTTCATTTCCGGCCGAGTGGTTGGATTGACGGCATCGACTTGCAGGGTCATCCCTACTACTTGCACTTCATCGCTTACGTGCTGCAGGGCGTGCTGGAATGCGCCGTTCTACGCCGACGGAACGACGCCATCCAGGCGGTCGAGAGCTCAGCCTGGGCGCTGCTGCGGAGGTTTGAGACCCACAAATACTTGCCGGGCGCCTACGGGCGGGATTTCAAAGACGCGCGGCGCTTCACTTGTCTTACGGGAAACGCGCAGATGTCGTGCGTGTGGCTGAGGCTGTTTCAGATAACCGATGATCTGCGCTATCTCAATTCCGCGCTTAAGATGAACGAGATGCTCAAGCAAATGATTCCGGCGCGCGGCTCGCGGGGAATCGCCGGGGGCGTGAGCGGTTCGTATCCCGTCTGGGGGTGCTATCAGCCGTTCCGCTATGTCAGTTGGGGATGTAAGTTCTTGGTCGACGCCCTACTGCTGGAACAGCGCTTTACGCAGTCATTTGAGGCAGCGCCATGCGAGGCATTGCGATGCGCATCGTAGTTCTCGGCTCCAGCCGCTACAGCGAGACCGGATGCGCGATCGCCGCGCGGGTGGCGGAACTGGGATACGCTCCGGTCGGCGCGCTGGTTCTCCGCACTCTGGACTCCGGCACCTTGCTGCGCAAAGTTGGGCAGTGGGGCGTGAGTGGGGCCGCACGCTACGCGCGCACGAAACTGGCTCCGCGTCGCGGCGCCGATGTGAGCAATCCTTGTCTGCGTCCGGCGCTCACCCACGGCGGCGTTGTCTTCCGCAGCCTGCGGCAAGTGGCGGCGCGCTATGACTTCCCGATCGCGGCCTGCCGCGATCTCAATGCGCCAAGTTCGATCGCGCGTCTCAGGCAATGGTCGCCGGACCTGATGATCTTCACGGGTGGCAACATTTTGCGGAAGCCGCTGCTCGAGGTACCCCGTCTCGGCGTTCTCAATGTGCACTTGGGTTTGCTGCCCGAGATTCGAGGAATGAGCAGCCCGGAGTGGTCGCTGCTGAAGAATGTTCCACCCGGCATCACCGTCCATTACCTGGATGCGGGAATTGATACCGGGCCGATTCTTCATAGATGGGAGCTTCCCGACGTAAACCGGTCCGAATCGCTCACCGACTTGCGCAACCGACTGATCGCCTTCGGTGTCTCCAAGCTTGAAGATGTAATTACCGCGCTCGATCGCGGCACGATGTCGGCGATGCCGCAAGGCGCTTCCCCTTCCGCTCCTGGCTCCAGCAAAGATAATCAATTCTTCGTGATGCACGAGTGGCTTCAGACGCGAGCCGCCGACCGTCTGACCCGGGCCCGCCCGACGGCGGTTACGGCGACGGTGAATGGATGACGGATGAGTAAGCTCGGGACCATGTTGCAGGTCGGACGCATCTTCGGTATGCGCGACGGCCTGCTACGCCTCGAATACGAAATCCAGCGGGGCAGCGGCCTGCTGTCGTGGAAGATGCGGTCCGTGCAGGGCTGGGACTCATGGGACCTGCGGCGGATTTCTCCGGGCATTCCCGCAGGAGACCTTTTGGCAGCCCGCCGCAAGGGCGAGCCCAAATTCTTGTTTACCGACGCGCGAACTCTAACCCCAAATCTCAGAACCATTGTAGGAGTCGGCGGGGAGCAGTCCATCGTCGCGGAGGCGGAGAAAATACTTGCCGGCAGCCTGCCGTTCTTCGGAGAGCTTTCTTTCGCATCCGGTTTTCCGCCGCAATGGTTCCGTCATCCGGTCACCGGCCAAAGTGTTTCCCCGCAGCAATCGTGGACCCAGATGCGTTTTGCTGCGCCTGACGATCTCGACCTGAAAGTTGTTCTCGAGCCTTCGCGGTTTTTGTTCGCCTATCTCCTGGTTCGCGCCTACGCTCTCAGCGGCGACGAGCGTTGGCCCCGCGCTTTCTGGAACGCGATTGAGGATTGGGCCCAGCGTAGCCCGCCCATGACCGGTCCGCTATGGATTTGCGGGCAAGAGTGCTCGTTACGCATCCTGGCTTTGTCATTCGCGCTGCAGGGGTTCATCCATTCACCCTCGACGACGGGTGACCGGGTTGCGCTGCTGGTTTCAATGATCGCCGCCCATGCCTGGCGTACGGCGCAGACCCTCGACTATGCGCGATCTCAGCGCAGCAATCATTTGATCAGCGAGGCCGTCGGTCTCTGGACGGCGGGCACGCTCTATCCGGAATTGAGGGAAGCGAAGATATGGCAGAACCTGGGCGCGCACCTTTTGCGCGAGGCGGTTCTCGATCAGATCGCACCCGGGGGAGGTTCGCAGCAGCATTCCTTCAACTATCAGCGCATGATTCTCCATCTGCTGCTTTGGACATTGCGGCTGGCAGAGATTCACGACGCACCGCTTCACACAGATATTCGCTCGCGCACGGTTGCCGCTTTCGATTTCATGCGCGCCTGGGTTGATCCGGTCAGCGGATGGGCGCCGAACTACGGGTCCGATGATGGCAGCCTGATCCTGCCGCTGGCTCTTGCCTCGTATCGCGATTTTCGTCCGCTGCTGCGGTTGGGTTCTGTAGTTCTTGATCGTCCTTCCGTGCCGCCCGGACCCTGGGATGAAGCTGCGCTGTGGTTTGGCGTGAAGCCTGCGGAAAAACCTGCGGCGAACGAAGCGTATGAACCGGCATTTTCCTCGGAGGATGCCGGATATTTTCGTCTTGGAGACCGGAACTCATGGGCCCTGATTCGTGCCGGACGCTACACCCGCCGGCCCTTTCAGGCAGATCAGTTGCACGTGGATTTGTGGTGGCAGGGAATCAATGTGGCCCGCGATCCCGGAACGTATCTGTACAACGGCCCTCCGCCGTGGACGAATGGCCTTGCGAGTACGGCCGTCCATAACACCGTTACGGTCGATCATCGCGACCAGATGCGGCGGGCTGGCCGCTTTCTTTGGGTCGACTGGGCCCAGGCTTCGGGCCGCGTGTATTCTTCCTTCCATAACGCCCCAGCGGACCGATTTGAGGGTGAGCATGATGGCTACAGGAGTCTCGGCGTAAAGCATCGCCGCACCGTTCAATGGCTGGCCGGCACAGGCTGGGCGATTGTCGATGACGTTGAGGGAGGCGGCATGCACAACCTGCGGCTGCATTGGCTGGCCGCCGACCTGCCTTACGAAGTCTCTGACTCGCGGTTCGAAGTCCGGTTCGCCACGGACCAGCCCGCGTCGGACAGGTTCGCTTCCCACCAGCTTCTTCGCTGGAGTATCTTTGCCTCTGTCGCCGGGAGCGCCGCCATCGTGCGCGCGGGAAGACAGGTCTGGCCGGGTTTACATAAACCACCGGCGGCGGAAGTGTCCGACTCCGACGCGCGGTTGCTTGGTTGGGAGGCGCCCACGTATGGTGATCTGCAGCTTGCGGTTTCGTTGATTTATGAGACTCGATCGGAATTGCCGGTTCGGTTCGTGACCGTACTCCTCACCGACGAATCCTCGAGAGTTGATTCGGCAGGGGGCCAGATCGTCATTCTAAGCAACACCGGAGAGAACGAACCGGTGAACGAGTCCGAGGTTTATCGAGTGCAACTTGTGCCGGAAAAGACGATGGACCCTGGGCCAATGCGGCCATCCCCAGCGAGCGTAGCGAAAATATGAAACAGGTTTTCCAAAATGCCCGCAACGCGGAAATTACCGTCGCCGAGGTTCCATCTCCGAAATTGCTGCCGGGATGCGCGCTGATTCGCACCGCGGCTTCTCTGGTCTCGGCCGGCACGGAGCGGGCTTCTTCCGAGTTCGCCAGCAAGAACCTGTTGCAAAAGGCGAGAATGCGTCCCGATCTCGTGCGTGAAGTTCTCAGCAAAGTCAGCCGCGACGGGCTGGTGGCGACCGTGTCCGCGGTGCGTACACGGCTCGATCAACCCGCGGCCCTCGGATACAGCAGCGCCGGAACCGTCGTGGCCGTCGGTGAAGGCGTCGTCGACATCAATCCCGGCGACCGCGTGGCGTGCGCCGGCGCAGGTCACGCGGTGCACGCCGAGTTTGCCTGCGTTCCGCGAATGCTGGTGGCGCGGCTCCCGGCAGCAGTCGGATTTGACGAAGCCTCTTTCACCACCCTCGGAGCAGTGGCGCTTCACGGTGTGCGCAACGCCGATGTGAAGCTGGGCGAGGTCGTGGCCGTCATTGGCCTGGGCCTGCTGGGACAATTAACCGTGCAGATCCTGAAGGCGGCCGGATGCGCCGTTCTTGGAATGGATATCTCGAAAGAGAGGGCGGACTTGGCTTTGCGGCTGGGAGCGGATGCGGTGAGCACTTCGTCTTCCGGCTTCCAGGAATTGTGCTTGCAGCACTCTGCCGGGCACGGGGTCGATTCGGTGCTCATCACCGCGCAAACCGCGAGCAATGATCCCGTGAACCTCGCGGGAGCAGTAGCGCGGAATCGTGCCGTCGTGGTTGCGGTGGGAACGGTGGCCATGGACATCCCACGCAGATCTTTCTACGACAAAGAACTCGACTTCCGCATTTCCCGTTCCTACGGCCCGGGACGATATGACGCAGCTTTCGAACAAAAAGGAATCGACTATCCCATCGGCTACGTGCGTTGGACCGAAACGAGGAACATGGAGGCTTTTCTCAAGCTTCTCGCGGATCGCAAACTCGATCTGCATTCCTTAATCACGCATCGTTTTCCGATCGCGCGGGCGAACGCCGCCTATGACCTGATCACAGGCAGAACGCATGAGCCATTTCTTGGAGTACTGATCGCGTACCCCGATTTTGCGGAGGAGACTCCGCGCCTGCCGGTTCCGACGAGTGAGCGCGATCTGAAGAGTCGGCAGGCCGTACGCATCGGTCTTCTTGGCGCCGGCAACTTTGCTCTCAGCACCCTGCTACCGGCGATCCGGCAGGTTGGCAGCGTGGAAATGGTCGTCGCTGGCGCCGCCACCGGACCGCATGCCCGGCACGCCGCCGAAAAATTTGGATTTCGCTCCTGCAGCACGAACGAGCGAGAGATTCTTGAAAACCCCGCGGTCAACACGATCGTCATCGCCACCCGCCACAACCTGCACGCCAGCCAGGTGATCGCCGCGCTCTATTCCGGCAAACACGTCTTCTGCGAAAAACCTCTCTGCCTCAATGAATCCGAACTCGGCGAAATCCGTTCCTCCCATGGCCTCCAAACGGGCAATCGGCGGCTTCTCATGGTCGGGTTCAATCGCCGCTTTGCTCCCATGGCTGTCCGCATGAAGGATTTTCTAAAAGAAGTGCATGAACCGCTGGCGCTTCACTATCGCGTGAACGCAGGCTTTCTGGACGCCGATCACTGGCTGAACGATCCTCGCGAGGGTGGAGGCCGCATTCTGGGCGAGGTTTGCCACTTTGTCGATTTCCTATGTTTTCTGACGAACTCGTCCCCGGTTGAAGTTGAGACTCGCAGCTTGCCGAATCCCGGCCAGTACAGCAACGACAATGTCGTTTGCTCCTTACGCTTCGCCAATGGTTCGCAAGGCACGATCAGCTACTTCGCCAATGGCGATCGATCTTTCTCCAAGGAGCGAGTCGAAGTGTTCGGGGGAAGCCAGGTCGCGGTGCTGGAAGATTTTCGCCGCCTCGAATTGGTGCGCGCCGGCAAGAAGCGCGTGGTTCGCTCCCCGCTTCGGCAGGACAAAGGACATCGCGGCGAATGGGAAGCCTTCGTCACTGCAATTCGAACCGGCGCAGAGTCCCCAATCCCGTTCCATGAAATCGTGACCACCATGCGGGCGACGTTCGCGCTCGAGCAGTCCCGCGGTCTGGGACAGCCAGTCGCGGTCAAAGAGCTTGGTTCGGACCATCACCCCGCCGAAGCCGCCGGCTGGGATCGAGCTTCTTGAATTCGTGTTCACTGTCGCATGAGAATTCTTTATGTTTCGCAATACTTTCCCCCGGAGATGGGCGCCCCGGCGGCCCGAGCGGCCGAATTGTCGAGGCACTGGGCTCTGCAAGGACATGAGGTTACTGTGCTCACCGGATTTCCAAATCATCCCACCGGAGTGGTGCCGCCCGAGTATCGCGGCGAACTCCGCCGCTTGGTGGTTCGGGAACGGAGCGACGGCGTCAACGTAGTTCGTACCTGGCTTCTTCCTTTTCCCAACCGGAAAGCGCACGAGCGAATCCTGAACTACAGTTCGTTTTGTGCCTCAGCGGCGACCACGGGTCTTTTTCTATCGCCGCCAGACCTCGTGATTGCGACCTCACCGCAATTGCTGGTTGCACTCTCCGGGTGGTGGCTGGCGAAGTGCAAGCGCGTGCCTTTTGTCTTCGAAGTCCGGGATCTCTGGCCGGAGTCGCTGGCCGCCGTCGGCATGGGCAGGGAGAGTTCGCTGCTGTATGGGGCTTTATCGAAGATTGCGGGCTTCTTGTATCGGCGATGCGACCACGTGGTCGTGGTCACTCCCGCTTTCAAGGATCATCTGGTCGAGCACTGGCAGGTACCTCGAGAAAAAATTTCGGTGATCGAGAACGGTGTCGAGACTCAACTTTTCGCGCCAACCGCACCCGCCGACATGAGGAGGAAACTGGGGATCGACGAGAAGTTTGTGGTCTCCTATATCGGCACCATGGGAATGGCACACGGTCTCGAGACCGTCCTCGAAGCCGCGGCTCAATTGCGCGACCACTCCCCCGAGATTCTTTTCTTATTGCTGGGCGAAGGCTCGGAGAAGGAACGCCTCGCTCTGCTGGCCGGAGAGCGCGGTCTGAGCAACGTACGTTTTCTCGATCAGAAGCCTCGGGAGAAGATTCCCGCCTACATTTGCGCTTCCGATGTTTGCCTGGTGTTGCTCAAGAAAAACGAACTGTTCAAGACGGTCCTGCCTTCCAAGATGTTGGAATTCATGTCGTGCGGGCGCGCCGTCATTCTGGGGGTGGATGGTCAAGCACGCGGAATTCTTGAGCAAGCCCGGGGCGGTCTGGCGATCGATCCGGAGAATGCTCGAGCTCTGGCGAACGCCATTTGTCTTCTCGCGTCGAATCGGAAAATGGCTGAGGCCATGGGACAGGAGGCGAGGGAATACATCGTGCGAAACTTTTCCCGCCAGCAAACCGCCGAGAGATACATTCGCGTGCTCGAACGGATGTTGAACTTGCCGCAGCCTCCCGCGACCAAGGTTGCCGCTTAACCTCTGCCCGACTAGGGATGGGCGGCGATGACCGTCAGTCCGGTTGCGGCGGCGATTGCTGCCGAAACGCCTTGCTGCGCCGCAACCCGGGCGCCGCTGAGCGGCACGAAGAGAATGTCGTCGCCTTGCAATGTTATGTCGGGAGCTTTTGCCTCGAGCATCCTCTTCAACGGGACTCGCGTTTCGGTCATTCCCGCCGGGCCCTTGCGGATAATGCGGACTCCGCCGATCTTGGCCGTGTGATTGGGGCCGCCGGCCAGAGCCAGCGCCTGCAGCACGGTCAGGCTGCCGTTATCCACGAGCAAACCGGCGGGATGGCCCACGTCACCCACCACATAAATAATCGGAGCTCGCGGCACGGTGATTGTGTCTCCGGGAAGAATCGCGATATCGTCTTGCGGGTCGTCAGCCAGATTCCGCGGCAGCTCCACGTTGATTGGCCCGTTCGGGCTGTGGGAGCGGATGATGCTCACCTTGCGTCCAGCCGCGGGCGTAAATCCCCCGGCCACCGAAATCAGATCGTATAGCCTGCGTTCCCCGAGCGCCGGGTAAATTCCCGGTTTCCCCACTTCCCCGAGCACGGTTACCCCCTGAGATGGCGATTCGTCGAGAAAGATCGTAACGTGCGCGCTGCGGACAAATCCACCGTCCTCCAACCTTTTCCGGATCAACCCCTGCGCCTCTTCCACCGTGAGATCGGCTACGTGAACATAGTCAATCAGCGGAAGGTAAATGTCCCCGGAATTGCCGACTCTTGCTTTGGTTGACAATTCCGGCACGTTATAAACCCCGATCTCGATCAAATCGCCGGGTCCCAGTCGCACGCGGGAAGAAGCGTCATCCGCCATTGATCTTTGATCCTGAGCGGCCTTCGCGCCGTTGGAGTGATTGGGCGTCGTTCCGATCGCCGCCTCGGACAGAGATCGCGCTGCCGGTAATGCCGGAACGGAGTTGCCGGTGGAAGATGCCGCAGGTTGCTGCTGCGATTCAGCTCCGAATGCCAGACCGAAAACCACGATCACAACGAACGCGAACAGGCTAGCGAAGCGGACAAAACCGCATCTGCCGAACTCCATTCAAAAGCCTCTGATGGAAGAAGGATCGCTGAAGAGTTTAGCACAGGGTGCAGGTCCAGAATGGGTCGCTTTGTTGCTTGATTCGTCTCCCCAGACATCTTTTCCACAGATTTTTCACCGCGGGGAATTGAAACGGGCAGCGTCCGGCTGCTAGATTCGTTTCAACCCTCAAACAAACGGAACCTTTTAACTTACTACCAACCCGCGGTGGCTGCTGCCATACTTGACGGTCGGACGAGGATGCAAGTCTTCGACGCTGGTGACCAGAAGACAAGGATGGAGGCTCGTTGACGGTAGTTATTTTTGCGATTTTCTCCCTATCGCTAGTCTTTTCGCTGGTCTTCACTCGTTATGTTCGGGATTTTTCACTCCGGCACGGGTGGGTTGCCGAGCCCTCGCACGAGAGGCACCTCCACGCCAAAGCTCTGCCACGACTGGGGGGCGTTGCAATTTTTATTTCCTTTTCCCTGAGCCTAGCGACCGCCGCTGTTCCGGCGCGTTACATTCCCGCTCTGCACGCGGCGTTTTCCCTGAAGACTCTTCTGACGATCCTGGTTCCGGCTTCCATGGTCTTCCTGCTTGGGGTTTACGACGACGTTTATAGCGTTGGGCCTTACGTCAAGTTCGCGGTGCAGTCTCTGGCCGCTGCCATGCTGTTCATGGGCGGTTTGCGGATTCTCAATATTCCGGTGCTCTTCGGCACCCATCAGCTGCCCTGGTTTGTCGGCCTGCCGTTTACCATCCTGTGGGTTCTTGCCATCACCAACGCCTTCAACCTCATCGATGGATTGGACGGCCTGGCAGCCGGTTCCGCCTTGTTCTCAACTCTGGTTGCGTTCGTGGTCGCGCTCCTGAACGGTTACTCTCTGGTCACCGTCATGGCCATTGCCCTGGCCGGTGCGATCCTCGGCTTTTTGCGTTACAACTTCAACCCGGCAACCATCTTTCTAGGAGACTCCGGCAGTCTGTTTATCGGATTTCTGCTGAGCGCTCTGGCTCTTGAAGGAGCACAAAAATCTCCGACCATTGTTGCCGTGGCGATTCCGGTGGTTTCCTTCGGCCTGCCGATTTTGGAGACTTCGCTTTCGATCCTTCGCCGCTTGATCAGTGGACGCCCTGTCTTCACCGCCGACCGCGAGCACATTCATCACAAACTGCTGCAGCACGGACTCACCCACCGCCAGGTCGTGGTGGTGCTTTACGGGGTTTCCGCCGTATTCGCGCTGCTCAGCCTGTTCTTGCTCTGGCCTACTGGCAGCTCTCTGGGCCTGGTTTTGGCCGTGCTCGGTACCGGTATCTGGATCGGAGTGCAGCGCCTGGGATATCTCGAACTGGGGGAACTGGCTCGCGTTGCCCAGCGCACCTTCGACCAACGCCAGATCGTCATCAACAATCTTGCGATCCGAAGAGCCACCGAGGAGCTCAAAGTCGCGCACAGTTACGAGCAGGTGCTGCGGGTTCTTGAGGCCGCCTTTGCGTCCAACGATTTCGACGGGTTTGATGTTCGGTTCAAGCTCTTTCCAGGTGAGGCTTATCCCTTCGGCATCGCCGAACCTGGCCCGCAAGCGCGGCGCGGAGAGGTCTTTTTTCATTGGGGAAAAGCTCGGGGATCAAGGTCGCTGGAAGGCTTGGCGGCCTGGACTCTCTCGCTCGATCTCGTCAGCTCATCCAATCGCCATCGCGGAGCGCTGGTGGTTCACCGCTTGTATTCGCAACGTGATCTGCAGCTCGACATCAATCTCTTGACGTCGGCTTTTCCCTTGGCCTTGGCCGACGCTCTCGATCGCACGCTTCTCGAGGCTGTGCCGGTGATTCCCCGGGCGGATCAAGACGATGCGGGATTCATGGCGGCGCAAGCAGGATAGAAATTCCGCACAGAAACAAACGTTCGAAAAGCCACACGCGTAGCGCCGCGTGGTGAAGACTGCAGAAACAACGGTGGCAGAAACAACAGGGAGGGCTGACGATTAAAGTTTTGCGCTAGCGTAAGAATTGATCTCGCAATTCAAGCAAACTTCTTCGAAAACGGGTGCGGTCCACTGCATGATTTTCCCCCAATCGCCCCAAGTTTCTACTTGGAACGCTCCACAATCTTAACTCACACCCGGCACGAAATCAATACCCCACGGGCACCAATGTATCCCCCCCAAACTGCCTGAGGGACGGGGCGTTCGGGCCATCCGGGCGGCAATCGCAATCGCCCCGAACGATGGATGTTCTTCGCCTTCGCTCCGGCTTTCGCCCCAAGAAAACGCTGACTTTTCCACAACCGGAACCACTCCCGACACTGCCAAAACCACCCATCCCTGTTTACCTTGATCTCTCTTAAACGTATGAGAGGACACGGCAATCATGTTTCGCAAAACGATCTATGGCAGCACTTTCAAAGACGTCAATTTCCTTCCCCTTCAGTCGGCCACCTTTTGCATCCAGTGCGAACTCATCAGTAGCAATAGCCGGCCCTATTGCCTCGCCTGCGGCAATGGCTCGCTGCTCAGCCTCTCCCGCGTGCTCGGGGGATCGCTTCGCAACGTGCAAACGGCGCATCTCATCACCGACTCGGAACTCGACAGCCTGGTTCGCGACCTGCTCCGCACGGTTCCCGACCCCGAAGTCCTCAGCGTTCGAGACCATCACGCTCGCCTGCCGTCAATCGCTCTCCGCAGCCAGCTTCGGGTGGCCAATGGCGCTCATCCGGTCTCCGGTTTCGGTGCCGTCCATCCCGGGGAAGAGGTCGACATCCACGCCGCCGAGTTGGATCTGGAACCCGCGATCAGCGCCATCACCGAGCGCGCTCAACATCTCACCGGCGCCACCGGCGCCGCCATTGCCCTGCGTGCCGGCGACGAAATCGTATGTCGGGCCCGCGCCGGGCGCACCGCACCCGATCTCGGTGTCCGCTTGCAGACCGATGCCGGCATCTCAGCCGAGGCCGTGCGTACTGGAGAAGTCATGCTTTGCCACGATGCCGAACGCAACCCGCGGGTGGACCTTGCTAGCTGCCGCCGCCTCGGGGTGCGTTCCATCCTGGTTTCTCCCCTGCGCTACTACCGGCGTACCTTAGGCGTTTTCGAAGTCCTGTCGTCTTCTCCCGGCGCCTTCGACGAGCGCGACGTGGCTACCATGCAACTTCTTTCAAGCATGATGGTCGCCGCGATTTCGCGCATCTCCAGCATTCATAACGCGCGCGTTCTCCGTCGTTTAGCCTGACACTCCGATCTCAACGGGCACCTGCTGAACCTTCCTCAGGCCGTCCCCCGCCGGATCATCTTTCTGCATACTTTTGTTCAATCTGGGGTTAATATATACGGACACGAGCGGGTGCCTGCCCATGGCTGCCAGTTTAGAAGTCTCCCGATTTGCTCCTCCGAACCGCCGGCGCAGAGTGCGGCACAAAGTGCATGCGCCCGCCTACGCCACCTTCAGCGCAGCCTCCCAGGGCGAGATGCTTGATCTCTACGAAGTGCTCGATATAAGCGAAGCGGGCTTGGCGATTCAGTGCTCGTCGGCGCTGCAACGGAATCAGCTCATTGACCTGTGCCTCGACCTCGCCGAAGAAAGGGGGCAGATTTGCGTCAGCGCTCGCGTGGTTTGGTCGGGCCATACCGGACGCACCGGCTTCAGCTTTCCCAACCTCAGCGATGCATCGGTGCGCCGCTTGCGGGAGTGGTTGTTCCTCAACGCCATCGCTGCCGCCAGCAATGCCGCAGCCGTGGGGGCACTCCCGGCCAAGCCCGCTGAAGATGCTTTCTCCCGTCCCAATTACACCGACATGCTGACCGCTGCTTCCGCGGTGCAACGAGAAGCTCAGTCCCTGGGCCCCGATCTCGTCGCGATTCTTTCTTTGATTGCTTCCCGCTCTCAGTCTCTGCTGCGGGCGTCGGGCGCGGCCATCGCTCTTATCGCAGAAGAGCCCGAAACGATGATCTGCCGTGCCAGTTCAGGTGACAGCGCCCCCCCGCTCGGTGCTGCGCTGCAGGTAGGTTCAGGTTTTTCCGGCGAATGCGTGCGGACGGCAACCATGCTGCGCTGCCAGGACACCGAGACCGATGAGCGCGTCGATCGTCCGAGTTGCCAGGCCTTGGGTGTTCGCTCCATCCTCGCTGCTCCAATCCTTGCCGGTGAAAAAGCCATCGGCTTGATCGAGGTATTCTCCGCCGCTCCCGGAGCCTTTAGTGAGGACGACGGGCGTGTGCTCGAGCGTTTCGCCGAGACGATTCTTGCCGCCGTTCGTCACGCCATCGCCACCTCAACCGTTTCCTCTCCACCTCCTGCACCGGCCTTTTCTCCCCACGGCAGTGTTCTGTTCGCCAGCGAAGCGGAAGGAAAGAACCAGGGCGCAAAGGAAAATCGCGCGGAAGAAGTATCGAACGATCACGACTCGTTCGGCGGTATTCGTCTGCCCCGCGCTCATCTTGTCCTGCTCATGGCCGCGGCAGCCACCATCGCGCTCGCGCTGGGATTCATACTCGCCCCATGGATCCAGGAAAAGTTGCAGGAACGCGACCGGAATGGCGAGCACACCGTGCTGGCCTCTTCGCCAGCGCCGGCGGCCATGACTCCTCCGTTACCCACCGTCGATACCGCCGGTCCTCAGCAACTCCAGGAACTTGCCGATCGTGGCGACCCGGCGGCGGAGAACGCGTTAGGTCTTCTCTACGCCGAAGGAGATGCGAAACGCGGAGTGAAACCGAACGAAGCTGAAGCCGCGCGCTGGTTCAGCAAGGCCGCCGACCACAATTACGTTCCCGCTCAATCCAAGCTGGGATCACTTTACTGGGGTGGTCGCGGCGTTCCGGCAAGCCTGAATCAAGCCTACTTCTGGACGGTGCTGGCACGCGCCGGCGGAGATCCAGGCAGCAAGACGCTCGCTCCTGTGCTGGCCTCCCACATGACGCGCGCCCAAGCCGCTGCCATCGAGCAGCAAGCCGAGATCTGGTATCAGCAGCACGAAGCGTCCTCCAAGCCGCTAGCCGGCCGCTAGAAGGGTCGTCGCACCCGCGTCCGGCCTTCAAAACCCTGAAGCCGAGAGCCGAGAGCGGGAAGCTGTCGAGTTAGAATAGCCACAGAGCCCCGTGCCGACCCTCCGCACAATTCTCGACGAGCGTGTTCGCGAGGCCGAACCCGTTCTTTACGAAAAGCTCGACCAGAACCGCGTTCGCTGTTTCGCCTGCGGCCACTGCTGCCCCATCCCCGAAGGTCAGCCTGGAGTCTGCAAAGTCCGTTTTAACCGCGGAGGCACACTCTACGTCCCCTGGGGTTATACCGCCGGAACCCAATGCGACCCGGTCGAGAAGAAGCCGTTTTTCCACGCCCACCCCGGCGCCCTGGCCTACAGCTTCGGAATGTTAGGTTGCGATCTGCACTGCGCCTATTGCCAGAACTGGGTTACGTCGCAGGCTCTGCGCGATCCCGGCGCAATCTCGCCTCCGCACCCGGCCTCACCGGAACATCTGGTGCGCGACGCCATCGCTCAGGGCGCGAAGATTTTGGTCAGCACCTATAACGAGCCGCTCATCACCAGCGAGTGGGCGGTCGCGGTTTTCAAGGAAGCCAAAGCCGCCGGACTTCTTACCGGCTTCGTTTCCAACGGCAATGGCACTCCGCAGGTTCTCGAATACCTGCGCCCCTGGCTCGATTTGTACAAGGTTGATCTGAAGAGCTTCGACGATCGTCATTATCACGAACTGGGCGGTCGCATCGGACCCATTCTAGATAGCATCCGCCGTATTCATCAGATGGGCCTGTGGCTTGAGATCGTCACGCTTCTGATTCCCGGCTTTAACGATTCTCCCGACGAACTGCGCCGCCTCACCGAATTTCTGGCCGGCATCTCGCCCGATATCCCCTGGCACGTAACCGCCTTTCACGGCGATTACAAGATGACCAGTCCTCGCGACACCCGCGCGGAAGATTTACTTCGCGCCGCTGAGATCGGCCGCCAGTCCGGTCTTCGCTACATTTATGCCGGCAATCTTGCGGGGATGGTGGGGAACTCCGAAGATACGCGCTGTCCGCGCTGCCATGAAACCTTGATCGGGCGCGATGGCTACCGGATCAAGAACTACCGCCTTACTCCGGAGGGCCGCTGTCCCCACTGCTCGGCAGCGATTCCCGGTCTCTGGTCCACCCGCTTCGAAGGTCAGATCGCCTCTCGCCCTTTCTTACCGCGCAGCCGTCCGCTTTTATTTACAATCCAGAAGCACTAGGTTGACCCACTCAGCGCTTGACCCGAGGTTATTTCGCCCTTGAAGCGGAAACGATCGATACTGGTTCTGTGTTCCCTGTGCTTCGCGATTTCGTCTTGTTCGCCCCGCGATTTTCTCACCCGCCGTCTGGCCGCGGATCTGATCGCGACCTCCAGCGGCTTTCGTGCCACCCAGTCATTTCAAATGACCACCGGCGCGGTCTCCAACCAGGACTATCTTTCCCCCGAATACCTCGCCCTGCAGCGTCACGGGTGGATTTCCGCGACTCACGTGGCTTGCCCTTCGGATCTGCAGCCCGCACCCTGCTGGGATGTCTCGCTCACCCCATCTGGCGTCGATACCTTTCGCGGCCTTCTCGCCGCGGCCGATGCCGGCAAACCGGTTTTTCACGTTCCGGTGGCCAGGCGGGAGTTGCTTGCCATCACCGGCATCAGCAAACTGGGACGCGCTGCCGATGTCGAGTTCACCTGGAGGTGGATTCCTTTGAATGAGGTTGGCGCGGCATTCTATTCGAGCGATCTTCACTATCGTTCCACTGCGAGCTTTCGCAACTACGACGATGGCTGGCGTGTCGTGCAGGGCGCACCGCGCCCCAGCCAACCGCTCGATGATGCTCTGCGGGATGCGGAACCGGCTCCCTGAATTTCTATTCGACGAAGTGAGACGTCGTCATTCGATCAGCCTGGTTCGCAGTTCTCGGAAGCTACGACCCCCGAGGCCCTTGCTATGCGTTCGAAGGATTCTATTCCGTCGGGACCTCACCATCGTTGCGGTGTGTCCTTCTGACCGGAGCCCACCGTGGTTTTTACGCCTCCGCGATTCGCCGGAATGACCGAGTGCGTCGAGCGCTTTTCCTACTTGCCTCATTTCCGTCTCGAGAGGTGAGTGCTCGTTCCGCAAAGAAGCAACCACCGGGTTCGCCATCGCACCCACCACCTTTGACGGTTTGGGGAACACGAGAAGGCACGGGAGGAGTTATTTCAGAGGTCCAGATTGCCAGATCGAAGGAGCGATTCAGATTTGAGCGCGGCTCAACCGTTGGTGGATCGTCACGATCAGCCAGCGGATACACTCGACAGGAAGCGCGGAGGGCGACGAGCTCGTGTGGTTTGTTCGAAAGCAAAGGCCAGGCGAATCAGGGTGGGTTCGCTCCAGGCGCGGCCAAAGAAAGAGAT
>Ga0302325_10005861_pt1 | contig 27790 bp, 21 predicted proteins | sample Palsa_T0_2_FD_201948 | JGI IMG/M metagenome (GOLD analysis project Ga0302325, IMG submission 201948) | Peat permafrost microbial communities from Stordalen Mire near Abisko, Sweden - Palsa_T0_2 | ecosystem: Environmental > Terrestrial > Soil > Palsa > Peat permafrost | place: Sweden: Abisko... | reverse complement strand
CGCCGCCCCCCCCGCGCGGCCCCCCCCCCCGCCCCCCCCCCCCGCCCCCGGGGGCCGCCCCCCCCCCGCCCGCCGCCCCGGGGGGCGCCGCCACCCCGGCCACCCCAGCCGCCCCGAAACCGGCCACCCCCGCGGAGGACTGAGCCGCGCCCCGCTCCCGCCACCACGTCCCGATGATCACCCGGGCGAAGCGCCACCCGTAGGCCAGGTTGCCGCCCTTCTTGGTCGCCCCGGCCGACCGCGGGTACATCACCGTGGCCACCTCGACCACTCGGAAGCCTCGCAGGATGGCGCCGACCAGCAGCTCGGCCGCCTGGTACTGCGGCTGGCGGAGCGGCACGACCGCCGTCACCTCGGCCCGCATGGCCCGCAGCCCGTTGGCCGGATCGGTGATGCGTCGCCGCGTCAACACGGTGATCAACGCCCCGAACACCACGACCCCGGCCCCCCTCACCGCGTCCGTCGTGTGCGAGCGCCCGAGCCGCCGCGACCCCGTCACAAAATCGGCCTTGCCGGCGACCAGCGGCGCGACGACGGTTTCGAGCTGCGCGGGGTCGTACTGGCCGTCGGCGTCGAGCGTGGCGATGAACCGTGCCCCCCGTTGCCGGGCGAGGGCGTACCCGAGCCGGAGGGCGGCGCCCTGCCCCCGGTTGACCGGGACGTCGCAGACGAGCGCCCCGCCCGCCCGCGCCCGCTCCGCCGTCCGATCCCGCGCTCCGTCCACGACGACCAACACCTCGGTCGACAGGCCGCACACCTGGCTCGGGATCTGCGCCAAGACGCCGCCGATTCCGCCTTCTTCGTCGAATGCGGCCATCACGACACAAACCGTCTGCCCCGGTCGATCGGCCGTCTCGGCAGCGAAGACGGCGGCAGCCGTCGCGTCGATCGAGTTGTCGGCGTCCTCAGCCCCGCGCCCGCGCCAGCTCAGACGCCGAGGATCGGAGGTCACACCGTCACCGGCGGCGAATCCCCGCGCCCGATGCCGGCTACCCCATCGGCGCCCGAGTCCGCGCGCCCCCACGCCTCCCAGACACGCTCGAGGCCACCGACCAGGTCGATGGTCGGCTGCCATCCGAGCGAGGTCGCTCGGGCGAGGTTGACGGCGACACCCGCCATCTCGCCCGGCTGCGGCGGTCCAAGCCGGGCCGGCAGCGGCGCTCCGGTGACGGCTCGCGACAGGTCGAGCAACTCGAGGACGCTGGTCGACGTCCCCGAGCCAATCACGAGGGGTCCGGAGATATCGCCGGTGAGGCCCAGGATCACGGCCTCGACCACGTCGGTGACGAAGACGTAGTCGCGGACCTGGCGCCCATCGCCGAACACCTCGAACGTCGCGCCGTTGATCACTGCCCGCATGATGCGGGCGACGACACTGTCCTTTTGGGCCATGCCCGTCCCGTAGACGTTGGTCAGGCGAAGCGCGACCCCACGCACCCCGTAGGCGGCCGACGCCGACAGGAGCATCTCCGCAGCGGCCTTTGTCGCCCCGTACGGCGTCAGCGGGCGAAGCGGCGTCGACTCGTCGATCCTGGCACCGGGGGCCCCGCCCGCACCCGCGCCGACGACGGCGTTGGTCGACGCGAAGACAAAGGAGTCGACCCCGCTGTGCCGCACCCGCTCGAGGAGTGCGGCCGTGATGCCGACGTTGGTGTCGTAGGTCAACACCGGCTCTTTGAGCGACCCGAGCACAGAGGTGATGGCAGCAAGGTGAACGATGGCGTCGGTGCCCCCCTCCAGCGCAGCATCGACCGCACCGTCATGGGTTAGGTCGCCAACGATCGAACGCGCCGTGTCATCCCGGTATGGCCGTAGGTCGGCCACCGTCACGATGGCCCCGAGATCGACCAGCGCCGAGACGACGTGGGACCCGATGAAGCCGGCGCCGCCGGTGACGAGCACCCGGCGCCCGGCGAGCGAGACGGTCATCGGCGACCGCAGGTCGTGATCCGCTCTTTGCCGTCCCACCCCGCCGGCCGCGCCGACCGACAGGAGGTCACCGAGTCGGGACCGTGACGCTCGATGTCTCGCGCCACTGCACCGTCGGCCGCATGGTGCTGGCGTCGACGCGGTCACGATGGGTCTGCACGATCGCGAACAACGACTCAATCAGCGTCTCCTCGAGCAGATGCGGCGACAGGCCCAGGTCGACGAGCTTGGTGTGCGCGGCGTTGTAGTAGTGCGACTCCGATTCGATGCGCGGGTTGACGAGATGCTCGATGCGGCAAGGCCCGTGGTAGGCGCCGACAATCGTCTCGGCGATCTGCATGATCGACATCGACTCGGTGAACTGGTTGAAGACCCGGAACTCTCCGGCGTCGGCCGGGTTTTCGGCCGTGATCTTGATGCACTCAACGGTGTCGCGGATGTTGAGGAGGCCACGGATCTGGTGACCGGTGCCGTAGACCGTCAACGGCTCTCCGGTGACCGCTTGGGTCACCATCCGGTTGAGGACCGTGCCGAAGACGTGGTCGTAGTCGAAGCGGGTTGCCAGCCTGGGATCGAGGACCGTCTCATCGGTCTCGACCCCGTAGACGATGCCCTGGTTGAGGTCGGTCGCCCGCAGTCCCCACGCCCGACAGGCGAACTCGATGTTGTGGCTGTCGTGGACCTTGGACAGGTGGTAAAAGGACCCGGGCCGCTTCGGGAAGAGCACGGTATCGGTGCGTCCCTTGTGGGTGATCTCGAGCCAACCCTCTTCGATGTCGATGTTGGGCGTCCCGTACTCACCCATCGTGCCGAGCTTCACGAGATGGATGTCCCGATCGATGTCGGCGATGGCGTACAGCAGGTTGAGGGTCCCGACGACGTTGTTGACCTGGGTGTGCACAGCGTGGGACTGGTCGATCATCGAATACGGAGCCGACCGCTGCTCGGCGAAGTGGACGATGGTGTCGGGGCGAAAGGCCTCGACCATGTCGTGAGTGAAGGTGGGGTCGACCAGGTCGCCGTCGAAAAGGGCGATCTCCCGACCCGACACGGCCTTCCAGGCCTGGACTCGCTCCTCGAGCGTCGCAATCGGCACCAGGCTCTCGAAACCGAGCTCGATGTCGTACTGCCGCCGGATCATGCTGTCAGCGACGCCGACCTCGTACCCCGCTGCCGAGAGATGCATGGCGCTTGGCCAGCCGAGGAAGCCGTCACCGCCAAGAACAAGGATGCGCACGTATTGAGTCTTTCGAGATGGGGCCTGAGGTGGCTGCTTGTTGTAACCGGTGCAGATGAGAGTTCGCTGAGTCGAATCGATCTACGCACCCAGTCCCAGTGCTGGATCAACTGCTTGACGTTAGCCGCCGCGCCCGGCCTAGGCGACGCATGGGTGGATGGCCCGGTCAGCCTCCGGCCTGGCCGAGCACGTGGACGTCCCCGATGGCCACCGTCACCCCAGCAGTGACCGTCACCCGCACCGCCGTCGCCTGGAAACCAGGCACCAGGCTGGCCAACAGGAAGGGCGTCGACCCTGCATCGCCGACGGCTCCGGCGCTGGTCGCCACCGGATACCAGGTGCCGTTGGGTGCCCGCAGGGCGACCGCCACCGGGCCAACTCCGTCGGCGGCGAGTGCCAGACCCGAGCCGACCGCCGGCGCAGCCCCGGCGGCAGCCGTCCCGTCCCCTGTGAGCGCCCCTACCGCTCCAACCGTCACCTGGCTGATCGACGCCGGCCGGCTCCATGTCCACACCACCGTGGCGGCACCCCCCTGGGGCCGAGCCGTCGCGTAGGTCCCGCCGACATCGCCCGTTGCCTGGGGCGCGACGGGCACCGTCCCGAGGCCGGGCCCGGCCAGCCGAGCGCCCACCACGAGGTCGGCGAGCAACGGTTGAGGCGTGCCTCGCCCGACGAGCTCGAAGAGCGACGCATCGTCGCTCGCCGTCCGCAGCAACCGGACGGCGCCAGGCATTGCCTCGACCGCCGCCAACAGACAGGGGCTGCCGACCCCGTTGTTGGTGAGCGCCGCGCTGAGGAAGTAGACGGCCTGATCCTGCTGGAGGCCGGCTCGCAGATCGGCGGGGGTGCAATCGTCGACGGCCGTCAGATAGGCGCCGTCGGATGTGCGGTGGCCGGTGGCCAGATTGGTCGTCCAGAGGTAGTCCGTTTCGACGACCTCTAGCGGGGTGCCGAGGCGACCCAGCAGCGCCATGTACGGCGAGCCCAACGGCCGAGAGGTGTCCTGCCCGAGGGCGTACAGATAGTCGCGGCCGAACTGCGGAATGAGAATCACGACGGCAGCGAGCAGAGGCGCCCACCCGGCGGCGCCCGGGATCGGCGCGGCTCGACCCACCCGACCCGCCACCTTGATCAGCGCTCCGACTCCGAGCAGGTACCACGCCACGACGACGGGGAGGACGAGCAGCACCCGACGTTCGTTGACGAAGGGATAAAAGAGCGTCGACGCCAGATAGACCGGGATCATCACGCACGCCGCGTCACGGAGCTGTCGGGCGGCGATCACGAACCCCAGGGCAATGAGCGGCGAGACGGTCCACGCCAGCACGCCGAGCACGATGTAGAGGGCGCCGCTGGTTGACCACGGGCTGCCGTGGGGGGGAGCGATCGAGCGAGGGAGAGCAACGTTCACATAGGTGGAGATGGCATGAGGGATCACGGATTTGATCTGATGCAGCAGACCACCCGCGAACGCCCCGCCGAATTCGTCGGAGTACCGGGACCCGATCAACGGACTACCCACGATGGTGCGGGCGATGAGCACCGGTGACACGAGGACGGCCGTGCCGAGCGCCGTCACGACGGCCCGGCCCCACAACTTTCGCACGACGAACCACAGGGCCAGGCCAAGGATCAGGCCGATGCCGGCTTCCTTCAACCACAACAGCCCGGCCGCCGCGACGACGACCCCGACACCGGTCCACGTGAAGGTCCTCGGGTCGGCTTCCCAGCGCTCGACGAGGAGGAGCAAGACGATCAAGAGCACCATGAACGCGAGCTCGGCCATGACCATGGTGGCGAACGTTGCGAGCACGGGGTTGAGCGCCAGCAATCCGAGCACGCCAAGCCGCAGCAGGTCCGACATCCCGCGCCGGCCGAGGTAGATCCACACGAGCGGGAAGAGGACCAGGAGGAGGACGAGCGACAGCGCCCGGAAGGCGGTGAAGGCCGTGCCGCTCAGCCATGCCAGCGGCGCGAGCAACGCCGGGTAGCCGGGTGCGTACGTCGAGATGAGCGGGTACCCGGCCGACAGGTTGCTCGTCAGTCCGTGGCCGTGGGCGAGGGCCCGGGCGACGAGGATGTAGTTGGCATCGTCATCGAACGACCCGACGAAGGAGTGCCGCCCGACGACGAGGGCGTGCACGACGGCCAGCGCGGTGAGAGCGACGGCGGCGAGGAAGGCGCGGTTGCCAGCCCGCGGTCGCGCCATGGTCACGGGCGCATTCTTCTCTGTCACGGCGAACATGGCCGCGATGTCCTCGGGTCGCCCGCCCGCTCAGCCGTGGCGCTGATCGGCAACAACGAACCGCACGGCAATTCCGCCGTTGTCGGTCTCGAGCCGACGCTCGAAGGGCAGTCCGGTATGGCCGACGAGGCGATCGTCAGCGGCAAGCAGACCGACCACCCAACCACGGAGGCGGTGGGTGGCGAGGGAGCCGATGCTCGCATAGAGGTCGCGCAGATCGCCGCCGGCCACGCGCTTGCCGTACGGGGGGTTGGTGATCAGCCAGCCCACGGTGTCGGATGGCGGCGCCGTCTCGGAGAGCGAACCCTCGTGAATGTCGATGTGGGCATCGATGCCGGCCCGGCGAGCATTGGCTTTGGCGGCGCGAATGGCACCGGCGTCGCGGTCGGTGGCGATGACTCGGGGCGGCGGGCCCGAAGGTCGGACTTCGCTCGGATGGGGAGCGCCGATCACGCTGGCCCAGGTACCGGGGGCGAAGCTCGGCCAGTCCATGAACGCGAAGCGGCGAGCTGCGCCGGGCGCTCGTCCGGCGGCAAGGAGGGCGGCCTCGATGGCGATCGTTCCGGAGCCGCACAGGGGATCGATGAGGGGCGATTGCCGATCCCAGCCGGACGCGAGGATCAACGCAGCGGCAAGCGTTTCGCGCAGTGGGGCCTTGGCCGTTTCGAGTCGCCAGCCTCGCTGGTACAGCGCGGCGCCTGAGCTGTCCACGCTGACCATGACCCGGTCATGGATCAGCCGCACGACGATCAACGGCCCGTCTCCGTCGCGTGTCATGTTGTCGTCGGGCTGGTCCGCCGGACTGCCGGCGTTTGGGCGGGTCGCGGCGTCTGGGCTGGCAAGGGCGGCGACACGTTCGGCGATTGCCCCCGTGTGATAGAGCCGCGAGGCGGTGCTCGAGACCCGCACAGTCGGCGTTGCGGCGTTGGGTATGAGTCGGCCCCAGTCGACCTGGGTCAGCTCGCTCGCGAGTTGGCTGAAGCTGGAGGCGGTGAAGGCGGCCACTCGCACCACGATTCGCGTGGCCGTGCGACTCCAGAGATTGGCCGCATACAACTGCCGATCGGTGGCGCCGAACTCCACGCCACCGAGCAACGTTCTCCGGATCCGCACTCCCAACTCGGCGAGCTCGGCCGCGCAGATCGCCTCGATGCCTGGGGCGCACACGGCCAGGCAGCGGTGTCGACGCGCCGAGGCGGAGGCGGTCCGACCCTCACCCGCGGTCAAGGCGCCGGCCGGCGGGGCCGCAGGAGGACCTCTTGAGCGACGGTCGCGACATGGGCTTCGCCGCTGAAGATCTGGCCGACCGCCAAGCCCCGTGAGCTCAACAGGCCGTGACAGCGAAAGTCGTGGAGCTGCCACCCGTCAGGGTCGGTCGTCGCTGCATCGAGCGGGCGATGAAACCAGATGGCGTGGTCGAGGCTGAAGGAGACGAAGGTGTGTTCGGACCACGACGGGCCGGCACCGGGATGGAGCGCGGCGACCGCCTCGGTCGGAGTGTCGTCGGAAAGGTACGCGAGCGCGCAGGCATGAAGGACGGGATCGTCGGCCAGGCCCTCCGACATGCGGAGCCATGCGGTCGCCCGGCCCGTCTCGTCGGCACCGACGTAGCGGCGATCGAACATCGGCGACCAGGCCGTCGGGGGAAGGGCGTCAGGCTTGTCGACCTCGGGGGGCGTGGCCGCCTGGACGTCCGTCGCTGCCTCATCGATCTGGAACGACGCCGACATGTTGAGGATGGCGCCGGTCGACTGGCGGGCGACCACGGCTCGGGTGACGAAGGACCGACCGTTGCGGAGGCTGTCGACCTCCAGTCGGATGGGTTGGGCATGGTCGCCGGCGCGGATGAAGTAGGCGTGAAGAGAATGGACGCGGTAGTCGCCGTCGACGGTCGCCGCCGCGGCGCGCAATCCCTGCGCAACGATCTGGCCGCCAAACAGGCCGCCCCACGGATAGCGCGGGCCGGCGGCCACGAACGTGTCGGGTCCGTGCGCCTCGAGCTCCATCATGGTGGCGAAGTCCATCGAGCCAGTCTGCCGGTTGGGCGTCGTGCCGGGGGATGTCAGAGGGGCTGACTATCGTGATGAGTGCCGGTCGACTCGATGTTGCACCGGGTGACGGGGAGGCGATGTCGCCGGCCCGGACACCCTTCGACCTGGCCTCGTCGGGCCTGTCCTGACCTCCTCGGAAACTCCGTTCTGTACCGAAGAAGAGGACCACGTCCATGTCCATGACCATTCGCTGGCTCGCCCTTGGTGAGGCGACCGATGCATCCTGCTGGCGCCCGCTCGAGCAGTTCGCCGCCATCGTGGCGGATCGGGCTGACCTTCCCCCCGTCGAGCCCGACGACTTCCTCTATTGCGCCGTCGCCACGCGCGACGATCTGCCGACCCTGCACGTGTACCGCCACCTGATCACCCAGAAGTATCTGAGCATCGACGCGTCGGGCGGCCTCTGGCGCTATGTCGGCGCCGCGTCAGCCAAGACCGCTCGCTTCACCGAGATAGGTGGCGTCGCCGAGGCGCTCGACCGGGCGGAGTTGGGGCGCGGCGAGGTTCTTGCCGCCCGGACCCGGCGGGGACGCCGCAAGCCGGGGTGGGTCCCGCCGGCCCGTGCCGACAGGCCGGAGCCGGGATCGGCCTCTTCGTCGGATGCGCTGGCGGCGGAGACCGGCGCTGACCTGGCGGAGGCGGCGCCGGCCGAAGCCGCCGATGACCTCGGGGATGGCGCGTCGGGCGAGGGCTCCCAGGGGGGCGCCTCTGACGAGTAGCTTGCGGACGGTCAATGAGCGCACGACGACGGACACCTACCTCGACGTCCAACTTCGGCGTGGGACGCCGCGAGGCGCACGACGCATCGGCTTTCTACGCCCGCTTCGCCCCACCGGAGGTGTCCGCGAGCGAGGAGGTTCTGGCGCCGGACCCCCTCGCTGACCCCTTCGTCTGCGGCGACGCCCGCCACATGCACGCCGTCGCCGATGGGTCGGTCGCGCTCGTCGTCACGTCCCCGCCCTATTTCGCCGGCAAGCAATACGAGGAGGAGTTGGCCCGCGACGGCGTGCCCAGCAGCTATGGCGAATATCTGGGCCTGTTGCGTGACGTGTTCGCGAGTGCAAGCGCAAGCTCGAGCCGGGAGGCCGGATCGCCGTCAACGCGCCAACCTGGGACGCAAGCCTTATCGCAGCCTGTCGAGCGACGTGATCCGAATCTTGCAGGACGACCTGGGCCTGCTGCTGCGCGGCGAAAATTCTCTGGCAAAAGAGCGAAGGGGCCACCGGATCCTGCGCCTGGGGCTCATTTCGCAGCCCCGCCAACCCCGTGCTGCGGGATCTCACCGAGCGCGTCGTCGTCGCCAGCAAGGGTCGCTTCGACCGAGCCCTCAGCGCCAAGCACCGCGCTGCGCTCGGACTGCCCCACGCCATCTCGCTGACGAGCGACGAGTTCATGGCCGCCACCCTCGACGTGTGGGACATCCCACCTGAGAGTGCCACCCGCGTCAACCATCCGGCGCCCTTCCCCGTCGAGCTGCCCGAGCGACTCATCGGGTTGTACACCTTCGCCGACGATCTCGTGCTCGATCCGTTCATGGGCTCAGGCTCGGCGCTCGTCGCCGCGGCCCGGACCGGGCGGCGCTACGCCGGGTATGACCTCGATCCTGCCTACGTCTCGATCGCTCGCGCCCGCGTCGAGGCCGAGTCCCGACCGCCTTCCGACGAACGACGACGCGACCGCGACGTGTTGACCGAGGCAGCGCGACACGGCAAGCCGGTGCAGGCCATCACCGGTCAGGTGCTGGAGGCTGCCGGCTTCACCATCATCGGGCGCGAGATGACGCTTCGCGGCTTGGGCCTGGCCGTGCCGTTCGTGGCGACCGACGCTGCGGGTGTCACCTGGTACGTCGAGGTGTCGGGCGCCTTCACTACGACAAGGGCGGGCCTGGCTCGTACGGACGCTGTTTGGAGGTCGTTGGGCCGGGCTCACGTCCTGGCGAGCAACGCCAAAGCACCGGTGCTCCTGCTCACCTCACACCTGCCGAGCCGGGGCAGCAAAGGCGACGCCGCGCTGCATGCCGCCGGCCCGCACGCCTTCTTCGACGCCCTGGAGATCCTCAGTCCCCGCGATCAGGACCGCCTCGCCCACTACGCCCAAGGCGGCCATCACCACCGGCCGCTGCCAGGCTTTTGGTCCCAACGGGACCTTGACAAAGCGGCCCTACGACCGCCCCGCGGGCCGGATCAGTAGCCTCCGATCCCATGACGGGTTGGAGCAGCAACGACATCGGTCGCCTGGACGGCCGCCGCGCGGTCGTGACCGGTGCCAACAGCGGGCTGGGCTACGCCACCGCGCTCGCCCTGGCTACCCACGGCGCCGAGGTGATCCTGGCCTGTCGGGATCAGACCCGCGGCGCCGAGGCCCTCGCCAGCATGCGCGCCGCAGCCCCCCTCGCGCAGATCGAGCTCCGCTCTCTCGACCTGGCCGACCTCTCGTCGATCCGCGATTTCGCCACTTGGCTGGGCGGCCAGTACGACGCTCTCGACATCCTCGTCAACAACGCCGGAGTCATGGCCATCCCGCGGTTTGAGACGGCCGACGGCTTCGAAATGCAGTTCGGCACCAATCATCTCGGGCACTTTGCCCTTACGGGACTGCTGCTGGACTCCCTACTCGCCCGGCCCGGAAGTCGCGTCGTGACAGTGACTAGTGCGATAGCCAAGATCGGCGGGATCAGCTGGGACGATCTACAGAGCCGGCGGCACTACAACCGGTGGTCGGCTTACGGCCAGGCCAAGCTGGCCAACCAGTTGTTTGCCTTCGAGCTCGACCGGCGGGTGGCGGCACGGGGCTTGGCGTTGATCAGCGTCGCCGCCCACCCCGGCTACGCCGCTACCAATCTTCAAGCGGTGGCCCCACAGATGGCGGGCAACCATCTGCAGGAGCGCTTCATGGCCATCGGCAACACGCTCTTCGCCCAGTCGGCGGCCGACGGCGCCCTCCCAAGCCTGTACGGCGCCACGGCACCCGACGTGACCGGGGGTCAGTACTTCGGCCCATCTCTGCTGTTCGAGAGTCGCGGCCCGCCCAAACGGGTCAAGCCCGTGCGGATGGCGCGCCAGCCTGAGCCGGCCCGCCGCCTTTGGGAAGTGTCCGAAGATCTGACGGGCGTCACCTTCGCGGCACTCGACCGGCCTGGCGCCTGAGCGCTCCGCTGCGCCGCGGCCGTCGTGAGGCCGGGCTAGTCGAGGCCGGCCGCAACACGCAGACGCCGATACAGCAACTCCAGTACGCCGCCCGTCACCACGACGATGACCGCGGCCACCGCGGCGTCGGCCGTCGGCGGAAGCTGGAGCGCGAAGTACTGACGTACCGGCGGGACCACCAGCAACAGGCCAACCGACGCGACCATGACTGCGACCAAGGCCACCTTGGCCGGCTCCAACGGCCGGGCGAGGATGCTCAGGATCCACAGCCCAAGGGCGGCGAGGACCACCGTCGCGACCGTCCGGCCTTCTCGAAGGTCGAGGTTGGCGTGGTACGCGATGAAGTACGCGACCAGCGTCGACGCGCCGATCACCACGCCGCACGGGATGGCGAAGCGAAGGACCCGGTCCACGAATCCCGGTCGAAAGCGACGACCACCGGGGAGCAATGCCAGCACGAAGGCGGGGATGCCGATGCTGAAGTCGCTGACGATCGTGATGTGCCTCGGCAGGAACGGATACGCCACGCCGCTCAGCCCCACGACCAGGGCGATGACGGTGGCGTACACCGTCTTGGTGATGAACAGGTTCGCGGCCCGCTCCACATTGCTCATCACGCGCCGGCCCTCCCCGACGATGGCCGGCATCGCCGCGAGCGAGTCTTCGAGCAGGATGATTTGGGCGACGGCCCGGGCCGCGGGACTGCCCGATCCCATGGCCACGCCGATGTCGGCGTCCTTCAGGGCCAGGACATCGTTGACGCCATCGCCCGTCATGGCGACGGTGTGCCCGGCTGCCTGGAGCGCGCCGACGACGATGCGCTTCTGAGCCGGCGAGACCCGTCCGAACACCGAGCGGTCGTCCAACAGCGCCACCAGTTCGTCGTCGCGCAGGCGGCCGGCGTCGACAGGATCGTCGGCGCCCGGCACACCGACGGCCGCGGCTATAGCAGCCACCGTGGCCGGATGGTCGCCCGAGAGGACCTTGACCGCCACCGATTGGGTGGCGAGGTACTCGACCACCCCGCGGGCGTCGTCGCGAACTCGCTCGACCAGGCGCGCTATCGCGACAGGGGCGAGGTCGGGCGGGAGTGCGTCGGCCGCCAACGGTCCCGCGGATCGGGTTAGCAACACCACCCTCCGGCCCGACGCCGCGGCTGCGCTGACCAGCGTGTCGATCGCAGCTCGCGTGGGCGCCGTCGTCGAGGCCAGGAGCACGTCCGGCGCGCCCAACACCCACACGCCCCCCGCCCCCAGGTCCACCCCGCTCCAACGACGCGCTGATGAAAACGGCACGGCTCCCACCGGCGTCGCACCCACCGACCCCGGCCAGCGAGAAGCGATTGCCGCCAGGGTCGGGTTGGGGTTGACCTCGGCCCCGCCCAACGCGCCGAGGGCCGCCTCGACGACCGCCAACTCCTCGGCACCCACGAGGTCGACCCCCTCGGCGTCCATGCCGCCCCGCGTCAGCGTCCCGGTTTTGTCGAGGCACAACACGTCGACACGAGCAAGGCCTTCGACGGCGGGGAGCTCCTGTACGAGCACGTCGTGTCGTGCGAGGCGTATGACGGCGACGGCGAATGTGACGGTTGTGAGCAGGACCAATCCCTCGGGGATCATGGCCCCGATGCCGGCGACACAACCCCTGACGGCATCGGCCAGATCACGATGCGAGGCGAGCTGACTCACGACCAGCAACGTCGCCACCGGAACGAGCGTCCATTGGATGAGCCGCAACATCCGGTTGACCCCGTCCTCCAACTCTGATCGGGCCAAGGCGAAGCGACGAGCCTCGCCCGCTACCCGCTGCGCGTAGGACTGCGAACCAACCGCCGCGGCGCGGTAGCAGCCCGATCCCGCAGTGACGAAACTGCCCGATTGCAGCGCGGCACCCGGGGATCGGTCGACGGGATCGGTCTCGCCGGTGAGGAGCGATTCGTCGAGCTCGAGGCTGCCGTCGACGACAACTCCGTCGACAGGGATCTGATCACCCCGCTCCACCTCGATGATGTCGTCGACGACGATCTCCCTCACGGCGAGTTGAACGACGACCCCGTCACGGTGGACTCTCACGCGAGGAACGTTGAGGAGCGCCAGGCGATCCAGGGTGAGCTTGGCCCGGACCTCCTGGCCGATCCCGATGAGTGTGTTGAGGACGAGGACGAAGGCAAACAATCCGTCCTGGAACGGCCCGACGACGATGATCACGGCCATCAGCAGGCCGAGGATGGCGTTGAAGCGCGTGAAGACGTTGGCGCGGATGATGACGCTCAGCGGCCGCGACGTCGGGGCCGCGGTGTCTTTGCCGAGATCCTGATCTCGCCGCGCCTCGGCCTCGGCCGACGTGAGACCGAGGCCGGACGCCCGCTCGCCCGGCGTCATCGCTAGTTGAGACAGGGGTCCGACGGGAAGGTCCCGACCGCGCCCAGAAGGCCGGGTTGGCGCCTGAGGACGGTCCGCCACAGCCGGGTGGGATCCGCCGACATGGCGTCGCCGGGCGCGGCGTCGAGGACGTACCAGGCACCGGCGGCGATCTCGCTCTCCAACTGGGACGGGCCCCAGCTGGAGTATCCGACAAAGACGCGCAGCAGCTCGACGGCGACGCCGATGTCCGCGGGCGTGCGGGCGAGGTCCAGGGTGCCCAGCCGGTCGAACAGTGGTCGCCAGCCCTCGACGGGTTGGGTGTGCTCCGAGCGGGCCAGACAGATCGTCCCCCGCAGCACCGGACCTCCCACAAACACGACAGCCGGGGCGGCCGCCCGCTCGCGCCACTCGCGCAAAGGATCGTCGAGGTCAGCCGTCGACGGTCGATTCAAGACCACGCCCAGCGAGCCATCCTCTTCGTGTTCGAGCATCAACACCACCGTCCGCTCGAAGTTGACGTCGCGCAACGCAGGCGTGGCGACAAGCAGCCGCCCAGCAAGTCGGTCCCGAGACATCGGCGAATGATGCCACTGGCCGGCCCGACACCGGCTCCATGGCCTTGACAGAAAATGTTTTGGCCCGACCTCGGCCTCTACGAACGGTCGACCCACACCCTTCGTGAGCAGGACTTCCTCACGCTGCGTGGTGAAATGCCGCCGGAGCGGCGACGGCCCGGGGTAGCCGCAGATGCTTGGCATTGTCACTGGGGGTCGTTAGCGTCCTTTCTCGGAACAGACAGCGCCGCCAGTGACCGTCCTAGAGACCGCTGCGACGACGCACTGAATATCCGGACCGACCGCCCCCTCCGCGGGGCGGGGTCCCGCCGCACCTCCCGCTCTTCCCCTTTTTGGACCTTGAGCGCGTGCGCGCCTCACCGAAGGGCTTGTCCTGTGTCGCCTATCCACCGTTTGTCGCGCGTGCGCCAGACCACTCACCCCATCTCCCGCCGTGTCCGGCGCCTGGTCAGCCTGTCGGCGATCTTCGGGATGGTGATGACCACGGGTGCCGCCGGCTCCGGGCCGACCGCCTGGCTCTCAGGCGGGCCCAGCCTGGCGTCGGCGACGATTACCCCGTCTCCGCCCACCACGGCGGGTCGGCCTGCTGCCACCGGCTCCAGTCCCAGCCCCAGCCCCAGCCCCAGCGTCGCCGTCGCGGTCGCCGCCCTCGCCCCCGCCGTGGCGGTTCCGGCCGCCGGGCCCGTGGGTGCCAACGGGGTCGCCGCCTACGGCGACGCCCGGCCCATGGGCGCCGGGGGCGCGTCGCTGGCGGGCTCGGTCGTGGGCATCGCCCGGTCCTCGACCGGGCGCGGCTACTGGACGGTGGACGCCGACGGCACGGTCCTCGGTTTCGGGGACGCGCCCGACCTGGGTGGCGCCCACGGCGTCCAGGCCCCGGTCGTCGGGATGGCGGCTACCCCGTCCGGCCGTGGGTATTGGTTGGCGGCTGCCGACGGTGGGGTCTTCGCCTTCGGCGACGCGCCGTTCCTCGGTTCAGCCAACGTTGCCGGCCCGCCCCATCCGATCGTCGGCATCGCCGCCACCCCTGATGGCAAGGGCTACTGGCTGACCGGCTCAGACGGAAGCGTCTTCGCCTATGGCGACGCGCCGTATCTGGGCTCGACGAGCACGACCCAATTGGCGGCGCCGATCGTCGCCATCACCCCGTCGCGCACGGGCCGCGGGTATTGGTTGGCCGGCAGCGACGGAGGAGTGTTCACCTTTGGAGACGCCGCCTACCTTGGTTCGGAGGCGGGGCAACATCTCGCCGCCCCGGTCGTGGCCATCACGGCCAGCCGCCGCGGACCCGGCTACTGGCTGGCGGCCGCCGATGGCGGGATCTTCACGTTCGGAGCCGCGCCGTTCGCGGGGACGGCGCCGACCGACCCGACGACCGCCCCCGTGGTGGCCATTGCCGTGACACCCGACGATCACGGGTACTGGCTGGCGACCGGACGGTCGGACCGCGTCGCCCTCGGCACGTTCCTGGCGACGTGCTACACGGGCGGGGGCACGACGGCGACGGGCACGCCCACCTCGACCAACGTCGTGGCCGTCGACCCTCGGGTGATAGCGCTCGGCACCCGACTGTGGATCGTGGGTATCGGTGCCCGGACGGCGCTCGACACCGGTGGTGACATCAAGGGCGCGCGCCTCGACATCTGGCAGCCGTCGTACAACGAGTGCATCCAGTTCGGCGCCCAGCCCGTCCAGGTCTATGAGCTCCAATAGCGCAGGAGGCGCAGGGATAGCGGCCGGCGTGCTAGATCGGACACCGTGATCATCGCCATCGCCGCCGACCACGCCGGCCGCCCCTTGCTCGACCGGGTCATCCAAGAGGTCGAGGCCGCCGGCCATGAAGCCCTGGAGGTCGGGCCCGCGGCGGGCGACCCGGCCGACGACTATCCCGACATCGCCAGGGCTGTTGGCGCCGCCATCGTCGACGGCCGCGCTGACCGGGGCATCGCCCTGTGTGGGAGCGGCGCCGGCGTGTCGATCGCCGCCAGCAAGATGGTCGGCATCCGGGCGTCCGTTGCCCACGACACCTACACCGCCCACCAGATGGTCGAACATGACGGGGTCAACGTGCTCACCATCGGGGCACGGGTGATCGGGTCAGAGGTGGCAGCCGAGATCGTCGCCGCCTACGTGGGAGCCACATTCTCCGGCGAGCCACGCCACGTGCGCCGCCTCGAAAAAGTGCTCGAGATGGAGGCTGAAGGCCGCTGACGGCCCGCGGCCCCGGACTCAGCCCGCGACGATCTCGATGGGCCCAACCATCCCAGGCTCTCGGCCGCGGATGACCAGGACGACTCCGGCGGCGATGCACACGGCGCCCGGAATGATGGCGAGAGGTGGCGACTCACCCAACCACCAGGCGGCCAGCAGCGGGGCGCCGATGATCTCCCCGAGGATGGCGACCGAGACGATCGTGGGGCCGACGGTGCGGAGAAGACGGTTGAAGACCGAGTGGCCGAGCAACTGCGGTCCGATGGTGATGGCAGCCAGGCACAGCCAGGTCCGACCGTCGAACCCGGTCAGGTGTTGGCCCGCCACCAGGACGGTCGGCAGCAGGGCGATGGCCGCTACCGAGTAGCAGGTGGCGGTGTAGTCCGTGGTCGAGAGGTGTCGCCGCGAGAGAGCTCCGATGGAGACATAGGCGGCGGCGAGAACCCCACCGCCGAGCGCGAGAAGGTCGCCGCGTAGGGCCCGACCCGACCCACCCAGGCCTGTCCCCGTGGCGATGACGACGCCCACGAGGGCGATGCCGATCCCGATCCATGCCCGACGATCGAGCGTCTCCCCCGTCACCCGTGCGAGCAGAGCGGTCCAAACCGGCTGCGTGGAGACGAGAGCAACCGATGCCGCCACCGATGTGAGAGACAGGCTGGAGATCCACGTGGCGAAGTGGGCGGCAAGCACCACGCCGGCCCCGGCCGCCAAAACCCAGGCCCGCCGCTGATCGCCCACCGCCGTGACCGGCCCCCCACCCGGCCTGGTCTGTTGACCACGGCCCGCCGCCGCCACCGGCACCAGGCCGCCGGCTGCGAAGGCGTTGCGCCAAAAGGCGACAGCCAGCGCCGGCGCGGCCGCCTCTTGGGTCAGGGGAGCCGACGTTGAGATCGCAGCCACCGCCAGACCGAGGAGCAGCGCATCGGTCCGGGAGACGGCCATGCGCCATCCTGGCCGATCGGCGGCCCACGCTTCGGCTGCCCGCCTCCAACCGGGCCGGCGCCGGCGGGCCAGGGCTCAGGACTGCGGGGTGGGGTTGCCGGTCAGCCAGGGCATCGGATCGGTGACCTTGCCGTCGATGCGCACCTCGAAGTGAAGGTGCGGCCCGGTCGAGTAGCCGGTCGAGCCGACCAGGCCGATCACCTCGCCCCGCGTGACCTGCTGACCGACCTGGACGAGGATGGCGCTCTGGTGGCCGTAGCACGTCGCCAGGTTGTTGCCATGGTTGATGCACGTGAAGTTGCCGTAGCCGCTCTCCTCACCGGCAAACACAACGATGCCAGCGCCGGCGGCGTGGATCTGCGTTCCCATCGGCGCACCGAAGTCGACCCCTGGATGGAAGCCCTCGTAGCCGGCGATGGGGTCGATCCGAGGCCCGTAGGGCGAGGTGATCGGCGCGCCCGGGATCGGGAATGCGAAGTAGCCGGCGGTCGGCGTCACCGTTGTGGCCCCAGGCGTGGACAGGGCGGCCAGGAGCTCGTCGATGTTGGCGGTCTCGGCCGCTTGAGCAGCGACCTCGGCCGCAAACTCGGCCCGGTCGAGACCGACCTGGGACAGCAGCTGAGCCTGGGTGGACTGCTGCTCGACTGACGACGCCTCGACGGACTCCAGCGTGGTTTTCAACGACTCGAGGGCCTGGCCGAGAGCAACGACGGCCTGCTGCTGGGCGATCGCAGCGTTGCTGGCCACCTGGGCCGCTCGAGCTGTGACCTTGGCCTTCTCGCCCAACTGGTTGAAGGCTTTGATCTCGCGCAGCTGCGTATCGACCAGATCCCGGTAGAGGTCTTGGGCGTCGATGAGCTGAGACGGATCGCGGATGGCGACCAGCACGTTGGCCAGGTCATTGGTGGGTTGGTTGATGTAGGCCGCGACGGCGCGAGCCCGCATGCTCATCCGGGCGGCCGCCTCCTCGACCTCGAGGCTGTCGAGCGTCCGGTCGGCGAAGTAGGCGGCCGACTGACTGCGCTCGAGGCGGGCCGCGCCGGCCTGGTAGCTCGCCTGGTTGGCAGCCAATTGGGTGTTGAGGCCGACGATCTCCCGCTCGAGGTTGGCCAGCCGGCTGTGCACGTCATCGATGAGCCCCAGCAGCTCGGACTCGGCCGGCGGCACCTCCGAATCAGCCTGGGCGGCGCTGGCCACGTTGGGCGGCAAGGACGCCGGCATGCTGCTTGCGGCGAGCGTCGTCGACGTCGACGATCCTCTCTCGGCGGGTACCAGCGTCGTGGAGGACGGGGGGGTCGAGGACGGGGTCGTGGTGGACGGCGGGGTCACGGTCGATGTCGTGGTGGACGACCTGCCACCCCCAGGCGGGGGCACCGTGGTCGAGGACGACGTCGAGGGGACCGACGCCGGCGCCCCCGATCCGCCGCTCGACCCCGACGCCCCGCTAGGCGACGTCGAACCAGCGAGCGGGGCGAGCAGAGCGACGACGCCGAGACCGACGACGACCAGCGATCGAAGCCGCGGCGACCCGATGATGAGACTCACGGATCCGACTACCGCGGCGCCTTGGCTCAGACGTCCAAGAACCGGGAGACGGCGGCAAGGGAGCCGCCTCCCCCAACCACCGCACCGACGAACAGGATGGCGATGCCCGTCCCGATCACGTCGTGCGTCGACGCGATCAGGTTGTTGAAGATCGTGTTTTTGCTCACCAGGTCGAAGACCACGTTGCGCAGGATGTACACGAAGACGAACGCGATGCCCGCGCCCGCCACGCCCTGCACCATCCCCTCAGCCATGAACGGTATTCGGATGAACCAGTTGGTCGCCCCGACCAACTTCATCACCGCCACCTCTCGCCGGCGGCTGAAGATGGCCATGCGGATGGTGTTGACGATGAGCAGGATGGCCAGGACCAACAAGATGGCGGCCAACGTTAAGAACGACACCTGGGCGTAGTGGGTCACGGTGAGCAGCCCCTGGATGGCTTGCTTGGCGTACTCGACGTCCTGCACCCCCGCCTGATTGTCGAACCTGTCACCGATCTGCTCGACGAGCTCGGGGTGCTCCGGCACGACCCGGAATGACGGCGGAAGATCCTGCTGCGTCACCGAGGTCGTGAAGTCGGGCGTGTTGGCGAACATGACCTTGAACTCGGCGTACGCGCACGCCTGATCGCAGTAGGTGAACCGCTTGATGTCGGTGCCGATCTCGCCCTGGAGCTGTGTGCTGATGGCGGCCGTCTGCTGCGGCGGGGCCGTCGGCTGCATGAAGATGTTCATGTCCACGCCGTTGCGCCACTGGATGGTCGCCCGTGACACGCCTTGCTTCAGCACGAGGGCGATGCCGACGATGGTCAGCGAGACGGCGACGCACAAGATGGCGCCGGTCGTCATCAACACATTGCGGCGGAGGTTGTTGCCGGTCTCCTTGGCGACGTACTCGAGCGAAAGAGCCATGGGTCAAAAACGTCCTTCCACGAAAGAGGATTCAGCCATAGCCGTACACGCCGCGATCCTGGTCACGCACGACCGTCCCGCGGTCCAGCTCGATGACGCGCTGGCGCATGCGGTCGACGATGCCTCTGTCATGTGTCGCCATCACGACCGTGGTACCGGTGCGGTTGATGCGGTGCAGGAGGCGCATGATCCCCTCCGACGTCGACGGGTCGAGGTTGCCGGTGGGTTCGTCGGCGAGCAGGATCAGCGGCCGGTTGACGAAGGCGCGAGCGATGCAGACGCGTTGCTGTTCGCCACCCGACAACTCGTGCGGCAGGTTGTCCATCTTCTTGCCCAGGCCCACGAGGTCGAGCATCTGCGGAACTTGATTACGCACGACGGATCGCGAGACGCCGATCACTTCGAGGGCGAAGCCGACGTTTTCGTACACCGTCTTGTTGGGCAGCAGCTTGAAGTCCTGGAACACACAACCGATGTTGCGCCGCAGGAACGGCACCTTCCACGGCGACAGCTCGTTGATGTCCTTGCCGGCCACCCAGATGCGGCCGCCCTCGGGCGACTCCTCCTTGGTGAGCAGGCGCAGGAAGGTCGACTTGCCCGATCCGGACGGCCCCACGAGGAAGACGAACTCCCCCTTGGCGATGTCGACGGAACATTCGCGCAGGGCGACGGTGGAGTTCTTGTACGACTTGGTGACGTTCTCGAGACGGATCATGCGGCGGATCGAGGCTACCAGCCGGGCCCATCCCGGCCGGCGATCACCGCCGCAAGACCGATGGCATCAAACGGGTTGCGCCCGTCGCCAGCGCAGCCACGATTCCATGAACCCGTCGATATCGCCATCGAGAACGGCGGCCACATTCCCCGTCTCGTAGCCGGTGCGTTCGTCCTTGACCAGCTGATACGGCGCCTGCACGTACCCCCGGATGAAGCTGCCGGCCCGACTCACCCGCCCTTGCGGTCCGGAGAGCGCGGCGAGCTGCTGGGCCCGCTCCTCCCGCTGTCGCTCGGCCAATTTGGCGGCCAGAACCTGCATGGCCCGCGCCTTGTTTTGGATCTGGCTGCGCTCGTTCTGGCACGTCACGACCATGCCCGTCGGCAGGTGTGTGAGGCGGACGGCCGAGTCGGTGACGTTGACGTGCTGCCCGCCGGCGCCCGACGACCGGTAGTAATCCACCCGCAGATCTTTGTCATCGATCTTCACCTCACCCGACAGATCCTCGATGAACGGCGTGACATCGAGCGCCGCATACGACGTCTGCCGGCGGGCCTGCGAATCGAAGCGGGAGATGCGGTAGAGCCGGTGGACGCCGCGTTCGGCTTGCAGCAGTCCGTAGGCATACCGCCCTTTGACGATGAATGTGGCCGAGAGCAGCCCGGCCTCTTGCCCCTCCGTCGTCTCGTCGACTTCGACGGCAAACCCCCTCCGCTCCGCCCATCGCAGGTACATGCGCAGCATCATCTCGGTCCAGTCCTGGGCGTCGGTGCCGCCCTCGCCGGCGTGGACTTCGCAGACCGCGTCGTTTTCGTCGTGCTCGCCCGTGAAGAGCGAACGAAGCTCCAGATCGTCGAGATCCTTGGCCAGGCCGGCGACGAGAGTTTCGAGCTCGGCGGCGACCGACTCGTCCTCCTCCTCGGTGGCCAACTCGTAGAGCGTCACGGCATCATCGACACGCCCGGCAAAGTCGGTCAGGAGCTTGACGTCTTCGTTGACGCGGCCGTATTCGGTCGAAATCTTGCGGGCGTGCTCGGCGTCGTCCCATAGGTCGGGGCGAGCGACCTCGGTTTCGAGCTCGGCTAATCGGGACTGTTTGTCGGCGAGGCCGAGGTAGCGCTCAGCATCGTGCAGGCGCGTCTGGAGCGCGTCGAGTTCGGGGGTGAGATCACGCACGTTGTGTGGATCGCTAGCGCCCGTGGCAGAGCTTGAACTTCTTGCCGCTGCCGCACCAGCACGGCTCGTTGCGACCCAGCTTCTCGTGATCGGCCTTGACGATCTGGCCGCTGACATTGGGAAGGTTGGCGCCACCGCCCGGGCCGGCGCCGGCTCCACCCGACCCGCCGGGGATCTGGGCTTGGGTGTCGGCTCCGGGAGGCATGGGACCCCGACCGGTGACACCCTGCTCGACACGCTGGGTCGGTAGCGCGCCGCCGCCGACCGTGGCCGTCAGCTTGCGGACAACGTCGTTGGCCTCCGGCGCCGGAGCGCCGTTGGTCTCGGGCACCGGGCTCGCCTCCGGAGCGAGCTGCGGCACCGGCGCCTCGATCGGCGCCATCGAGGCGGTGGCAACACCCACCGCCTCGGCCGCGGTATCGCCGTCGTCCTCGCCGTAGGGATGGACGAGCTCGGCCGGGCCGAGACCGACGGCCGTCTCCGCCATCCCCTCGGTACCGGTGACCGGGTCCTCGGACGCCACGTAGGCGGCCAGTCCGAGCTTGGCGTCCTCAACCAACGCCGCCTCGGTGGTCTGCTCCAGCACCTGCACCTGCGCTCGCATCACGTAGCGGAGGTAGTCGTCGTCGATGCCGCCCATCATCTGGCCGAACATCTCGAATCCCTCACGCTGCCACGCCACCAGCGGATCCTGCTGACCCATGGCCCGCAGGTTGATGCCCTCGCGGAGATAGTCCATCTCCGACAGGTGCTCACGCCACCGCTGATCGATGATCTGCAACATGATCTCGCGCTCCACCTGACGCATGAGCGAGACGCCATTTTCGTCATTGGGCAACGCCGCCTCGCGCTCGGCGTAGTGCGCGAGCGCTTCGGCCAGGACCGACTCGGTGATCTGCTCGGGCGTGGCCGCGGCGTCAAGATCCTCGGCCGTGAACTTGGTCGGGTAGTAGCCGTTGGCCTCTGTCACGACGGCCTCGAGGTCCCAGTCCTCGGGCTCGTCGCCCGGGCACGTCGCGGTGACGATCCCGTCGATGGCGGCTTCGAGAAGCTCGAGCGTCTGCTCACGCATGTCGAGCCCGTCGATGATCTGCATGCGCTTGGCGTAGACGACCTTGCGCTGCTCGTTCATGACCTCGTCGTACTTGAGGACGTCCTTGCGGATCTCAGCGTTGCGGGCCTCAACCGTGTTTTGCGCCCGCTCGATGGCCTTGGTGACCATCTTCGCTTCGATCGGCACGTCGTCGGGGAGCGCTCGACCCATGACCCAGTTCATGGCGCCGGTGGCGAAGAGGCGCATGAGCTCGTCTTCGAGCGACAGGTAGAAGCGCGACTCCCCTGGCTCGCCCTGACGCCCGGCGCGACCGCGGAGCTGGTTGTCGATGCGCCGGCTCTCGTGACGTTCGGACCCGAGCACGTACAGCCCGCCGAGCTCTTTGATCTTCTCGCCTTCGGACTTGCACTCGGCCTCGAACTTCGGCAACAACTCGGCGTAGAGGGCGGCACCCTCCTCTGAGTCCGGATCGACGCCTTGGCCGATGACCTCGAGCCGGGCGAGGCCCTCGGGGTTGCCGCCAAGCAAGATGTCGACGCCGCGGCCGGCCATGTTGGTCGCCACCGTCACCCCACCCAGGCGTCCGGCCTGGGTGACGACCTGCGCCTCACGCGTGTGCTGCTTGGCGTTGAGGACGCTGTGGGGAATGCCCTTCTTGTCGAGCATCCGCGACAGCAGCTCGGACTTCTCGACGCTGGCCGTACCGACGAGGATGGGTTGGCCATCGGCGTTGCGGATCTCGATGTCGTCGATGATGGCGTTGAACTTGGCCAGCTCGGACTTGTAGATCAGGTCGGGCTGGTCGATGCGGACCATGTCGCGGTTGGTGGGGATGGGCACCACCGGGATCTCGTACGTCGACGCGAACTCCGAGGCTTCGGTCTCGGCCGTACCGGTCATGCCGGCGAGCTTGTCGTAGAGCCGGAAATAGTTTTGCAGGGTGACCGTCGCCCAGGTGTGGAACTCCTCTTTGATCTTCACCCGCTCCTTGGCCTCGACGGCCTGGTGCAGGCCGTCCGACCAACGACGACCCTCGAGGATGCGGCCGGTGAACTCGTCGACGATCTTCACCTCGCCGTCGGCGACGATGTAGTCCTTGTCCCGCCGGTACAGCTCCTTGGCCTTCAGGGCGGCCTGGAGTTGGTGCACGAGGTTGGCGGCGACCAGGTCGTAGAGGTTGTCGACGCCGAGCGCGCGCTCGACCTTCTCGATGCCTTCCTCGGTCGGGACGACCGTCCGCTTCTCTTCGTCGACCTCGTAGTCGGACTCGCGTTCGAGCATTCGAGCGACGCCGGCGAACTGGTAGTAGAGCTTGGTCGAATCAGACGCCGGACCCGAGATGATGAGCGGGGTCCGGGCCTCGTCGATCAGGATCGAGTCCACCTCGTCGACGATGGCGAATGCGTGACCGCGCTGGACCATCTCCTCGCGCTTGGCGCGCATGTTGTCGCGCAGATAGTCGAAGCCGAATTCGGTGTTTGTCCCGTACGTGATGTCAGCCGCGTAGGCGACCTGACGGGAGGCGAAATCCTCGACGGCGGGCACGACCAGCCCGACGGACAAGCCGAGCCAGCGATGGATGCGGCCCATCCACTCGGCGTCACGGGCGGCCAGGTAATCGTTGACGGTGACGAGGTGCACACCCTCACCGGTCAGCCCGTTGAGATAGGCCGGCAGAGTCGAGACGAGTGTCTTACCCTCGCCGGTCTTCATCTCGGCGATCCAGCCGAAGTGGAGGGCGGCGCCGCCCATGAGCTGGACGTCGTAGTGGTACTGGCCGATGACCCGCCGAGCGGCCTCCCGGACCGTGGCGAACGCCTCGAAGAGCAGGTCGCCGAGATCCTCGCCGTTGTCGAACCGCTCCCGGAACTCCACGGTCTTGTGCTGAAGATCGGCGTCGGACAGAGCCGCGTACTCGTCGCCGAGCGCGTTGATGTCGGGTACCAGGGACTGCAAGGCCCGGATCTTCTTGCCCTCGCCTACCCGGAGGACCTTGGAGAACACACTCACGACGCACCATCCTACTTGGGACCCGACTCCAGCCCCACGGCGGCTCGGGCCCGGGCTAGGTCCCCTGGCGCCGGGCGACGATGACCGTGGACTGCTCGAAGACGATGGTGAAGCCGCCGCCGGGGCCCGTCAACTGGTCGAGAAGCTGCGTGGCGGCGGCATCGTCGATCGACGTGTCGAGGACCAGCCAGTCGACGACCGACGGAGGCGGGGCGTCGCGATTGGCGAATCCCCAGTTGGTCGGGACGAACGGGTTGGGCCACTCATAGATGCCGGCCCGATGGGTCAGATGCGTGTCGATGCTGTAGCTGGCGCTGACCCCCTTGCCGTTGGTCACCTGCTTCACGGCTGTCGCCTCGGCTCGCGCCAGAGCCGACGGACGGGCCCACTCCCCATCTCGATAGTGAACGGAGAGAGGCGAGGGCGACCAGGCCACATTCGCCGCCAACGCACATGCCACCAGCACCGCCACGAGGGCGCCGCGAGTGGCCGGCCGCGAGGCCCGCCTGGCCATCGATTCGACGGTCGCCAGCCACACGCCGACGACGACCATCGACGAGTAGTGAAACTTGATGCTGTAGGCGTACCCGATCACCGACGTCGTGTTGATGACCAGTTGCGGCAGGCCGATGAGCGCCGCCGACCATCCACCGATGATCGGGAGGAAGGCCACTGGGGCGAGCAGTTGGATGTAGTAGGTGTGGCGATTCTGCTTGACCATCAGGCGGTAGAGCCGGCTCGGATGGCGGATGATCGTGGCGATGACGCCCTGGAGCGAGTGGCCGAGGGTCGGGTTGAAGGCGAGGTAGAACGCAGCCTGCCCGCCGTCGTAGTGCGGGATGATGAGCCGGGTGCAGATCACGAACCACGCCACCCCAACCGCGGCCGTCGCCGCGCCGGCGCGGATGCTGTAGCGCAGCGCGATCGCCACCCCCATGGCCAGCACGGCGAGGGCCACGTCCTCCTTGCATGACAGGGCCACGCCGGTGGCGAGAGCAAACCACCACCATCGGCCGCGGGACGCGAACCACCAGGCAAAGAAGAGCGGCGTGATGGCGAGGGCCTCCGGATGGAAGTGCCACCAGTTGATCCATTCGATGGATGGGAAGAGCAGGTAGGCGACCGCCGGGCCCAGCGCCAACCACTCATTTTCGAAGCGGTCGCGGGCGAGCAGCCACAGGGGCACCGCCCCGAGGGCGAGGGCGATCGTCTCGATCAGGTAGAGGGCGTGCGGCCCACCCCCCAGCCAGTAGATCGGCACGAGGGCGAAGGCGATGACGTTGACGTGGAAGCCGAAGTAGTTGAGTCCCCTGATGGTGTCGAACGGGTTTTTGAATCTCGACAACAACCAGATGGCTTGGTCGTAGATGCCCATGTCGAAACCGAACGTTCCGAAGTTGGACTGCTGCGCCCACGTCAACTGACCGAAGACGAGCACGTACAGCGCGACCGACGCGGTCAGGACACCCGCCGGCGTGACGCGCTCCGCCAACGCCGTCGACGCGTCGCGGCGGCCGCGGTTGGCCGCCTTCAGCGGGGCAACAGCCGCGGCCCGCACCGCTTCGAGCCGGTCGGACGACAAGGGGCCCTCGGCCAACTTGTGCGCGAGACCGCTTTGCTGGGTCAGCTTTGTTCCTCGTCGTGGATGTTGAGGAGCCGCTCACGGACGGCGTAGATCACGGCCTCCATCCGGGAGTGCAGGTGCAGCTTCTCCAAGATGTTGCGGACATGATTTTTGACGGTGTTTTCGGAGATGTAGAGCTCCTCGCCGATCTCCCGATTGCTGTGGCCCTTGGCCACCAACTTCAGGACCTCGAGCTCGCGCTGGGTCAGCGCCGGCGCCGGGAACTGCTGCTTTTCCTCCGAGCGGCGAGCGAGGGTGCTGTATTCGAGGAGGAGCTTGGAGGCCATCGACGGCGAGATCAGGCTCTGGCCGAGGACCACGGCGCGGATGGCCTCGGGCACCTCCTCGACGGAGACTTCCTTCAGCAGATAGCTGTTGGCGCCCGCCTTGATCGCCTCGTACAGATCGTCGTCCTCGTCCGACACCGTGAGCATGATGATCTTCGTCGACGGGCTCGAGTCGCGAATGGCCCGGGCGGCGGCGATGCCGTTGATCTTGGGCATGCGCACATCCATGAGCACCACGTCGGGGGCGAACTCTTCGGCCTTGGCGATGGCCTCCTCGCCGTTCTCCGCCTCAGCGACGACATCGATGAGGTCCTCGGTCGACAGCACGACGGAGATGCCCCGCCTGAAGAGTGGGCTGTCGTCGGCGATGAGGACCCGAATGGCGTCAGGGTTGCTGGCGCTCCCGTTGGCGCCGCTGGCGCTGGCGCCGGCGCCTGGCCCGGCGCCCGCACCGGCGGCGGCGCTGGCGCTGGTCGAGTGGTCGGACTGGTCAGACACGAAGTCCCACGTTACTCAGCGAACGCCCATCCCCACGGTCGATCCTCAGAGGGCCTCGATCAGACCGGCGTGGCCGTCCCGGCGCCGGTACACCACGGCAGCCGCATCCGTCTCGCTGTTGGTGAACAGGTAGAAGGCGTGACCGAGCAGGTCCAGTTGCACCAGCGCATCCTCGGGCGTCATCGGCTTGATGCTGAACTGCTTGGTGCGCACGATCCGCCCCCCGTCGGTCGCGTCACCGGGATCCTCGGCGAGCGTCGCACCGGGAGTCGGGCGGGGAGCCGGCGCGTGGCGGGGGTGGGAGCGGCCGACCAGCTTGGAGTTGAGCTTGACCAGTTGGTGCTCGAGCTTCTCGGCGGCCCGGTCGAAGGCGACGAGGACCTCGGCTCCGGTCGCCCGGGCCCGGACGACGTGCCCGTGACCGTGCATGGTCATCTCGCAGACTTCACGCTCGGCGATCCGAGGGTTGCGCTCCTCGGTGAACCGGACCTCAGCCCGGTCCATGCCGTCGAGAAACCTGCCCAACTTGCCCACCTTGGCCTCGACGGTATCCCGGAGAGCGGTCGACACCTCGATGTTGCGACGACGGATGGCGACGTCCATATGTTCTCTCCTCTCGAGTTCGCGGGTCGGGCTCGGGGCAGGGTCGGGCTCGGGCTCGGGCTCGGGCCGACGAGTTGGGCTGCGTGCGGCTGACCTGGTCTTTGACCCCACACTCGCCTGCCGGGGAGATGGCCCGCCGGCGGGGGCGACCCGGATGGGTCCTACCCCGCCGTGGTGGCGAACGTCGCTCCCTCTCCGCCCCGTGTCCACAATGGACATCATCGGCGGGCAGGGCTTACCCCTAAGCCGCACCATGCTCAGCAACCACGGGTTGCCTTACGTGGGTCGTTTCGCCTGCGACTGGCATCGACTTGCAACCACAGACCCGCACGCAGCCCATGAACGAGTGTAGGACGCCCCGGCTCCTCGGCGCCCCCGCGCCTCCCCGCCTCCCCGCCTCCCCGCCTCCCCGCCTCCCCGCCTCCTCGGGTCCTCGGCCGCCGACCCCCGGGCGGCCGCGCCACGACGACGCCGTGCTCTTCTCGCCCACCTTGGCCGAGGTGCGACGGCTGCCCCCCGCATCCGAGCGCGTCAAACGCCTCCAACGTTGGAGACACATTCCAGTTTCATATCATTTCATGCTATACGGGTCGGGGACGCGGCCCCGCCCCCCCCCCCCCCCCCCGCCCCCCGCCCCCCCCCCCCCCCCCCCCCCCCCCCCC
>Ga0302325_10005860_pt1 | contig 27801 bp, 26 predicted proteins | sample Palsa_T0_2_FD_201948 | JGI IMG/M metagenome (GOLD analysis project Ga0302325, IMG submission 201948) | Peat permafrost microbial communities from Stordalen Mire near Abisko, Sweden - Palsa_T0_2 | ecosystem: Environmental > Terrestrial > Soil > Palsa > Peat permafrost | place: Sweden: Abisko... | reverse complement strand
CGGAGTGCGCAGTTCGTGCGACATGTTGGCGAGAAACTCGGACTTCATGCGGCTGGCGTCTTCCAGCTCGACGTTTTTCTGCACCATCGTCTGCTCGAAGCGCTTGAGCTCGGTGATGTCGCGCGCCGCGGCAATCACGCCCTGCAGATTGCGATCCCGGTCGTGAAAGGTGCTCGCGTTGTAGGACACCACTGTGAGCGTACCGTCCCTGGCGCGCGCGGTCAGCTCGTAGTTGGTCACCCGGCCTTCGCTCAGCACGCGGTTGATGCCGGCCTCGGCCCGTAGCGCGTCGGTAAAGTGGTTTTTGAACGGCGCGCCGACCAATTCGTCGCGCGTGCGACCGGTCAGCGCCTCGGTCTGTTTGTTGATGTCGGTGATGATGCCGCGCGGATCGGTGGTGATGAGCGCGTCGATACTCGACTCGATCAGCGAGCGGGTATAGAAGTGCTGGTCGCGCAGCCGTTGATCGAGCTTCATGCGCTCCTCTTCGGTCTGCTTGCGTGCGGTATTATCGGTGCCGATCAGCAGGTAGCCGATGATCGTGTCCTGTGCGTCGCGCAGCGCCGTGACCGACACCACCGCCGGGAAGCGGCTGCCGTCCTTGCGGAAATACGTCAGCTCATAGATGTCCTCGATGCCGCGCGAGGCCTTGAACACCAGTGCCTCGAAGCCGGGCGCGATCGGGGTCCCGAGCTCGACGCTCAGCGCCGTGGCGCGCGCGATTACTTCCTGCGGATCGGAGATGTCGGCCGGTGTGATCTTGTTCATGACGTCGGCGGCCGCGTAGCCCAGCATGCGCTCGGCGCCGACGTTGAAGATCTGGATCACGCCCTTGGCGTCGGTGGCGATGCATGAGAAATTGGCGCTGTTGAAGATCGCGCTCTGCAGCGCTCCGGCTTTGAGCAGCGCCTCTTCCGCCTGCTTGCGCGCGGTGTTATCGGTGCCGATCAGCAGGTAGCCGATGATCGTGTCCTGTGCGTCGCGCAGCGCCGTGACCGACACCACGGCCGGGAAGCGGCTGCCGTCCTTGCGGAAATACGTCAGCTCATAGATGTCCTCGATGCCGCGCGAGGCCTTGAACACCAGTGCCTCGAAGCCGGGTGCGATCGGGGTCCCGAGCTCGAGGCTCAACGCCGAGGCGCGCGCGATCACCTCCAGCGGATCGGAGATGTCGGCGGGCGTCAGCCGGTTGACGACTTCGGCGGCTGCGTAGCCCAGCATGCGCTCGGCCCCGACATTGAAGATCTGGATCACGCCCATCGCATCGGTGGCGATGCTCGAAAAATTGGCGCTGTTGAATATGGCCTTTTGCAGCGCGCCGGTTTTCAGCAGCGCGTCGGCTTTGTTGGCATCGAGTTGTAGATCGGAGGGCTCGGCGGTTCGTTTGAGGGCGGCCACGGGCGCGCCTGCGTTCGCCCGCTCGCGCGCTGGCTTGATAACTGTGTCCATTCAACACCTTGGTCGGCGGGGCCGGCATCGTCTATGCGCTGGCGTACATAAGGCAATCCGGCGCGGCAGCCGTTGGATTGCGATAAACGAAGGCGGCCTAGGGGCTGTCAGCAGTTATTTGACATAAGACTGCCCAATCGCCTGCCAGCGCCAGGAACGCAGCATCGCATTGAGCGCCTTGACGTCGGCCGCGTAACGCTCCGGCACGCTCTGCAGATCAAGCCGATAGATTTCCCGATTGCGCATCACGATCACATCGTCGTGGACATAGACCCGTGCATCGCCCGCGCACTGCACTCGCGTTACATACCGCCCGCCCGCGGCATGATCGAGCGAGTAGCTCGACGCCTGGTCGCTGACCAGCAGGTCGTGCAGTCGGATGGCGTTGATGTCGCGGCGGTGCACGCCGGCGGCGGTGATATCGTAATAGACGTCGTAAGCGGCATCCACGCTCAGGTACGCCCGTGGCGTCCACGACAGCACAATGCCGAAGCCCCGCTCCGGTCCCCCCGATTGCGAGTAGGCGCTCAGCGCGGGCGGGATCGCGACCGAATAACCATAGACCGGGTTGAGATAGCGTCCGGTGTGCGCGCGATTCGGTGGTTGATCGAATCCCGCCGGCGGCGCGGTGCCGCAGAATTCATCGCGCGCGTGAGCCGCGCCCGCCGCACCCAGCGCGCCGAGCGCGCCGAGCGCGCAGGCTGCGATGCGACTCCATGTGGAGGTTTCGGACATCGTCGATTGAATCCCCTGGTATTTAGTTCTAGAAATTACCTGAATTCATTTTCACGCATTGGCGCGAATCGGCATTGGACAATAACTGGCACGATGGAATTTACGCGCCCTCGCCTGTCGCCAGCGGGCGACAATCATTTAGAATGCCGCGATTTTGGCGCTTAAGGGTAGGATGATCCCGACACGGTGGCGCGCCTCGACGCAGTTATCGCCACAGCAGGACAACGCTAATCTCCGACCATGTCCGTCCCCGCAGAACTCAATGAGGCCAGCGTCGGCGAGGCCGACGATGCGCTGCGTGCGCTCGTGAGTTCGATGCTCAGCGGGCGCTACAAGGAAGAGCTGTATCTCTCGCATGTGTCTGAGCTTTGTCGCGACGAGCCCGAGTCGGCCCCGAGTCTGCTGGGACTGATTGATCGCTATTACCGGCTCGGCCGCATGCCGGCCGAGCAGTACCAGAAGATCAAGGCAAAGATCGAACAGGCGATGGGCACACGGCCTGCCGATGATGAGCCCCGAAACGAAAGTCCCGGCGACGGCGAGGTCGACTCCCCTGAAATGGTCACCCGGGAGCTGCGTGGGATTGACGCGACAGCCGCGTCGCCCACTGCAGCAGCCGCGCCGGCACCGAGCGCCACGCCGCGCCGGGCAAGCGCATCGCCAATCCGGGCCACTGCGCCGCCACTCAGGGCATCGGCGGCTGCCCCCCGGGCGCCGGCCGAACCCACCGCGTCCTCCAAAGCGGCCCCGAGCGAAGCGGCACCGAGCACGACGGCCGATGCGGTCCATGTCGCGCTCACCATCGGTTCGGTGCTGCGCGATCGCTACGAGCTGCTGCAGCTGGTTGGCCGCGGCGGCATGGCCACGGTGTACAAGGCCCGCGATCTGTATCGGACCCGCCTGGGCGTCGCGGACTGCTTCGTCGCCATCAAGGTCGTGCAGCCACATCCGTCGCGGCCCGGCAGCGTCGATGCCCTCGGGCGCGAGTTTCATAACGCCCAGCGGCTCTCGCATCCCAACGTGGTCAACGTCTACGACATCGACCACGAGGGCGACGCGTCGTTCTATTCGATGGAGCTGCTGGAAGGCGAGCGGCTCAATCAGCTGGTGCAGCGCGCCGGCGGCCGGCTGCCGCGCCGCTACGCGCTTGCGATCATTCGCGACATCGGCGCTGCGATCGCGCACGCACATTCGCGCGGTGTGGTGCACGCCGATCTCAAGCCGCACAACATCATGATCACCCACGACGGCCACGTGCGGGTGCTCGATTTCGGCAGCGGCATCGTGCGACCAGGCGAGCCCTGGATCTCCGAGATGTCTCCCGGCGGGAACTATCGTCAGGCGACGCCCGCCTACGCCAGTTGCGAGCAGCTGCAAGGCTGGTGCGCTGATCCACGCGACGATATCTACGCCCTTGCCTGCCTGGCGTATCAGTTGCTGGCCGGCAAGCATCCGTTCGATCAACGTTCAGCGCTCGTGGCGCGCGGACGGCGCATGCGTGCGCGACGGCCCGCCGGCATCAGTGGCGACAGCTGGCGCGCCTTGCGGCGCGGTCTCGCCTGGAGTCGCGAGCAGCGCAGCATGACCATGGAAAAGTGGCTGGAGCAGATCGGTGTCGCCGGAGCCGCCGAGTCCCTGCCGCCATTGTCACGGCTCGCGGCCATGCCGCCGCCGCGCCACTGGCCGCAACGCGCTGCCGCGGCGGCCGTGGTGCTGTTCAGCCTCGGGTTGGCAGCATTCGCCGTTAAGCGCCAGGCGGGTGTTGACTGGCCGCGGACTCTGGCCGGCGCTCAGAGCAGCTGGGACAGCTTCTGGCAGCAGCTGCAATCCCCCTGGGACTCCGTCAGCGCATCGCCCGTACCGCCGCCCGTTCATGCGGCCATCGCCCCCGTCACGCCGGCCATGTCCGGGCCCATCACCGCGGCTGCGAATGGCGCCAGGCCGGCCGCGGCGCCTGGCAATCGAGCCAGATCCACCCGCGTGGCAAACATTGCCGAGACGCCGGTCGCCGTCGCGGCGGGCGAGGCGCACGAGGCGGTGAGCCCACCGCCCCTCGACGCCAATCCGGCGCGAGTGGCGTTCGCGGCCACCAGCTACGCGGTATCGGGCAGCGAGCCGGCGGCGCGTATCGTGGTGCAACGGCTCGGCAGCACCGATGGTGACCTGAGCTTCAGCTGGTGGACGGAAGGCGCATCGGCGCAGCCGGACGTTGACTATGCGTCGCTCGGGCGGCGCATCGAGCGCATTCCGAGCGGGGTGGACAAACTCACGGTATACGTGCCGATCATTTCGAATCCGCAGCGCAGCCGCCTCAGTCAGTTCTACGTCGCACTGGGCGAGGCCGGATCCGCCGGCACAGCCGCGCCTAGCGTGCGCGCCACGGTAACGATCGACCGCGGCTACTGATCGGCTCGGGGGCCGGCACTCGCCGGCACCATGGCGAGGCCGGGTGGCGCCCGATATAATTCCCAGCTTGTATTCATGGCCCAACGGCGCAGTATCAGCCACTGCACTGCCGGGCCGAACCGGGAGTACTGCCATCGGCAAGAACGTAGTCGTCCGTGAGATTTCGCGCCCGGGACCGGCCGATCTGAAACTGTTGGGTGAGTACGGCGTGGCCACGGTGCACGAAGCCCAGGGCCGCACCGGCCTGATGGCCTCTTACCTGCGTCCGATCTACCGGCCTGCCAACCTGTTCGGCAGCGCGGTCACCGTGCTGGTGCCTCCGGGCGATAACTGGATGCTGCACGCGGCGATCGAGGTTTGCCGCCCAGGCGATGTGCTCGTGGTGGCGACCACCTCGCCCTGCGACGACGGCTATTTCGGCGACCTGCTCGCCACCTCGTGCGTGGCGCACGACATCAAGGGACTCATCATCGATGCCGGCGTGCGCGATGTGGCCATCCTGACCCAGATGCGCTTTCCGGTCTGGTCCAAGGCGATCTGCGCCCAGGGCACCGTCAAGGCGAGCCTGGGTGCAGTCAACGTGCCGGTGATCTGCGCCGGCGCCCGCGTCAAACCCGGCGATGCGATTGTCGCCGATGACGATGGCGTCGTCGTGGTCCGCCGCGCGCAGGCCGGCGAAGTCGCCAACGCAGCCGGCCTGCGCGTGGCGAACGAAGAGCAAAGGCGCAAACGATTGATGGCGGGGGAGCTCGGGCTCGACATCTACCAGATGCGCGAGAAGCTCAAGGCCCTGGGCCTGGAGTACCGCTGAAGCTCGCGGACCGTTAACGGCATGCCAGGCCCCCAGACAGCGATTCCCTGCACGATCATGCGCGGGGGTACCTCGAAGGGTCCGTTTTTTCTGGCTTCTGATCTGCCCGTTGAGGCCCAGGCGCGCGACCGCGTGCTGCTGGCGGTCATGGGATCGCCCGATCCACGGCAGATCGACGGCCTCGGCGGTGCAGAGCCCCTGACCAGCAAGGTCGCGATCGTCTCGAAGTCGCAACGCCCCGGCATCGACGTGGACTTTCTGTTCGCCCAGGTGCTGATCGACAAGCCCCTGGTCGACGTCAGCCCGAATTGCGGCAACATGCTTGCCGGCGTGGGACCGTTCGCCATCGAACGCGGCCTGGTAAGCGCCTCCGATCCGGCGACACGGGTGTCGATCTACATGGTCAATACCGGCAACCTGGCGCTCGCCACGGTGCCGACCCCGGGCGGGCAGGTACGCTATGAGGGTACCACCGCGATCGCCGGGGTCCCGGGCACGGCGGCACCGATCACTATCGACTTCCTAGATACCGCCGGTTCAGTGTGTGAATCGCTGCTGCCGACCAGGCGCGCGCGCGATCGCATCGACGGCATCGATGTCACCTGCATCGACAACGGCATGCCGGTGGTGGTGCTGGCGGCGCGCTCGCTGGGCAAGAGCGGCTATGAGGCGCCCGCGGAGCTCGATGCCGATCGGGACTTCAAGGCACGGCTGGAGAAACTGCGCCTGGCTGCCGGCGCATTGATGGGTCTGGGCGACGTCAGCCACAAGGTCGTGCCCAAGATGGCGCTGATCGCGCCGGCCCAGGCCGGCGGCCACGTCTGCACGCGCAGTTTCATTCCGCACCGCTGTCACACCGCGATCGGAGTGCTCGGTGCCGTCAGCGTCGCCACCGCCTGTGTGATGCCGGGCTCGGTCGCCGAAGGCATCGCCAGGATTCCGCACGGCTCCCCGCGCGTGATGTCGGTCGAGCATCCGAGCGGCGAATTCACAGTCACGCTCGAGGTGACGGGCACCGGCGATAATTTTGTCGTCGGCCGCTCGGGCATTCTGCGTACCGCGCGCGCGCTGATGCGCGGCGAGGCGCTGGTGGCGCAGTCGATCTGGGACGGCCGCCAGTAGCCGGCACCGGGCGAGCAGCTCAGCGGCTGTTTTTCTTCAGCCGCGCGTCGAGGCGCGGATACACGCGGCGGGCATTCGCCGAATACACTCTTTGCCGGTCGGCCTCGCTGAGCGCGAGTGCATCGACATAGCGCTTGGTGTCGTCGTAGTACTGTCCGGTGCGCACATCGATGCCGCGCACCGCGCCGAACATTTCCGAACCGAACAGGATGTTCTCGGCCGGCACCACCTTGAACAGCAACTCGATGCCGGGCAGGTGGTAGACGCAGGTGTCGAAATAGACGTTCTTGAGCAGTTCCTCGGGCGGCGGGCGCTTGAGGTCCTGTGCCAGACCGCGATAGCGTCCCCAGTGATAGGGCACGGCGCCGCCGCCGTGCGGGATGATGAATCGCAGGGTCGGAAAGTCCTTGAACAGGTCCGAGGTCAGGAACTGCATGAACGCCGTGGTATCGGCGTTCAGATAATGCGCGCCGGTGCCGTGAAAGTTGGGATTGCACGAGGCGCTCACATGCACCATCGCCGGCACGTCGAGCTCGACCATCTTCTGGTAGAGCGGATACCACTGCCGATCGCTCAGCGGCGGGGAGGTCCAGTAGCCGCCTGACGGGTCCGGATTCAGGTTGCAGCCGATGAAGCCGAGCTCGCGCACGCAGCGCTCCAGTTCGGCGGCGCTGTGCGCCGGGGCCGCCCCGGGCGACTGCGGCAACTGGCACACACCGACGAAGTTTTCCGGGTAGAGCTGGCAGACGCGGTAGATCAGATCGTTACAGGCGCGCGCCCATTGCAGGCTGGTCGCCTCATTGCCGAGGTGGTGGCCCATGGCCGATGCACGCGGGGAGAAGATCGTCAGATCGCTGCCGCGCTCGCGCTGCAGCTTAAGCTGCGCCTTCTCCAGGCTCTCGCGGATCTCATCGTCGCTGATGCGCGGGCCGGCGGCGGCCGGGGCGGCATTCGGTTCGCGCAATGCCGCGAGTTGCGCATCGCGAAATTCATGCAGTCCCCCGGGGGCGGTGGTGTAGTGGCCGTGGCAATCGATGATCATCCGCTCCCCCTACTGCTGGCCATGCCGCAGGCTGTGCTCCAGCTTCGCCAGCGTCTGCATCGCCGTCAGGCACTGCGCCACGCTGGCGTTGGGCTCGCGCTGTTGCTGGATGGCGCCGAAGAACTCGCGATCCTGCAACTCGATGCCGTTCATCGAAACATCGACTTTTGACACGTCGATCGGGCTGTTGTTGCCGTCGAACAGATCGTCGTAGCGACAAATGTAGGTACCCTGGTCGCAAATGTAGCGGAAGAAAGTTCCGAACGGGCCGTCATTGTTAAACGACAGCGACAGGGTACAGATGGCGCCGGAGGGCACCCGCAGGCCGATGCTCATGTCCATCGCGATGCCAAGCGTCGGGTGGATCGGCCCCTGCAGGGCGTAGCACTGCGATGCCTGCTGGCCGGTCTGATACTGAAACAGATCCACCGTGTGGCAGGCGTGGTGCCAGAGCAGATGATCGGTCCAGCTGCGCGGCTGGCCCAATGCATTCATGTTGGTGCGGCGGAAAAAGTAGGTCTGCACGTCCATCTGCAGGACCTTGAGTTCGCCGGCCAGGATCCGCCGGTGAATCCACTGGTGGCTCGGATTGAAGCGGCGGGTGTGCCCGCCCATGGCCACGAGCCCGGTTTCCTGCTGCGTCCTGACGACCGCTTCCGCGTCGGCGAGTGAATCGGCGATCGGAATCTCGATCATCACGTGCTTGCCGGCGCGCAGGCACTGCATCGCCTGCTGCGCATGCACCTGGGTCGGCGAACACAGCAGAGCCGCCTGCACGCCGGGCTGCGCCAGCGCCTGCGCCAGATCGGTGGTGCAATGCGGGATCTTCCATTTCTTCGCGACCTCCGCGGTGGAGGCGGCATCGCGGCTGACCAGCGACAGCACTTCGATGCCATCGATCTTCGACATCGCCTCGAGGTGTTTCACGCCGAACGCTCCGGCACCGACGAGGATGACTTTCATGTGAATGCAGGCATCAGACAGGGTCTATTGTTTCTCGCGTAACGGATGTACAGACTGCGTGCTGGCGGCCGGCTTGTGAGCGCCGCGCCCGACGGGCCGCGCATTGTCGTTCAGCGCGCCGCGCATAATCAACCCATTCATCGGGCGGCGCACCGTCGCCCGGCCGCCTGGACCCGTTGGAAACCTGGAACTGCGGCCGTCGAGGGGCGCCCGCGGCCGCGATCGCAGCGACCCGCTACGGGATAAACACCCAGTCGCGGTCGATCATGCCGGCGATGCGCAGGTGGCCGATAACCTGCTCGGCCGCCTGCTCGGCGCTCACGCGGCCGGTGTCGATGTGCATCTCGGGATTCTCCGGCGGCTCGTACGGCGAGTCGATGCCGGTGAAATTGCGGATCTTGCCCGCGCGCGCCTTGCGGTACAGACCCTTGGGATCGCGCGCCTCGGCCACCTCGAGCGGCGTATCGATAAAGATCTCGAAGAACTCCCCCGGGCCGAACAGCGAGCGCGCCAGCCGCCGCTCCGAGCGGAACGGCGAAATGAACGATACCAGCACGATCAGTCCGGCGTCGGTCATCAGCCGCGCAACTTCGCCCACCCGGCGGATATTCTCGACCCGGTCGGCATCGCTGAATCCCAGATCGCGGTTGAGCCCGTGGCGGATGTTGTCGCCGTCGAGCAGATAGGTGTGGCGGCCCATGCCGAACAGCCTCTTCTCGACCAGATTGGCGATGGTGGATTTGCCGGCGCCCGACAGCCCGGTAAACCACAGCACGCAGGCTCGCTGGTTCTTCTGCACCGAACGGTTGGCGCGGTTGACGTCCAGCACCTGCCAGTGCACGTTCTCCGCCGGCCGCAAGGCCGCCTGCAGCATGCCGGCGCCCACCGTGTTGTTGTTGATGCGGTCGATCAGGATGAAGCCGCCGGTGTCGCGGTTGAGCGTGTACGGATCGAACGCCAGCGGCTGATCCAGGTTCAGGTGCACCAGCCCGATCTCGTTGAGCTCGAGCTGGCGCGCCGCCAGCTCCTCCAGCGTATTGACGTTGATCTTGTGCTTGAGCTGCGCCACCGCCGCGGTCACGGTGCGCGTGCCGCACTTGAGCAGGTAGGGCCTGCCGGGCAGCATCGGCTCGTCGCTCATCCACACGATGGTCGCTTCGAATTTATCCGAGACAGCGGCGGCGGCGGCGGCCGCGGTCAGCAGATCGCCGCGGCTTATATCGATCTCATCGGCCAGCGTCAGCGTGACCGCCTGACCCGCCACCGCCTGCTGCAGATCCCCATCCGCGGTCACGATGCGCGCGACGCGGCTGGTGAACCCGGAGGGCAATACCCGCAGTGCATCCCCCGGGCGCACGCTGCCACCGACGATGAGGCCGGCGAAGCCGCGAAAGTCGTGATTCGGCCGATTGACCCATTGCACCGGCATGCGAAACGGCTGCCCGCCGGCGTCGTCCTCCACCGGCACGCTCTCGAGGTGCTGCATGAGCGTTGGCCCGCGATACCAGGGCATGCTGGCGCCGGACTCGATGATGTTTTCACCGCGCAGCGCCGAGACCGGGATCGCGACGATTTCACTCAGGCCGATGCGGGCCGCGAACTGCCGGTATGCCCGCTCGACCTCTTCGAACACCTGCGGCGCGTAGCCCACCAGATCCATCTTGTTGACCGCGAGCACGATCCGGCGGATGCCCAGCAGCGACACCAGGTAGCTGTGCCGCCGGGTTTGCGTGAGCACCCCCTTGCGGGCATCGACCAGGATGACCGCCAGCTCGGCAGTCGACGCACCGGTGACCATGTTGCGCGTGTACTGCTCGTGTCCGGGTGTGTCGGCGACGATGTACTTGCGTCGCTCGGTGTCGAAAAACCGGTACGCGACATCGATGGTGATGCCCTGCTCGCGCTCGGCGGCGAGCCCATCCACCAGCAGCGCAAAATCGAGCTCGTCACCCTGGGTGCCGAGCTTGCGCGAATCGCTCGCCAGCGCCTCGAGCTGGTCCTCGAGCAGCAGGCGCGACTCGTACAACAGCCGGCCGATCAGCGTGCTCTTGCCGTCATCGACGCTGCCGCAGGTAATGAAGCGCAGCAGGTCTTTGCGGCTCTGCGCCTGCAGCCAGGCGTTGACATCGGTGACCGGTGTTGCGAGCTCGGCGCTCATCAGAAGTAGCCTTCCTGTTTCTTGCGCTCCATCGACCCGGCGGTGTCGCGATCGATGATCCGGCCCTGGCGCTCGGAAGTCCTCGCCACCAGCATCTCCTCGATGATCGCCGTGACCGAATCGGCATGGCTTTCGATCGCGCCGGTGAGCGGATAGCAACCGAGCGTGCGAAACCGCACCCTGCGCAGGCGCGGCTGCTCCCCCGGCGCCAGCGGCATACGCTCGTCATCGACCATGATCAGGCTGCCGTCGCGCTCGACCACCGGACGGTCCGCGGCGAAATACAGCGGCACGACCGGAATGTCCTCGCGGTGGATGTACTGCCAGATATCAAGTTCGGTCCAGTTCGACAGCGGGAAAACCCGCAGGCTCTCGCCCTTGGCCTTGCGCGTGTTATACAGGCGCCACAGTTCCGGGCGCTGACGCTTGGGGTCCCAGCGGTGCTGTGCGGAGCGGATCGAGAACACCCGCTCCTTGGCGCGCGATTTTTCCTCATCACGCCGGGCGCCGCCGAAGGCGGCGTCGAAGCCGTGGCGATCCAGCGCCTGCCTGAGAGCCTGGGTCTTCATGACGTCGGTATGCACTGCCGAGCCGTGTACGAACGGATTGATGCCCATCGCGAGACCGTCCGGATTGACGTGCACGATCAGTTCCATGCCGACCCGCCGCGCCGTCTGCTCGCGAAACTCGATCATCTGGCGGAACTTCCAGGTGGTATCGACGTGCAGCAGCGGAAACGGCGGCCGTGCCGGATGAAAGGCCTTGAGCGCCAGGTGCAGCATCACCGAGCTGTCCTTGCCGATCGAGTACAGCATCACCGGCCGCTCGCACTCCGCCACCACCTCGCGCAGGATGTGGATGCTCTCGGCCTCCAGCCGCGACAGATGCGATAACTTGGACATCAAACGCTGAACGCTCCCCGCGGCTAGCGTCGAAATTCTATATTTTTTCGACGTTCGTCAGGCGGTTATGTGCTTATTCTGATTCTGGCTCTGATTCTGGTAGGCCAGCATCGGGGCAACTTCGTCCAGCCGCGCGCTGTGACCGACAAAATAGATGCGCGCCAGTTCGTCGTTGGTGCGGGCAAGGGAGACCTGCAGCCGGTCGATGAATTCGTGCAGCTCACCCTGTTCCAGCATTTCAAAGCGCGTGTGGTGGATCGCGCGCCGCATGCGCGATACGCGCCGCAACAGCGGCTCGCTGATCGGCAGCCGATGCAGCACCTCTTCGGCACGGCGCAGACAGCAGACGCAGGCGCGCGGAAACTGCTCGTCCGCGAGCAGGAAGCGCACCACGCCCGCCCCATAGACGCGCTCGCGCGTCTTCAGGCGGTACATCTGATAGCCGGACAGCGAGCGCAACACGCCCATCCATAGCACGGTCTCGAACGGCCCCAATTCCGCCGCGCTCGGTCCGCTCATCATCGCGGCCGCGCGCACGTCCACGATGCGGCTGGTCATGTCGGCGCGTTCGATATTGCGTCCTAGCGTCAGAAACGACAGCGCATCGCCTTCGTTGAAGATGCCCTCGAACATGCCGGTCAGGGCATGCGTCGCGGTGGTGACGTGGCCGAGGAAGCCGTAGCGGGTGCGCCTGGCCGACGCCTCGGCGGCATGTTCACCGACGTAGAGATACAGCTCGTTGATCTGCTCCCAGACTTCGCGCGGCAGGATGTCGCGCACGGTGCGGGCGATCTCGCGCGCACGCGCGATCGAGGTCAGCATCGATCCAGGGTTCTTCTCATTGGCGACGATGAACTTGACGACGGATTTCTCCGCGTAATCGCGCTCGTGCTCGGCGTACAGGCCCTCGTTGCCGGTGATTTTGATCAGCGGCTGCCAGCCGGGACTTAGCCGCTGCGGCAGATCGAGCATCAGACCGGCGCTGACGTCCACCAGCCGGGCCAGATTCTCGGTGCGCTCCAGATAGCGCGCCATCCAGTAGAGGTTGTCAGCTACGCGCGAAAGCATGATCGGCCGAGGTGTCGACTATCCAGGTGTCCTTGCTGCCGCCGCCCTGCGAGGAGTTGACCACCAGCGAACCCCGGCGCATCGCGACCCGTGTCAGACCGCCCGTGGTCACCTGCACGTCGCGGCCGGAGAGGATGAACGGCCGCAGATCCAGGTGCCGCGGCTCGATGCCGCCCTCGATCAGGGTCGGGGTGGTCGACAGGTTGATCACGGGCTGGGCGATGTAGTTGCGCGGATTGAGCCGGATCAGCTCGGCAAACTGCCGGCGCTCGGCCTCGGTGGATTTCGGGCCCATCAGCATGCCGTAGCCACCCGATTCATTGGCGGGCTTAACGACCAGCGTGGCCAGATTCGCCAGCACATGCTCGCACTGCTTGCCTTCGGCGCACAGAAACGAGGGCACGTTCGGCAATATGGCGTCCTGATCGAGGTAATAGCGGATCATCGCCGGCACGAAGGTATAGACGAGCTTGTCATCGGCGACCCCGGCGCCCGGCGCATTGGCCAGCGCCACATTGCCTGCCCGCCAGGCGCGCATCAAGCCGCGCACGCCCAGCGAGGAATCCGACCGGAACACCTCCGGGTCGAGAAACAGGTCATCGACGCGCCGGTAGATTACATCGACGCGCTGCCAGCCGACGATGGTACGCATGTAGACGATGTCGTCGTCCCCGACCACCAGGTCGCGCCCTTCCGCCAGTTCACAGCCCATCTGGTGCGCCAGGTAGGAATGTTCGAAATACGCGGAGTTATAGATCCCGGGCGTCAGCACCACCACCTCGGGCTGATCCACACCGGAGGGCGCCAGCGCGCGCAGCATGTCGAACAGTTGCGACGGGTAGTCGTCGACCGGCAGGATACCCGCGGCCTCGAACACCTCGGGAAACACGCGCTTGACGACCTGGCGGTTCTCGAGCATGTACGAGACCCCCGAGGGCACCCGCAGGTTGTCCTCCAACACGTACACGGTGCCATCCGCGCCGCGCACCAGGTCCGACCCGCAGACATGAGCCCAGATGCGTTGCGGGGGATGGATGCCGACGCACTGCGAGCGGAAATTCGCGGAATCGGCCAGATAACTTCGCGGAAACACCCCATCGCGCACGATGCGTTGCTCGTGATAAATATCATCGATGAACATGTTCAGCGCCTGGGCGCGCTGCTGCAGTCCGGCCTCGATGCGGCGCCACTCCTCGAGCGCGATGACCCGCGGAATGATGTCGAGCGGCCAGGCGCGATCGATCGAGCCGCCCTCCTCGTGGTAGACGGTAAAAGTGATGCCCATGCTGCGGATGGCCACGTCGGCGGCCTTCTGCCGCGTCGCGAGTTCCTCGGGACCAAGCGCGGAGAGAAATTCGATCAGCGCGGTGGCGGCGGGCCGCGGTGCACCGCCGGGCCCGATCAACTCGTCGAAGCTCGCCGACGTCGGATACTCATCCCAGGCAATCCGCATGTGATTTGCCAGGCCCTGTTTGGCTGTCTTGCAGCTACAGTAGCAGGGCCCGGGTGACGAATGAACAGTTCCGGGCAGCCGCGTGATCGTGAGCCGATCCGCTAGACTGACGCCCGTTCCTGGTGCACCAGGGCTGAATTCGATGGATCCGCAATGACCTACTGCCTCGCACTCAAGCTCCGTGACGGCCTGGTGTTCGCCTCCGACTCGCGCACGACGGCCGGCGTCGACTACATCAGCACCTACCGGAAAATGCATGTTTTTCAGCCCTCCGAGGACCGACTGATCGTGGTGCTGACCTCCGGCAACCTGGCCACCACCCAGGAGGTGCTCGACAACCTGCGGCGCGATCTGGCGGCAACGCAAGCCAGCGAGAATCTGGCCACGGTGTCGTATCTTTTCGAGGCGGCGCGTTACGTCGGCAAGGTGCTCTGCACCGTGGTGCAGCATTACGCCACCGCTCTGGGCGCGGGCGGGGCTGACCTGCGCGCCACGCTGATCGTCGGCGGCCAGATCGCCGGCCAGCCGCCAGAGCTCTATCTGGTGTACCCGGAAGGCAACTACGTCGCCGCGACCTGGGAGACGCCGTATCTGCAGCTCGGGGAATTCAAGTACGGCAAGCCGATCCTATCGCGCCTGGCCGTGGCCGACCTGTCGCTCAACGACGCCGCGCGCCTGGCCCTGATCTCATTCGACGCCGCGATGAAATCCAACCTCTCGGTCGGCCCGCCACTGGAGCTGGCGATCTATCCGCAGGGGGCGATGAAATTCTCGCAGCGCCTGTCACTCGATGCCGACTCGGCCCTGCTGCGCAGTGTCTGCCGGCGCTGGAACGAGAAGCTCACGGCCGCTTTCCACCAGTTGCCGAAATTCGACTGGGAGCGCACCGGCCCGCCGGCATGACCGAGCCGCTCGCCAACCGCGTAATTGCCATCGCCGAGGCGCGGGAGCTCGACGTGTTCGCCGCGCTGCTGGAGCGTCGCGGCGCGCGGGTATTGCGCTATCCACTGGTAAAGATCATTGATGCGCCGGATCCGGCCCCGGTACTGGCCTGGATCCGCGCCGCGGCCGACGGCGGCTACCAGGATCTGATTCTGCTGACCGGGGAGGGTCTGCGCCGCATGCTCAGCTGCATCGAACGGCATCAGCCCGCACTGCGCCCGCCGTTCCTCGCGGCCCTGCAGCAGATGCGCAAGATCACCCGCGGGCCGAAACCGGCGCGCGCGCTGCGCGAGCTGGGCCTGAGCAGCGATCTGCCGGCCGAGGTGCCGACCACTGCGGGGGTCATCGAGACGCTGCGCGCGCTTGATTTGCGCGATCGGCGCGTGGGCGTGCAGTTATACGGCGGCGAGCCGAATCGGCCCTTGATCGAATTCCTCGGTAGCGCCGGCGCGCAGGTGAGCACCGTGGCCCCCTATCGCTACGCCGATGCCGCCTCCGACGCGGCGGCGCAGGAGTTGCTCGAGCGCATGCGCGCGGGCGAAGTGGACGCCATCGCCTTCACCAGCAAGGCGCAGGTCGAGCGGCTGTTTCGTGCCGCGCCCGCCGAATTGGTGCGCGCCGCGCTGGCCGCGACCAGCGTCGCCGCGGTCGGTCCGGTGGTGGGCGAGACGCTCGCGGCCCATGGCGTCACCGTCGGGGCGATGCCGCAGAGCGCCTGGTTCATGAAGCCCCTCACCGCAGCACTCTCCGAGCTGCTGGCCGGCTAGCAGCACGCACGCCGCTCGAGAGATCGGATTATAGGATGCGTTTTTCGTAATGAAAAACGCATCCTATAATCCGATCTCTCCAACGAACCGGGTGTTGGTCCGGCCGTCAGGTCGACGCGTACATGCGCTGCAGGAAGGTGAGGAACTGGTCGAGCTCGGCCTTGCTGAAACGGCTCGCCATGTGGCGCTCGAGCTGCCGCACCTGGGTCATCAGCGCCTCGAGCTCCCCGCTGCCCGATTCCGTCAGCGAAATGCCCTGGCGGCGCCGATCGCGCGTCGAGCGGCGGCGCTCGATCAACCCGGCGCGCTCGAGCCGATCCAGCAGCGCCACGATGCTTGCCTTGTCCACTCCAAGATGGGTGCCGAGTTCGATTTGCGCGATGCCCGGATTGGCGCGCACCAGGCACAGCAGGCTGAACAATCCCGGACGGATCTTGTTTTCGCCGATAAAGCTGACGTAGGTGCGCCAGGAGGCCTGATTGGCGCGCCGCAGGTTGTAGCCCAGAAGCTTTGGCAGCGGACCGAGGTCCACCTTGGCCCCGGCGGCGCGCTCGCGCCTGGCGGCGGCTGGACGTCGATCGCGCGGGCGTGCGCCGTTACTACCTGTCTGTTCCACTAACACACCCCCCGGAGGATGAAGCGAGCACTCGGTGTCGGCGCGATGGCGCGCAGTATATTTTCATTACTGTTCGTACCGCAAATGGATGACCCATGATACATATTGTTGTATTTCTTGCGCTGCGCCGGTAGTGCCGGCGGCCCGCCGCGGCGCCGCGACTCAGCGCCCGCTGTAACTGCCCAGCGGCGCGTACAGGTCGGGCCGGCGATCGCGAAATACGAACCAGTTGTCGCGCGCGTGGCGCAGTTGCTCCAGGTCGAAGCTGGCGGTAATCACCGCCTCGTCATCCTCTGCCGCCTCGGCCACCAGGGCGCCGGCGGCATCGGCGATGAACGATGAGCCATAGAAGCGAATGTGCAGCGCCTGCGGATTGTGCAGCGAATACTCGGTACCGATGCGGTTACTCGCAATCAGCGGCATCAGGTTGGCGGCGGCGTGCCCCTGTTGCGTGCGCTGCCAGTGCCGCCGCGAGTCCACCGGCGATGCCGGCGGCGGCTCGCTGCCGATGGCGGTCGGATACAGCAGCATTTCGGCGCCCATCAGCGCCATGATGCGCGCACTCTCGGGAAACCATTGGTCCCAGCAGATGCCAGCGCCGAGGCGGCCGTAGCGGGTATCCCAGACGCGAAAGCCGGTGTCGCCGGGGGCGAAATAGAACTTCTCCTGATAGCCCGGGCCGTTCGGGATATGCGACTTGCGATAGATGCCGAGCCGCCGGCCGTCGGCATCGAACATGGCGAGCGAATTGAAATAGACATTGCCCGCGCGCTCGAAGAAGCTGATCGGCAGCACCGCCTCGAGTTCCGCCGCAAGAGCGCCGAAACGCCGCAGCAAGGGGCTGTCATCGGCGCTCTCGGCGAGCTGCAGATGCCGTGGATCCTGTTCGATGCAGAAATACGGCGTCGCAAACAACTCCTGCAACAGGATGATCCGGGCGCCACGGGCATGAGCTTCCCGCACCAGGCGCTCGGCGCGATCCAGGTTCGCGGGCAAGTCCCAGCCACAGGCGAATTGCGTCGCCGCGACCGTCACCGGGCGCGCGCCGCGGCTCAAGCGAGCGCTCCCGCAGCCGCGGCGTCGCCCCGCACGCGCTCGGTGATGGCGATCGCAGTGCGCAGCGCGCGCAACCCGTCCTCACCACTGACCAGCACCTGCCGCTCGCCGCGTATGGCGGCGATGAACGACTGGATCTCGGCCAGCAGCGCGTCGCCCTGATCGAAGGACTGTTCTTCGATCTGCACCGGCAATTGCCCCTCGGCCACCGGCCCCACGCGCTTGCGAATGACCGTCAAAATCTTCTGCTGCAGGTCGATGGACAGGTAGGCATCGTCGCGGAACACGCGCAGCTTGCGCTCGGTCTTCAGGCTCACGCGGCTGGCGGTCACGTTGGCGACGCAGCCGCTGTCAAAGCGCAGGCGCGCATTGGCGATATCGATCTCCTGGGAGAACACCGGCGTGCCGATGGCATCCAAGGCCGCCACCGGGCTACCGACGATCATCTGCACCAGATCGATGTCGTGGATCATCAGGTCGAGCACGACATTGACGTCGGTGCCGCGCTCCTTGAACGGCGCCAGCCGGTGGCACTCGATGAATCGCGGCCGCGATAGCAGCGATTCGGCGGCCAGGATGGCCGGATTGAAGCGCTCGAGGTGCCCCACCTGCAGCACCCGGCCGTATTGTCGCGCCGCGCTGATCAGCCGTTCCGCCTCGACGGCACTCTCGGTCATGGGCTTCTCGACCAGCACATGAGCACCACTTTCGAGGAACGCGCGCGCGATGTGGAAGTGCGTCGGCGTCGGCGTGACGACGCTGACGGCGTCTACCCGGCCGAGCAGTGCGTGGAAATCCGGGTAGGCGGTTGACCGTACCTCGGCGGCCACCCGCGCGGCGGTCTCGGGCTGCTGGTCCACGACGCCGACCAGGCTGCAGTCCCCGAGCTGCGCGTATTTCTGGGCGTGGAAGCGTCCCAGGTAGCCCACGCCCACCACTGCCGCTCTGATTTTCTCCATGTGCCCGCTATTATGCCTAAAGGCCGCGGGCAGCCCTGGGGCCATTTTTTTAAGGATTGGACGTGAACGAGCAACTGCGCCGCTTCTGGGACTTCCGTCGCGGCGCGACCGGTGTATCGCGCGAGCTGCTGACGCTGGCGGCCTGCCTCGGCATCGGCGTGGTGGTGATGCCGTGTCTGATCTTCGCCGCCGGGCGCATCGCCCTGGGTCCCTACGCGCACGGCAGCTTATTTGCCCTATGGCATGATTTCATCGGCGGACTGCTTGGCGGCTCGCAAGCCGAGTGGTTTGTCGCCCTGGGACCGTACCTGTTCGTCTGGCTGCTGCGCGGCGCCCGCCGCTTGTTACATAACTGAACCGCTCGCGCCGTCGGCCGTGATTGCCGTCACAGATCCGGCGGTACTGCCGCACAGAAAATCCACCACCGTGCGATCCTGCTCCAGAGGAAATACCGGGCGCGCAGCGCGCTCATCTGGACGCTACCTATGCGGCATGCACCTGAAAATCACTGGCGAATTCCAGCCTTCGAACAGCGGGCGCCGCGCCCGCGCGATCAAGTGTTCAAGGAGATCACTCTGGGGCTGGTGACCGACAATGGCACCGGCGTCAATGCCCGCCCGTCGGGTGGAGCGAATCCCTACGACAGCCGCCTGGGCAGCGCCCAGAGCGATGTCTGGAGCAAGCGGCGCCGCGCCTGATGTCGTGCCGGCTGCCGGCGGGGGACTGAGCGCCAGCGGAGCTCGCCTTGACCCCGCAGCCTCAGGGCCAGTACATGATCCCCAGGGCGATCAGCATCGCCGCGAGCAGGATCTGCGCGCCGTAGCGCCAGCGCCAATGCCGCAATTCACCGACGAAACTCAGCGCACCGACCGCCGCCAGGCCGTACGACCAGGCGAGCCCTTTGAGCAGCGGCAGCCGCTCGGGCGCCAGCCGGGCCGAGTATTCAGGCAGCAGTAGGAACACGATCGCGCTCATGGTCAGGGACACTGTCATGGCGATCGCCGAACCCATGATGATGCCGATCAGTACCGCCATCGGCCGCATGCCATTTCTCCTGTTTTGGCCCCCTGGCCGCTCGAATCACCGCGCGACTGCCATCCGGTGCGCAAAGATGTCAGACTTGTTGGCAGTCTAGCTCTTGCAAGGTTCCTCACGCAGCATGTCGCACACGCCACCTCGCCGGCGCAAGCTCCTGGCGCCCATCGCATTGTCCGCCCTGGGGTTGCTGGTACTGTCCGCCGCCAGCTCCACCGGCGCGCCGGCCGCAACCGGTCTGCTGCCGGAAGGGGCCCTGGGACCGACGCCGCAGGAGCGGCTGCTCGCCCCGCGCATCGCCAGCATTCTCGAGCAGAATCACTATCGCCATATCGTGATCGACGACAAATTCTCGCCGCAGGTGTTCGAGCGCTTTCTGTCGGCGCTCGATGGCCAGCACAGCTATTTTCTGGCCAGCGACGTCAGCGGATTCGAGCGCTGGCGCACCAAGTTCGGCGAGATGATCCATACCGGCGAAATGGATCCGGCCTACCTGATCTTCAACGTGTTCCAGCAGCGCAATCGCGAGCGCATGAACTACGCGCTCAAACTGCTGGACACCGAGCCGGACTGGAGCGCCGACGAGAACTACACCTTCGATCGCGAGCATACGCCCTGGCCGGCCACGCAGGCGGAAATGGACGAGCTGTGGCGCCTGCGTGTCAAGAACGACGCCGTCTCCCTGATGCTGACGGGCAAGAACTGGGCCGACACCGCCGAGCTGCTGCGCAAGCGCTACCAGCGCGTGCTCTCCCGGCTCGACAAGATTTCGCCCGAGGACGTGTTCGAGTCGCTGATGAACGCCTATTGCGCCGTCTACGACCCGCACAGCAATTATTTCTCGCCGCGCAGCTCGGAGGAGTATCGCATTCAGATGAGCCTGAGCTACGAGGGCATCGGCGCCTCGCTGCAGCTCACCGACGACCTCATAAGCGTCACCAACATCCTGCCCGGCGGTCCGGCCGCGGCCGACGGCAGCATCAAGCCCAATGATCGCATCACCGGCGTCGCCCAGGGCCACGACGGACCCATGACCGACGTGATCGGCTGGCGCCTGGATGATGTCGTGCAGCAGATCCGCGGCAAGGTCGGCACCGTCGTGCGGCTGCAGATCCTGCCCGCCGGGGCTACACCCGGCACCGCGGAGCGCATCGTCGAGCTCACGCGCAACAAAGTGACGCTCGAGGCGCAGGCCGCCAAGAAGGAAGTGCGACAGATCCAGCGCAACGGCCATACCTACAAGGTCGGCATCATCACCGTGCCGAGCTTCTATAACGACATGGACGCGGCCAGTGGCGGCGACGCCAACAATCGCAGCACCACCCACGATGTACGCCGTCTGTTGCAGGCGCTTGCCGCCGGTGGCGGTATCGACGCCCTGGTGCTCGACCTGCGCGGCGACGGCGGCGGCTATCTGCCCGAGGCGATCGGGCTGACGCACCTGTTCATCAGTCACGGACCCGTGGTGCAACTCAAGGACACCGCCGGTCAGCTCGAAGTCCTGGATGAACCGGATCCGGGGCAGGCGTATTCCGGTCCGCTGGCGGTACTGGTGGACCGCACCAGCGCCTCGGCCTCCGAGATCTTCGCCGGGGCGATTCAGGATTTCCACCGTGGCGTGATCATCGGCCAGACCACGTTCGGCAAGGGCACTGTACAGAGCGTGATTCCGCTCGATCGCTGGTCCGCGCGGCCAACCGAAGGCCAGGTGACGGTGACGATCGGCAAGTTCTATCGCATCACCGGCGAGAGCACGCAGCTGCGCGGCGTCGTGCCCGACATCGTTCTACCATCGCCGATCAGCAGTGACGATGTCGGCGAGAGCGTACTCGAGCACGCTCTGCCCTGGGACCGGATTGCGTCGGTACCGTTCCACGCCCTGGTGCCCGAGCCAAGCCTGGTGCAGACGCTGGCGGGTGAAGAAAACGATCGCGCCATGCACAACGCGGATTATCAGTGGCTGCTCGCGAGCCTGACCTCCCTCGACAGCGCACGCAATGAGAAGACGCTGTCGCTCAATCTGAAGAAGCGCCAGCAGCAGCGCACGGCGCAGGACCTGGCCCGCCTGACGCAGGAAAACACGCGCCGCGGCGCCGACGGCCTGCCGCCGTGGAAGGCGGTCGACGACATCAGCATCAGCGACGAGCCGGATGTGATCCTGGCGCAGGCGAGCGATATCATGGCCGACGCCGTCGCGAGCGATTTCAGCCGCAATGCACCGGCGGTCGCACAGCAAGTCCCGGCGGCAGGGGGCCAGTAAGCGGCTTCGGTCCGGCTGCGCTTCAGCGCAGCAGCACGCGGAAGATCTCCCACAGGTCGTCGGCCAGGACCTTGGAGCCGTCGACCGCGCTGGCGAGACTCTCGGCCGTGGGCACCGTCTCGCCCGCACCACGGTATTTCGCCAATTCCCGCATGCGCTCCGAGCGTTGCTTGATCTCCTGCGACAGTGTGCCGCGCTGCTGCAGCAACCCCCGTCCATTGACGATCGCCGCCATCGTGGCCTCACAGCGCGCGCGATCGCCATATTCGTCGCGCGGCGGCTCACGCCTGCCGGAGGCCGCGCGCGCCAGCTCCATCAGGGGTGTGCGCGCCAGGCGCTCGACCAGCAGCTGCGCATAGGCGATGGTCGCCTGGTTGATGGCCCGGCGCGCGTCGATCGACAGGCCGCCGAATTCCGGCGTCGGCTCAGCGTCGAGCGCATCGCGCACACCGCGAGCGGTCTCCAGATCCTGCATGCACAGCATCGACTGCAGGCTGGCGGTCTGCAGGCGTTGCCGCAGGGTGCGTCGTTTGAAGAAATGCCAGATCTGCCGCAGGCGCGCCAGCTCCTGTTCGATCTGCGCGACCGCGTCGCGCGCAGTCACGGCACGATTTTCCGCCTCGCGCAATTTGGCTTCAATGCCCTGGCGGCGTCCGAACTGCTCGCGGTTGTGCTCGGCGAAGAAAGCGCGGCGCTCGCGCTCTTCCTGCTGCGCGGCGAGTTCGGCCACGAACTGCGTGAGCAGAGTGCGGCCCAGATTCCATAGTTCGCGCAGCTGATAGAACACCAGGGTCGGATAGGCCGACTCGGGTTGCGACAGGCGGCCTTCCAGGCCCTGCAGCATTTCCTGCACGCGCGCGGTCGCGCCTTCCTGCTGCTTGACCCGATCCTTCAGGCGCTGCACTTCATCCTGCAGCGAGATATGGGATTTCTTCAGTTCGGCGCGATTACGAAACAGATGCAGCACGCGGTCATCGTCGACCTCGAGCTTGTTCGTGTCCGCACCGAGCCGCAGGAAACCCAGTTGTGAGATCAGCTTCATGAGTGGCGCCATGATGCGCACGGGCCACCGTTCGCGAGCCGTTGGTGAAAAGCCCTAGGTCGTGAACCTGTGGCCCCGCCCTACGCAGTATTCCAGCCACTTATTTAGCATCATGTTGCGAGTCCAACGCTGATGCAGTTCACGTTCCCCCTTGCGGGGGTCCTGCCGCCTGGTGTTATGTTCCTTCGGCTGCTGCTGCCGGAACTGATCCGCCTCGAGCAGCCGCGCGTCGTGATAGGCGCGCAACCTGAGGTCCGGCAGCCGTTCGACGGGGCCGTTGTCACCCGACGGTAATAGGTACGTCAGCGTCAGCGTGCTGGTATAGGGCATGTGCTCGAGCACCGACAAACGCAGCTCGCAGTCGCCATCGACACGCGAGACCAGCGTTCCGGACAGGCGCGTCGGATCGCCCGCCAGATGCAGGAAGCGCAGGTAATTGCTCTCGTACAGGCTCATCAGCGCGACAAATCCCCGGGGACGCGCCCGCCATGACACCTGGATGTCGGCTTCGCAGAGCATGCATCGACTATAGCATGCGCGGCTTTGGCAAAGCCGCAGCCATGGATCGATTTAGTGCCGTGGTTCTCGCAACCGCCCGGCGGCGGGCCGCCGCCGCGTGCCGGCCCCTTCAGGGCTTGACGAACATGTGCTCGCGGTAATAGCGCAGCTCATTGATGGATTCGTGGATGTCGGCGCGTGCCAGATGCGCCGACTGCTTCGAGCAGCCACTGGCCATCGCGGGCATCCAGCGCCGTGCGAGCTCCTTCAGGGTGCTGACGTCGAGATTGCGGTAATGGAAGAACCGCTCGAGCTCTGGCATTAACCGTGCCAGAAAGCGCCGGTCCTGGCAGATGCTGTTACCGCACATCGGCGACATGCCGGGCGGCACATGAGTGCTCAGGAACAACAGCGTCTGGCGCTCGGCCTCGGTGACCGTCATGCGGCTCGCACGTACCCGTGACAGTAGGCCGGAGCTGGCATGCTGGCGCTGGTTCCAGGCATCCATGCGCGCCAGGACCTCTTCGGGCTGCTGGATCACCAGATCCGGGCCCTCGGCGACGACGTTGAGGTGGTTGTCGGTGAGCACCGTGGCGATCTCGATGATCTGATCGGTGTCCGGCATCAGCCCGGTCATCTCCAGGTCGATCCAGATCAGGTACTCGTGATTCGCCATAGCGCCTCGTCACCGCGACAGTTAGGGCATCATAGCAAGGAATGCCGGTCGCCCGAGTCACTGTCACACATCGCCGACTGCTGCACGTGCGCACCGCAGACGGTCGCGAAGCCGTGGCGCGCCCCGCACGCCGCGAGCTGTCGATAGTCTGCGGCGACTTCGTGCAGTGCGAACTCGATGCCCGCCACGATGAAGTTAACGTGATCGCGGTCGAGCCGCGCACGAGCGCGCTTTATCGCACCAATGCCCGCGGCGGCAGCGAGCTCATCGCCGCCAATCTATCACTGCTGCTGGTGGTCGTTGCACCGCTGCCCAGGCCGGATTTCTTTGTGGTAGATCGCTACCTGTGCGCGGCGCAATGCGGGGGCCTGGCGGCGGCGGTGCTGCTGAACAAATCGGAGCTGCCGGTCGACGCCGAGGTCGCGCAGGAGTTGGCTGCCTACGGGGCCGCCGGCTACCGCTGCCTGCGCGTCTCGGCCCGCCAGCAGACCTCGATGGACGAGCTGTCGGCATGCCTGCCGGATCAGACCGCGATGCTGGTCGGTCAATCCGGGGTGGGCAAATCATCGCTGCTGCGCCAGCTCGTGCCCGCCAGCGATGCGCCCATCGGCGAGCTGATCCGCGACGATGAAGGCCGCCATACCACGACCGCGACTCGTCTGTACGAAGTGCCGGGCGGCGGGCAGATCATCGACTCCCCGGGCGTGCGCGATTTTGCGCCGGCGATCGAGCGTCTCGATCCCTCCGACCTGGGCTTCCGCGAGATCGCAGCCCTGGCGCCGCGGTGCCGCTTCGCCGACTGCCGCCATTTGCAAGAACCCGATTGCGCCGTGCGCGCAGCCTGCGGAGCGGGTTTCAGCCCCCGACGCTATGAGAGCTACCGTCGCCTGCGCCGCCTTTATGAGCGACTGAGCGCTGAACGGGTCGCCGGGGGCGATCGCCGGCGGCGCTGACTGGCCGTGGTGGCCCGCCGGCGTGGTGCCTCAGGTCAATGCGTGGCGCCCGGCCATCGCATGTGCCAGCGTGCCGCCATCGACGTACTCCAGTTCTCCGCCCACCGGCACACCATGGGCAATGCGGCTCGCCGCCACCCCGCGCGCACGCAGCAGCTCGGAAAAGAAGTGCGCCGTGGCCTCGCCTTCGACCGTGGGGTTGGTCGCGAGAATGACCTCGGTCACACCGCCGCGATCCAGCAGCGCCTCGAAATCCCGAACGCCGAGCTCCTCGGGACCGATGCCGTCGAGCGGCGAGAGATGTCCCATGAGCACAAAGTAATGCCCGCGATAGCCGCCGGACTGCTCGATCGCCACCACGTCGGCCGGCGACTCGACCAGGCACACCAGCGAGGCATCACGCTGTGGGTTGGCGCAGATCGCGCACAGCGCCCCTTCGGTCAACATGTGGCACCGGCCGCAGTGGCCCACCGAGTCCAGCGCCACAGTCAGCGAGTTGGCCAGCACGCGCCCGGCCGGCCGCCCGTTCTGCAGCAGGTGAAAAGCCATGCGCTGCGCACTCTTCGGTCCAACGCCGGGCAGGGTGCGCAGCGCTTCGATCAGGGCCGCCAGAGCGGGCGAATGCTTCATCGTCGGCGCAGCGCCCGCTTCAGAACGGCAGCTTGACGCCTGGCGGCAGTGACAGACCACCCATCGCGGCCGACAGCTTGGCCTGTGAGGCGCTCTCGAGCCGATGCACCGCATCGTTGATGGCAGCGGCGATCAGGTCCTCGAGCATCTCGCGATCATCGCCGATGATCGACGGCTCGATTTGTACCCGCTTGACCTCGTGTCGCCCGGTCATCACCACCTTGACCATGCCGCCGCCGGACTCGCCGGTGACCTCGAGACTGGCGATCTCGGCCTGCGCCTTCTGCATGTTGGCCTGCAGGGCCTGCGCCTGTTTGACGAATTGGTTCATGTTAGCCACGGATCACCTCACTCGAGCGGTTTTGCGGGCCGCACCGATTCCGGCAGCACGCTGGCGCCAAAGCGCTCTTTAAATGTTCCCACAATCGGATCGGACTCGAATGCCATTTGCGCCTGTGTGCGCTGCTGCGCCTCGATGCGCTCCGCCGAGCGCGCCGGCGTCTCGTGCGCGTCATCGCGCACCTCGATCTGCAACCGCACCGTGCCACCGAAATAGCGCGACAGCGCCTGCGCCAGCTTATCCTCGAGCACCCGCGTGCGCAGCGAGGCGCTGCGCGCATCGAGCGCCAGCCGGACAACGGCCCCTTCACGCCCCAGCAGTGCGCAATTGCTGGCCAGTTGGCGCGCCATGCCCTGCAGCTCCAGCCCCGCGACAATCGCGGACCAATCCAGCGGCCCCAACGTCGCCGGTGTCGCGGACGGGGCGGACAGCGTCGAGAGGGTCGGTGGTGCGGCATCGCTCGTCCCGGCCACCGCCGCCGCTCCGCCCGAGCCGGCAGCGGCCGCTTGTTCCTCCGGCGCGCTGCTGCTCGTCGCCGACGGCGCCGCAGCACCCGGGCGCACAGACGCCGCGACGGGCGGCGCGGCAAGCGCGCCCGGCGCGGACGCCGGCCGGAATGCCAGCATGCGGATCAAGGTCATCCGGAAGCCCGTCCTCGCATCGGGCGCCAGCGCCAGATCGCGGCGGCCCAGGATCGCCGTCTGGTAGTACAGCTGCAGGTCCTCGGCGCCAATGCGCGCCGCCAGGCGCTCGAGCAGCTCCGCGGGGTGCAGCTCATCGCCTTCGAAGCCGGGTACCAGCTGCTTGAGCGCTACGCGCTCGAGCAGGGCTGCGAGCTGATCGAGCAATTGCGCGTAGTCGGGCGCGCGCTCATCGAGCGCGCGCGCGTAGTCGAGCAGCGGCGCGGCATGCCCGGCCGCCAGCAGCTCGACGACGCGCAGCACGTGGTCGCGCTCGACCGTACCGAGCATCGCGCGCGCGTCGGCTTCCAGCGCGTTGCCATTGCCGAAGGCCAGCAGCTGGTCGAGCAGCGACAACGCGTCGCGCAGGCTGCCGTCGCCGGCCTGAGCGAGCAGCTGTACGGCTGCCGGCTCGAACGCGATCTGCTCAGCCTGCAGGATATACGTGAGCCGCGAGCTGATCAGGGCGACCGAGAGGCGTTTGAGATTGAATTGCAGACAACGCGACAGCACCGTGACGGGTAGTTTCTGCGGATCGGTGGTCGCGAGCAGGAATTTGACGTGCGGCGGGGGTTCTTCCAGCGTCTTGAGCAGCGCATTGAAAGAGTGCGCTGACAGCATGTGGACTTCATCGATCAGGTAGATCTTGTAGCGGCTGCGTGTGGGCGCGTACTGCACGTTATCGAGCAGCTCGCGCGTATCGTCCACCCGCGTTCGCGAGGCTGCATCGACCTCGATCAGATCGACGCTGCGGCCCGCGTCGATCTCCCGGCAGCTGGCGCATTCGCCGCAAGGCGTCGCGCTCACACCGCACTCACAGTTGAGGCATTTCGCCAGAATGCGCGCGACCGTGGTCTTGCCCACGCCGCGGGTCCCGGCAAACAAAAACGCGTGATGCACCCGGCCGCTCGCCAGCGCATTGGCGAGGGCGCGCAGCACGTGTTCCTGCCCGGTCATTTCGGCAAAACTGTGTGGCCGCCATTTACGAGCCAGTGCGGTATAAGCGGTCATGCGATCCCAAAGAGTCTCAAGGAAAAGCGGGAGGTGATCCGCACCAGTCTAAACTTCGGCACCCGACCGAGCCGTTACCGCTGCTCCCTTCCGGGCCTGACGGGGTTCACGGTAAGTCGTCGCGAAGGAACCGGCGCGGATCACCGTGGACCTGTGGCGGAGAGGGTGGGATTCGAACCCACGAACACCCGTGAAGATGTTACTGGAATTCCAGTCCAGCGCCTTCG
>Ga0302325_10005856_pt1 | contig 27808 bp, 21 predicted proteins | sample Palsa_T0_2_FD_201948 | JGI IMG/M metagenome (GOLD analysis project Ga0302325, IMG submission 201948) | Peat permafrost microbial communities from Stordalen Mire near Abisko, Sweden - Palsa_T0_2 | ecosystem: Environmental > Terrestrial > Soil > Palsa > Peat permafrost | place: Sweden: Abisko... | reverse complement strand
CGACACCTTCGAGCTCGGTCGGTGGATGCCGGACCTTCTTTCCGCTAGACCGGCTCGACGCAAAAGACCGGAGAATCATGCGGTCGCGTAGTGCTTGGGCGCCCAGAACTGCGAAAGTAGGGCTAGCACCATCCGGCGGCCTGGAGGGGACGAAGGCATTGCCCGGTATTCCCTCTATCCGCAACGATTACGCTTGTTGCAATCACGGTCAGCGGGGAGCCATTCGGTGAGGGACGCGGGATCCCACGCGGGCTTTCATGACTGCCCCCTTCCTTTCATTACGATGATCGTAGTGTTTCGGACCGAGAGCCGATACGGAGCGGGGCGCCGTGTCGCGCATTGAGCTCGACCGGTGGACACCGGATCCCGCGTCTCTCCCGCAACCCCGTCGCTCCGCGCTGCTCGGCGTTCGCGACGCGGGCGGTCGAGCTCTCTCGGTCGCCGGGCGCTCGCTCCGGGCTTGCGCGGCACGCTTCGACGGCTAATGTGCGGGCGCGTGCGTACCTTCTGCGTCCTTCTTGCGCTTCTGCTCGTCCCCTTTGCCCTGGCCTGCCACAGCGAGTGCAGGAAGCAAAGCGACTGCAACACCGACGGCGGCGAGCTGTGTCTCTGGCCAACCGGCGTCGGGTGCGCGCCGACGGAGGGACACTGCGAGAAGCAGGACCACTGCGCGGTCACCGGCCCACCGACGCTCGTCTGCTCTTGCAGCGGCGGCGGGCAGCTTGCGTTGAACTGCATTCCCGGCAACGGGATCACCGAGCAGACCACCAACGGCGCGTGCGAGATGGACGCCGGAAGCGACGCCGGCACGGAGAGCGACTCGGCCGAGCAGTAGCTCACCGCCTGGCGGGCGCGTCCGGCGTGATGTCGACGGTCAGTTCCTTGCCGTCGCGCAAGACCCCCCCTTTCAGAGACACGCCGGGCTTCGACTGGGTCATCACGAACTTGACGTCGTCCGTGCCGGCGACCAGGTGGCCGCCCAGCCGCCGCAGGACGTCACCGCGCCGCAGCCCGGCCTGGTCCGCGGGCCCGTGGGGCCGGACGCCCGCCAGCAGCACGCCCTTCTCGCCGTTCGCCGGACCGGCGGCATCCGGGATGATGCCGAGCGAGGCGCCGAAGCCGCGCGACTCCCCGTCGCCCGGGACAGCGGCGGTGGAGAGGAAGTCGAGGCGGCCGCCCAGGTCGGACAGGTCGAGCGCCAGATGCTCGGCGATGCGCGCGACCTGGGCCATGCCGGTGGCGTTCAGCAGGTCGGCGGTGTCGGTCGGCTTGTGGTCGTCGCCGTGCACTCCGGTGAAGAGGTGCACGCCGGGGATGCGCCCTTCGAAGAAGGGCCGCCGGTCGGCCCCGCCGAGGCCGCCGCCGGTGGCCGGCACGCACTCGACGTGCGCCGCGCTGCAGGCTCCCGACAAGAGATCGGTCCACTCGGCGGCGCTGTCCTCGCCGAACACCTGCAGCGTGTCGTCGCGCATGCGCCCCACCATGTCGAGGTCGACCAGGGCCAGGAGATCCCTGGCCGCCAGTCCGCCCGGCGGCTTCTTCACGAAAGCCGTGGCCCCGGCCGCCCCTTGTTCTTCGCCGGAGAACGCGACCAGGAGGATGTCGCGGCGCAGCGCCGGCTTCTTCTCCCCGAGAGACCGCGCCACCTGGAGGAGGGCCGCCGTACCCGAGGCGTTGTCGTCGGCGCCCGGGCTCTCGGCGCTGCGCCCATCGTAGTGTGCTCCCAGTACGATGACGCCCGGGAGCCTCTGCGCGTTGGGGACCGAGGCTCCCCAGCGGCCGACCACGTTGAAGGCGCGTCCCGTCTCCGGCGCCAGGGTCACGGCGAGGTGCCCGCCGAGGCGCTCGCCGCGCAAGACCCGCGCGAGGACCCCCGCCATGGCGCCGCTGGAGACCATGGCGGCCGGCAGCCCTTCGCTGCTCTCGGGTGCCGGGTCGGAGAGGGCCTCTTCGTCGACGCCGAGGAAGCCGGCCGCGCCGTGCTGGTGCGCCAGCCATGCGCGCTGTCTCGGGCTGGCCCCGCCGCGGACGACCACGATGGCGCCCTTCACGTCGAGGCGCGCGTAGTCGTCCTCCGAGGCGACGAAGACCAGCGGCCCCGAGGCCTCCATGGAGGCCGAGAAGCCGAGCGCGCGTACGGCGGACGCCGCGATGGGCACGCCGGCCACCACCAGGGCTGTCTGACCGCTCACCTGCGTGGTGACGTCGAACCCCTGACGAAATCCCTCCTCGCCGCCCGGCGCCAGACCGAAGGACTGGAACGACCGCTCCACGTAGGCGCCGGCCTCGTCGAGTCCCTTGCTTCCCAGCGCCCGCCCTTCGCGCGCGCGGTCGGCCAGCCAGGCGGCGTCGCCCATGAGATGGTCCGCCGGCCGCTCCTCCACGTGGCGCCAGAGGCCGGACCAGCGCGCCACGAAGACGTTGGCGTCGCTCTTCCCCACCTGAGTCGCGCGCGCCGAGGTGAAGGCCAGCCAGCGGCCGTCGGGGGAGAACGACGGGGAGCCGTCGAAGCTCGGCGCCGTGGTCACGCGCTCGAGGTTGGTGCCGTCGAGGTCGATGGCCCAGAGGTCCACGTCGCGCGCGGTCTCTCCGCCGAAGGTGGACGCGAAGAGCAGGCGTCGCTGCGACGGGTAAAAGGTCGGCGCCCAGGAGCGACCGTCGAGGTAGGTGACCTGACGCGCGTCGGTGCCGTCGGCCTGAGCCACCCAGAGCTCCAGCGTCGGGGGGCGGACGACCCTCTCGGCGAGCTCCTTCTGGTAGTCCTCGAGAGCTTTCCCCTGGGGATGCCAGGCCTGCCAGGCGATGTGCGTGCAGTCGGCGTCGAATACCGCGCCGCCGTCGTAGCCAGCCGTCGCCGTCAGCCGGACCAGGTGGCGGCCGTCGGCGTCCATGCGATAGAGATCGGGATCCCCGTCGCGCATCGAGGTAAAGACGATGGCGCCGCTCTTGCCGCAGACGCTGGCCTCGGCGTCGTAGCCCGCCGTCTCGGTCAGCCGCCGTGGAGCGGAGCCGTCGGCCCTGGCGCGGAAGAGGTCCAGGCCGGCTTCGAGGGCCAGGCCGTCCCCCCGCTCCCCTCGGTTCTTCGCGCACGACGCGGACGCGGCGTAGACGACGTCGCCATCGCCCGGCAGGAAGGATGGCATCTCGCCCTCCAGCAGGAACACACGCGCCGGCGGGTCGGCCAGCGTCGTCCGTGTCACGCGTGGGCACGAACGGCCGGTATCGAGCGCGCGCGCCTGGAGGATGACCTGATCGCCGCCCCAGGCCCAGCGGGCCGCGTCGTTGTCGCCGCCGAAGGTGAGCTGCCGCACCTCGGTGAGGTGACCTTCGTCGGCGCGGACGATCTCGGCGATGAACGGGAGCGGGACGACCGGGGGAGGGTCGTCGGCGCAGGCCAGGGGCAAACCGGCACCGGCAAGCAGCGAAACCAGGGCGTACGGTGGCCGCACGGCGGCGAGTGTAAAGGTGTTCGCCAGCGCCAGCGCGGGAAAGGAGGAATGCCGTCCGCGTCCTGGAACGTCACGACGGAGTCTGTCGGGGCTTTGCCCGACAGTCTCCTAGCGGCGGCGAATGCCGTCCGCGTCCTGGAACGTCACGACGGAGTCTGTCGGGGCTTTGCCCGACAGTCTCCTAGCGCTCGCCGGGGAGCGGGGTCCCGGTCGCTCTCTCCAGCGCGGCGCGCGCGATGAGCAGATCGTAGAGGGCCGTCTCCACCTGACCGCGCGCCTGCGTGACCAGGGACTCGGCGTCGACCAGGTCGAAGGACGTCGCCGCGGCGGCCTCGAATTTCTTGGTGACGATGCGGAAATTCTCCTCCGCCTGCGACACGGCGGTGCGCGCCACGCCAAGCCCCTCTCGCGCGGTCTCGGCGTTGACGAAGGCTTCCCGCGCCTCCAGTCGCACCTGGTCGTCGACCTTCTTGCGGGCGATGCGCGCCTGGTCGAGACGAGCGTTGGCCGAGGAGATGCCGCTCGTGGTCGTCCCCCAGTCCCACACGTCCCACGACGCGAAGACGCCCACGTAGGCCGCGTCCTCCTGCTGGAACTGCGAGCCCTCGAAGTGCGTGTAGTTCCCGATGACGCTGATCTGGGGGATGAGCTTCTTCTTGGCCGCCGCGACGGAGTGTTCGGCCTGCTCGATGCCCACGTCGAGGGCATGCACCTCGAGGCGCTGCGCCGCGGCTCGGGCCTCGGCCGCCGACACGTTGGGCTCGTCGATGTTCGGCGGCTCCCCGGTGAACGGCTCCGCTTCGAGCTCCGTGCCGGCCGGCACGCCCATCAACGTCGCGAGCTGGCCGCGCGCCAGAACCACCGCGCCGCGCATCTGGATCTCGCGCTGCTTGGCGCTGGCGAGCGCCAGGGCCGCGCGCAGGAGGTCGTTCTTGCCGATGACGCCGTTGTCGAAGAGCGACTGCGCCTCGCGCTGCTGCGCCTCGAGCTGCGTGACCGAGGTCCGCGCGACGTCGGCCAGGCGCTGGTTTTCCAGCAGGCGGTAATACCCCTGGGCTACCTGGAAGGCGACCTCGCGCCGGGTGACCCGCCGTCGGATCTCCGCGACATTGAGGCCCAGGTCCTGCACCTTGTACTGGTCGTAGACGCTCCAGAGGGGGGTGAGCGGCTGGATGAGCGAGACGCTGGCCGTCCAGGTGAAGGCGTTCCTCACCGTGAAGTTCTCGCCCGGGCCCAGGGCAATGGTGAAAGGCGAGTTCCACTGCGTCGCGTTCGCGTCGACGTGCAGCTTGGGGAAGAAGCCCCCGTTGACGCCCGCTCGATCGGCCCGGGCGCCGTGCACCTCGGAATCGCTGGTCAAGGCGTCGGGGTTCTGCTGGAGGGCGACGGCCACGGCGTCAGCCAGGGAAGTCGGCCGGGTGGCCATCGTGCTCGGTGCGCCCGGTGCTTGCGCGCGCGCCGGGGACGACGCCAGGAACACCGCCAGCAACACTGCGGGCGCCGTCGGGCGTCGCGCCGCATCTCTCCTCGTCATGGGACCTGTCACCTGATCAGCGGGTCACGACGGTCACGTCGGCGGACATGCCGGCGGCCAGCTTCACGTCGGCCGGAACGTTGACCCAGGCGATCTTCACCGGCAGGCGCTGGACCACCTTCACGAAGTTGCCCGACGCGTTGTCGGGCGGCAAAAGCGAGAACCGCGCGCCGGTACCGGGCGACGTGCTGTCGACCTTGCCCTCGAAGGTGCGGCCGGGATACGCGTCCACCACGATCTCCGCGCGCTGCCCGGAGCGCATCGCACCGACCTGCGTCTCCTTGAAGTTCGCGAGGACGTACGTCGCGCTCGGCACCACCGAGACCACTTGCTGGCCAGCCTGCACCAGCTGCCCGTCGTGAGCGGCGAGCCGCGAGAGCGTCCCGTCGGTGGGGGCCTCGATGCGCGTGTAGGAGAGCTGGAGCTTGGCCTGCGTCAGCGCCGCGTCGGCCGAGTCCACGCGGGCGTGGGCCAGGTCGGCGTTGGCGCGCACCTGGGCGACCTGGGCGTCGACCGGGGCGCTCTGCTCGACGCGCGCCGCGGACTCGACGATGTGCGTCTGCGCGGTGCGCTTCATCTCCTTGGCCGCGGCGATCTGGGCTTGCGCCTGCGCCACCGCCGCACGCGCGGCCTGCGCGTTCGACCGCGCCATGTCCACCTGGGCACGCGGGATGGCCTGGTCCTTGAGGAGCCCTTCGTCGCGCGCGAGATCGAGGTCGGCCTGGTTGGCCTGCGCCTGCGCGCGCGCCAGCGCAGCCTGCGCCGCGGCGACGTCGGCATCGGCGCCGGCCACCGACGTGGCGGAGCCGGAGAGCTGCGCGCGCGCGAACGACAAGCCGCCCTTGGAGGTCGCCTCGACGATGCTCACCTGCGCGTCCGCCGCGCGCGCCTGGGCCTGGGCGGCCGCGAGCTCGGCCTCGGCCTCCTTGACGCGCGCCGTGTAGTCGGCAGGGTCGATCTCCACCAGGAGCTGCCCCTTGGTGACCGCCTCGTTGTCGGTCGCGTGAACCTTCAGCACGGCGCCGCTCACGCGCGTGGATACGGCCACCACGTCCCCGTCGACCTGCGCGTCGTCGGTGGTCTCCTTGCCGCGACCGAGCCAGCCGACGAGCAGGTACACGGCCAGCGCGACGCCGACGATCGCGCCCAGAATGATGTACGGGCGCGCCTTGTTTTTCTTGGCCGGTGCGACGTCGGCCGCAGGGACTTCCTCCAGCGGTTTCCGCTCGAGCGACTGGGTGCTTGCCATCGAAGACATGAGTTACTCCATCGGCCGTTCTGGACGCAGGATTTCAGCCCCGTCCGCACTGCCACGCGTGGTCCGATGATCGAGGCCGCGGGTCGGTCGCGCCGTGGGCGGCGGACGGCCGGGCTCAGGCGCCGGCCGGACCGGGCTGCTGCGGGAGCGGCGCCGCGGCCGGCTCCTCCGACGTGAAGCGGCGGCGCAGGCGCTCGAAGACCAGGTAGACGACCGGCGTTGTGTACAAGGTGAGCACCTGGGACGCGAGTAGGCCCCCGACGATGGTGATCCCCAGCGGGCGCCGCAGCTCCGAGCCGAGACCGGTCCCGAAGGCCAGCGGCAGCGCGCCGAAGAGCGCGGCGCAGGTGGTCATGAGGATGGGCCGGAAACGTAGCGAGCACGCGCGCACGATGGCGTTCTCGGGCGTGGCCCCTTCCGTCCGCTCGGCCTCGAGGGCGAAGTCGATGAGGAGGATGGCGTTCTTCTTCACGATGCCGATGAGAAGGAGCAGTCCTACGATGGCGATGATGGTGAGATCCACCCCGAAGATCAGCAGCGCCACAAGCGCGCCGATCCCGGCGGGGAAGATGGTCAAGATGATGGTCACCGGGTGGACGTAGCTCTCGTAGAGGATGCCCAGCACCATGTAGACCGCGAGCAGCGCCGCTCCCATCAGGAATGGCTCGTTCTTGAGCGACGATGTGAAGGCCTGCGCCGTCCCCTCGAAGTCGGCGTGGACGCTGGGGGGCAAGTGGATGCCGAGCTCCGCCTCCTTGACGGCCTCGACCGCCGGCCCCAGCGACGCGCCCGCCGCCAGATTGAAAGAGAGGGTGACGGCAGGGAACTGGCCGTGGTGGTTGACCGAGAGCGCGGTCTGCGTGGGCTCCGCCTTGGCGATGGCCCGGAGCGGGACGGCGGCGCCGGTGGCGCTCTTCACGTAGATGCCATTCAAGGAGTCGGGCGTGTCGCGGTAGGGCGCGGCCGCTTCGAGCACCACGTGGTACTCGTTCAGCTGCGTGAACGTGGTGGCGGCGAACTCCTGGCCGTAGGCGTCGTAGAGGGCCGCGTCGACGGCCTGCGCGGAGATGCCCAGGCGCGACGCCGTGTCGCGATCGATGTCCACGTCGAGCTGCAATCCCGCGTTCTGCTGGTCGGTGTTCACGTCCTTGAGGAGAGGGATCTTGCGCATCACGTCGAGGATGCGCGGCGCCCACTGGATGAGCTCATCGAGATTCGCGTCCTGCACCGTGTACTGGTACTGCGTGCGCGCCAGGCGGCCCCCCACGCTGACGTCCTGCCGCGCCTGGAGGTAGGTGTTGATGCCTTCGATCCTGGAGAGCTTGCCGCGCAGACGGGCGAGCACCTGATCGGCCGATAGCTTGCGCGGCGGGAGCGGCTTGAGAGTGATGAAGGCCGAGCCGGTGTTACCCGTCCCCAGGCCTCCCGAGCCGATGAAGGACACGAAGTGATCGACGTCCGGATCCGCCAGGACGATCTTGTTCACCTGAAGCTGGAGGCGCAGCATCTCCGGGTAGGAGACGTCCTGCGCCGCCTCGGTGGCCGCCATGATGAGACCCGTGTCCTGCTGCGGAAAGAGACCGAAGGGGACGAAGAAGAGGAGGACCACGTTGATGGCGACGGTGGCCACGGTCACCAGCAGCATGGTCACCCAGTGACGGAGCGCCCAGTGCAGACCGCCCTCGTAGAAGAGCAGCATGGCGTCGAAGGCGCGCTCCGAGGTCCGATAGAACCATCCGTGCCGCACGTCCGACTCCGGCCGCAGGAGGCGCGAGCACATCATCGGCGTCAGTGTGAGCGACACCAGCGCGGACATGGCCACCGCCACGCTGAGGGTCACGGCGAACTCGCGGAAGAGCCGCCCGACGATGCCTCCCATGAGCAGGATGGGCACGAAGACGGCGAGGAGCGACGCGGTGATGGAGACGATGGTGAAGCCGATCTGGTCGGCGCCCTTGAGGGCCGCCTGCAACGGCCGGTCGCCCTGTTCCATGGCGCGGGTGATGTTCTCGGTCACCACGATGGCGTCGTCCACGACGAAGCCGGTGGAGATGGTGAGGGCCATCAGCGACAGGTTGTCGATGCTGTAGCCCAGCAGCCACATCACGCTGAAGGTGCCGACCAGCGACAGCGGCATGGCCACCGCAGGAACGAGCGTCGCGCGCCACGAACGCAGAAAGGCGAAGACGACCACGACGACCAGCACCATGCTGATGCCCAGCGTCTTTTCCACGTCCTCCACCGAGGCCTTGATGGTCTGCGTGCGATCGCTGTTGACGGCGATCTTGATGGACGGGGATATGGATTGCGCGAGCTGCGGCAAGAGGCCGAGAATGAGCTTGTTGGTCTCCAGGATGTTCGCGTCCGGCTGCTTGCGCACCATGATGATGACCGAGCGATCGACGTCCGCCCAGCCGGCCACCCGCTCGTTCTCGACGCTCTCGTAGACGCGAGCCACGTGCCCCAGCTGGGCGGTGGCCTGGCCGTTTTGCGCGATGACGACCGGCGCGTACCCCTTGGCGTCGAAGACCTGGTCGTTCATGCTGAGCGACGACGACTGCGTGCTGCCCACCAGCGTCCCCTTGGCCTCGTCGACCGTGGTGGCGGAGATCACGGTTCGCAGGTCCTCCGCGTTGACGCCCATCCCCGCCAGCGCTTCGGGATCGTACTGCACGCGCACGGCGGGCTGCTGGCCGCCCGCCACCTGCACCTGGCCGACGCCGTGCACCTGGGAAATCTTCTGCGCCAGGATGGTGTTGGCGGCGTCGAAGACCTCCGCGAGGGGCAGCGTGTCGCTGTTGAGGGACAGGATGAGGATGGGGGCGTCGGCGGGGTTGACCTTCCGGTACGTGGGCTTCACCGGCAGGTCGGGCGGGAGCTCACCGCCCGCCGCGGCGATGGCCGCCTGGACGTCCCGTGCCGCCGCGTCCACGTTGAGGCCCAGATCGAACTGCAGGGTGATCGAGGTCGAGCCGAGGACGCTGGCCGACGTCATCTCGGTCAGGCCGGCGATGCGTCCGAAGCGGCGCTCGAGCGGCGTGGCGACCGACGAAGCCATGGTCTCCGGGCTGGCGCCGGGAAGGGCGGCGCTGACCTGGATGGTGGGAAAATCCACGCGCGGAAGCGGCGCCACGGGAAGGCGCCAGTAGGCCAGCACCCCCGCCATGAGGAGGGCCGCGGCGAGCAGGGACGTCGCCACCGGCCGCCTGATGAACGGCGCCGAGATATTCATTCCGCGGGCTCCGGGGCGGGCTGGGGGCGGCGGCCGCGGGAGAAGTAACGACCCAGGCGGTCCATGTAGAGGTAGACGATGGGTGTCGTGTAGAGCGTCAGCACCTGGGAGATCATCAGGCCGCCCACGATGGTGATGCCCAGCGGTCGCCTTAGCTCGGAACCCATCCCGGATCCCAGCGCCAGCGGCAAACCGCCGAGCAGCGCCGCCATGGTCGTCATCGTGATCGGACGGAATCGGAGGAGGCAGGCCTGGTGGATGGACTGCTCCGGCGACATCCCGTGCTCGCGCTCGGCCTCCAGCGCAAAGTCGATCATCATGATGGCGTTCTTCTTGACGATGCCGATGAGAAGGACGATGCCGATCAGGGCGATGACACTGAAATCGGCCTTGCACACCCAGAGCGCCAGCAGCGCGCCGACCCCCGCCGAGGGGAGCGTGGAGATGATGGTAATGGGGTGGATGTAGCTCTCGTAGAGCACCCCCAGCACGATGTAGACGGTCACCACAGCCGCCAGAAGAAGCAGCGGCTCGCTGGCCAGAGACTCGTTGAACGCGGCGGCTGCGCCCACGAAATCCGAATGCACGCTCGGGGGAACCCCGATGCGCTCCTTCGCGTCGTTGATGGCCTTGACCGCGTCTCCCAGCGACTCGCCGCCGTTCAGGTTGAACGAGATGGTCACGGAGGGGAATTGACCCTGATGGTTGATGGCGAGCGGCGCGGTCGTCGTCGCCTGGTGCACCATGGCGCTCAGCGGCACTGGCGCGCCCGTCGGGGTGCGCACGAAGATGCGGTCCAGCGCCGCCGCGTTTCGCGCTTGCTCCGGCGTCACCTCCAGAATGACGCGATAGAGGTTCAGCTGGGTGAAGATGATGGACACCTGGCGCTGCCCGAAGGCGTCGTAAAGCGTGTCGTCCACCTGCTGCGGCGAGATGCCCAGGCGCGACGCCGTGTCGCGATCGATGGTCAGCGACACCTGCAGCCCCGCTGTCTCCTGGTCGCTGGCCACGTCGGTGAGCACGTGCTCCTTGCGGAGCTCGGCCACCACCTTCGGCGCCCAGGCGGCCAGCTCGACGGGGTCGGCGTCCTCCAGCGTGTACTGGTACTGCGTGCGACTGACGCGGCTGTCGATTTGCAAGTCCTGCACCGATTGGAGGTAGACCTCCAGCCCGTCCACCTTGTCGAGCTCGGGCTTCAGCCGCGCGATGATCTCGTCGGCGTTCGACGAGCGATCGTCGTGGGACTTCAGCGTGATGGAGAGGCGGCCGCTGTTGGTGGTGGGGTTGGTGCCGTCCGAGCCGATGAACGAAGCGACGCTCAGCACGTCGGGATCCTTCAGCACCACCGCCGCCGCCGCGCGCTGCAGCTCCATCATCCGCGGGAACGACACGTCGGCCGCCGCCTCGGTGACGCCCAGCAGCGCGCCGGTGTCCTGCTGGGGGAAGAAGCCCTTGGGCACGTAGTACGCCATGGCCAGGGTGAGGCCGAGCGTGGCGATGGTCACGACCAGCGTCGTCCGCTGGTGGCGGAGCACCACGCGCAGGCCGCGATCGTAGAAGGCGATGGCCGCTTCGAACCCGCGCTCCGAGAAGCGGTAAAGCGCCCCGCGCTCACTGGCCTCGGGCTCCGGGCGCAGCAGGTACGCGCACATCATCGGGGTGAGGGTCAGCGACAGCACCGCCGACACGCCGATGGACGCCGCCAGCGTCACCGCGAACTCCCGGAAGAGGCGGCCGATGAGCCCCCCCATGAAGAGGAGCGGGATGAGCACCGCCACCAGGGACACCGTCAGCGACACGATGGTGAAGCCGATCTGCGCCGCGCCCTTGAGCGCCGCGTCGAAGGGCCTTTCGCCCGCCTCGATGTAGCGGGCGATGTTCTCGATCATGACGATGGCGTCGTCCACCACGAAGCCGGTGGCGATGGTGAGGGCCATCAGCGACAGGTTGTTCAGGCTGTAGCCTAGGACGTACATGACGCCGAAGGTGCCGATGAGCGAGAGCGGCACGGCGATGCTGGGGATGAGCGTGGCGCGCACGTTGCGGAGGAAGACGAAGATGACCGCCACGACGAGACCCACGGTGATGACCAGGGTGTGCTCGACGTCCTCCACCGACGCCCGCACCGTCTCGGTGCGATCGGCCAGCACTTTCACGTCGATCCCCTGCGGGAGCGACGACTGAAGCTGCGGCAGGAGCGCCTTCACTCGATCGGCCACCTGGATGACGTTCGCCCCCGGCTGCCGCTGCACGTTGAGGATGATGGCGCGCTGCTCGTTCGCCCAGCCCGCCAGCTGCGCGTTCTCCACGCCGTCCACCACGCCGGCCACGTCCCTCAGTCGCACCGGCGACCCGTTGGCGTAGGCGATGACCAGCGGCTTGAACCCGTCGGCCTTGAAGAGCTGGTCGTTGGTGGCCAGCGCGTAATCTTGCCGCGACCCGTCGATGTTGCCCTTGGGCTGGTTGACGTTCGCGCTCATCAGCGCCTGGCGCACGTCCTCCAGGGTCAGCCCCGTTCCCGCCAGGGCGAGCGGGTCGACCTGCACACGCACCGCGGGTTTCTGCCCGCCGTTGATGGTCACCAGCCCGACCCCGGACACTTGCGAGATTTTCTGCGCCAGGATGGAGTCGGCAAAGTCGTCCACCTGGTCGAGCGGCAGCGTGCTGGAGCTGACCGAGAGCGTGAGGATGGGCTGATCCGCCGGGTTGCTCTTGGAGTAGGTGGGCGGCGTCGGGAGCTGGGACGGAAGGAGGCTCGAGGCGGCGTTGATGGCGGCCTGCACGTCCTGCTGCGCGGCGTCGATGCTGCGATCGAGGTCGAACTGGAGGGTGACCTGGGAGTAGCCGAAGCTCGACACGCTGGTCATCTGCGTGAGCGAGGGCATCTGCCCGAACTGCCGTTCGAGCGGCGTGGTCACCGCCGAGGCCATGGTGTCGGCGCTGCCACCTGGCAGATTGGTGGAGACGACGATGGTCGGGTAATCGACCTGGGGAAGCGCGGAGACGGGGAGCTGGGTGAAGGCGGCGATGCCCACCAGAAGCAGCCCCACCATCAGCAAGGTGGTCGCGACCGGCCGTCGAATGAACGGCTCGGAGACGCCTCCGCCGCTCATGGTTTGCCGCCCGCCGGTGCCGTCGGCGCCGTCCAGGAGGACCGGGTCGGCGCCGCGGGCCCAGACGGCCATGCCGCCGAGCCGGACGCCGCGGCCCTCGACCCGCTGGCCGCCGGGGCAGGGCGGGTCGCCACCTTCGACCCGGGACGAAGCTGGCCCTGACCGTCGACCACCACCTGATCGCCGAGGTTCAGGCCGCCGCCGATGATGGCCAGGTCCCCCTGCGTCGCGGTGAGCGTGACCGGCCGATTGGTCACCGTGGTGTCGGCGTTCACCACGTAGGCGAACGTCCCGTTTGGACCGTGCTGCACCACCGCGGCCGGCACCACCAGGGCGCCCTTGCGCGTGGACAGGCGCAGGCGCGTCTTCACGAACTGGTTGGGCCAGAGAAGATGCTGCGGGTTGTCGAAGACCGCCTTGAGCTTGAGGGTCGCCGTCTGCTGGTTGATCTCGTTGTCGATCACCGTGAGCTTGCCGCGCCCCAACGTCTGATCGCCGTCGCGGCTGAGCGCCTGCACCTCGAGGACGCCGGCGGCCATGGCCTGGTTGATGGGCGTCAGATCGTCCTCCGGCAGCGTGAAGAGGACGATGATGGGATCGAGCTGCGTCACCACCACCAGCCCGGTCGTGTCGGCGGCGTGAACCACGTTTCCGGGATCGACCAGGCGGATGCCGGTCACCCCGTCGATGGGCGAGGTGATGCGCGCGTAGTCGAGATTCAGCCTGGCGGCGTCGATGGCCGCCTGATCGCTCTGCTCGGTCGCCACCAGCTGGTCCACCATGGCCTGCTGGTCGGTGAACTGCTGCACGGCGATGAGGTTCTGCTGGCTCAGCGTCTTGTAGCGATCGGCGTTCACCCTGGCGTTCTTCTCGTTCGCGGTGTCGCGCGCCAGGTTGGCCTGCGCCGTCTCCAGCTGGATGGCGAACGGGCGCGGGTCGATCTGGATGAGCACGTCGCCCTTCTTGACGTGCTGGCCCTCGGTGAAGAGCACGCGGTCGATACGTCCGTCGACCTGCGTCTTCACCGTCACCGTGTAGAACGCGGCGACGCTCCCCAGGCCCTCGAGAAGAACGGGGACGTCGCGCTGCGTCACCTCGGCGGTGAGGACCGGAATCACCCGGTTGGCTGCTGCGCTCGACGCGGCCGCCGTCGCCGCGCTCCTTGCCTTCGAGCGGACGTGAAAGAGCAGCCCCGTCCCGCCAACCGCCACGACCAGGAGCAGCAGCAGCACGACGCGCGTCACCGGCGAGCGCCTGGCGGCGTGCGCCTCCTTGGCGCGCGCATCGCGCAGATCGTGGGGAGCGTCGATCGGCGAAGCGACAATGGGTTCCTGCTGAATCATGTTCGTCCCATGGCGGCGAGGAGCTGCGCGCGCGCTGTGGCGAGTCCATAGCGTGCCTGAACTACCTGTGCGGCTGCCGACGTATAGGCGACCTGGGCGTCGTTCAGCTCGATGATGCTGCCGACCCCGGTCGCGTATCGCTGCTCGGCCAGGCGTAGCTGCTCCCGCGCGCTGGTGAGCGCGTCGTCGACCGCGCCGATGGTGGCCTTGGCGGCCCGGACCGCGAGGCGCGCCGTGTCCACGTCGAGCCGCACTTGCAGCTCCTCCACCGCGCGCTGCGCGTCGAAGCTCGCCACTTGCCCCTCGGCCTGGTGCACGAGACCCCGGGTGAGGCCACCCTGAAAGAGCGGCCAGGTCAGGCCGACTCCCACGGCCCAGTTGGGCACCAGCTGCTGGAGGTTGAGACCCACATCGGTCACGCTCCCCGACGCGACGATGGACGGCCCGTAGGTGCCACGCGCCGACGACAGCGATGCTTCGCTCCCCTCGCGCTCCTTGGAGAGCGCCGCCAGCTCCGGCCGCGCCGCGACCGCCTTCCTCACCAGCACGTCGAGGGTCTGGTCTTCGTCCGCGAAGGGAGGCATATCTTCGTCGCTGACGTCGTAGTCGGTGCCGCCGGCGACACCGGTCGCCTGATTGAGCTGCGCCTTCGATGTCTCGTAGTTGTTCTGGGAGGTGATGAGCTGCACCAGCGCGTTGGCCACGGCCGCCTTCTGCTGCGCCAGGGCGATGAGCGGCTGCGTCCCCACCGTCACCATTCCCTGCACCTGGGTGAGGTGCCGGTTCTGATCGTCGAGCGTCTCCTTGGCCACGTCGACGAGCTCCTTGTTGGCCCTCGCCGCAAAGTACGCCCGCCGCACATTGAGGACGATGCTCAGCGTGGTGGTCTTTTCGGTGAAGCGCTGGGCATCGGTGTTCAGCTCGGCGGCCCGGTATCGCTCCCAGGTCTGCCCGAAGTCGTAAATGAGCTGCGTCGCGCTGAGGCCGAACTGCCAGAAGTCGAAGGACGGCGAGAAGAGCGAGCCGCCCACCGCCGCCCCGGTCACCGGCGCCACCCCCGGACGCAGCACGAAGTTCCCGGTCTCCCGCGTGTACGACGCCGTCCCGGTGACCTGCGGAAGCAGCGACGACCGGGCTTGCTCGGCCTGCCCTTGGGCCACGTCGGTGTTGGCCCGCGCCGCGAGCAGCTGCGGCTGCACCTTCAGCGCAGTCCGTTCCAGATCGGCCAGCGTGAGCACGCGCTGCGCGGGAGGCGAGGCGGGAGGGGAGGGCGGCGCCGGAGGCAGGGTGTTCTCTTGCGCGTGACCCGACGCGGCGCCCAGCGAGAGGGCCGCTCCGGCAGCCGCCATCCGCGCGCGCGCATGCAACAACCGACTGATCCGCATCGTGATTTTTCTCCCGCGTAGGATGCCGTCTGAGCCGCAGGCAATGCCTCGCAAATGACGAGCCGTCACTTTCCGCCGACGAGTCCCGTAGAACTTCGGACCGGCGGCTGCGCACTTCCAGCGCACGCGTTGTACGCTGAAATAGCCATGGAAGCATCGAGAGCATTGCCGATCCCCGCGGCTCCGGAGGGGGCCGACGAGAGCGCCCCCATCGCCATGCCGGGGGCCGTCACTCCCACGCTGCAGGGCCCCTCCTCGGTAGAGGGACTGCGCTCTCGCCGCGCCATCGGGGTGGTGGTGGTGGTAGGCATCATGCTCCTCCAGTTCGCCGCCGACGTGGTCGCCGCCCGGGACACGGCGCGCATCCTCGCGCGCACCGCCTTCATGTCGTGCGAGCTGCCGCTCCTCATGCTCGCCCTCTCCGCCGCCTTCGGCTGGTCCCTGCGCCACCGGATGACGGCCAGCAAGGGTCTTCTGGCCGGGGTTGGCATCGCCACCGCCTTCGGGTGCGTCTTCGGTCTCCTCTACGGCTTCGTCGCGCTCCACGTTCCCGAGCTGCGGCTGCACATGCCGGCCAACGGCAGCGACGCGGTCATCGTCCTCCGCTCGTCGCTCTTCGGCGTCCTCAACGCGCAGATGTACTTCGGCCTGTGGGCTATCGCCGTCGTCTACCCCTTCGCCGTCGAGGGAGCGCGCGTGCGCGATCTCGAGGCGCAGCAGCTTCGCAGCGAGGCCGAGGTGGCGCGTCTTCGGGCGCACCTGGAGCCGCACTTTCTCCTCAACACGCTGAACGCCATCGCCGGGCTGGTCACCGACGAGCCGCGCGAGGCGCGCCGGCTGCTGGTGTGCCTGGGGGATCTGCTGCGCGACGCGGTGCAAGACCAGAACGATCTGCAGCCGCTCCGCAAGCAGGTGGAGTGGCTCCGTCGCTACGCTCAGATCCTGGAGACTCGCCACCGGGGCGCCCTTTGCTTCCGGTGGGAGGTGGCCCAAGACTGCGAGATGGAGCTCCTGCCGCGCCTTCTCTTGCAGCCGCTGGTGGAGAACGCCGTGCAGCATGGGGCCCTGAAGCGCGGCGACGGGGCCGGGCAGGTCGTGGTGCGCGTGTCGCGCGGCCCCGCGGACACCATGGTGTGCGTGGTGGAGGACAACGGGCCCGGAATGCGCGACGCCGACGTGCGCGCGGGAGCCTTCGGTCTGCGAGCGGTGCGGCGACGCCTGGCCCTGGAAGCGCCCGGCGCCTCGCTGCGCCTGGAGTCCTCCGCGCAGGGGACGCGCTCCATCGTGGAGATCGTGCGCCCCACCTCGCGGAGGGCGGCGCGATGACGGGGATGCTGCGCGCGCTGGTGGTCGAGGACGAGTGGCCGGCCCGAAACTACCTGGTGGAGCTTCTCGAGTCGTCGGGGCTGGCCGAGGTGGTCGGCGCGGTGGGGACGCTGGACGCGGGGAGGCAAGCGCTGGAAGGGGACCCCCCCGGTCTCTCCATCGACGCGGCGTTCGTCGACGTGCGCCTGGAGGGGGCCGGCAACGGGGAGACGGGCCTCTCGCTGGTGCGAGGGCTGGCCGGTCGGACCGGGGCGCCGATGTTCGTCCTGGCGACGGCGTACGAGGACCACGCGCTCGAGGCCTTCGATCTCGGCGTGGTCGACTACCTGCTCAAGCCCTTCAGCGAGGAGCGCGTGGTCCAGTGCCTGCGACGCCTGCACGAGCGGCGCGTCGTCGGCCCCGCGATGGCGAGCGGGCCGCCCCGCATCGTGGCCCGGCGAAAGCGCAGCCTGGTGTTCCTCGAGCCGCACGAGATCTGGGCCTTCGAGGCGGCGGACCGGCTGACCTTCGTGCACACGCTGCACGGCACCTTCGATATCGACCTCTCGCTGGCCGCCGTCGAGGCCTCCTTTGCGCGCTCCTTCGTGCGCGTGCATCGAAACTGGCTGGTGAACGCCATGCACATCAAGGAGCTGGAGCGCGACGGCCACGAGACCAAGCTCTTCGTGGGCGAGGGCATCGCCGACGCCGGCAAGGGAGTCCGGGTTCCGGTCGCGCGGGAGCGTGCGGGGGCGGTGAGGGAGATGCTCCTGGCCAACGCGACGGGGCTGCGAAAACCGTAGCAGCTAGCGGGCCTCGAACTTCTCCGTCTCTTTGCTGATGCGGTAGCGGTTGCTGCAAGTCTCGCCCTTCTTGGGCTTCCAGGTCTTGTCGAGCGTCCACTTCGCGTCCTTGCACCGCACCTGCTTGCCGTCGGTGTTGCAGGAGACGGCGCCTTCGTCGACGCAGGCCTCGTCCATGGGGACGATGCTCTTGTCGCAGCGCGTGCTGTAGTTCCCCGGTAGCTCGCAGCCGAGCGGACCGAGGCAATGGAGCTCGGTCTTGAAGTGGCCGCCTTCGCAGACAAGGACGTTCTTGTGCGTGGTGTCGCACGCTCCCGTGTCCGGCTCGATGCAGGCCTCGCCCTCCAGGGCGACGGTGCGGTCACAGCGCACGCCGCCCCCCGGGGCCGTCTCGCACCCGCGCTCGCCGTGGCAGGTGCGGGTCTTGGCCAGCTTTCCGTCCACGCAGGCCAGCTGCGTCTTCTGCGCGCCGTCGCACACGATGGAGTCGGCGCGGCATGCGTCGCCCACCTCCCCGGTGGGCGTGCACTTGGGGTTGGAGCTCGCGTCCAGCGTGCACCCGCCGCGGCAGCTCCACTCGACGGCGAACTTGCCGTCGCGGCAGCGGAGCTCCGTCTTGCCGTCGGTGCTGCACGCCCGGGCGCCGTCGCTGGCGCAACCGTCCCCCAGATCGGCGTGGGTGTTGTCGCACGCCAGCGTCTTGTCGTCGTTGCAGCCGGCGGGACCCTTGCAGGACTCGACGACGTACTTCTTGTTCAGGCAGACGAGATGGGAGCTCTTGTCGCTGCAGCTGCCCGGAGTGTCCGAGCAGTCCTGCCCCGCCTGGCCCTTGCAGGCGACGAAGACGAGAAGGGCGATCGCACGAGGAAGAAGGAGACGTCGCATGGGTAGGCGCGGCGGCATCCTAGCCCGGATATTCACCGACCGGAGGAGTCCCTTGTCTCGGCGAGGCGTACTACGCTGGGCACGTGCGCTCGCCTCCTCCGTCCGTCTCTCGTCGCGCCACCCGTCTCGCCGCGGTCGCGATCGTGGCCGTGGCCAGCGTCGCCGCCTGCTCGTCGAGCAGCGGGAAGGGCGGCACCGCGGAGGGGGGAGCGTCCGACGGCGCGCTCGTCGACCAGGTGAACGAAGCCGCCGTGGAGACCAGCACCGGCGCCGACGCCAGCGACGCGAGCGACGCGAGCGACGAAGTCCCCGTCCTTCCCGACGCGTTTTTCAATCTGAGCCCCGACGGCTGCGCTCTGACCGGCGCCTCCTGCCTCGACGACAGCACCTGCTGCACCTCTCTCTGCGTGGACGGGGGATGCACGCGCCTTCCGGCGCAACAGTAGAGCCCTCGGGCGGGGCCGAGCCCTGATCGCCCCCGCCGTTTGCCAGCCGTGCGAGACTGCCGGGCATGTCCGAGCCTACGACCGCGCCCCTCGGCGACGAGCGTTACGTCAGCCTGGAGACCTTTCGAAAAGACGGGACCGGCGTGAAGACCCCCGTCTGGGTCGCGCCACTGGAAGGTCACCTGGTGATCTTCAGCGAGGGGAAGTCGTACAAGATCAAACGTCTGCGCAATAGTCCGAAAGTGCGCGTGGCGGCCTGCGACGTGCGAGGCAGGGTGCGAGGCGAATGGCTCGAGGGGACGGCGCGCATCCTCGACGACCCGGCCCGCATCGCGCTCGCCCACCAGGCCCTTCGCCGCAAGTACGGCTTCCAGGCCGCGGTGACGGACTTCTTCGCATGGGTCGCCGGCCGCACTGCGCGCCGCGCCTATATCGAAGTCACGTTGTGAGCGTGGAGACTGTCGTTCAGAGCCCCGACAGACTCCGTCGTGACCTCCAGGACGAGTTACGTGGCCAAGGATCGGTTCGCGCGTTGCGCGTCATTCCTGACCCGGCGAGGCAGTTTGCTACGGGCCGTTCCGGCACTCTCGTTCAGCGCGGAGCCGATGGATGACCCCCGCGCCCCGGTAAGCGATGGCCCGCTTTCTGCTGATGAAGCGTGCATGCGACACATTCGAAACATGAACACGGCCCGTCACCGGTCCCTCGCCATCGCAGTCGCGCTCATCACGCTCCCGGGCTGCCGGGCGGTGGGCGATATCTTCAAGGCGGGCATGTGGGTGGCCGTCATCGGCATCGGGCTTCTCGCGCTGCTTGGCTACGGGATCGCGAGCCTTTTCCGTCGCTGACCGGGTCGTTGGCTCGCGCTCGCGAGGCGGTGCAGCGACCTCGTCGTCACCCCTTTCGTGGGGTGGGGATCCTGGCAGGGTGTGTGCTTCCCAGTCCGCCATCATGCATCGCTGTCCACGTTGTTCCAGTCACGAAACGCGGCGCTCGGCGAGGCGGGGAATCGAGCGAATGCTCTCTCTGGTCCGGCTTTTTCCATTTCGATGCGAGCGCTGCGACGCGCGCTTCCACCGCCTCGGTTCCCGTGACCGAGGCCAGCGGCAGGTGCGCATGTCCTGACGATGAGGTCGAAAAACTCCTTGTCCGCGCGTCGGCGAGGTATGCGACCGTCGCGCATGGAGGATGACCGCCCGCGGGGCCTGGGCGTGGTCGACGCCTCGCTCATCGTCGTGGGAAGCATCGTGGGCGCGGGAATCTTTCTGGTCAGCGGCGACGTGGCCAAGCTGGTGCGCTCTCCGGCCGCCTTCCTCTTGACCTGGGTGCTCGGCGGCGCGGTGGCGCTGTCGGGGGCGCTCTGCAACGGCGAGCTGGGAGGGCTCTTTCCGCGGTCGGGCGGAGAGTACGTGTACCTGCGCGAAGCCTACGGGCCGTCGCTGGGCTTTCTCAGCGGGTGGACCGCCTTCTGGATCGCCTTTCCGGGATCCATCGCCTCGCTTGCGGCCGGTCTCGGCGCGACGGTGGCGCCCATGGTCGGCTGGGAGAGCGCGTGGGCCGCGCGAGCCATCGGCGCCTCCGCCATCGCGACACTGACCGCCGTCAACGCCCTCGGTCTGCAGCCCGGCAAGTGGACGCAGAACGTACTCTCCGTGGTCAAGCTGGTGGCCTTCGTCGGACTGCTCGCGCTCGGGGCGCTGGCGCATCACGCCGCGCCGAGCGGGCTGTCCCCCTTCTTCGTCCCTGGGGATCGGGCCGGCGGGGTGGCGACGGCGCTCATTCCGGTGCTCTTCGCGTACAGCGGCTGGAACGCGGCGACCTACGTCTCGGGCGAGATGCGCGACCCGAAGAAGTCGCTCGGCCGCGCGCTGGTCTTCGGCACCACGGCGTGCATCGCGCTCTATCTCGCCGTCAACGCGGCCTACCTGCACGCCATGCCGGTGGCGGCGCTCGCGCAGGCCAAAGAGCCGGCCCGCGCCGCGGCGTTTCTGCTTGGCGGGGACGCGGCGCGGGCGACGCTCTCCCCGCTCATCGCCGTGTGCGTGCTCAGTTCGATGCAGGCCTCGGTGCTGGTCGGGCCGCGCATCTATCACGCCATGGCCAGCGACCGGCTCTTCTTCGCGCCGCTGGGCAAGATCGACCCGCGCACCCACGTGCCGCTCATCGCGCTGCTGTCTCAGGGCGTCATCTCCGTCGTCCTCCTTCTGAGCGGCCGCTTCGACGAGCTGGTGCGCTTCACCATGTCGGCCATCGTGGCCTTCTCCACGCTCACCGTGGCCGCGGTCATCGTCCTTCGTGTGCGGCGGCCGGCGGCAGAGCGTGCCTTCCGCGTGCCGGGCTACCCGTGGGTGCCGGCCCTCTTCATCCTGGTGAATGGCTGGATGCTCTGGAATGTTCTCACCTTCGCGGACAGCAGCCCGCGGGAAGCGCTCATCGGCCTGGCGATCGTCGCCACCGGCGTTCCGGCGTACGCTGCGTTCCGGGCCCGCGCGCGCCCTCGGGAGACCGCTCGATGAACCGTGGCTTTGGTGGTGCGATGGGTGGTGCGAGAGCGGCAGCCGCATGGATGACGGCGATGCTCGCGCTGGGGTGCGCGCGGGCGCCCGATGCGTCCCAGGCGTCCTCGGTGCCGGGTCCCACGCTGGCGTCGGCGGGGCCGGCGGCCCCGGCCGTTCCCCCCCCGCCGGCGACGGCCTCGGCCCCGGTTCCCGAGGTCGCCGCGGCGGCTCCTCCGGCGCCCGACCCACCGCTGGCCGGCGTCGATTTCCTCCCGCAAGCCCGGGTCATCTTCCGCGTGGCCGCCTGCGGCCATTCCTCCAGCGAGAGCGACCTCCCCGCCCGTTTCGACGCCTCCGTCGTGGCCCACCACTGCGACGACCTCGGGCGCGCTTACGAGGAATACCGGCACGGCTGGGTCGACGTCGCCAAGCCCTTCTTCGCCTCCTTGCGCCCGAAGGATCTGCCGCGCGTCGTGGTCTACCCCTTTGGCGGGGGCGATCTGGTGAGCGCCCTGGCGACCTTCCCCGACGCCACGGAGATCACCACCATCTCCCTCGAGCCGGCCGGCGACGTGCGCCCGGTGGACTCGCTGGCGCCCGATCGCCTCGCGCACGAGCTGGCGGTGCATCGCAGCCACCTCGAGCGCCTCTTCGAGAAGGCGCACTCCCGTACCGACAACCTGGAGAAAGAAGCCAGGACCGATCTCCCCGGGGAGCTTCTCTTCGCCCTCGCGGCGCTCGTGGTGCACGGCGAAGAGCCGGTGAGCCTCCGCTATTTTCGCCTGGGACGGGACGGATCGGTGAACTACGTCACGCAGGCCGAGCTCGACGACACCAGCGGCCCCAAGAGGGCCGGCGAGCGGCGGGCCCTCTTTGCCAACGCGGAGCTCCGCTTTCGTCGTACCGGCGATCCTGCCGCGCCGGTGCAGGTACTGCGGCACGTGAGCCATAACCTCGACGACGCGCACCTCACCGCCGATCCCGGCCTTCTCGCCTATCTGAACACGCGGGGCAACGTGGCGGCGATGACCAAGGCGGCCACGCACCTCCTCTGGAACGAGCATTTCAGGCTCATCCGGGGCTGGCTGGTCGACCACACTGACTGGATGGCGTCCGACTCGACCGGCCTCCCCCCGCGCATCGCCGGACCGGCCGGCTACACCCAGGACACCTACGGCACCTTCGACGGCCCGTCGCCCTTCGGAGACCCCGATCGCGCCGACACCGAGGACGTAAAGCGCCTCTTTGCGTCCCAGCCGGTGCGCCCCCTCCCTTTCCGCTACGGTTACCCGGACAGCCACGGCCACGCACACCTTATCGTGACGCACCGCCCCCCCCGCTGAGCCTGCCGGGGTCCGGCTTCGCGGAAGGCTCTGCCGTACCCAACCGGGCTCTTATGGGACAGAAAATGATGGAGTTTTTCTTGCGTGGCAAAACCTCTGCCCGTGCTTAACGTACACCCCCCTGGGAAGGCCCTGACGTGATGGCGTGTTGCCTACCGAGGGGAGCGACCCTAACGCCTTAGCCGGCATCTCAACCCCCACCAAGATCGTGACTCTACCCAACACAGCCCTCGCCCCTCAGCGAGAGGATCTCGAGCGCGAGCCCCTCGGGCTCGAGCCACTCGCCGCCGACCGTGCCGTCGCGAACGACGCGGTTCCTGCGTCCGCCACACGCCAGCCCCTGGGTGCCCCGCCGCGCCGCCGCCGCGTCCTGACCCACGAGGAAGAGGTGGAGCTGGCGCGCCGCATCGAGAGCGGCGAGCGTGACGCGGTCTTTGCGTTGCTCGGCGCCCCCGCTTCCGCCGGCGCCTTCCGCGCGCTCGCCGAAGAGGTGCGTGCGGGTCGGACGGTCCCGTCCGCCCTGCTGCGCAACGCCGAGGAGGACGCGGACACCCCTGCGGGTGCCGAGCGCCTGGCGAAGATGCTCGACCGCGCCCACAGCATCGCCGCGCTGGCCGCCCAGCCCACCCGCGACGAGGGCACCCGCGAGCGCCGCCGCCGTCGCCGAACCCGCGTCGCGGCCGAGGTGGCCGACGCGCGGTTCGAGCGTCACGTCCTCGCTCAGCTGGCCCGCGACGCCCGCGGTCGCGGCGCCGACGAACGCGCCCGCCGCGGTTTCGTCCGCGGGATGAACGAGTCCACGCGCGCCCAGCACGAGTTCGTGGGGGCGAACTTCGGCCTGGTGGTCACCTACGCCCGGCGTTTCGTCGGTCAAGGGCTCGACATGCACGATCTCGTGCAGGAAGGTCAGCTCGGCCTCATTCGCGCGGTGGAGAAGTTCGACTGGCGCCGCGGCCACCGCTTCTCGACCTACGCCGCGTGGTGGGTGCGCCAGGCCATGGCGCGCGCCATCGCCGACCAGAGCAAGACCATCCGCGTCCCGGTGCATCTCCTGGAGAGCCGGCACAAGCTCGAGCGTGTCCGGCGCGCCCTGGCCCAGGTCGGTCAGCGCGACCCCAGCGACGAGGAGCTGGCGCGGGAGAGCGGGCTTCCGCTCGACAAGGTCCGCGCCATCCGTGGTCTCGTGCGCGAACCGCTGCGTCTCGAAGCCCCGCTGGGCGACGACGGCGACGGCGGGCAGCTCGGCGATCTCGTGGCCGACCCGCGCTCTCCGGCCCCGGACGAAGAGCTGTCGCAGCAGCGGATGCAGACGCAGACGCGCGCGCTTCTGGACCTGCTGAGCCCTCGCGAGCAGCAGCTGCTCAAGTTGCGCTTCGGCATGGACGGGGGACCCGGACACACGCTGGAAGAGGTGGGAAAGTCGTTCAACCTGTCGCGCGAGCGCGTACGGCAGATCGAAGCCGCGGCGCTGAAGAAGCTGCGGGCCGTGTCCGAAGAGCGCGAGCTGGGGTCGTACATCGGTAAGTAGGCGCCTGCGACGACGGGGGGCCGGCGCGTACCCATGGCGGAGCTGGTCTGGCGCGGGAAGGGCCGCGCGCGACACGCGGCCCCGGCGCCGCTCCGCACGGACGAGGCACATGGCGGCGCGGGGGGCTGGCAGAACCGGCTGATCCACGGCGAGACGGAGCGCGTGCTTCCCGGGCTGCTCGGTGAGCTCGCCGGCAAGGTGGCGCTGGTCTACGTCGACCCGCCGTTCGACACCGGCGGCACCTTCGACTATCTCGCCGCCATTCCCGGCGTCCCCGAAGGGACCCCGCGCGTCGCTCTCCCTGCCTACCGGGATGCCCGCGGTCTCGACGCCTGGCTCGCCTGGTTCCACGAGATCGCCACGCAGCTGCGCGACCTCCTGGCCGAGGGCGGCAGCCTGTACGTCCACCTCGATGCGCACGCCGTCCACTACGCCAAGGTCCTCCTCGACGAGGTCTTCGGCGCAGGGGCCTTCCAGCGCGAGATCGTCTGGCGCATCGGCTGGGTGAGCGGCTTCAAGTCGCGCGCGCGCGGCTGGATACGAAACCACGACACGCTTCTCTTTTACGCCAAGGGCGGGCGGCCCGCGACCTTTCACAAGGAGTACATCCCGTACCCGAGCGGGTACGTCCGGCGCGACGGCTCGCCTCCGCGGGGACCCGGATACCCCTTGGAGGACGTGTGGAACGCGAGCGAGCTCGATCGCCTGGACAGCATCCAGATCGTGTCCTTCTCCGGGGAGAAAGTCGGCTACCCCACGCAGAAGAACGAGAGCCTTCTTTCCCGCATCGTGAGCGCTTCGTCGAACCCCGGCGACCTCGTGCTCGACGGCTTCGTGGGGTCGGGGACCACCGCCGTGGTGGCCGAGAAACTCGGCCGGCGCTGGATCGCCTGCGACGCGTCGCCGCTGGCCATGCACGCGACGCGCAGGCGCCTGCTGGGTTTGCGCGAGCCGAGGCCGTTCGTCGTGCAGTCCGCCGGTCGCGCGGCTCGCTCGCGCGGGAAGCTCGGCGCCCGGGCCGTGGTGGAGGGCCGCGCCTGCACCCTCGCGCTCGACTCGTTCGCCCTGGAGACGCCCGGTGTCCCGCCCGACCTCCGCGCCGCGGTGACCCACTGGTCCCAGTGGCTCGAGGGCTGGTGCGTCGACTGGGAGCACCAGGAAGGGCCCATGCGCTCGGGCGCGTGCATCTGGCGCGGCCGCCGCGGGCTGACCCTCTCCGCCACGCACGCCTACGAGAGGCCGGGGCGCTACGTCGCGCTGGTCAAGGCTTTCGACGTCCTCGGCGGCGCGACCACGCGCGCGCTGCGCGTCGACGTGAAAGAGTAGTCCGAGGAGACTCGCCATGATCAACCTCGCCGCCCAGCCCGCCTTCGTCGCCTACGCCGTGTCGCTCCTCGTCCTCAGCCTGAACCTCCTCGTGCTCTGGGCATACAGCGGCGCGGTCCGGGCAAAGACCCGGACGACCCCCAACCGGGAAGACGTCGGGACGGTCGCCAAGAGCGCCCAGCTGGTGGAGACCGACCCTCCGGAGGTGGCGCGGGTGCTGCGTGCGCACAAGAACGCCCTGGCCAACAGCGTGCCCTTCGCCATCCTGGGGCTGGTCTTCGTCCTGGCGGGAGCATCGGGGACCGCCGCCTGGGCCATCTTCGGCGTCTTCACCGTCGCGCGCATCGTCCATTCCGTCGCCTACCTCCGCGAGAAGCAGCCCTGGCGGACGCTGTCCTTCGTTCTCGGCGGCGCGACGACCTTGGTTCTGATGGGCTTCATCGTGCGCGCGCTCGTTGCGGCGGCATGAAAAAGGAGAGCGCAAGCCGGGCAAGCTCCGTCGAGCGCGCGCCGCGTGAAGACGTCATACTGCGCCGACGATGACCTATTGCGTCTCCCTGAAGGTCGACGCGGGTATGGTGTTCGCGTCGGATTCCCGCACCAACGCCGGGTTCGACCAGATCAGCACCTTCCGCAAGATGGTGGTCTACGAGCGTCCCGGCGACCGGTTCATGGTGCTGCTCTCCTCGGGCAACCTGTCCATCTCGCAATCGGTGCGCGAGATCCTCCAGGTCGAGCGAGTCCACGGCGAGAGCGCCGAGCCCACCACCATCTGGAACGCCACCAGCATGTTCGACGCGGCGCGCGTCCTCGGCCACGCCGTCCGGCACGTGTACGACGTAGACGGCCCCGCCCTGCGCGCCGCCGGCATCGACTACGGCAGCACCCTCATCTTCGGCGGCCAGATCCGCGGCGAAGCGATGCGCCTCTTTCTGGTCTATTCCACCGGCAACTTCATCGAGGCCACGCCCGAGACTTGCTATTTCCAGATCGGCGAAGCCAAGTACGGTAAGCCGGTGCTGGACCGCATGCTGCTGCCCTCGACGCCGCTGGCCCAGGCGGCCAAGTGCGCGCTCGTATCCATCGACTCCACGTTGAAGTCCAATCTCTCCGTGGGCCTGCCCATCGATCTGGTGGTCTACAAGGCTGACGCGCTGCGCAGCGACGACATCGTTTGCATCGACGAAGCCAATCCCTATTTCCGGATGATCCGCGACTCCTGGGGTCAGCGTCTGCAGGAGGCCTTCGACAGCATCGACGATCCCAACTGGGAGGCGTCGCCGGTGAAGCACCCGCTCCGCGTACGATCGGATCGCTACGACGTCCTTCGCAAGATTGGAAACCCCGACGAGAAGATGGTGTGACCTGCGGCTCGGCTTCGCCGCGCCGGCCGTCTACGACGCGACGCGTCCCCAATCCGCAAGCGTGGAGGTCACGCCCTTGCCCACATTTGCGGAGCGATCGTGCGTGCTGAGCTGCATCAGCCCTCGACGGGAGAGGCGGCATCACGTTTAAGAATGGGAGAGTGTTCGTGCGTCCCCTTTCGAGAATGAGCCGTCGCGCCGTTTCTTCGCGTTCCCCGAACGGTGGCCGCTTCGTCCGTTCCTTCGTCGGGCTGGCCGGCGTGCTCGGCGTCGCGGCATGCGGCGCCGTCGCCACGAGCGGCAAGGGCTCGGAGTCGGGTGGCGACAGCGCGGGACTGGTCGGCGACCCGGCGCCGGATTTCAGGGTCAAGGTGGTGACCGGCGGCACGGGCGACGTCTCGCTCAGGTCGATGCGCGGGAAGGTGGTCCTGGTCGACTTCTGGGGGACCTTCTGCGAGCCCTGCAAGAAGTCCTTCCCCAAGCTGCAAGAGCTCGAGGCCAGGTACGAGGGGAGCGGCCTCCGCATCGTCGGCATCAGCGAGGACGAGGCGGACGACGAGGACAAGATCCCCGCCTTTGCCCACAGCTACGGGGCCAAGTTCACGCTCGGGTGGGACCAGGACAAGACCATCGCCCGCTCCTACAAGCCGGACACCATGCCTTCGACCTTCGTCATCGACAGGAAGGGCGTGGTTCGCTACGTGCATGTCGGCTTCCACGACGGCGAAGAAGTGGAGATGGAGAAGGAAATCAAGGGGCTTCTGGAGCAGTAGCGGAGACGTGGGCAGCGTGGTGGGGCGTCGGGAAAGGCGGAGAAGGATGTCGGACGGGGACGGGAGGCGTTTGTCGAGACGCACGCTCTGTGGCGTTCTCGCCGCGGCGGCCCTGTGCGGGGCTCCTCGCCTCGCCCTTGCCCAGGATGGGAACGGCGCGCTCCACGACCTCACCGACTCCGGCGACTTCCGCGTTCGCGTGAGCGCCGCGCTCTACCTCGGT
>Ga0302325_10005855_pt1 | contig 27812 bp, 20 predicted proteins | sample Palsa_T0_2_FD_201948 | JGI IMG/M metagenome (GOLD analysis project Ga0302325, IMG submission 201948) | Peat permafrost microbial communities from Stordalen Mire near Abisko, Sweden - Palsa_T0_2 | ecosystem: Environmental > Terrestrial > Soil > Palsa > Peat permafrost | place: Sweden: Abisko... | reverse complement strand
TAGGCCTGTTCTCTACCTTCAATAGCGATGCGATCCGCGATGTGACCGTATATAAAGGAGCCATGCCGCCGCAATATGGCGGCCGGCTGTCATCTGTCGAAGACGTCCGCATGAACGATGGGAACAACCAGGCCTACCACGGAGAGGTTAGCGACGGTGTGTTGACAACAAGTGCGGAACTGGAAGGACCATTGCAAAAAGGCGAATCCTCCTTTCTCGTGGCAGGCAGGACGACGCGCATCAATGCGTTTCTGCCCCTCAGCCATGATAGTAGCATCAACAGAGACCGCATAGGATTCTATGACGTCAATTTTAAATTGAATTTTCAAACCAGCAAACAGGATCATCTGTATTTATCGGGGTATTTCGGACAGGACAACATTAGTATATACCAGACATTTGGACTAAAATACGGCAATACCGCTGTATCCCTGCGATGGAATCATGTCTTCGGATCAAAACTCTTCACCAACACTGCTGTGTCTTCCACCAGGTACGACACCTGGATAACAGCCTACGTCAACGCCAGTTCCTATCAGGTAAGATCTACCTTGAGTGACTATACCTTCCGTCAGGACTGGGAATGGTATGCCAGCCCGTCAAATACCATCAGATTCGGGCTGAATTCCACCAGCCACACCATTGCGCCGGCGAAGCTGACGGCCCAGGCGGGTTCCGGTCTCAACGACTCCAGCTTCGAGAGTCGTTACGGCTGGGAAAATGCCCTCTACTTTGGTGACGACTGGAAGGTCGCTAAACAATTGACCTTTTCCTTTGGTGCGCGGCTGACGGCATTCACTGTCCTGGGGCCCGGAAATTTCTATGGCGTCGATGCAAACGGAGATATACTTGATACCACCCATTACCGATCTACCCAGGCTGTGAAAACCTATATCAACCCCGAACCGCGGCTGGCTTTGGGCTATCAGATCAGCGACCAGTCCACCGTCAAAGCCTCCTATACACGTAACGTGCAAAACGTACACCTGCTCGCTAATTCTGCGCTAAGCGTGCCTACCGACAAGTGGGTGCTGACCAACAATAATATCCTCCCTGAGATCGCCGATCAGTATTCCCTGGGCTATTACGGCGAGTCGGACGAAGGAGTATATTCCTGGAGCGTGGAGACCTATTACAAGACCATGCAACACCAGATCGACTACCGCACAGGCGCGCAGCTGGAGACCAACGATGTCGTGGAGACCGATCTGCTATACGGCAAAGGCCGCGCCTATGGCGTCGAAACCCAGCTTAAAAAGAACCGTGGCAAGCTCACCGGCTGGATTAGCTATACCTTGTCGCGGTCGCAGTTGCAGATCGATGGGATCAACAATGATCAATGGTATAATGCGACACAGGATAGGACACACAATGCCGCCATCGTAGCGATATACAACCCAAATAGTAAGTGGACCTGGTCGGCCGACTGGGTATATTATACCGGTAATCCCGTGAGCTATCCCAGCGGTAAGTACACCGCGGATGGCCGTGTCGTCTTTTATTATTCCGAACGCAACGGCTATCGATTGCCGCCTTACCACCGTCTGGACCTCGCCGGCACGCGCCATTGGCCCAAAAAGAAATGGTATCAACTCGAACTGTCCTTCGGCGTGTACAATGCTTATGACCGGCAGAATGCTTATTTCATCAATTTTCGTCAGGACCCGAACGACGCCAGCCAGACCCAGGCGCGGCAGACCACATTGTTTGGGATCGTTCCTTATGCTACGTTGACCCTAAAATTTTAATTGTATGCAGAAAATGATCTTTCGCGGCTCTGTCTTATGCTTGATCCTCTCCTGGGCAGCCTGTACCAAAACTGTCACGCTCGATCTCCGCAACGCGCCGCCCGTGTTTGTTATCGAAGGGGATATTACAGACCAACCCGGCCCCTATCTGGTCCGGATATTTCAGACCACCGGTTTTTATGACACCAGTAATTTTATAGGGGTTGACGGCGCTACTGTACAGGTCTCGAATGCCGAAGGCTTCCAGGAGACGCTGACTGACAACGGCGGCGGGAACTATTATACCCAACAATTGCAAGGCAAACCTGGCGATACCTATACGCTGAGTGCCGTCGTAAGCAACAACACCTATACAGCTGTATCTACTATGCCGCAGCTCATCAACCTGAATGGCCTGCATATTGAACAGCAGTTCTACGTCTCAAAACAGGTGACCTATGTCGTACCGGACTTCACCAACCCGTCCGCTCCCGATATCGCCTATTACTATTTCGACCAGACCATCAACGGAAATCTCGACAAGGCCTTTTATTACTGGGACAGCAAATTCAGCCAGGGAGAGGTGAACACCTTCAACCTCGAGCGCAGCGATCCGGACTCCACCCTGCACTCCGGCGATACCGTGACGGTGGTGATGCAATGTATCAGCTCAGATATCTATAACTATTGGTCCAGCCTGGATGCGGCAGCAACAGGCAGTGGCGGCGCCTATCCGGGCAACCCCGCCACCAATATCATCGGCGGGGCGCTGGGGTATTTCAGTGCCCACACGAGCCGGACAAAAGGGCTGCGGGTTCCATGAAAAAACACTTACATAAAAACAACTACAGATCTTTACGGTCAGATATAATTCGACTGGTAAAGTTATGAAAAGGAGAATTGTATCTCTATTTTGCAGGATATTTGACCCAACCTATCAACCCGCCGATGAAAAGATGGTCCCTCCGTCCTATTCTATTCGTGCTTGCACTCCTGTCTGCCTTTGATCAAAGCCAGGCGCAGCAGAGCAATGGCTTACGGGACAGCATGTACAGGCTCAACTACCGGGTCAGATCGGGCATACCCTTACTGCCCACCGACACTGCCCTGTCGTATGCTTCGTCAGCCCTCAGCATGGCGCAACGCCTCGGCGACCAGTCGGGAATAGCCCAGGCGCTCATCAGCCAGTGCATCTGCTTAAACCGTAAAGGCAACAGCGCCGACGCGCTCGCCCTGGGGCTAAAAGCACTAAACATATTCGAGGACATCCGCATGGACAGCCTGACCGGCTACTCGTGTATCCACATTGCACAGGTCTATAAGGATATCGGCGGCGACAAGATGACGGCGGAATACCTGAAGACGGGGCTGGATTATTGCAGGCGGGCCTGTCAGCTGTATACGCACATCAAAGATACCAACGGGCTCGTCGGCGCCCTTAACGAAGAAGGGGTCATTTACCGCGACTTAGCTATCACCAGCGGCGATGACCATTTTTACGACTCGGCCTTCTTCGACTATGCCCTCGCCATCCGGCTCAGTGGCCCTTCAGGAACAAGAATGGCGGACCTGGGCCATTTGTACAACAATATCAGCCAGATCTATACGGAGTATCAAAAAGACTATCCCGCGGCGTTGCTTTACCTGAAGAAAGCCATCGATTATAATGTACAGCACAACAATAGCAGAAGCCTTTCTTTCAATTACTGCTATATTGCCCACGTCTACGATCAGATGGGCGACCGGCAGCGATCGCTGGTCTATGCCCTCAAGACCCTGGCCATTGCGCAACAGCTCCGAACACCGGAACGGCTGGTCAACGCCTACGGCCAACTCTCGGAGAGCTACAAGTACCTGGGCAGGTACGACTCCGCATTCTACTATAATACACGCTATAACGCACTCAGCGATTCTCTCGCCAACCTCGATAAGACCAGGCAGATCGCCGACATGCAGGCCAAATACGAGACCGTTAAGAAGGAATCGGAGATCCAAAGCCTGAACATCGAAAAAGCGCAGCTCGTCGGGATCAGGGACGCCAGGGACAGGCAGATCCTCCTGCTGGCCGCCGGACTGGTGGCCCTCTTTCTCATCGCCGGCCTGCTATTCTGGCTCTACAGACGGGTCGAGGCACAGAAAAAGATCATTACCCGCCAATCCAAACAACTGGAAACGATGATGAAAGAGCTGCATCATCGCGTCAAGAATAATCTCCAGATCGTCACCAGCCTGCTTAACCTGCAGGCCTATCGCCTCAGTGACGGCGAAGCCATTACCGCCATCCGGCAGAGCCAGCAACGGGTGCACGCCATGAGCCTGCTCCATCAGCGGCTCTACAAAACCGACATATCCGCCTTCGTCAATATAAAGGAGTACCTTACCGACCTGTCCGAATCCCTCCTGTCTTTCTATGGCTATGACCGTGAGAACTTCGATCTCCGCATCAGCGCGCAGGAGGAATGGCTCGACGTCGACAAAGTGCTGCTGCTCGGGCTGATCGTCAACGAAATCGTCACTAACGCCTTCAAATATGCCTATAAGGATATAGCCAACCCGTCACTGTATATCGATTATGCGTATGCGGGACAAGGAGATAAGGTCGTCCTATCGGTCACCAGCAACGGGAAAGACTGGGACGAAGCTAAATGGCAACAGGAAGACATTCCCTTCGGTAAAGGGACCTCTTTTGGCAAGCAACTGGTGACGGCCTTATGTTGGCAATTAAACGCCACACAGGGGCTGACGGTGAGCAATGGCACCCGCTTCACTTTTATTTTCCCCCGCCCTGCGCAAACGGCTTGAACATACAAAACGCGAAGCAATGGCAACAGAAAAAATACATATCCTGATCGTCGAAGACGAATCCATCGTGGCCTTGGACCTCGCCACGGCGCTGAACCAGGATGGCTACGTGGTCATCGGCATCGCGGACCACGCGGAGGAAGCCATCCATATGTTCACACAGCATACTGTGGACATCGTTTTGATGGACATCCAACTGGCCGGTTCCAAAGATGGCATCGATACAGTCGCCGACCTGATGAAGATCCGTCAAACACCTGTCATCTACCTGACGGCCTTCATAGACAACCCAACTATCGAACGGGTCAAACACACCTACCCATCCGCCTTTCTCGCCAAGCCTTACCAGGTCAGCAACGTGCGGATCGCCATCGAACTGGCCCTGAATAGCTTTGCCCTGCTGAAGACACGGCGCGAAGAAGGCGGGGTCGTTCCCTCGAACGTTCTCTTACCCGCCACATCCGGGGAAGCGGGCCCCACCAGGGAACCCATTCTGCAAATGGGCGACTGCGTTTTTATAAAATACAATTACCAGTTCGTCAAGGTCCGCCTCGCCGATATCTTGTTCGTGCAAGCCGACGGCAACCATATCAGCCTCCACACCAGTGACAAGAAATTCGTGTTGCGGCTTTCCCTCAGCCAATTGTTCGACCGGCTGCTCTTCGACCGGTTGATAAGGATCCACCGCTCCTATGCGGTCAATATCGACGCCATTCAGTCCTTCACCGAACGGACGGTGTTGACCCTCAAAGGCGAATTGCCCATCAGCCGGAATTATAAGGAAGATTTCCTAAAGTGTTTTTGATTTGATCCCCCCGGCCCACCCGCTGCAGCGCCGGTCCCTCCCTTCGCATACAAAATCCCGTCGTTCGCATACATCCTCCCTGCGGCCGCCGCGATGCCGGCTAATTTTGCAAAGGCATCATAATCCGACCCCATCTTAACCTCGCACCATGAAAAAATGTTATTTTCTTCTCATCCTCTGCACCCTGGTGATAGCGATTGCCCCGATGCTGACAGCCTGTTCCAAAAGGGCAACCGGTCCCGCAGGCCCGCAAGGGTCTGCGGGGCTGCAAGGAACTCCGTGATCGCCAGGCGCCCCCGGTCCCGCCGGCAGTCAGATCTTCGAGGGCGATAGCGTCCCGTCGTCTGCCCTTGGCAATGTCGGCGACTTTTATATCAACGAACTGACCGATTCCCTTTATGGCCCCAAAACCCTGTCCGGCTGGGGCATAGCCGTTTCCCTGCGCGACGCAACCGGCGCTGCGGGTCAAAGTGGTGCTGCCGGTCAAAATGGCGCTACCGGTCCCCAGGGCCCTCCGGGCACGGCTAATGTGATCTATTACAATTGGACGGCGTTCAGCCAGACAGTTTGGAGCGCATTTGATAACGTCACTTACAATAGGACATATTCCATCAGTATGCCCGCCCTCACCGGCCAGATCGTTAACCAGGGCGTCGTCCTGGTTTACTTTGAACATGTGAAACTTGAGAACAACGATACCACGGGGCAACAGGTATACCAGGTGCCGGCCGTTTTTCCTGCTGGCAATATTGGCAATACTAGTAACCCACGAAATATAGTCACTCAAAGCTATCTGTATGGGATCATACTGATCCCCGGGGGCGTACTAGGCACAAACGTCGATCCGCATACACTGACCTATAAGGAGGTTTCCACGAAATTCGGCATTCAGCCCTGAACCCGCTTTTGTCTCTTACGTGTTAAGGCTCATTAAACAAGCAGGGAAGCTCACATCAGACCGGAGCTTCCCTTTTTCTTGCGACCTAATTCACCTTTATAAAATTGCCGGTCATCGTACTGTTACCTTCCATCACCTTCACCGTATACATCCCCGCCGCCCACCGGCTGATGTCGATCGTGTTGATGGCAGCGCCGCTCACCAGCCACTGCATCAGTATCCCCGTGCTGTTATAGATGCCGATCACCGCCGTTACGCTCATTTGCGGCAGGGAGACAGCTATACTGCTATGCGCAGGATTCGGATAAATACTCAACCCCGTGGACACGGCGCCAACATTAATAGTCACGATCTGGCTGTAAGTAAACGACCCATCCGGCGCGATCAGCTTTAGCCGGTAATAATTGACGCCCGGAGCCGGCGAGACCTGTAGATAGCTATAACCCGAAATGGCCGGATTGACCGGCTGGGTGTTCAGCACAGTATTAAAATTGGAGGTATCGCTGGTCGCATACTGCAATTCGAAGGTCCCCGACGGGGCGCTGCCACCCGATCCGGAGACCTGCCATTGCAACAACACCTGCCCGTTGTCCTGCAAACGGCCGGTAAAGGCAGTGAGGGTCAAAGGCAGCGGTACGAGCGGGATCCAGATCATGATCCGGTTGTTAGTGGCATCAGCAGCCAGCAACGATGTACCGACGAACAGAAAAGTCGGATTATTTAACTGGTTGGCGTTGTCCCCGGTTCCGGTGGAGGTGAAATTAGTCTGCCCCAGTACATAGGTGGCTGCAGCGCCATTCGACAGGCTGGCGGCATTCGCGAAGATCAATATCCGGTTGTTCCCGTAATCGGAGACATAAATATTACCATCCCCATCCCCATATACACCGACCGGATTGTTAAAAGTCGTGGCGGTGCTACCGGCTGCATTGCTGTTGAAGTCAGGCTGACCCAATACCAGTGTCGCCGCCTCGTTATTGGCTGCAGTGGCTGCATTCGGGAACATCATCACCCGGTTGTTTACGAAATCGGCCACCCATAGATTGTCGGCCCCATCTACATAGATTTGCATGGGGGCAGACAAACCAGAGGCGTTTGTGTTTGGGGTGTTGGTCGTGAAACCGGGCTGCCCGAAGACCGCACTTGCAGCGGCGCCGTTGGCGAGCGAAGCTGCATTTTCAAAGCGTAATACCCTGTCGGTTCCGCAATCTGCCACCCATAACGTCGTACCAATGCAAAAAACACTAAATGGCTCATACATCGACGATGCGGTCTCAAGGGGAAAATTGTCGGATGTAAAGTTGGCTTGACCTAATACGGTGCTGGCCGCCGAGCCGCTGGCAATGGTCGCTGCATTGGCGTAGCGAAGTACCCGGTTATTTCTCTCATCTGCCACCCAAAGGTTACCCGCCGCATCCATGGCCATGCCTACAGGCTGCCATAAAGTAGTGGCGGATAGACCGTTAATATTCTGAGTGAAATTAGGCTGACCCAAAACGGCCTCGGCAGCCGCGCCGTTGGTCATCGCGGCGGCGGAAGGATAGCGCAGTACCCGGTTATTGATCACGTCAGAAACAAACACCTTTCCGGTGACCGGATCTATGACAACTCCCCAGGGCTGGTTTAACCCGGTGGCAGTCACGCTGGAGGCATTAAGCCCAAATCCAGTTTGTCCAATGACAAAACTGGCGGCCTGACCATTAGCCCAGGATTGCGCATGTGCGTGCTGGGGCAAATAGGTTGTAGCCGCAAACACTACGGCCAGGGATAAGTGGATTTTGTAAATACGGTTCATACGGATAAAAGGATTTTAAAAGATAGGGGCTAGATGGACTAAAAATAGCCTGCAAACGGGAGGATATTCCCGCTATGTATGCGAATGACGGAATTTTGTATGCGAACGTCGGGGCGGGAGTCAGCGTCTCAAATGCGGAGTGTCATTCCATTTGATCATTTCTTGATAAACAGTATTCTCCGAACTAGTGTCTTTTAATATTTTATCGTAAGACAAATGCTTAATGTCAATTAAATATTCCATCATCAACTTGCCTTTATAATAATAACCAGGAACTTCACATCCACCTGGTGCTGATAAAATCCAAATATCTGTTGCTTTGCTTTCAAGGTTAATATACCGATTGATGTCGCTCCTCAAATTGTAGTCCTTACCTGAAAGCTCGTTTTGCTCTGCAATATATTCAGGATACCCCTCCAACTTCCAAAATTCCGGGTGCCTGAACGGATTAAATTTCAATATGCCATACTTATTTGCCTGTAAGCAATGAGTCATTTCATGAGCGAGCAATTCGGTCAGGTTAGTCTCACATGTCTTATGAAAAGTAGTAAAAGCCAAATTGTTTTCAGGGTCAATTCTTACTTTAACAACCACATTATTTAACGTTGTTCTCGCAGTAGGACCATTCCCCAATAGCCTGTCATCAATTTTATTATAGAAAGTGTTATAGCAGAGTATGATGTTGTATTTGTAGACAGGATCGTATAGTTCGGATTTTTCAATTAGATTCAAGGCATTATCCAACACAGTTTTAATATTGTCACCTATTTTATCGTTGGAGTAAACTGTAAATCTCTTATAGCTCATTTTATTTGCAAAAAGATGTTGGGGGAATAAAATAACAACTGCGATTGTCAATATTCCGGCTACAAGTGTCAGTAACGTAACTTTAAAAATCCGTTTAATTAACTTTTTCATTTACTCACCTCAGTAGTTTTAGTCACGTAAGCTATATGCAATGTTCTGAAAATCTGACTTAAACTTGTCTTTGTTTTCCAAACTCGACCAACACAAAAGTTTATAATAATAGTCCTTCGTCTCGATAAGGCAAACATAATAACAAACCACCATCTTCGAATCCTTGTCAAAATAACTTGCATCAACTTCTAAAAAGCTATTTTGCCCCTTTTTAATGATATTTGGTTTTGATATAGTCCTTTTTTCTTCATCTTTCAAAAAGTCTTTTATGAAGTAGTCATAATATTCATTTATAGAAGCAAAATTTGTCTCTGCTAATTTTAGGTCTTCTTTTGGGTCTTCGATGAGAAAACCAGCAACATCTTTTACTACATTTTTGAATTGAATTGATGCAGCCGAATTCAGTCCCACTGTTTTATTCATGTAGTCTGGAACGCTTATAAAGAATTCATGTCCGACTTTTAGTTCTTTAATTGTCGTTTGGGCTTCATTTTTTAACGTCGCAAGGGAAAAAAGCGTCAGAAATATCCATTTAATAAGCTTCATAAATTGTCTGTTAGTTTTGGTTGTGAAAAAATTACCGCCAACGCGTCTAATGCCGTATATGTGAAAATATCTGTTTTTTCTTAAATTTAATAAAACCCGAAACAAATCGTAAATTCAGTTAGCCCCCAAATAGCCTAAATTCCTTATAATGAAGCCAAAAGACGTTCTTAGCTTTTTAAAGATCTGTTTGTCTGGTTTGGGCCCCCTGCTTGTTTATATTTGGTTTCGGTACCGACCGAAGGCCCCAGGGCCAGATCATGATTTTCCCCATGAGTTAATACTCAGAATAAGTTTTTGCGTGGTAATCGTTATCGCAATATGGTACATGGCCAGTCTCGCCAAAAAAATAGGGAAAGCGGACGGACTGGCGTTCGGGTATTATTACAATTTCATCTATGAGTCCATTAAATTCATAGAAAAAAAAGGAAAGATCAAGCAAAAAAACAGCGGTGATGGAAACGAGATAACTTCCTCCCTTGACAATGTCAACATCTTAGTCATCGTTCCGGATAATTTACATAGTTACTACTTGGTTTCGGATGTTGTAAAAAACCTCCTGGAAGAAGTTTTGGTAACAGCCCCGGAAGGAGTGCGATCCAGAACCAAAGTCTGGAGATGGTTTACATTTAACACGGGCAGCATTGTTAAAAATGTTTTGGTTGATATACCACCAACCACTATTAAGACCTTACGCCTTTTTAGAGAAAACAGCAGCAACGTCGATCACTATCTTCATCATTCAAGGATTGTGTCCGCCAAAGATCAGGCAACCTTTGAGCGGGTAAGAAGGGGGTTGAAGGGCGACATACATATGTTTGCAGATTCACTAAATTCAATCTTAAAGAGGGAGACCGATTTGAGACCAGATAATGACATCGAATATGATAGAATTGTCCTGGTCAAATATGCCGAAGATTTCATAAAGGAAATATTTGATCAGGAAACGATTGAAAATCTCAACGGATTCAGCTTAAATGAAAATCAAGAGTTTCAGGACGCCGTCGGAAAAATCGACGCAATCATTCAGTCTAAAAAGGATGTAATTCTCGAAAGAATGAGAGCGGCAATTCTCGGAACAACAGAAAAAAGGAAACGGTCTGCATTCCAACGCATCGCGGATAAAATTAAACGCATAATCCGCAGCGTTGTAAGATTTTATCACCGGAACAATCCGTTGGACTGATCAAACATGTAATGGTCACAATCAAAAATTGGCGAATCTCATTCCGTTCTTAAACTGCTGACAGGATTAGCGAGCGCTGCTTTTATCGCCTGATAGCCAACCGTAACAAACGCAATGAAAATAGCCCCCAATCCCGCCGTCGTATATATCCACCAACTTATGGAGATGCGATAAGCGAATTCCTGAAGCCATTTATTAAATAAGAACCATGCGATCGGGGAAGCGATAATAAAAGCCAACAATACAAGTACGATGAAATCCTTGGTCAACAAAGTAAAAATGTCCGAAAAACTTGCGCCCATCACCTTCCGGATACCTATTTCCTTTGTTCTCTGCACCCCTGCAAACATCGCCAGACCAAAAAGACCAATGCAGGAAATAAATAACGCTGTCAACATGGCGGCGTTCATGAGCCTTGCAATATCTCGTTCTCTGTTATATAAATGCGCGATCTCATCATCGAGAAATTCATATTCGAAAGGGGCTTTCGGATATACCTTTTTCCATTCCTGTTCGATACTGGCCAGTGTAGACTTTACTTCCCCAAAATTTTTCCCGGCGCTGGAAAGCCTGACTGCAATGCTTGTCTCCTCAACTGGCATATCCGCGATGAGCAATGGCCGTATGGTCTCCTGAAAGGAATGCTCATGAAAATCGCCGACAACACCTGCTATCGAAAGCGGTCTCACACTATGTCCAAGGTAAATTATCTTATTTACCGCATCATCTGGCTTCTTAAACCCTAGTTGCCTGCATAATGTCTCGTTGATAATAACTTGCCTGAGCGAATCGCTTTGTTCCAGATTCCTACCGGCCAATAACTTGATTTGATAAAGAGGCAAAAAACCCACATCCCCAATTTGTAGGATCGCCGGTATCTGTTTATCCCCCCCGGTGGCTTGCCTGATCGGTACATTAAGGCTTATATCACTCATCGGTTCGTAAGATTGCATCGCCACTCCTTTGATGCCAGATATACTTTTTATTCTTTCGGCTAGAAATGTAGCCTTCGAAATATTGTCTCCTTTATCGGTATTGATAGTGATGACGCTGTTAGCTGAAAAACCTAATTCCTTGCTTTGCATAAAATCCAACTGACTATCCAGGACTACGGCGCCGATGATAAAAATAAGCGAGATAGTAAATTGAAAAACGATCAGCACCTTTCTTAAGAAAATTTTATCTCTCCCGGTATTATTTACTACACCCTTCAAACTTTGGACTGGCAAATAAGCCGATATCACCTTTGCCGGATATAAACCAGATAGCAAGGATGTGACAAGAACAAGAAGCGAAATAAAAGACAGCGCAGGCACTGTTAGAACGTTTAACACCGCTCCCTCCGGTATAAATCCTTTAAATAGCGCTAAAACCGGCTTCAGCACAGCAAGCGAAACACAAACAGCAAAAACGGTAACAAGAAATGTTTCAAATAGATGTTGGAAAATTAGTGTTGCTCTGGTGCTACCCAATACTTTTCTAACTCCGATCTCCTTTACCCTTTGAATGGACTGCGCCGTAGATAAATTAATGAAATTGAACGCGGCAATCGCTAAAATAAAGGCCGCAACCCCCATCAGGACATATAGGATCGGTAGATACGCCTTCCTGAAAGGATATTCCAGGTAATTCGTATTGAAGTGAACATCTGACAGCGGTTGAAGTTGCATTGAAAAGGCGGAGCCGGTCTCGAGCGCGATATGCTGCTTGCAAAATTTGGGTAGTTGAGCCGTTATCTGGTCGGGTCGCACACCTTTAGCCAATTTGATAAATGCTATGGAAGTATGCGGAACGTGGTCGCTCCAGTCCTCCAGGAACAAGGCCTTGTTCAGGAAGGAATTCTTCGCTGTGCTCATGGAGATGAAATCCGTAAAACCGAAGTCCGTATTTTTATCCCAATCCTTTAGAATTCCTGTGACGGTGACTTTTAGAGAATCGTCGTATACAACCCAACGGCCGATCATTCTGTCTACGGGGATATCACCAAAATATTTTCGCGCCTTTGCATCTGTGAGGACGACACCGAATGGTTTATCGAACGATGTGGCCGCATTACCGGCTAACCACTGGTATTGAAAGATATGGAAATAGCTCGTATCAGCGATGACGATCTCCCATTTTGAATTGAATTCCGTTACAACAGATCCACTCTCAGGAATCTTAACTTTTGCGTTGTAGAGGTGAAAACCTGCGGCATTCTCTATTCCTGCAATGTCCTGTTGGATAACCGGCGGCAACGGCGGGGGAACATTATTTACCATTTCAACTCTTCCGGCCCTGTCTTTTACTTGCCCTACCAGCCGGTAAATGCGTTCCTTATCCGGATGAAAAGTATCGAAGTTGAACTCATAGTTGGCGATGACATAGATCACCAAACACGCACAGATGCCTAACGCCAGGCCAAATATATTAATAATACTGAAAGCCTTGTGCCGGATGATGTTTCGCCAGGCTACCTTCAAATAATTTTTCAGCATATGCGGGAGATTTGAGTTCTCCTAATACCATAGCAGTGCCATTTATTTAATGTATTGTAAACAAGTCATTTAAGTCAGTCTCGTACAATATAGCCGTTCGGTTTCGATACAAGACTTGTCCGCTGTGCCCTTCGCGGAACATACTTTCCTATATTCGTGCCCTAAACCCCCGCTTTCATGAAATTGACCCTCCTGGCCATTTGTTCGGCCCTCCTCTTCGCTGCCTGTTCGCAACATGACGAGGCAGATAAGATCTATACCAACGCCGACATATGGACGGGAGATAGCACCCAACCACACGCCACCGTCCTTGCCATCAAGGGCGATAGCATCATATATGTGGGTAATAAGGAAGACCTTTTCAGGGGCAAAAACACCCTGGTGGTCAATTTGCAAGGCAAAATGATCGTGCCGGGCTTTATCGACAATCATACCCATTTTCTTAGCGGCGGCTATGACCTGGCAAGCGTTGTATTACGCCAGGCCAGGACCAAAAAAGACTTTATCGCAACACTAAAGGCCTTCTGCCTGTCACATCCCGATAGCAGGTGGGTACAGGGCGGAGATTGGGACCACGAGGCTTGGGGCGGCGACCTGCCCCGGAAGGATTGGATTGATAGCATCACCACCGGCAATCCGGTTTTTGTCAGCCGCTATGACGGTCACATGGCCCTTGCCAATAGCAAAGCCCTGCGCCTGGCAGGTATCGACCGGAATACGGTAGCGCCCCCCGGCGGCGAGATCGTGAAAGATGAAAAGGGTGAGCCGACTGGCGTATTAAAAGACAATGCGCAGGAACTGGTGTACCGGGTGATACCCACTCCGACCGACACGCAGCTTGATGAATACGCGCAGCGCGCCATACAGGAAGCATTGGAAAATGGTGTAACGGAGGTGCACGACGTAAGCAGTTATGACGGCAAAACCGAGTTGACCACCTACCGGCGTGCCTATGCGAATAACAAGCTGCCGATACGCATCTATGCTTTTGTGCCGATTGCGAACTGGCGCTACCTGGATTCATTTTGCAAAGTAAACGGGAAAGGTGACGACAGGTTACACTGGGGCGCCGTAAAAGGCTTCGTGGATGGGTCGCTGGGATCGACCACGGCATGGTTTTACCAGCCCTATCTCGATGCGCCCAATAACAGAGGCTTGCAAGTCACCGATACTATCCTGCTGCATAACTGGGTAATAAGCGCCGACTCAGCCGGCCTGCAGGTGGCCTGCCATGCAATCGGCGACCGGGCCATCGATTTCATTTTAAAGGTGTATCAGGAGGCGGAACAACGCAATCCCGGCAAAGACCACCGGTTTCGTATCGAACATGCGCAGCATTTGTCGGCCGCCGCTATACCCTTGTTTGCACAACTAGAGGTGATTGCCAGCATGCAGCCCTATCATGCGATCGACGACGGCCGGTGGGCATACAAACGGCTGGACGACGCCCGCCTGCGTCGCACCTATATGTTCAACACGCTCTTAAAGAACGGCGCGACGGTTACCTTTGGCTCCGACTGGACGGTCGCACCCCTTAAACCTTTATTGGGCATTTATGCGGCCGTCACCCGCCAGACCCTCGATGGAAAAAATCCCGGCGGCTGGTACCCGGAGGAAAAACTCACCGTGGACCAGGCCCTCCGCTGTTATACGGTCAACAATGCTTATGCCGGATTTCAAGAGAAAAAGCTGGGCAGGCTCAAAACCGGCATGCTGGCCGATTTCGTCGTATTGAGCGACAACCTGTTTAACATCCCGCCCGAAAAAATCAAGGAAGTAACCGTCTTGCGCTCCTTCGTGGACGGCAAAGAAGTGTTTACCAGAAAGTAGGCCAAAGCCGGCCGTTTTTCCATGAGGCCGCTCATGACAATAGGCAGGCGATTAATAACTGGTTAAAATTGGGGCCAAAATGTTGTCAATACAGGCAAAAAGCTAATTTCCCGCCCTAAACAACTCTTATGCGTATCCTTAAGGCTATCTTTTTGTATTTTCTCCTCTTACTATCCTTCACTACCTATGCCCAGGTTTCCATCGGTATCAAAGCAGGTCCGGATTTTGCCCGGTTCATTAATGCCTTGAAGGGAAATGACGGCAGCGGTAATATTGCAACGCTAAATAGCGGCACCGTAACGCAGCTATATGGCACCGTGTTCGTGGATATACCGCTGGACAGCGGAAAGAACTTCTACATCCGGCCTGGGATCGAATATATGGGCGCCGGAGGGAGCACGAACGGGACCGGCGACTATTACAATGGCAACGGATTCGTGCCCAACACCAAATATACCCTGCATTATGTCAATGTACCGGTGGAATTCCTCTACAGTCCCGGGTTTGATTGGGGCAGGCCATTGGTGGGATTTGGGTTCTATGGCGGCGAGCTGGTCAACGGCACGATAAAGACCCAGGGCGCCCCTTCGACCTCCGTGAAGATAGGGGGCAATTCTACTGACAATTTTGAAAGGAACGACTTTGGGTACACCTTTACGATAGGACTGGTCACAAAAGTTGGCTTCCTTTTCGGCGTAGATTATCAGCACGGGTTCACGAAGGTAATACCTGATGGTGTGCAACAAACCCGCAACGCTGTGTGGGGTCTGCACGTGGGATGGGTTGTTAAGCTCTGACGTTCGCCTAAGAACATGAACCTATTGGCCGGTCATTTTTTCCGCAATCAGGGGCAATTGTTTCTGCATCCTGTATTGCAACTCGGTCTGAATGAAGAGTTCCAGTTGAAAAAGAGTGGCAGCCTTGGTCCCGCCTACGACCTTTTTGAAACGGGCGAAATAAGTCTCATGCAGGTCGTCCAGCCGCCGGTTATTCTCAAGCATATGCTCCGCCAGCGTCGCGGCCGTCGCATCGTTAAGGGAATCATATTGCTTCACATACTGATCGATATAACCGATGCGCTCCGTCAGCAGTTTGTTGTAGCTGTCCTCATAGGCGTCATACAGTTTCCAAAATCCTGCCGACTGGGCGCCATCGAGCGGGATGCTTTGGGAAATGACGGCCTTTTTTTGCTTGTTCAATAGCGCCATTGCAATGCGGACATCTTCCTTGTCCCCTTGTGCCCTGACTGCGAAGGAGAAACATCCCCAGGACGCGATAAGTAATATGGTTCTTTTCATAGCGCCAAAACTACAAGGCATTCGACAACCTGGCAATGGTGTATTGTCGCATCCTTATGTACATTTCTTATTTTTCCATAAGATCGCTAATTACCGCGCCATTCCGGATAATTTTCATGCTTTAACCAGGTAACGATCCCAACGACAACAGGAATAGCAAGCAGTCCAAATACGGTTAGCAGCAACCTGAACGCCGACCAATCGTTGGCAATAATTGAACCGGCGACTAGCAGCACAGCAACCACTATGTTCCACCGAATTACCACTCTAAGATAATTTCTCGTCTGGCTCTCTTCATCGGCAATCAGTCGGCCGATGACGCACATGGCGGCCAGGAATATGGCAAGACTTATACAAATTACCCGGCTCAATACCGGCGGAACAGGCGTCTCAAAACGTCCGACAAGGTACTTCAGACTCGCACCGAAAACACCCAGGGCCCCCAACAACACCAAATGAACGAAAACAAAGTATTGATAATAGCGGTAACCCATCTTTAATTCCTGTTCATTTGTCATGTCGAAATAAATGCTCCAGAGGAGGAAGGCGATGCTCATGCAGCATCTGGATAAAAACGAACCATCGCGTGCGGATCGTATCGTTGCCGTGCAATTCGTAGTACTGCGTTCCATTTATCCACGACCAGTAAATGAAGACAAAAAAGAGGATGGCATAACCGATATCTTCCCCGTCCATGTGCGTGGCAATATGACTCGTTATCTGTCCGATGCACGCTACATACACAAGATCAAAGAACAGCTCAAGCCAGCTGATCTTACGCTCGTTTTGCCTATCTTCAAATCGCCGCGGCGGCTGCCACCATTTCCTTTTGCTCATAGTACCACGTTTACACTCCCCCCCGCCGCCACCGGCACTTCGACAAAAGAAACCATATGCCCCCATTTATCCTGCCGCTGCCGCATCGGCATCTTAAGGCCCCCGACAGTCGCGCTGGTATGGCTACCCGAAAACTCGGCCCGCCAAACGAGCGCCCTCGACCCCGCATTGGAAAGTGCAGACGAACGCTGCCCCATATGCCTGACCGAGATCTTGGTTCCGAGCACCGGCAGGTCCGCGACCCAGGCGGAGCCTACACCCGAATTCCGATAAAGGGTTGACAGCACCCTCGTCCCCGGCACTACATCTACACCCATCAGCCCCAACACCACCCCCTGCACGACACCAAAAGATACTTCGGGATATTCCCTGCGTTCGGTGCCGGGATCCGACAGGTACAGGAGGGTCCGCCGGGCCGCTTCCCAATATCCCTCCCTGTAAAATAGAAAAGGTAAGTAGGACATATTCTCCACGTTCCATCGCACGGAGGCCAGATGGTCGAGGGTTCGCCTGGCCCTGGCCGTATCCCGCAGCGCATCGAACCAGAGCAGAAAGGCATCACCCTCCCCTACTCCGAAACTACCGTCATTGCTGTACCAGGCATGGTAGCGCCCAAACGAATCATCCCACCAGTCGGCTTCCAGCCGCGCCCGATAGCGTTCCGCCTTTTCGCGGTAGACGCCCGACTCGGCGTCCCGGCCACGAAGACGCAAAATATCCGCATAGACCATCAATCCCCGATACAAGGCCCCCACCAGATCGACCCCCAACTTCATATTGGCGATACCCTCGGAGTAAGAAGGCAAACCCCGGCACCGGTCAAATGCATCCGAATCCACGTATGGCACCGGGGCATGGGGATGCGCGGGCCGCGTAAGCAAGGAGTCCGCCTCCAGCACCCAGGTTTCAATATAAGGCCCAACCGTTTTTTCCTGAAAATTCCTGAACAATGGATCGTCGAGATAAGAACTGTCGCCAGTCCAGGCCGCCAGCCGCCAGCTGGCCCAAAGCACGTCGAAGTTTGCATCCAGGTTATACCAGAACTCCCGATCACTCCTATAGTCGGCCGGCGCGGGTACGCCCAGCTTGTTTATCTCCCAATAGGAACACCAGTCTTTGGCCGCCGAGATATTCCTGGCAAAAAGCGTGAGCATATTTTTGTTCTCCGCATCCAGACCCAGGATCGCTCCACCGACCGCCTGATGCGACACGTCCCGCATACAAAACGCATCCCTGGGCGGCAACGCCGACTCATACCAGGGGCCAACCGGGTCGCCCGGCTTCCCCTTGTAATGCAAGGCCTGCGCCTTTGCCCAGTCGAATGCCCGACTCAAAGCGGTATCCGAAGAACCAAACCGGACCCCCTGGGCCCTCACGTCAAAAAACGCGACCAACACCACAGCAAGACAAAGCCATCTTAACATATACTATCAGTTGATTAGTTCACGAGGATTGGCCGCACACCATCCCAGACGGTATCCTTGACCACCCGGCCGGATTTCGTCACTACGACGTGCCGCCCATGCACGTTAATACTCCAATCACCTCCAAAAGCCTGCATGTGCTCCAGCGACATCGAACCCCACCCTGCCGGCAGCCGCGGCATCAGGGAAAATTTACCCAGACCCAGCGGGTCGATCCCAAAAAGCCCTTCGGTCACCACCCGGCAATACAAAGCGCTTTCTGCCGACAAATGACGCTGATCGCCCTCCGGCCAGGCTTCTACCGGATAAGGCACGTGTTCCCCGAGCAGACGGATCCGGGAGTAGTAGGAAAAGTAGCGATTACAAGTATCCGTTGCTCCCGCATAGAACAGTCCCCTGAAGGCATATAGGGTGGAACGGTCCCAAAACGTGCTGTCTCCCGCTGCCGTCAGGATCCCGTTTCGCGTCCACAACCAGGGCGATAACAACGCCTTGATCGTTTGCGGCGCCCGGTCGAAGATACCCATAACCAGCGGCATACAGATCCACGATCGCAGGACCGTGTTACCATCGTAATATTTATAAGTATCGAAACCGCTTACCCGGGCGGAAAAATAATTTCCGATCCGCTCCCGAAGCCGCACGGCCTCGGCACCCAGCCGGGTTGCCGAGGCCGCATCACCCAATGAGGCCGCCAGCCGCGACGCATATAAGAACCCGCCATAGGCCAGCACGTTTGTCGACAGGTTGATCTTCCCCGCTGGAAACCTCCCCTCCAATTCGTCTGATTCGCTGACGATCACGCCGTCAGCCGTCTCCCTGCGCCGCAGGTAGGTCAGGCACCAGTCGATCAACGGCCAAAGCCGCCTCGCCTCGATGGTATCCCCGGAGGCCAGGGCAAACCGGGACGCCCCATAGGCGATCATCGCCTCATCACCGCGATCTCCCGCACCCTGCCACACCGTATCTCCTTCGGCTACGATGGAACTCGGTATGGGTTTATATTCCGGGTTCATATAAGACGCGAACAACCGGAAAGTGTTTTTCGCGGCCTCGTCCCCATTTGCATTGCCCAGGAATGGAAAAAAAGGGCTCGCATATTCCGCCTGGTCATTCGCCCAGATGGCCGCATAATAGTCGCCGCCGCCCGGAGAATGCATCAGGCCCGCCTTGGTGTCATAAATGCTTTCCGTCGCCCGCAGCTTCGCAAAGGCAAACAGCCGGTCGATCGTATCGTCCGGCGTCCTTAATATCAATGAACCAAAGATACCGCTGACCATCCCTACCCGCCTTTGCAGTTCGTAGGCCGCCGAAAACACATAGCCATCTTCCGATTGCTTGCGGACCGAGATAACATAAGAAAAGGACATGCTATTGCCCGGCAAAAGCGCCGCGTCGCCGCCATCGTACACCCGGCGACTGACGACAAACGGCCCCTCTACTTCGTGCTGGCCATCCGTAACGCTGTCATGATCGATAACAGGAACGTGTACCCGCAATGTCGACGGCCCGGCATTCGTAAGGATGTAGGATTCCAGGTAAGCGCGTTTATCAACGGACGGAAAGATCGTCCGCTGAACCATCAACGGCGTCCCGGTGCGGCTCACAGTCCGCAGCAATCCCCTGATATAGAATGAGACAGGCTTCTCGACGATCGGCCGGCCATCGACCAGGATCGAATCCGCCACATGCTCCGAAAGTTTCAAGGTATAGCTCCCACGCGTGTCATTGGGAAGCTTCCTCAAACCGGGAAACACCAGCTGCTGCCGCAGTTCCAGCCGCCCCGTTCCCCCGGTCCCATACGCGACGATCGCCGCAATGCCCTTGCCGGCCATCTCGATGTGGTCAGTATGGATATCTCCCGCGCCGACGGCCCAGTAGATGCCCCCATCCCCCGTCATCGTCCACCGGTCCCGCTGAGCCGCCGCAGATTCCGCAAAAAGCAAAAGCAAAAAAACAAACACTTTCATCATAATATACTAGTCTGTTCTGTTCCGTAAATATAACGCATTCGACCCTTCCCGCCGCAAATCGCGCCCGAAACCGCAGCCGGCAAATCCGCTACCTGGCAATCCCTGCCGGCGAAAAAAGCAGGAACATGGCCGCCATGGCGGCGAGCAACAGGATCGCATATATGTGCCGGTTCTTCCAGGGCGCCAATTCCACCTTGTTGTCGACACGCTGCCGATAAGGCTCCTTCATCGGCCACATCCGGCCTATCGACAGCATCAGACAGGCGGTGATGACAAACAGGATCGCTAAGATATGCAGGAAATGCAAGGGAACATGGATCACGGTCTGGGTCAACCCATAACAGACAATAAAGAACCCCAAACCCAGTTTTGCCGCCAGCGGCGGCACCTTCGTAGTCACCATCCCGATAAAGATCACCGTAAAGATCGGCACGTTGAAAAAGCCGTTGACCGTCTGCACGTAGGTATAAAACCCGTTTCGCGCAAAGACCAAAAATGGCGCGATGCACATCGCCAGAAAACAGACCCCCAATTCAAACCGCTTCGCGACCCGCACCATGGCCTTTTCGCCGGTATCCAAACCCCGGGACTTGCGCCAGGGCCGGTAGATATTGAGCACAAACAGCGTGCTCGAGCTGTTCAAGCCCGCATTGAAGGTGCTCAGACCCGCCCCAAAGATGATGGCGGCGATATATCCCGAAATAAACGGAGGCGAGACCAAAGCAGACAAAGCAGGGAAAACTTCCGCCGTATTATGCAGATGCGCGAACACCTGCACCGCGATAAGCCCGGGGATATTGAGCAACAGCGGCGACACCAGTTTCCCAAGGCACGCCACCGCGATTCCCTTCTGACAGGTCTGCAGGTCCCGGGAGGCCAACACCTGCTGCACAATGTATTGCTCTGTTCCCCAATAATAGAGGTTGACAAGTATCATCCCGGTAAACAACGTCGGAAAGGGGATGGCATCCGACGCCTTGCCAATGCTGTTGAGATGGTCCGTATGACTGGCCAGCACGGTATGCAGCCCTGCCAACAAATTCCCATGACCAACATACCGTAATCCAAAAAACGGCAGCAGAACACCGCCTGCAAAGATTCCCATGCCGAGGAGCATGTCCGACACCGCGATCGCCTTCAGGCCTCCAAGTACGCTGTACAAGCAACCCGTGGCCCCCATGATCCAGACCACGATCCATATCGTCGTCCAATAATCCAGCCCCAACCTCTCCGGCAGGTGGAACAGCCCGCTAAAGGCCACGGCGCCACTATACAATACCGTTGGCAGCAGGTTGACGACATAGCTTACGAGGAAAATGATGGATACCAGTTTACCGGTCCCGCGGTCGTACCTGGCCGACAAATAATCGGGCGTGGTCGCAATGCCGGTTCGCAGGTAGATCGGCATAATAAATTCCGAGACGATCAGCATGGCCAGCACCGATGTGATACCCCAGGCCATGACCGTCATGTTGTTGGTATACACCAGCTCGTTCTCCCCCACAATGGTAGCCGTATTGATATTGGCGAACAACAGCCCCCCGCCCACCAGCAGGAAACCCAGTTTCCGCCCGGCGAGAAAAAGACCGTTAAGCGTGTCCACACTGGTCTTCCGCGCCTGCCGCCAGGCCACAAAAGCGATGATCAACGTAAACAAAAGAAAACTGCCTATCGTTATCCCGTTAGCCACCTACAATGTATTCCTTCTCCAAAGTACCATGGCCATCGTCTCCTGAACCGGCTGCCGCGTCATCACGAACTGTCCCGCTTTTTTACCCATCATCGAAAAATCCGCGGAATAGGTCGTGATACCGATGAGCTCCTTGGCAGGCTCGTCATTGTGAGACAGGAAGCCAAGGTCTTTCCCCGGTTTGAGTTTCCTTGCCTTGCATTCCTTTAGCATAGCGAACAGCGCAAAGTTGTCCAACGTAAAATATACCTTGCCTTTTTCCAGGCTCCCCGGCTTGAATTCCGGCAATATCCTCCCCTTCACCCTGGCAGCTTTCAGGAATCGCTTGAAAGCAACGACGATCTCCTTCGGGTCAAGCGAATCCGCGGCATGATAAAAGATCATCTCGTCGAATTGCCTGATCACCGGCGCGAGTTCCATAAAGGTCTTATAGGAAGCCTGCTCGAATTCCTGCGTGATATGGTTGAACTCGCCGGTTATCGGCTCGAAACGGTCCACCATCAGAAAACGATGTCGGGGTATCGCCTCCAGCAACGCCCGGGTCCGCGGATGCGGGATCGGCGCCACCACAAACATCCCGTACTTCCCTTTGATCTGCGTCAGGATGGTCTCGAAGATCTCTATGTTCCCGTGATGAAAGTAAACGTTCAGATGCACATTCGACCCCAGTTCCGCCCGGAAGCTCCGGTAGAACTGCTCTTCGAAGGTATCCATATTGTACATCAGCAGCGCGACCTGCAGCGTCTGCTCCGTGTTGCCATTGGTGATATAATATCCCCTGCCGCGAGTGGATCCGACCAGGCCCCTGTTGATCAACTCCTGGTAGCCCTTCACCACGGTATCCCGCGAAAAGCTGAGCTCCCGGATCATGGTATTGATGGAAGGCAGCATCTCATCCGTGACGAGGACCTTTTCTTCGATCGCATTGATGATCCCCTGCACCAACCTGTCATGCTTGGAATAGGACGGCAACTCCGCCAGTTTCTTTATTTCACCTACAACCGTTTTCATACTATCCGCAGGTTTTACCTATAAAATGTCAAGATAAGCAGGCTTGACTGGTTTTCCAAAACAGCCAACACCCCTCGCCGGCCCACCGGGCGGCCATCACCGCCCCACGCGGTCAATTATAATTCGGGTTCTGCGTCAGGTTTGGATTGGCCTGTATCTCGGACCGGGGTATCGGATAGTAGTAAAAGCTGGGTACCCACTGCCTTACTTGCACCGTATCCACACTATAAGTAAACGTCGTATTAGCGGCATTCGTCGGCGTAATAATGATCCCCAGCGCATCTCCCGACCCTTGTTCGGCTATCCCCCAGCGACGAAGATCAAAAAACCGGTGCCCTTCGAAACAAAGCTCGATGCGCCGTTCCTGCTGGATCTTCGCGATCAGGTCAGCACCGCCGCCCGAAGTGATATCCGGCATCCCCGCACGCTCCCTGATCTTATTTAGATAGGTGAGCGCGTTACCCGTTTGCCCCAGCTCCGCCTCTGCTTCGGCATAGTTGAGATACACCTCAGCAAGCCGGAAAACAATCCACTGCGCAGGACTATAGGGCTGGACGTTGAAATTATAGGTCGAATCCACCATCTTCAGGATCGTATAACCCGTCTTCGAGGCATTCCAGGGCGAGAGCGAGCTGAGCTTCGAATCCAGACCACCCAGCCAGAACTGCGCGGGCCGCCCCTGGAACGACGCCCCATTGGACAGGATGTCGGCATAGAACCGCGGGTCCCGGTTCTGGTAAGGATTGGCAGCTTCCGAGGAGTTGCTCCAACTAAACGTCGAGCCATCATTCATCTGGAAGGCTTCCACCATTTGTTCCAATACGTTGTAGGCGCTATATCCGTTGTAGCCATTCGGGCTCAGATCCCGATAGACGGTATTGTATCGATCGGAATAGACATTCCCGTACACCCGCGCAAAGATCACTTCCGGATTAAAGAAATCGGTGAAGATCTTCCCATAGGTCGTCGAAGTACCGTAAAGCGAATACTGGCTCATATTGATCACCGCCAATGCGGCGTCAGCAGCCGCCTGCCACTGGGTCATATCGTTGGAGGTATTAAATTCGGGGCTGGCCGCGTAAAGCAGCAGCCGGGATTTCAAAGCCAGCGCCGCGCCGGTGGTAGCCGTGCCCTCCTGGCCCGATGGCGCCGTGGCTTGCAGACCGGGAAGCGCCGCCGCTATCTCTGCCTGGATAAAAGCAGATGTCGAATCCCACGAGGCCCGGGTCTCGGTAAACTTCGTATCATCCGCCGTATATACTTTCGTGATCAGCGGCACCCCGCCGAATCGTTTGAGTAATTCGAAATAACAAAGGGCCCTGAGAAAATGCACTTGCGCCGTCATGGAGACGATCTGTGCGCCATTGCCCAGTGTATCCAGCAGGCTGATATTTTGGAAGTACGTATTGGTCTTCTGGATGGTGCTGTACAACGTCGGCCAGAAATTGATCGTGGAACTGTAATTCAAAGGAAAGGAACTACTCTGGTTATCCGGCGTAGCCTGCCCCTGCACATACTGGTTCTCATTACACCAGTTGAAATTACTAAACAGCTCGTCCGTTTGCGAACCCCAGCCGAACCCCGCATCCTTGAAGCCGAGCACCGCTTCGGCGTAGATCTCATTGACAAATACCTGTACCAGCGCAGGACTGCTCCACACCGCACCCGTTGAAAAACTGCTCGTCGGCTGAATGTCCAGCACTTTCTTACACGATAACCCGGTGGTCAATGCCGCCAGACCGAGTATAACATATATCTTCTTCATAAAAATTTTCTTTTGATGTTGGCCGAATTAAAAGTTTACGCTCAACCCCAGGTTCAATACGCGCTGCTGCGGATAATACCGCCCGCTCGTGGAGGACACCTGCCCTGGCGACGTCGTCGCTGGGGCTTCCGGGTCGAAAGAAGGCCCCCACTTATCAATGGAGAAAAGATTATTTCCGCTGACATAGATCCTTGCCGACGAGATCTTAGCGTTTTGCAGGACGCCCAGATGCGACAGGTTATACCCGATCTCGACATTCTTCAGCCGCAGGAATCCATCATTCTTCAGCCAAAACGTCGATTGATAGGTGTTGGAGCCATAGGTGGCGTTGGTAGGGCCATTAAAGGTGCGCGGGTATTTGTTATCACCCGGCTGCAGCCAGCGCCCGTTGTAGAACTGTTGCGCCATGTTGAGACCGCCGGGCTGCAACAATGCCTGTGCCGCGGCCTGCCCCTGCCAGAAGATCGTCGCATCGAAACTCTTATACCGGCCGCCAAAACTTAACCCATACATGATCTCCGGTGTGGACGAAAGATTCGTCCTTACTTCGTCCAACCCGTTGATCTGACCATCCCCATTGACATCCTTGTAGCGGATGTCGCCCGGACCCGAGCCCAATGGATGCGGCGTCTTGCTTACCGTAGCCGAATCCTGGTACAGCCCCTGCGCCTGGTAGAGCAGGTAAGAATTAACCGGGTGACCCGTCATACGCTGATACGCCGGTACAGTGGAAGGTTCTGCTTCGTAGATGACCTTGTTGACAGCGAACGTAAAATTGCCATTGATAAAATAAGAAAAGTCTTTGTTCGGGCTTTTCTTCCAGCCCAGCTGGAACTCGATCCCCCTGTTCAGTACCTTACCCAGGTTCTCGTCCGGCAGGCTCAACCCCGTATACTCGGGAACGATCTCGTTCGGCGGTACCAGGATATGCGTACGCATGCTGCGGAACACATCCATATCGAAGGTCAGGTTCTTCATCAGCCGCATGTCGAGCCCCAGGTCCGTGGTCGTGGCCGTCTCCCAGGTGATGTTGATGTTAGGCGTCGGACCAAGCACAAACTCAGGTACCTGCGTGGGACTGGCGCCGTAGAAATAGCCGGCCGCAAGGTATTGCGAGATCTGCCCCGCCTGCAGTTGGTAGGTTTGGATATACTGGAACGGACTTACGGCATCGTTCCCCGTTTGTCCCCAGCTGCCGCGTATCTTGAGCTCGTCGATGGTGTTGGATTTGAAGAAGGCCTCGTTGGACACGCGCCAGGCGCCCGATATCGAAGGAAAGAAGCCATATTGCCTCCCCTTTGGAAAATTCGGCGACCCGTCCTCCCGCATATTCACGTCCAGCAGATAACGGTCGTCGTAGTTATAGGAAACACGCCCGATGTAATTCTGACGCGCCGTCTGGAGCGTACCCGAATTGTTCGTGGCCCCGATGGTACTCCCGGCAAAAAGCTCCTGCACATTGTTACTCAGAAAACCAGTCTTGTAGGCGCTAAGACCCGTATAGGTCTCACGCGACACCTCGTACGCGCCGAAAGCCTCCAGCGCGCTCTTACCGAACTTGCGTTCCCAGCCGAGTTTTATATTTACCAGTTGGTCCTCGGTCTTTGCCGTCGAATCGTTGAGGTTCGGTGGGATCGAAGACTGCACTTCGGTATAGGTCTGCGTCGTCTCGTTGTAACTATAAGCCGGCGGCGGCTGCGCGTTGAACCCTTTATAATTATAAAAGAAAAGGTCATATGCATAATAGCCATCCAGATGCAGACCCGGCGTGATCCTGTCGAGGTTCCAGCCAAAGGAACTCTTCGTCTGTAAAAAGTCATAGCTGGTCTGGGTGTTCCCCAAATCGCCATTCAACACATAGACCATGCTGTTCTGCGGCCCACCGCCGATGCCCACACCCACATACCCGTTTGGATAGCGCGGCACCAGGTAGGGATAGGCACTCCATAACTCCTGGAAGATGTCACCCGCGCTGCCGTATTGCGGACCTTCATTGAGCCTGTATTCGTTGCGGTACATGGCGTCAAGCCCGATGCGAAAACTAGGCGTAGCCTGTATATCCACGTTAGCACGGGCATTTTTGTTGGTGTAAAAGTCGGACCCTCCCCGATACATGCTGTTCTGCCGCAGGTACTGCCCGCTCAGATAATATCGCACCTTATCCGAACCACCCCGCAGGGACATGACGTCATTGTTTTGAAAAGCCCAGGGCTGCATCACCGTTTTCCACCAATTGGTACTGGGATAGCCTAAGGGATCAGAGCCGTCCTGGTATTTCTGCAGCTGGGCCGGCGTGTAGGTCGGCTGCTGTCCGACCAGGGCATCATATTCGTTGACCGATTCCGCATAGTCGTGCGAATCCAGCATTTTCGGCACGCGCGTTGGCTGCGTCACCGAGGCGTTCGCATTAAATGACAACTGAGACTTGCCGGTGATGCCCCGCTTGGTGGTGATCAGGACAACCCCGTTTGCCGCACGGGCGCCGTAAATAGCACCGGTAGCGTCTTTTAAAACCGTGAACGATTCGATGTCATTGGGGTCGAGCCGGTTGAAACCGCCCTGCCGGTCCGGGATACCGTCGATCACGATCAGCGGCGCGGTATTTCCAAGCGTCCCTATCCCGCGGATAAAGAACGCCGCATCATCAGCACCCGGCTCCCCGCTTCGCGTATTCACGATCAAACCGGGCATGGACCCTCCAAGGGCATTGGAGATATTCGCCACCGGCGACTTGGCGATCTCGGCGCCCGAGATATCGCTGACCGCACCCGTAAGGTTCACTTTTTTCCTTGTCCCATAACCGATGACCACCACCTCGCCAAGGTCCTTTGCG
>Ga0302325_10005851_pt1 | contig 27821 bp, 33 predicted proteins | sample Palsa_T0_2_FD_201948 | JGI IMG/M metagenome (GOLD analysis project Ga0302325, IMG submission 201948) | Peat permafrost microbial communities from Stordalen Mire near Abisko, Sweden - Palsa_T0_2 | ecosystem: Environmental > Terrestrial > Soil > Palsa > Peat permafrost | place: Sweden: Abisko... | reverse complement strand
CCGCCCTGCGCGCCATCCTCGCCGCCGGGGCCGTCGCGCCGGACCTCGCCAGCGCGCTCGCCGCGCTCGGCCGCGAGGAGAGTCTCGGGCGCATCGAGGATGCTCTTTCGCAAGTGCAGTAAGCCGTTATAAGGCGGTTGAGGGCCGGGGCCGCTACGGCAGCGGAAGTATTGGGAGAAGGGTGCGCGCATGGTCGAAAACGCCACGCTGACCGTCGGGAATACGAACTACGATTTGCAGGTGATCAGGGGCACGACCGGGCCCGACGTGGTCGACGTCAGAAAGCTGTACGACGACGCCGGCGTCTTCACCTTTGACCCCGGGTTCACCTCCACCGCCTCGTGCGAAAGCAAGATCACCTACATCGACGGCGACGCCGGCATTTTGCTGCACCGCGGCTACCCGATCGAGCAGCTGGCCAAGAACTCCAGCTTCCTGGAGGTCTGCTATCTGCTGCTGAACGGCGAGCTGCCGACCGCGGCCGAGTTCGCCGACTTCGAGCACACCATCACCTACCACTCGATGATCCACGCCCAGTTCGACCGGTTCTTCACCGGCTTTCGGTCCGACGCGCACCCGATGGCGATCATGACCGGCGCGGTCGGCGCGCTGTCGGCCTTCTACCACGACAGCATCAACGTCGATGATCCCAAGCAGCGGGAGATTTCCGCCCACCGGCTGATCGCCAAGATGCCGACCATCGCCGCACGGGCGTTCAAATACTCGGTCGGCCAGCCGTTCGTGACGCCACGCAACGACTGCACCTACGCCGAGAATTTCCTGCGCATGGCCTTCTCGGTGCCGGCGGAGGACTGGAAGCCCAACCCGGTGCTGACCCGCGCGATGGACCGGATCTTCATCCTCCACGCCGATCACGAGCAGAACGCCTCCACCTCCACCGTGCGCCTGGCCGGCTCGTCCGGCGCCAATCCGTTCGCCTGCATCGCCGCCGGCATCGCCTGCCTCTGGGGCCCCAGCCATGGCGGGGCCAACGAGGAGGCGCTGATGATGCTGCAGGAGATCGGCACGGTCGACCGCATCCCCGAGTACGTGCAGGGGGTGAAGGACCGCAAGTACCGGCTGATGGGCTTTGGCCACCGGGTCTACAAGAACTTCGATCCGCGCGCGAAGGTGATGCAGGAGACCTGTCACGAGGTGCTGGCCGAGATCGGCGACAGCGACGATCCGCTGCTGAAGGTGGCGATGGAGCTGGAGAAGATCGCGCTGAACGATCCCTACTTCATCGACCGCAAGCTCTATCCGAACATCGACTTCTATTCGGGCATCACCCTGAAGGCGATGGGCTTCCCGACCACCATGTTCACCGTGCTGTTCTCGCTGGCCCGCACCGTCGGCTGGATCAGCCAGTGGAAGGAGATGTTCGAAGACCCGCGCCGCAAGATCGGACGCCCCCGCCAACTCTACACCGGCCCCCTGCAGCGCGAGTACACCCAGATCGAAACTCGAGGATAGGCTTCGACCGGGCCAGGTCGTGTGCGCGTGGCTTGGCAGGGTCCGCTGTCGGTCGTGACGGCAATGACCAGGTTCAACCCTGAGCCGACTTCGCGGGCGCCGAGCTGGGCGCCATCGCCAGGCCGCTCGCCGCCGCGCGGATGATCAGTGGCCCTCGTTCTCGTCGTTGAGAGTGTTGACCTCGCACTGGGCATAGGCCTCGACTTGCCAAGTCCAGGCATTCAGGTGCTCCACGAACGTCCGGTCTTGGGTGGAGTGCAGGCGCACCTGGTCGTTGTAGGCGGCCACATGGTCGCTGTAGGCCTGCGCCATCGCCTCTGGGCAGCGCGATATGCCGCGCGGATTGACGCATTTGGGCATAGAGGGCTTGGGCGGCATAGCCGCCGGCCGCTCGCTGTCCGCCGGCGTCGGTCCCGGCGCAACGCAGGCCAGCCCGCGCGGTGTCTGGGCGCCCGCCGCCCCGGCCGCGAGAACCATCGCCGCCGCCAACCCAAATCGCCGCATGCCGCCTCGTGTTGTTTCTACTTTGCCGCATAACACGCGGCGCTCGCGGCTGGCAGAGCACGCCGCTTACGATCGGCCGCCCCAACTAGGCTTCGATTTGGGCGACGCCACCGAAGCCGCGGATCGACCGATCCGCCGTCGCCAGCGTCAGCGATCCGACCCGCGCCTGCACCACCAGCAGCCGGTCGAACGGATCGGCGTGCTTCCAGTCCAGCGCGGCGGCGGCTTCGGCGTCGCGACCGAGGATGGGCGCTTCCAGAAAGCCGTTCTGGCGGATGGCCTCCACCGCCGAGCCGCTGAAAGCCAGCTTGCCGGTTCGACGTTTGATCCCGATCTCCCACACCGAGGCGGCGCTGACGAAGACCCGGTTGGACGGATCGGAGATCGCGGCTCGGCAGGCGGCGCTCAGCTCCGGGGACGCGGCGTCCCACCACAGGAAGACGTGGGTGTCGAGCAGCAGATCCACTCAGTCGGCGCCTTCGAACAGCGCCAGGATCGTTGGGTCCGGCACGTCGAAGTCCTCCGCGATGTAGGTCAACCCCATCGCGCCGGCCGGCGTGCGCGGTCCGTCGGCGTGCGGGATCGATACGAGCTTGGCGCGCGGCGTCCCGTTCTTGGCGATAATGATCTCCTCGCCCGCCGCAGCGCGGTCGACCAGCGCCGACAACTGGGTTTTGGCATCGTAGATGTTGACGATCGAGGACATGGCGCCGTCTTGGTCAGGTTGACCAACATACACGGCGTGCCGCCTTAGTCGAGTTGACCAACATACACGGCGTGCCGGCTTAGTCGAGTTGACCAAGATGATTCACCCCCGCCTGAGCTGGCCGGGAACCTAACCGTGATGTGACGCCTTGGACTTCGGGGGGCAAAATCTCGCCGCCTGCAGGAACCCAGTCATGGCGCTCGCCGATATTCGCTACGAAGTGGTGCTCGCCCTCGCCCAGACTCACGAGGCTCAGCACGAAGCCGAAGGGTTGCTCGCGCGCGGCGAGGACGCCCAGAAGGTGGTCGCCGCCGGCGAGCTCGATTTTCTGGCGCGGCAGGACGCGATGCTCCGTCTTCGCCTAGCGGAAGTCGATCGCCGGACGGCCGAACGCCGCACCGCCTTCGCGTGGCCGCGGCAGACCTGGTTCAACCTGATGCTCCACATGGAGAGTTGGATCGCGCACGGCTGATCGCCCGCTCGCCTAGACGCCCGTCCGGCGCCACTATGGCCTGGATCGATGGAGAGCGCGGGATGGCGGACGAGGACGTGGCGACGCCGGATGATGGCTGGAAGCATTCCGGCGTGCGGGTGATCCCGGCAGATTCGCTGGACACGAACACCGCCCAGACCCCGGGCATGAACCGCGCGGCCGCGATCAACTTTGCCCGCGTTGGCGCGCAGAAGATCTGGGCCGGGACCGTGCACATCCACGCCGGCGCCAAGACCGGGGCGCATCACCACGGGCCGCTGGAGAGCGTGATCTATGTGATCCGCGGCAAGGCTCGGATGCGCTGGGGCGAGAGCCTCGAGTTCGTCGCCGACGCCGGGCCGGGTGATTTCATCTACGTGCCGCCGTTCGTGCCGCACCAGGAGATCAACGCCTCGGCCGACGAGACGCTGGAGTGCGTGCTGGTACGCAGCGACAACGAGGCGGTGGTGGTGAACCTGGACATCGCGCCGGCGGAAGCGCCGCAGTCGGTCCCCTGGATCGATCCGATCCACAAGGCCTGAGGATCGCGCCGCCGCGCTGAAACCTGGGTCGCCCAAGCATTGTTCAATCGTCGGTGCGGGCGTCGCTTTGCATTGACGGGCTCGGCGACGCCCCGCACCCTGCCCTCGCCTCGCCGCATCGGAGCAACCGCATGACCTGGCGTTCGACCCTGGCTTTGGCGGCGCTTGCGGCCCTTGCGGTCGGCGCGGCGTCGGCGCAGACGGTGCGCCCCTACGGCGTGCGCGGCGAGACGCTCTACAACCTGCTGCGCTCGGAGGGCGTCACCCTGACGCTCTGGCCGCAGCAGTCGCTGGCGATGTTCGACCAGGACGACGCCGGCGACGGCCAGGCTATCGGGCTGGCCAACGGGGCCTTCGTGCAGCGCGGCAGCGACCAATGCCAGTATTCGATGGTCTGGGACCAGCCGCAGATGTCGATTTCATTCAACCGTTCGCAGCTGAGGGCTGGTCGCGGCGGCGTCGCCCATCCGGTCTGGACCGCGACGGCGTTCGATTACATCGGCCGGCCCTTGGGTTCGGTCGGCGAGCTGGCGATCCGCAGCCGGCGCGACGTGCCGGCGCACCGGTTCACGCTCAAGGCCGCCGGCATCAAGCAGGTGGTGTTCTGGGGCGACAACCGCGGCGCCGCGGGCCTGTGCAACGTCGCGATCGACACGGTCAACGCCTCGACGGCGAGCGGTTAGCCGTCAAGCAGCCCGCGTTGACGGGCCAGGTCGATCACCACGTCGGCGGCCGCCTCGAACGGGTCGGATCGGTTCAGGCCCAGTTTCGCCAGCGCCGAGGTCTGGGCCTTAGCCTGTGTCTCACGTCGCGCCGGGTCGTCCAGCAGCGCCGCGACCGCCGCCGCCAGCTCTTGGCCGTTGCAATGTTCCTGCAGGAATTCCGGCGCGATCGCCGCATCAGCGGCGATGTTGAACAAGGTGAAATACCGTGTCCGGATGATTGACCGCGCCACAATAGCCGTGGCCGGATGACCTCGGTAAGCGACCACCATCGGGCAGCCGGCAACGGCCAACTCGGTCGTCACCGTGCCGCTGCAGGCGAGCGCCACGGTCGCGGCGCGCATGGCGTCCAGCTTGTCCCGCTCGCCCTCGACCACGTGGGCGCGGCGGCGCCAGCCGGCGACCCGCGCCTTGACCTGATCGGCCACCGTGTCGGCGGCCGCGACGACGATGCGCAGATCGGGTCTGGCGTCGGCCAGACGCAGGGCGGCGTCCTCGAACGCCGGCAGCACGCGCTTGATTTCGCCCGGCCGGCTGCCGGGCAGGACCAGCAAGATCGGATCGTCCGGGCCGGCCCTGATCGCCGCCCGCAGCCGCGCCGGATCGGCCCTGGACATGTCGCGTCGCAGCGCCGGATTGCCGACACTGGTGGTGGGAATGCCCTCCGCCTCGAAATAGCGGGTTTCGAAGTCGAACAGGGTCATCAGCCGGTCGAAGATGCGGGCGACGACGCGGACGCGGCCCGGCCGCGTGGCCCACACCTGCGGCGCGACGTACTTGACCAGCGCCACGTCAGGCGTGCGCAGCCGCATCCGACGTCCCACCCGCCACATGAACTCCCAAGAGTCGATCAGCACCGCGATGTCGGGCTTCTCGGCCTCCGCCAGCCGCACCGTCTCCTCCAGCCGGCGCAGGGCGAGCGGCACGACGCCGATGATCTCGAACAGACCCACCAGCGACAGCTCACCGATATCGTAGGGGCTGGCGATGCCCTCGGCCGCCATCTTGGCGCCGCCGACGCCGACGAACGCGACGCCATCGCCGAGCCTGGCTTTGAGCGTCTGCGCCAGGCCCGCGCCGAGCGTGTCGGCGGAGGCCTCGACCGCCACCAGCATCACGCGCAGCGGCGCCGTCACCCCGGCGGGTCCGGCACGCCGGCGACGAACAACCCGGCGGCGTCCGCGGCGGCGGCGACGGCGGCCCGCTCCACCACCAGCATCTTGCCGGCGATGCCGACCACGCCGGCGAGCCCGGCCCGGTCGGCGCCCTCGATGGTGGCCAGCCCGATGGTCGGCAGGTCGACCCGTTCCTCCTGGATCGGCTTGGCGACCTTGGCCAGCACGCCCTTGCGCCGCCCCGGCGCGCCGCGCAGGTCGGCCGGCAACTCGGCGATGCGCCGCAGCAGCGCGTCGGTCCCCTCCTGCGCCTCCACCGCCAGCACCAGGCCATCGCAGACGACGGCGGCCTGGCCGACGTCCAGCGCGCCGATCGCCCGAGCAACCCGGATCGCCTTGGCGATGTCGACGCCGTGGACGTCCTGCGGCGCCAGGCGGCCAAGCGGTCCGGCCGGCAAGGCCAGCTCGCCCATCACCTCGTGCGCGCCCTCGATCACGAATCCTTCCTTCTCGAACTCGCTCATCAGGAAGCGCAGCAGCGCCTCGTCGCCCTTGCGCGCCGCCAGCGCGGCGCCGGGCAGCCAGGTCAGCCCGCGCAAGTCCGGCTTCAAGGCGCTAAAGTCGGGGCGGCGCACCACGCCCGCAAAGCAGAGTGACGTACAGCCGGCGTCCCGGGCCAGCTTCACGATCCGACCGATCTCGGCGATGCCCGCCACGTCGCCAGGAAAGGCGTCCATCGCCGGCTCGGCGAAGCCGCGCAGGCGGACGACGAAATAGGCCCGCCCGGCCTGGCGGCAATGTTCGGCGAGCGCGAGGGGCAGACCGCCGCCGCCCGCGATCAGGCCGAGCTTGCTCATCCGCCTGACCTCATCTCCCCAAACCTCATTCCCCCGGGGCGTCTCTCTCCGGCAGCACCAGCGGCCGCCGCGGCTCGGCGCGGATGAAGTCGACGATCTCGAGCACCTCGGGCGAGCCGGTGAACTCATCGGCGACCGCATCCACCCGTTCCCGGAACGGGCCCTCGTGCTGGCCGAACAGGGCGCGGAAGCCGGCGCGCAGGGTGTTGATCTGCTGGCGCGAGAAGCCGTTGCGCTTCAACCCGATCAGGTTCAGCCCCTGGAGCCTGGCGTGATTGCCCCAGACCATGCCGTAGGGGATCACGTCTGAGTTCACCGCCGCGCCGCCACCGATGAAGGCATAACGGCCGACACGCGAGCGCTGCTGGATCGCCGAGAGCCCGCCCATGATCACGTAGTCGCCCAGCACCACATGGCCGCCGAGCGTCGCGTTGTTGGTCAAGGTGACGTGGTCGCCGACGATGCAGTCGTGGCCGACGTGGGCGCCCATGTAGAAGGTGCAGTCGTCGCCGATGCGGGTGACGCCGCGCCCGACGCTGGAGCCGCCGTTCATGGTCACGTTTTCGCGGATCAGGTTGCGGGCGCCGATGACGAGGCGGACCGGATCGTTCGGCTTGTAAACGGCGTGCTGCGGGGGCGCGCCCAAGATCACGAACGGGAAGATCTCACTAGCCTCGCCGATCTCGGTCTCGCCGTCGATCACCACGTGAGAATGCAGGCGCACGCCGCCGCCCAGCTTCACCTTCGCGCCAATCGTGCAATAGGGGCCGATCTCGACGTCGTCCGCCAACTCGGCGCCCGGCGCAATCAGCGCCGTCGCATGGATCTGCATGCCTAGGTCTCGACCAACATGGCGGCGAACTCGCACTCGGCCGCGACCTTGTCGCCGACCATTGCCTGCCCCCGAAACTTGAAGACATCGCCGCGCGCCCGCACCACCTCGACCGGCATCCGCAGCACGTCGCCCGGGCGGACCGGATGACGGAAGCGGCAATTGTCGACCGAGATGAACATGATGCCCTTGTTCTCGACGTCGACGTCCATCGACTTGCTCATCAAGACGCCGCCGGTCTGGGCGATCGCCTCGATGATCAGTACGCCGGGCATCACCGGCCGGCCGGGGAAGTGGCCGACGAAGAAGGGCTCGTTGATCGTCACCATCTTGATCCCGACGATCGACTGGTTCTCGCGGTAGTCCTCGGCGCGGTCGATCAGCAGGAACGGCGGCCGGTGCGGAATGCGCCGCATCACCTCGTCGATGCCGATGTCGGTCGCGGAGAGAACTTCGGTCGGCGCTTTCCTCATCCCTCGCCTCCCCCGTCCTTACTGGCCTTGTCCTTTCGCGCCGCCGCCTTGGTCAGCCAGGCGACCTCGCGGAAGAACTGTCTCACGGGCCGGGCGGGTACGCCGCACCAGCTTTCACCGGCTGGAACATTGTGCATGACACCGGCCGCCGCGGCCAGCCGCGCCCCGGCGCCGATGACGACATGGTCCGCGAGGCCGACGCGGCCGCCCATCTGGACCCCGTCGCCGACCACGGCGCTGCCCGACAGACCGCAGTGCCCGGCGATCGCACAGTTGCGACCGACCACGACGTTGTGGGCGATTTGGACCAGGTTGTCGATCTTGGTGTTCTCCCCAATCACGGTGTCGTCGAAGGCGCCGCGATCGATGCAGGTGTGAGCCCCGATCGAGACGCCATCCTGGATGATCACCCGGCCGAGCTGCGGAACGTCGATCAGCCCGCGCGGCCCCACCGCGACACCGAAACCGGCCTCGCCGATCACCACACTGGCCGAGATGTGTACGGCGTTGCCGACCAAGGCGAAGCCGATGGCCGCGGCGGGTCCGATCTCACAGCGCCGGCCGATCGCCACCCCCGGACCGATCACCGCATGAGCGCCGATCTGGGTTCCGGCGCCAATCTGGGCGCCGGCGCCGACCACGGCGCCATGGCCGATGGAAACGCCTTCTTCCAGCGTCGCGTCCGGGTGGACGAACGGCGCGTTGGCGTCGATCTGCCGGGGCCGGTGCAGCCGCTGCGTCGCGATCGCCCACGCCGCCTGTGGCGACGGCGTGATGATCGCCCGGCAGCCGCCCGGAAGCAGCGCGGCATCGTTCGCGCCGACGAAGCAGGCGCCAGCCAACGTGGCGCGTGCGGCGTCCGCGAGCCGACGGTCGCTGAGAAAGCTGACGGCGCGGCCATCGGCGCTGCCAAGCACCGCAGCCGCGGCGACCTCGAAGTCGTCGCGCCCCTGCTCTCGGGCCGAACCGGTCAGCTCGGCCAATTCGCCGAGCGTCACCGGTCCAAGGCTTTCGAAGAACCTCGGGTCGGGCGTGTTCAACGGCCCGGGCCCATCAGCGGCGTCAGCGCGCCGCTGCCGGCGCCGCGCCCGGCTGGTCGAGGTGCTCGCGATCGAAGGTCAGGGTTTGGATCTTCGCATCGAGGCCGGCGATGAACTGCGGCGACAGGTCCATGGCCGGATTGAGAATGCGCACACCGCCCTGGTCGGCGTCGACCAGAACCGAGCAGTTCCGCTGTTGGTAGACGTCGCGAACGATCGGATCGAGCTCCTTCACGATGACGCCGAATTGCTTCTGCTGGGTCGCTTGGATCTCCTGCTGACGCAGCTGCTCGCGCTTCTGGAAGTTCGCGATGCGAAGTTCGAGATTGGCGCGTCTGGCCTGCAGCGTCGCCGCATCGAGGCTGGCTTGCTGGCTTTCAAGCGCCCGCTCGTCGGTTTGGATGCCGGTGGCTTCCGGCTCGAGTTCGGCGTTGACCTGCGAGCCGAGCACTTTCAGCCGAGACACGACGGCCTGGCCGACCTTGGAGCCGCCGATGACCTCGTTGAGCGAGAAGACGCAGTAGCCGGTGATCGGAGGGCCGTGCCGGAGCGGCGGCGGCGCGGGCGCGGCGCCGGCGGTCTGTGCGCCCGCGGCGCCGGTGGGGATGAGGGCGCAGACCGCGAGGCCGGCGAGAAGGAGGGAGCGTGCGTTCATGGGTGAAGTTCTTAGAACCTTGTATTGGTTGAGAAACGGAAGACCTGGACGATGTCGTAGGGCTCTTTCACCACGGGCTCGGCGATGTCGAAGCGAAGCGGCCCCAGCGGCGATTTCCAGAACACGCTGACGCCGACCGAAGCGCGAAGACCGAGATCGTCGCGCACGCTCGTCAGGGGCGCGTTGGTGAGCGGATCGAACTTGTCGGAGCGATCGAGCAGGCCGAGCGTGCCGACGTCGGCGATCAGCGCGGTCTTGATGCCGTACTGCGCCGGCAGGCCGTTCGGGAGCGTCTCCTGGACCTCGCCGATCGCGTACAGCTTGCCGCCCAGGGCATCGCCGAAACGCGTGTCGCGCGGGCCGATGCCGGCTAGCTGGAAGCCGACGAAGCTATCGCCGCCGCGATAGAAGCGGTCGCCGATGCGGATGGAGTCGCCGTCCCAACCGTTGATGAAGCCGCCCGTCGTGGTCAGGCTAAGGACGAAGTCCTTGTTGAAGCCATGGTACCAGCCGCCGTCGAATTCGGTGCGGACGTAGTGGACCGTGCCGCCGAGGCCGGCGACGTCCTGGCTAAGGTCGACATAGTAGCCGCGCGTCGGCAGCTGCGGATCGTTGCGCCGGTCGATCCGCACGCTGTAGCCGACGGCCGAGGTGAGGTAGGAGCCGCGCTCGTCGCAGAGCACCACCGACACCTGTTCGGCGCCCGGGATGCACAGGTTGGAGGCGACGATCGTGTCATCCTCGCGCAGGGTATAGCGCAGGCTCATGGTCGAGTTGATGGTGAGCGGGAAGGCGATGTGGACGCTGCCGCCGGCAGAGGCGCTCTGGTAGGACGCGTACTGGGTGAAGTCGTAGCGCGTGGCGTAGAGGTCGAAGCCGGCGCCCAAGTTGCGGCCAAGGAACCGCGGTTCGGTGAACGAGAAGTCGATGTTCTGGCTGATCGAGCCGATCTCGACCCTGGCGCGCACGTCCTGCCCGCGACCACGGAAGTTCGACTGGTTGAAGCCGAGGTCGAGCACCAGCTGGTCCACCGAGGAGTATCCGGCGCTGGCCGAAAGCTCGCCGGTCGGCTGCTCGGTCACCTTGACCAGCAGGTCGGTGCGGTCGGGCTCCGAGCCTGGCTGGGTGGTGACGTCGACGTCCTTGAAGAAGCCGAGCGCCTTGATCTTGTTCTTCGACTGGTCGACCAGCACGCGGTTGTACGCATCGCCCTCCGAGAGGCTCATCTCGCGGCGGATGACGTAGTCCAGCGTCTGGGTGTTGCCGACGATGTCGATGCGGTCGATATAGACGCGCGGGCCTTCCTTCACATCGAAGTTGACGTCGACGGTGTGGGTGGCCGGATTGGCGTGGTACTGCGGCCGCACGTCGACGAAGGCAAACCCGGCGGAGCCGGCGGCGAAGGTCAGCGCGTCCGTCGCCTGCTCGATCTTCTCGTCGGCGTAGAGCTGCCCGGTGCTGATCGGCAGCAAGGCGCGCAGGATGTCCGGGTTCAGCTTCTTCAGCTCAGTCTGCACCGCCAGCTTGCCGAACTTGTACTTCTGGCCCTCGTCGACGGTGTAGGTGACGGCGAAGCTGTTCTTGTCCGGGGACAGTTCGGCGATCGAGGATACCACCCGGAAGTCGTAGTAGCCCTTGTTGCGATAGAACTTGCGCAGCTGTTCGCGGTCGTACTCGACCCGGTCCGGGTCGTAATTGTCGTTGGATTCGAAGAACTTGTACCAGTGGCTTTCCTTGGTGACGATCACGTCGCGCAGGTCGTTGGACGAGAACTGCTGGTTGCCCTGGAAGTTGATGCCGAGGATGCCGCTCTTGGGCCCCTCGCTGATCTCGAAGATCAGGTCGACGCGGCGCTGCGGCAGGTTGACGATCTTCGGCGTCACGGTCGCCGAGATGCGACCCGAGCGGCGGTAGAGCTCGATGATCCGGCCGACGTCTTCCTGCACCTTCGCCTTGGTGAAGATGCCGCGCGGGCGGACCACCACCTCGTCCTTCAGCTTGTCTTCCTTGATGCTCGAGTTCCCCTCGAACAGCACCTGGTTGATGATCGGGTTCTCGACAACCTGAACGAGCAAGGTGTCGCCCTGCAGCTGGATGCGAACGTCGGAGAAAAGGTCCGTGCGCGTCAGGGTTTTCAGCGCCAGATCGAGCCGGGCCGAGTCTACCGTGTCGCCAATCTGGATCGGCAGGTAGGATAGGATGGTGTCCTGCTCGATCCGCTCGTTGCCCTGCACCACGATACGCCCAACGATGCCGCTCTGCTGCGCCTGGGCGATCGCCCGCTGCGGCGCCGCCATGGAGGCGAGCCCGCAGATAAGCGCGACGCCAGAGAATAGCGCCGCATACCGGGCGCGAGATTTGGTCATCGGTTCAGTCATCACTCGCCGGTGACTCTTTGATTTAGGAAAACAGGGCGCCGAAGAAGTGGAACACCTTCTGGAGGTGCAGGTCGTTCACGTTGGCGAACAACATCAAACAGACGAGCAAAGCAAGGCCGACCCGGTAACCGGCCGCCTGGACTCCTGCCGATAGTGGCCGGCGCACCACCCATTCATAGGCGTAAAACAGCAGGTGGCCGCCATCCAGGATCGGGATCGGCAGCAAGTTGACCAGGCCGACCGAGACCGAGATCAAGGCGCAGAGGCTGACCAGGTTCACCACGATCCCCAGCGCCTGCAGCCCCGGATCGTTGGGCGCGTCGCTGATCGCCTCCTTGGTCAGCTGGCCCGACAGGGTGGCCGTACCTACCATGCCGTGCAGCTGCTTGGGACTGACCGCCCCAGTCACAATCCGGCTGAGGTAGAACCCCGTCGTCTGCACCGTGAGCCAAGTCCGCTTGGCGCCCATGCCGATCGCGGAGATCGGATCGTAGCGGACGATCTGCGGCCGGACACGCGGTCCCGACACCCCGAGCAGCCCGCCGGTCTCGTTGCCGCCGAAGCCGCTGTCGATCTGCTGCTTGGTGGGGGTCGCCTGCAGATGGATGAGCTGGCCGGCGCGCTTCACGGTGAAGTCGATCGACACGCCGTCGCGATAGATCACGTAGGAATGCAGGTCCTCGAAGCCGCGCAGCTGGTTTCCATCGGCCGCGACGATCTGATCGCCCGCCCGCAGACCGGCCCGGGCCGCGGCGCTGCCCGGCGCCACCGTCGAGATCGGACCTTGGGTGACCGGCTCGCCCACCGCCGCGAACAGGACTGCGAACAGCGCGATCGAGAGCAGGAAGTTGGCGGCAGGACCCGCCACCACCACGGCGGCGCGCTGCCACAATGGCTTGAAGGCGAAATAGCGCTTCTCGGCCCCCGGCCCTTCGCGCTCAATGACGCGGGCGCGCAGCGTCTCCAGATCGTCCTCGTCCGGAACGCTGGCGGCGTTCTCATCGCCGGCGAACTTCACGTAGCCGCCAAGCGGCAGCCAGGCGATGCGCCACTCCACACCCCAGCGATCCTTCACGGCGACAATCGTCTTGCCAAAGCCAACCGAGAATCGGTCGACGGCGATGCCGCAGGCCCGCGCCACCAGGAAGTGCCCCAGCTCGTGAATCGTCACGATGAAGGTGATGATCACCAGGAACGGAACGACGTACAGCGCCGCGTTCGCGAGAAAGGCCAGCATTGTCAGGGCGTTCCTTCTAGAGCCTTTCAGCCTCTGCCTTCAAATCGAGACAGGACTTGGGCGGCCGTGCGGCGGGCGCCCTCGTCGATCGTCATCGCCCATTCGAGCGGATCGGCGTTGCTATCTTGTGTCAGGTCTCCACCCGCGGAGAGCTCATCGAGCGTTTCGGCGACCAGGGCGGCAATATCGAGAAAGCCGATCCGGCGGTCAAGGAAGGCGGCGACGCCGATCTCATTGGCCGCGTTCATCGCCGACGGCGCGCCGCCACCGGCGTTGAGCGCGTCGCGGGCCAAGGTGAGCGCCGGGAACAGCGCCTCGTCGGGGGCCTCGAACGTCAGCTGACCGACGGCGGCGAGATTCAGCCGCGGCGCCGGCCAGGCGATCCGGTCCGGCCACGACCAGGCGCAGGCGATCGGTGTTCGCATGTCCGGCTCGCCGAGCTGGGCCAAGGTCGAGCCGTCGGCGTACTCGACCAGGCTGTGCACGATCGACTGCGGATGGATCAGCACGTCGATCCGGTTGGCCGGCATGTCGAACAAATAGGAGGCCTCGATCATCTCCAGGCCCTTGTTCATCATCTGGGCGGAGTCGACCGAGATCTTGCGGCCCATGCTCCACTTCGGGTGCGCCACCGCCTGCTCCACGCTGACGCCGCGCATCTCGTCGAGGCTCCAGCCGCGGAACGGACCGCCCGAGGCGGTGAGGATCAGCCGCGACACCCGGTCCCGGCAGGCCGGCTGCAGCACCTGAAAGATCGCCGAGTGTTCGGAATCGACCGGGATCACCCCGCCGCCAGCTTCCTTGGCCGTGGCCAACAGCGCCGGCCCGGCGCAGATCAGGCTTTCCTTATTGGCCAGCGCGATCACCGAGCCGGTGCGCGCCGCCGCTAGCGTGGGCGCCAGGCCCGCCGAGCCGACGATCGCCGACATCACCCAGTCCGCCCCCAGCGCGGCGGCTTCCGTGATTGCCGCGGCCCCGGCGGCTGCGCCGATGTTCGAGCCGTTCAGCCGCTCGCGCAGCTCCGGCAACAGACTCTCGTCCTCGATCACCACCTGGCGCGGCCGCCAGCGCTTGGCCTGCTCGGCCAGCCGCGCGACGTTGCGCCCCCCGGTCAGCGCGATCATCTCCACCTCGACGCCGGCCCGCTCCAGCAAGTCGAGGGTGGACTCGCCCACCGAGCCGGTCGAGCCGAGGATGGAGACGGTGCGCGCAGCCATCAGTGCGCCCATCCGAAGTGGACGATCAACCGCGCGGCGGCGAAGACGAGGGTCGCGAACATCAGCCCATCCACCCGATCAAGCAGACCCCCGTGGCCGGGAATGAGGTCACCCGAATCCTTAACACCGAACCTGCGCTTCAACATCGATTCCCAAAGATCGCCCATCATAGTGGCAAGGCCGGCGGTTAGCCCGATCAATCCGGCGCCAACCAGCGATAGATGCATCAAAAGCGCCGCGACTCCCACCGCCGCGGCTGCGGCGCCGATCAGGCCGCCGAAGAATCCCGACCATGTTTTGTTGGGCGAGAAGCGAGGCCAAAGTCGCGGCCCTTTCAAGGCGTTGCCGACGACAAAGGCGCAAATGTCCGCCGCCCAGGTGGTCGCGAACAGCATCACCGTCCAGCCAGCGCCCTGCGCGGTATGCCGCAGCCAGATCAGGGCCAGGCACGCCGGGGCGACATAGAGCACCCCGTAGGCGGCGTCGAAGCGTCGCTCAGTCACACCCCGCGACGCCGCCGCCGCCGCGAAGCTGCCGAAAGCGATCATGGCCAACGCCGCCCAGAGCCGGCCAGCGTAGGTGAGGAAGACCACGCTCAGCACCGCGGCGGTCATGGTCACCGCGACACGGGCCACCGCCGCCCTGGCCGCCATCACCGCCCATTCGTAAGACAGCAGCGAGACGCAGACCGCGATCAAGGTCAGGAAGCTGACGCGATACGGATCGAACCAGACGATCGCCAGCGCCGCCGGGGCCAGGACGGCGCCCGAGACGACGCGCAAGGCGAGATTGTTCCAATCGAAGCGCCTAGCGCGCGCCATACCCAACCCTGGCGCCCTCTGCGGCAGAACTAGCCGGCGGCCAGGACGTCATCCACCGCCACCTGGCCGAAGCGGCGTTCGCGCGACTGAAATTCGAGGATCGCATCGCGCAGGTGCTCGGGCCCGTAGTCGGGCCAGTAGACGTCCTGGAAGATCAGCTCGGCGTAGGCGCACTCCCAGAGCAGGAAGTTCGACAGCCGGCGCTCGTAGCCGGTGCGGATGACGAGATCGGGCGCGGCGGCGGGCGAGGTGGAGAGCTGGCGTTCGAACATCTGCTCGTCGAGGTCGTCGGGTGAGGCCCTGCCCTCCGCGACCAACCTGGCGAACTTGCGCGCGGCGTCGGCGATGTCGGCGCGGCCGCCGTAGTTGAACGCGACTTGCAGGTGGAAACGGCTGTTGGCGGCGGTGCGCGCCTCGGCCTCCTCGACGATGGCCAGGATGTCCGGCGTCAGGCCCTCGCGGCGGCCGACGATGCGCACCTTGATCCCGTTGCGCTCGAGCCGGCTGAGGTCGCTGGCGAAATAGGCCTTCATCAGCCCCAGAATCTCGGAGACCTCGGCGTGCGGCCGGCTCCAGTTCTCGGTGGAAAAGCCGAACACGGTTAGGCGTTCGACGCCGAGCGCCTCGGCGCCCTCGACCGTCCTGCGCAGCGCCGCAACGCCGGCGCGATGGCCAAACGCCCGCGGCAGCCCGCGCTGCTTGGCCCAGCGGCCGTTGCCATCCATGATGATCGCCACATGCAGCGGCGAGCCCGCGTCCTGACCCACTGGCCGCAGCACACGCTCGCTAGGGCCATCGGGGCGGGACATGACGTGTGCCTCTCCTCGGACGCCGCGCTGCGAAGCGCGCGCGCTCATACCTGCATGATCTCATGCTCTTTGGTTTTCAAGGCCTCGTCCACGCGGCGGACGGCTTCATCCGTGATCTTCTGCACGTCTGCTTCCATCCGCTTCAGTTCATCCTGGCTTATCACGCTATCCTTCTCCGCCTTCTTAAGATCGTCGTTGGCCTCGCGGCGGACGTTGCGGACGGCGATGCGTTGCTGCTCGGCGTATTTACCGGCGAGCTTGGCGAGGTCGCGGCGGCGTTCTTCGGTCAGGGCCGGGATCGGCACGCGCAGGTTCTGGCCTTCGACCACGGGATTGAGTCCCAGACCCGCGTTGCGGATCGCCTTTTCCACCGAGACGACCAGACCCTTGTCCCAGACGCTGACGGTGATCGAACGCGGCTCCGGCACGCTGATCGCCCCGACCTGGTTGATCGGCATCTTCGAGCCGTAGGCTTCGACGGTGACTTGATCGAGCAGGCTGCTGTTGGCGCGGCCGGTGCGCAGGGAGCCGAACTCCTCCTTCAGCGCCGCGACCGCGCGGTCCATCCGCTCACGGTATTTCGCCACATTGGGCTTCTCGGCCTCGGCCATGACGCTTCCTTGTCGTGAGTTCCTAGGTCTGACGGTCCGAGGCGATGGTGGTGAAGACCCCCTCGCCGTGCAACACGCGCAGCAGGTTGCCCCTTTCGCGGATCGAGAAGACTATGATCGGAATGCCGTTGTCGCGCATCAGGGCGATCGCCGAAGCGTCCATCACTCGCAGATCCTGGGCCAGCACCTCGAGGTAAGTCAGGCTGTCGTAGCGCTGGGCGCCGGGTTCCTTCTTCGGATCGGCGGTGTAGACGCCGTCGACGCTGGTGCCCTTGAATAGGGCGTCACAGCCCATCTCGGCGGCGCGCAGGGCTGCCGGCGTGTCGGTGGTGAAGAATGGCGCGCCGAGGCCGGCGGCGAAGATCACCACCCTGCCCTTCTCGAGGTGCCGCAGCGCGCGGCGGCGGATGTAGGGTTCACACACCGCATCCATCGGGATGGCCGACTGCACGCGGGTATGGACGCCGATCTTCTCCAGCGCGCTTTGCAGCGCCAGCGCGTTCATGATCGTCGCCAGCATGCCCATGTAGTCGGCGCTGGCGCGCTCCATGCCGCTCTCGGCGAGCACGGCCCCGCGAAATATGTTGCCGCCGCCGACCACCAGGCAGATCTGCACCCCGGCGTTGACGACTTGCGCGATTTCCTCCGCGACCGACTGCAAGGTCTTGGGGTCGACTCCGAACCCGTCGCCGCCGACACCCGCCTCCCCCGAGAGCTTCAGCAGGACTCGGCGGTAGCGCGGCTCGGCCTCGGCCATCGTTCGGGTCTTCCTCGTCGCGAGTCGGGAGCGCATGCACCATAGCGCTCCCTCTCCGCAATGGGGAGGGAGCGCTGGGCGTGGTTGATCAGCTTGCGCCGGTCATCGCCGCGACTTCAGCGGCGAAGTCGTCAGTTTTTTTCTCCACGCCTTCGCCCAGGGCGAGGCGCGCGAACGCGGACACCTTGATCGGCGAGCCGACCGCCTTGGCCGTCTCGGCCACCAGCTGCTCGACGGTCTGATCGGGGTTCTTCACATAGGCCTGCTTCAGGAGGACGACTTCCTCCATCCACTTGCGGATGCGCCCCTCGACCATCTTCTCGACGACGTTCGGCGGCTTGCCGGACTCGGCAGCCGTCGCTGTTTGGATCTCGCGCTCCTTTTGGACCGTCGCCGGGTCCAGTTCGTCGGCGCTGAGCGACAGCGGCGGCGGGCTATGGCCGGCCGCGTGCAGGGCGATGTTGCGCGCCAGCTCCTCGAGCACTGCCGCATCGCCCGCGCCTTCGACGGCCACGATCACGCCGATCCGGCCAAGGTCGTTCGCGCCGGGCGCCTTGTTATGCACATAGGCGCCGACCGCGCCTTGATCGACGTGAAGGCGCACGGCGCGACGCAGCGTCATGTTCTCGCCGATCGTGGCGATCAGGCCGGCGATGAGTTCGCCCGCGGTCTGGCCGCCGTCGACCTTGGCGTTCCTGAGCGCTTCGATGTCGCCGTCGATACCCAATGCCGTGTGGGCGATCTGACGGGCAGCCGCCTGAAAGGTCTCGTTGCGCGCAACAAAGTCGGTTTCCGAGTTCAGCTCGATCGCGGCGACCGTGGCGCCGGCGCCCGTCCTCGTGGCCGCCACCGCAACCACGCCTTCAGACGCTATGCGGTCGGCCTTCTTCGCCGCCTTGGCGAGGCCCTTGACGCGCAGAAGATCGACAGCGGCCGGGATATCGCCGTTCGTCTCCTGCAGCGCCTTCTTGCAGTCCATCATGCCCGCGCCGGTCGTCTCGCGCAGGTCCTTCACCATGGAAGCCGTGATGTCGGCCATGGTCTTGCCTCCGGTCAAAAGTGTCAGTGCGCGGGCCTCAACCGAGGTCCGCCAAGGATAAGCTCAGCCTTCCACCGCGGGCTCGCTCGCACGCTCCGCCTCGTCCACCGCCGCGGCGGTGGTATCGGGCTCGGCTTCCGCGGTGAACTCGCTCTCGGCGACAACCGGTTCGGGCGCCGCTTCCGGCTCCGGCTCGGGGGCCGGCGCCGGGGCGGCGGCTTTGGCGGACGAGCGGCGCAGCGCCGGCTCGACCGGGGCCTCGGCCGCGCCGATGTCGACGCCCATGCCGGCCTGGCCCTCGGTCAGGCCGTCGAGCACCGCGTCGGCGACGAGGTCGCAGTAGAGCTGCAGCGCGCGCGCCGCATCGTCATTGCCCGGGATCGGGAAGGTGATGCCTTGCGGGTCGCTGTTGGTGTCGAGGATCGCCACCACGGGGATGTTCAGCTTGCGCGCTTCCTGGATCGCGATCGCTTCCTTGTTGGTGTCGATCACGAACATCAGGTCGGGGATGCCGCCCATGTCCTTGATGCCGCCCAGCGACAGCTCGAGCTTGTCGCGCTCGCGCGTCAGCTTCAGCAGCTCCTTCTTCAGGCGGCCCGAACTTTCCGGGCTCTCCAGCACCGTCTCCAGCTCGCGCAGGCGGGCGATGGACTGGGAGATGGTGCGCCAGTTGGTCAGCGTGCCGCCAAGCCAGCGGTGATTGACGTAGTATTGCGCGCAGCGCTTGGCCGCGGTCGCCACCGGTTCCGAAGCCTGACGCTTGGTGCCCACGAACAGCACCCGTCCGCCCGAGGCCGCGACTTCCCGCACCTTGACCAGCGCCTGATGCAGCAGCGGCATGGTCTGCGAGAGGTCGATGATGTGGATGTTGGACCGCGAGCCGAAGATGAAGCGTTCCATCTTCGGGTTCCAGCGGTGAGTCTGGTGGCCGAAGTGGGCGCCAGCTTCGAGCAGCTGTCGCATGGAGAATTCAGGAAGCGCCATATCCTAAGGTTCCTTCTTCCGGTGCGCCTCCGCAGGCAAAACCCTCTTTCGAGAGCCCGGAACGGAAACGCGCGGGATGTCTCCCCGCGCGTCGCCGAACGCCTGCGTGTGTGATGGCGGCCACATAGGCGAAGGCGCCGGCGAAAGCAAGACGGCGTCCTCGCACATCTTTCCCGCAGGCGCTGGAACCGGTGCTCGGCGCAGCGGTTTTGCTGCTGAGGGGGCGAGGCGGTCGCGTCGCCCGGCGGCTTAGCTTGTCGGCGGTGAACCAACTCGACCGTAGCGCATTTTGAAACCCGAGAGCGGAGCGCTCAGCATGTTCGACCTCCCCGACCTTCCCTACGCCTACGACGCACTCGAACCGGTGATCTCCAGCCGGACGATGAAGTTCCATCACGACAAGCACCACAAGGCTTACGTCGAGACCACCAACACCCTGCTGAAGGACGCCAAGTCCGCTGCCGACAGCCTGGAGAGCGTGATCCGCGCGGCGAAGGCGTCCGGGAACAAGAAGCTGTTCAACAACGCCGCCCAGGCCTGGAACCACGCCTTCTTCTGGAACGCGATGACCGACCAGGCAGACAAGCCCGCCGGCGAGCTGGCCGCGGCGATCGACGGCGCATGCGGCGACCTGGCAGGCCTTAGGCAGAGGTTCGTCGAGGACGGCGTCGCCCAGTTCGGCTCGGGGTGGGTCTGGCTGACGGCCAACGCCGAGGGCCAGCTGCAGGTCATCACCACCCACGACGCCGGCGAGCCGGTCGAGGACGGCGGCTCGGTCCCGATCCTGGTCTGCGACCTCTGGGAGCACGCCTACTATCTCGACCACCAGAACGAGCGGAAGGGCTTCCTGGAAGCCTGGTTCGACGTCCTGCCGAACTGGTCGTTCGCGGCCCGGCAATTCGCCGCGGCGCGGGGCCAGGGCCAGGCGTGGCGCTATCCCGCGCCGCACGCCGCCGAACCATTGAAGCGGGCGGGCTGACGCCCACCGCGAACCCAGAGGAGCAGCAGATGAACGACGTCAGTGCGAAAGCCGGATCCGCCCGGCCATTCTTGAGCGACGTAAAGACCCTGCGCGCCCAGGCCCGCAAACATATCGAGAAGGGCCCGATCACCCACTCTTACGGCGGCGACATCAAGCAGGCGATCGACATCCTGCAGTCGGTGCTGGCCACCGAACTGGTCTGCGTGCTGCGCTACACTCAGCACTCGATCGTCGCCACTGGGCTGTCCAGCGAAGGCGTGAAAGCGGAGTTCGCCGAGCACGCGCGCGAAGAACAGGGCCACGCCATGGAGGTGGCCGAGCGGATAAATCAGCTTGGCGGCGCGCCCGATTTCAACCCGCAGACCCTGACATCGCGGTCAGCGGCGGAATATTCCACCAGCGACGACCTGGTGGCGATGATCCGCGAGAACCTGGTGGCCGAACGGATCGCGGTCGAGCACTACCGCGAGCTGGTTCGCTACTTCGGCGACAACGATCCGGCCACCCGGGTGATGATCGAGGGCATCCTCTCCAAGGAGGAAGAGCACGCCAGCGATATGCTCGACCTGCTGGTGAAGCACGGCGGCCTGTCCTAGTCCTCGTCGGCGATCTCATCGCCTGTTTCGCTGGCCGGAACGGGCGATGCCGCTGGCGCGTTGCGGTTCCACAGACATTCGAGCTGTGACCGGAGAGTTCCCATGAGCGATCACGATGCCGAACTGGAGACCGACGCGGCCAGGAACGGGCAGCTGAAGACGCCGGTGCAGGCGCGCCAGGCGGTGAAGACCCGTCACGTTCGTTGGATGCTGGTGATCAGCCTGACGCTCGGCGTCATCGCCCTGGGCGGCGCCTATGTCTGGTACGCTTCGCTCAAGCCGCACACACCAGCCGTGGCGGCGGCCGGGCCGAACAGCTAGCGACCTACTGACAACTGACGATAAGCAAAGGCCGCCGGCTCGGATGAGCCGGCGGCCTCGTCTCTTCGTCGATCAGCCGCTGCTATTGCGCGGGCGGCGGCGGCGTGATCACAGGCGCGGCCGGCTCGGGGGCCATCACCGGCGCAGCCTGCGGCGCGGGCTGCGGCGTCGCCACCTGGCTGGGCTGGCTCGGCGCCAGGGTGACGGCCGTGTCGGCGCTGTTCTCATCGGCGGACCTAGCCGCCTGACGACGCTCGGCGTGGCGGGCGGGCGTCACGTCGGCCCGTTCGGCGCGGGCGACGCGAACTGGCGGCTCGCGCATATCGGCCCGGGCCACAATCCTAGCCTCGGACGGAGTCGGCGTCGCCGCCGGCGCGACGAGCGCCGGAGCGGGCGCGGCGGCCGCCTGTTGCTGCGCCGCCGGCGTTGTCGCCGCGCTGGTCATCAGGTCGTTGTGCTGATGATTGGAAGCAACCAGGTAGGCGCTGCCGGCCAGGACGGCGACGACCGCGATAGCCGCGCCGGCATAGAGCGCAGTGCTGGACTGACCTTTGCGCGGCGCGCTGCGGCGGGTGAGGACAGGATTGCCCATCAGCGGCGTGTCACTCTGCTGCAGGGGCGGGTCGACGGCGATGCTCACGCCTGTGAGCGGGTCGACCGCGTATTCGTTGGTGATGTCGGCCATTTTGGCTCTCCGATGGCGGGTGTGTTCCCGGACGAACCCCAAGAACGGAACCAAAGATGTTCAGTTCCCAATTAAGCCATCTTGCCGCATCGAATTCTAGCGCGGCACAGTTTAAGCGCGCGCCGGTCTCACACTGAAGGAACCCAATCGCCTCTGCGGCATTGTGAGTTCGAATAGCAGCGATCTAGTTGACCTGATCAGCTTTCTCTTTGCAGCCAGCTGAGCTGCGCGATGCTTCCGGGTTGGCGTAATTGCTCTATATCAACTGATCAGCTTGCCCGAGTCCGACGCAGCTCGGCTGGGGCGAGACGCGGACAAGGAGCGGAAGGTCATGAACTTCTTCCAACGCACATTCCAGCGAAAGCCGGTCGACGAGACGACCCAGGCACAGCGCGACGCCGCCTACGAGAAGGGTCGCAACGACGGCCGCGCGAACGTCGACGAGCGCGGCTTGATCAGCGATCATGACGTCGCGGTGCGCCGCGCCTACGACCGCGGCCGCCGCGACGAACGGGCCCGCCACCCTCGGCGACGTGGATCGCCGGTGCTGACCACGGTCCTGGTCCTGGCCGCCTGCGCCGGGGCCTTCGTGATCTACCTCGGCGTCAGCCAGGGCTCCTTCACCGGTGGCGGCCAAACCCTTGACCAGAACATCGCCAACGCCAAGGCCCAGGCCGTGCAGGCTGGCCGCAACGTCGCCAACAGCACCGGCGATGCGCTGGAAAACGCCGGCCAGAACCTGAAGCAGACCAACAGCGCCAGCTGACCCGGCTTTGCGGGCCGACGGGTTGAACGACTTCCCGCCGGCGGCGTTCTTTGTGCTGAGAGGAGCGTCAACCATGACTCAAGATCCAGACAAGAGCGCCGGCGACGGCAAGCCGCAAGAAGGCTCGGTGCAAGGCGAGGGCGACTATGTCGCCGCGCGCCGCTTCCAGGACGCTGAGCGCAGCTTCGCCGAGAATGACTCGCTGGTGGAGCGCAAGGCGCGCGAGGCGGCCGAGGCGCTCGACGGACCCGAAGCCAAGGAACTGGAAGAAGCTCGCCTCGCGACCGGCGAAGGCAAGATCCATCCCCACCCTCCCGCGCACAAGGCCGGCGACGCCAGCGACCCGCACACCGAGGAAAACCTCGACAAGGGTCTCGACGAGACCTTCCCCGCCAGCGACCCGGTCTCGATTTCGCCGGGCGCCGACTAAGCCTTCAACGTTAGAAGCAATCGACGCAGCGGGCTGGCCGATCGGCCAGCCCGCTTTCGTTGGTGGCCCGCGGCGGCGGCGTGATCAACAACGCCGTCCAGTCTGACTGTCAAACGCTGATGGAACCAGAAAGCTGAGCAGGCGTTTTGTCGATGCGCACTTAACCGGCGCCGGACTGCAAGAAGGAAAAAGGCCAATGCTTGGCACTATACTTCTCATCATCCTGGTCCTGGCGGTGCTGGGATCGTTGCCGACGTGGGGCTACAGCCGCGGCTGGGGATACTATCCCAGCGGCGGCCTCGGCTTGGTGCTCATCATCCTCGTAGCCTTGGTCTTGATCGGCAGGATCTAGCCAGATCCCTTCGCGCAAAATGACTACATTCAACTCTGGAGACTGACATGAACAAGAATCGTGTGGACGGAGCGGCCAACGAAGTCGCCGGCGCCGCCAAGGAAGTGGCCGGCAAGGTCACCGGGAACGTCGGCCTGCAAGCCAAGGGCGTCGCCCAGAAGGTGGCCGGCAAGGCGCAGAACGCCGCCGGCAAGGTTGCAGACAAGCTGGACAAGCGCCCTTAGGGGCCCGTGACGCCGGCTGGTCGGGGGCGAGAACCGCCTCAGACCCTCCCTCGAGCCCCGGCCCCGCGCCGGGGCTCGTCCTGTTGAGCCGCTGGAGTCCAGGATGACGCCACAGATCATTCTCGAAGGCGTTGGCGCCGGCGCGGCGGTGTGCTCGACGACCAGCTTCCTGCCCCAATTGGTCAAGCTGGCGCGCGAGAAGACTGCCGAGGCCGTGTCGGCGCGTATGTTCGCGCTGACCGTGGCGGCGTTCGCGCTGTGGAGCGTCTACGGCCTGATGCTGCGCAGCTGGCCGCTGGTGATTTCCAACCTGATCAGCCTTGGACTTTCGGGCGCCATTCTTCTGCTGAAGCTGCGCTATCGCGATCGGGACGAAGCTCGGGTCGCGCCCGGTCCTGGATGAGCGCGCCAGCCAACGCCGCGACGCGCCTTGGCCGTTCGGCGTCGGGCGTCTGACGCGCAGCCTTCAACGCCGCCAGGAAGTTGTCGCGCCAGGCCGTCACGTCATCGCGAACCACCCCCGCCATCAGGCTTTCCCAGCGACGCTGGCGCTCGGCCAGGGGCATGGCGATGGCGACGCCAATGGCGTCGGCCAGCTCCCCGCGGCAGTAGGGGTTCACGATCAGCGCGTCTTTCATCTGCCGCGCCGCGCCGGCGAAGCGCGACAGGATCAGCACGCCGGGATCAGCCGGATCCTGCGCGGCGACATATTCCTTCGCGACCAGGTTCATGCCGTCGCGCAGCGGCGTCACCAGCCCCACCTTGGCGGCGCGATAGATGCCAGCCAGTTCGGCGCGGGAATAGTTGCGGATCACGCACAGCATCGGCGCGTGATCCATCTCGGCCCAGGTCGCATTGATCCGCCCGGCCAGCGCCAGCACATTGGCCCGTAGCGCCTGGTAGGCCTCGACCGTCTCGCGCGATGACGGGGCGATCTGCAGGTAGAGCACCTTGCGCACCATGTCGGGCTGGTCGCTCAGATACTGCTCGAAGCCTTCGAGGCGCTCGGGAATGCCCTTGGAATAGTCGAGCCGGTCGACCCCGACGATCAGCGAGCGGAACAGGCCGTGCGCGATCATGCGATCGAACGAGCGGGTGGCCGCAAGGGAGCGGCTGAGCTCCAGGAAGTTGTCGGTGTCGAGCCCGATCGGGAACGCTTCGACACGGGTCGAGCGACCAAACGCTTGCAAGCGCCCCGCCGCTTCCGCCCCGCCAGCTTCATGCAGGACGTAGGACCGGAACGCCTCGACGCAGTCGTCGGTCTGCATCCCGACCACGTCGTAGGCGAACAGCGCAGCGGCCAGGTCGCGGTGATGGGGCAAGGTGGCGAACAGCTGTCGCGCCGGCCAGGGGATGTGCAGGAAGAAGCCGATCGGGCAGGTCACGCCGAGATGACGCAGTTCCCGGCCAAGCGGGATCAGGTGGTAGTCGTGCACCCAGACCACGTCGTCTGGCCGCAACAGCGGGGCCAGCGCCTCGGCGAAGCGGCGGTTCACCCGCTCATAGGCCTCGGCGAAGCCGCGGTCGTAGTTCGCCAGGTCGGTGCGGGAGTGGAACAGCGGCCACAGTGTCGCGTTGGCGTAGCCGTTGTAGTAGCCATCGTAGTCAGCCTCGGCGAGATCGAGGGTGACGACGTCGATGTCGCCCAGCCGCCGTTCGGTCAGCAAGCCGGTGTGGCGGGCGACCCGCTCGCCGCTCCAGCCGAACCACAGGGCCGGTTCGCCGCGCAGGCCCGACCTCAACGCCACCGCCAGGCCGCCGGACGCAGCTCCCTGCGTGGTGGCGACTCGGTTGGATACGACAACTAGGCGGCTCATGCGGCAATGCTCCGACGCCGGCGCCACACCCCTGGTGCGGGTCATCGACAACCAAGCGGACAACACTCAAGTTGGTTCCGCACCTCCACATCACGGTGACGTTTGCCGAGAGGGCTTGCCCGTTTAGCGTTCCAGCAACACCGAGATCGATCGATTCGAGCCGTGGCCGGGGCTGACCACGGTGGCGCCGTCGAGGCGCTGGAACACCAGGTTCACCTGCGCGCCGGCGACGTCGAGCCGCTCTACGGTCAAGGTGTCGATCCCCTCCGGCAGGGTCGGGCGCAGGACGCGCACCTCGCGCCTGGCTGCATCGATCGACAGGCCGAGGCATGCCTGTAGCATCAGGAACACCGAGCCGGCGGCCCAGGCCTGCGGCATGCAGGTGACCGGATAGGCGATTGGCGGCTCGCCAGCGTGGCGTCCGAAGCCGCACAGCAGCTCGGGCATGCGCAGGCCGAAGTAGCGCGAGGCCTTGTAGAGGTCGCCCATCACCCGAGACGCGCCGCGGCGCTCGCCATAGCGCGCCATGCCGGCGACGCAGATGGCGGTGTCGTGCGGCCAAACCGAGCCGTTGTGATAGCTCATCGGGTTGAACCGGCTGGTGCCCGACGCAAGGGTGCGCAGCCCCCAGCCGCTGTTGAAGTCGGCGGACAGCAGCCGACGGGTGACGCGCGCGGCACGCTCGGCGCTGGGCAGGCCGTTGAAGAGCAGATGGCCGACGTTGGAGGTGTGCGGCGTGCAGAGCTGGCCGTCGCCGTCGATGGCGATGCCGTAAAAGCCGGCGTCCTCCATCCAGAACCGCTGCTCGACCCGCCAGCGCATCGCCTCGGCGCTCGTGCTCCAGCGCCCCGCGCCGACATCGCCGAGGCGCTCGGCCATCTGGGCCATGGCCTGGAACGCGGCGTAGACGTAGCCCTGTACCTCGACCAAGGCGATCGGACCGACCGGGAAGCGGCCGTCGGCGTGGAAGACGGAGTCCTCGCTGTCCTTCCAGCCCTGGTTGGCCAGGCCCGTCGCCGCGCCGCGCTTATAGTCGACCAAGCCGTCGCCGTTGGAATCGCCCTGGCCCTCGACCCACTCGATAGCCCGCTTCAGCGCCGGCCACAGCGCGCCGATCAGGGCGACGTCGTCGGTGCGGGTCAGGTAGGCGCCGGCCAGGGCGACGAACAGCGGGGTGGTGTCGACGCCGCCGTAGTAGAGTCCGAACGGAATCTCCTTCATCGCCGCCATCTCGCCGCCGCGGGTCTCGTGCATGATCTTGCCGGGCTGGCTGTCCTGGAAGGCGGAGGTCTCGGTGGCCTGGCGCGACGCCAGGTAGGTCAGCACGCCCTTGGCCAGCGTCGGGTCCAGCCAGAGCACCTCCCAGGCCGTGAGCAGGCCGTCGCGGCCGAACGGCGTCGAGAACCAGGGGATGCCTGCGAACGGATAGGGGCCTGTCGGCAGGTCCGACACCAGCAGTCCGAGATCGGAGCGCGACTGCTCGAACCAGGCGTTGTGTGCATCGTCCGACAGGCGTAACAGCGCGCCGCTGCGCTCACGACGGCGGATGGTGCGGCGAGAGTCGGCCAGCGCGCGTCGGAAACGCTCCCGCGACGGCGGCTCGCCCTGCCCCGCCCCCGCCTCGACGAACAGATCGATCCGCTCGCCCGGCGAAAGCGTGAACATGAACTCCGCCCGGCCCTCGTCCATCCGCCACGGCGGCTCGGAGAAGGCGACCGTGCTGATCCGCACGATCTCGTCCAGGCCCTCGTAGGCGAACAGCACATTGCGGCCGAGCAGCTGCGGCTGCAGCTGCGTCCCTCGCCGGACCCGCTTGATCCCCCTGATCTCGAAGATGTCGCGAAAGTCGGCGCCATATTCGAACACCAGCGGCAGCATCACCTGGTCGAGGCCGAAGTTGGTGCAGCGGACCCGCTCGTAAAGGCGCTCGCCATGCAAGGTCCGCCGCCGCTCGACGTGAATCGCGCCGCGCGGGGTGCCGCGCCCGTTCACCGGCGGGATGGCGCGGTTGGTGCTGTGCACCGTGAAGACCGCATTGTCCCGCGAGACGGTGCTGGAGAGCCGCGTCGGGTGCCGCTCGCCGACCAGGAAGACCAGGCGCGAGAGCACGCGGGTGTCGCGGTCGAACAGCCCCTCGGCGCCGCCGGTGACGTTGCCGTCATGATCGGCCACCAGGAACGCCTGGCCGTCCTTCAGCGACACCAGTTCGACGCCACTGACGACGGTGGCCTCGTCCGCGGACGTCAGGGGCTCGCCGCCTTCGTCCATCGCCTCCTCAGGACCTCAAGCGCGAGCGACCGCGCAACGACTCAGCGCCTGACGAAGAGCCTAGGCGATCTGGGCCAGCGATGTCAGGGCGCTGGAGGCTTCCTCAACCTCCGCATCGTCGCCGATCAGATCGGCC
>Ga0302325_10005850_pt1 | contig 27822 bp, 24 predicted proteins | sample Palsa_T0_2_FD_201948 | JGI IMG/M metagenome (GOLD analysis project Ga0302325, IMG submission 201948) | Peat permafrost microbial communities from Stordalen Mire near Abisko, Sweden - Palsa_T0_2 | ecosystem: Environmental > Terrestrial > Soil > Palsa > Peat permafrost | place: Sweden: Abisko... | reverse complement strand
GCTATGCGCATATCGTCGGGGAGCGTTCCGGCGAGGTCCTTGCACGAGTGCACGGCGAAATCGGCGCGCCGTTCGCGCAGCGCGTTCTCGAGTTCGGTGACGAAGACATTCGCCGAGCCGAGTCGATCGATCGGCGTCCTGCGATCGCGATCGCCGGCGGTGGTGATGCCGAGCAGCGTGGTCGAGATGCCGCGCTCCGCGAGACGCGCCGCGACGGCGCGGCTTTGAATCAGCGCGAGCGCGCTTTCGCGCGTGGCGCAGATCGCTTCGTCGGGCATCGTCGCGAGCTCGTCAACCGGCCGTTGCGCGAGCGCGCGGAGGATCGGAGCGCGCTCCTCGATCTCAAACGTGCGCCGCACGTACTCGCGCATGCGTGCGAGCCCCGCGACCGCATCGCCGTAGCGTGCGTCGAGCGAGCGCGCGAGCTCGCCGGCGACGCGGCGCGCGAATGCTGGTGCGGCGCCGCCCGAATCCACGGCAATCGTCAACTCGCCGATCCGCGCCGTCGCCGTCATCGTGAAGTCGCCTCGTTGCGGATCGGATGCGTCGCAGACCAGTGCGTGCGCGTTGCGGGCGTCGGCGACGACGCGCGCGTTCACATCCGGGTCGTCCGTTGCGGCAATCACGACCGTAGCGCCCTGCAGATCGCCGGGCTGATAGCGGCGCTGGATAAAGGTGCCGCCTCCACCGAGCATCGAGCGCAACCGCTCGTCGAGGTGCTCTGCTACGACAAATACGGCAAAGCCGGCGTCGGCGAGCGATTCGGCCTTTCGCACGGCGGCGTTGCCTCCGCCGACGATCACGGCGCGGCCGCCGTTCGGCCGGAGCGAGATAAAGAGCATACGAACGCACAATGAGTTCCGCGCCCGGGCGCTAAAAACCGCCTACGTGACGGGCCGCGACTGATGACGAAAAGCTCGAGGGGAGCTGCCGCGGCAGCCACGATCGGCGCGGTGGTCGCAGCGCTCATCACGGTGCCCGGTTTGTGGGTCGGCACGCTCTGGGATAATAGCGAGACCGCCTACGGCGAAGTGGCGCGGGAGATTCTGCTCACCCACGATTGGGTCGTGATGCATCTCAACGGCGTGCCGTACTTCGTGCAGCCTCCGCTCTATTTTTGGCTCGCGGCGGCGTTCGCGCTCGTCTTCGGCCCGACGGCGTTCGCGATGCGATTGCCTTCGGCGCTCGCTACGATCGTGCTCGGCGCGTTCACCGGCTATGCCGTGGCGCGGCAAGCGGGAACGCGCGTCGGCGTTTACGCGGCCGTCATTCTCTCGACGTGCTTGATGCAGGCGGTCATCGGCCGGCTCGCGATCATGGATGCGCTGCTCGACCTAGCCGTGGCGATGACGATCTTTTGGTGGTTTCGATCGCTCGAGACGGGACGCGGCCGGTACGCCGTCTACGGATGGATTGCCGCCGCAGCGGGATTCTTGGCAAAGGGTCTGGTCGCGCCGGTGGTCGCGCTGCTCGTGATCGGCACGTTCTATCTGTGGGATCGCCGTGCCGAGAGCGCGCGCGCGCCGGCGTGGCGCGGTTGGATCGGCGGCGCGCTGCTCTTTCTCGCGCTCGTCGCGCCGTGGCCGCTCGCGCTCGTCGCGCACTACCAGTTCTTCCCGCTCGAGAAACTCATCGGCGAGTATACCATCGGCCGGTACACCGGCGTGATCGAGAACCAATCCGGTCCGGTCTGGTATTACCTCCCCGTCGTCATCCTCGGCTTCTTCCCGTGGATCGCGTTCTTGCCGATGGCCATCGTGTACGGCGTCCGTTCGCTTCGCGATGGAACCACCGATCCGCAGATCGCGCGGATCGTTCGGCTCGCGTTCGTCTGGATCGTGGCGCCGCTACTCTTTTTCAGCTTCGCGAGTACGAAGCTGCCCAACTATGTCGCGCTCGAGTTCCCAGCGCTGGCGCTGCTGACCGCGCTCTATTTTGAGGCCGTCGCGCGCAAGGGCGGCACCCGTTCGGCGGTGATCTCCGCGGCGACGGTTCCGTTCACGATCGGAGCGCTCGCGTTTGCCATCGCGCTTTTTACGCGTAACAATCGGCTCACCGTCGAGGTGGCGCGCGCCGTGCCGCCGCTGATCGCGATGGGCAGCGCCATTTTCGCCGGCTCCCTATTGACGGCGTGTCTGGTAGCGCGCGAGCGCACCGCGCGGATCGCTCCGTACGCGCTCGCGCTCGCGGCGCTGATCGCCGTGGATCTCATCGCGGCGCGCGTCTTGCCGCACGCCGAAGCCTTCAAACCCGTTCCACGATTGGCCGCGATCATCGACCGGGAGCGGCGCGACGGCGACGTGGTCGCGATCTCGAACGTCTCGGGCGGAAACGCGCTGCTCTTTTACACTCGGCCGGTGGTAAGCGTCTTGGCGCCGCCGACCGACGGCGATCCTGCGACCGACGGAATCGATCCTCGCGGCTTTGTCTGCGGCTCGCGGCGCGCGTGGATCGTCGTTCCGGCGTCGGATGCGGCGCGAGCGCCGGCGTACGGCCGCAATCGCCGCGTCGTCGCGGTCGACCGCAAGGCCGCGCTGCTGCTCTACGACGGACGCGTCTGCCGCTGACTTACGGCTTGTAGCCGGCGACTTGCGCCTCGGTCACCGCCGAGGCTTTGTTGCTTCCGAGCGAGCCGCGAATGAAGGTGACCACGTCTGCAACATCTTTGTTGCTGAGCGTACCCTTCCACGGCGGCATTTGCCCGTTGTACGTTTGACCGTTTATGGAGATCGATCCGTGCAGGCCGTCGAGCACGATGCCGATGACCTTGTTCGCGTCGCCCGTAACGACCGGATTGTTTGCGAGCGGCGGGAACGAGCCCGGGACGCCCATACCGGTTGCGCCGTGACAGCTCGAGCAGTTATTCGAAAATACTTTCGCGCCGGCTCCGCTCGCAGCCGACGTCCCCGACGACGATTCCGTTTCCGCTTGCGCGGCGAGCACGACGGATTCCGGCGGCGACGCCGGCGCGGCGGCTTGTTTGATCATCGTCGAGATTTGGCCGTAGGCGGTGAGCGAGACGATGGCGATGAGCGCGATCGCGGTGATCCAGAGTAGGCCTGCGCGCGAAGCCATGCTGCGGCTGCGGCTGCGGTCGAGCCACGGCAGCAGCAACACGACGAGCAGCGCGATGGTGGGGCCGACGATCGTCGCGATTAGCTCGGTGCCGATGACGAGCGGGCCGAGATGAATCTCCGGCGGCACGAGCGCGAGCAAGCCGAAGAGCGATAAGAAATACCATGCCGGATACGGCACGAAGAACTTCGTCGGGTCGGCTTTCTGATCGAGATACGGCGGCGCGGTGATCGAGAGGAAGACGATGATGCCGAAGACGATGAGCGAGAAGGCTCCGTCCATGAACATCTGATCGGGCCAGAAGCGCCCGCGCGGCAGCGAGCGCTGATCGTCCACCACCGGGCCGGCCGGGCCGTTGTGGCGGAAGATCGCTAGGTGTGCCCCGACGAGGCCGACGAGCACCGCGGGCATGAGCCACACGTGCAGGCCGAAGAAGCGATTGATGGTGGCGGTTCCCATGCTGCCCCCGCCCTGCGCGATGTGCTGCAGCAGCGGACCGGCGATCGGCGCGAGGCCGACGATGTTGAGCGAGACCTGCGACGCGAAGTACGCATCCATATCCCACGGCAAGAGATAGCCGGTGAGGCCGAGCACGAGCGTCACGAGCAGCAGGATCACGCCGACGACCCACTGCAGCTCGCGCGGCGATTTGTATGCGCCGAAGATCAGCACTTGCAGCAGGTGCAGGAAGACGAGCGCGATCATCGCCGACGCGCCCCAATAGTGGACCGAGAGCAAGAAGTGTGTGAACGGATTGAGATAGATCGCGCGCGTCGATTCCCATGCCGTCGCCGCCGACGGGGCGTAGAAAAACGTCAGGAAGATTCCCGTGACGATCTGGACCATCATGGCGAAGAGCGTCGCGCTGCCGAAGACGTACCAGTAGCTCGCGCCTCCCGGAACGTCTTCCGTGAGGAAATCTTGGGCCATTGAGATGAAGCCGGTGCGTTTTTCGATCCAGTTCAGCATTCTGCGGTTACCCTATGCCTGGTACGAAACGACGATGCGCGAGGGGGTGTTCGACTGGTAGACGATCCACGTGACGTCGGCCGCGCCGCTCTGCTCTCGCAGCGGGAGCGGGTCGAGGCCGCGCGGCGCCGGCCCCGCGACGTGCGTGCCGTCAAACGTGTATTGCGATCCGTGGCACGGGCACATGAAGCGGTTCTGGGCGTCGCTCCAACTGTAGTAACAGCCCAGGTGCGGACAGATCGGGCTGAAGATCACGAAGCCCATGTTGACAACGTCGTAGGGGACGTCCGCCTTCCCATTCGTGAAGATATCCGGACGGGCGGCCATGAACTTCGCATTATCGCTGACCTTGATGCCCCACACGTATTCCGACGCCGACTGCTCGGGAAGATAGCCGTCCGTGAACTTGAGGGTGAACGTCATCTTGACCGGCTTTGCCGTCGCCTTTTGCAGGTCGTCGAGCTCTTGCGCGCTCAGCGGCGACCAGCTTCCTTTTTGATTGCTCTCCACCGGCAGCAGCGAGCCGACGATCGGAACGGCGAGCGTGAGACCCACCACGCCGCCGATGGCCAGCGTCGCGTTCGCCATGAACGTGCGCCGCGTGACTTCTTCTTCGGTCTGCGGCATGTCGTAGGCGCTCAAGATCTTGCGTTCGGACGCGCCGGCGTTCGGTTCGGACAAGGTCGTTCTCCACAAAAGAGCAGCTTCTTTACGGGCAAGGCACCATTTGGCGGCCTTTTAAGCAGGCCCTCCACGGCGCGCGGGCTCGGGCGGCTACGACAATTGGCATTGCTAGGCCGCGCCGCTCTCGCGAGGACCGGCGACGCACGTCAGACCTTGTAACTGTGGAGTCCCGAGATCCAGATGTTGACGCCCAAGTAGCAGAAGATGATCGAAACGAAGCCGATCACGCTCACCCAGCTGGTGCGTAATCCCCGCCACGCGTGCCGGGTGTGCAAGTGCATGTACGCGAGGTAGATGATCCAGGAGAAGAGCGCCGCCGTCTCCTTCGGATCCCACTGCCAGTACGCGCCCCACGCCTCCTTGGCCCACATCGCGCCGGTGATGATGCCGACGGTGATGAGCGGGAGCCCGATCGCAACCGCGCGATAGACGATCACGTCGAGCTGCGGCAGGCTCGGAAGCGCCGCTAGCCAACGGGCGACGGCGCCGCCCGCGCGGCGTTCGCCATAATACTTCAGCAGATAGATGCACGAGAAGGCGAACGCCACGAGGAACGCCGCGTACGACGACACGACGATCGGCACGTGGATCTTCGCCCAGTACGATTGAAGCGACGGCACCGGCGGCATCGTCCCTTCGTACCAGGTGACGCCGTAGGCGAGAAAGATCGCCGCGAGCGCCAGCACCAGGCCGCCGGCAAACCAAAGCCGGTAGCGGAAGGCGAAGACGATGTAGATCGCGACCGACATCGCGGAGAAGAGCGAGAGCGAGCCGTACAAGTTGAGCAGCGGCCAGACGTGCGTCATCTCGAAGCGCGCCGCGAGCTGCGCGAACTGCGCGACGCAGCCTGTAATTGCAAGCGGCGCGCCGACGTCGCGCAGCCACGTGCGACGGGTAAAGAAGTAAAAGATCAGCGCCAGCGCCCCCAGCGTGTAGGCCGCCAGCGCGATCGCGATCAGGAGCTCGTCGAGCGGCATCTTCACACCATCAATTCTACGACGTTTCGCCGCCGAACTCTCGGCGTAATGTCGCGGCTAAGCGGCCGAACTCGCTGCCGAAAACGTCGTACCCTTTGACGGTCGTCGCGGCGGCGCCGACGCGCGAGCGCCCCGGCGCGACGGGCTCGACGCGCACGTAAAGCCGCGCCGGCAGAAAGTAGAACGAGATCACCAGCCCGGCGAGCAACACGAATGCCCCGATGCCTACCAACGGCACGCCGGGGTCGTAGCGGTACTGGAAGCCGCTGTAGAGCAGGTACTGCGCCGGCGTGACGCGCCAGCCGTCGCCGAGATCGATCCACGTCCGCATCGGAACGAGCGCCTCGCCGATGGAGTTGCCGCCCTCGGAGGCACCGAGCGCGACGGCCGGATCGTTGACGCGCGGGTCGGCGCTCGGCATCCCGCTCTTGTCGACCGTCGGTACGAAACGGTCGTACTGCACGGTGCGATTGGTGCCGGGAAGATCGAACGAATCGCCTTCGAGAAGGGTGCGGTTGGAGAGCCGCGCGTCGCGCTTTCCGTCGTGCGTGACGTTGAAGCGCACGCCGAACCCGTAGCTCGCTTGATAGTAGAGCGTGCCGTCGATATCGATCGGATGGTTCACTCGAACCGTCATCGCTTTGGGAACGCCGTCCTTTCCGCTGACGACGACGTGCGAGACGTAATCCACGGGCTGATAGACCATGCCGCTCTTCGTCATGATCGGGGCGATCGTGTAGTCGAAGCGTTTGAGACGGACGATCGCATCGGTCCGGGCGATCTGCGTCGTCTGTCCGGTGAGCAGCGGAAACTCGCCCGCGAAGCCGCGCGCCCAGTAGAGCGTCGTTCCAGCCGCGACGATCACGAAGCCCGCGTGCGCGACGAGCACGCCCCGGCGCGCCCAATCGTGCTTATCGGCGAAGCTCCACTCGGCGCCGCCGAAGACGCGCTCGCGAATCCGCCAGCCCCGGCCGGCGAGCAGCTCGGCGATGCGCCGCCGCACGTCGGCGGCCTCGCCGTGCGTCTCGAACGTTTCGTGCAGCGGGATTTTATCGATCGTGACCGGGCGCAACGGCGGCAATCGCGCGGGAATCACGCGCTTGAACGTGCAGACCGCGAGCGAGAGCAGTATCAGCCCGACGATGCCGACGTACCACGGCGAGTGATAGATGTTGTCGAAGCTCAGCCGGAGAATCGCGCGCGCGATCGGCGCGGCGTAGGATTGAAAGTAGACGCTCGGGTCTTGGCCCTGATCGACGATCACGCCGATCAGCGTGAGCAACCCCCATACGAGGAAGAGCGAGACGGCGAAGAGCACGCTGCCGAACGTGCGGACGAACTCGCCGTACAGCATGCGTGCGGGCGCTATCACGTCGTCATCCCGAGCCCTTCGACTCGCTCGACGGGCTCCGCCGCGTGGCGGCGGAGTCGAAGGACCAACGGCGCTCCAGCAGCAGAATGATCCAGATCGAGATCTCGTAGAGCAAGTACATCGGAATCGCGAGCAGCGCCATCGTCATGGGATTGCCGTCGGGCGCCGCAATGCCGCCGGCGACGAAGAAGCCGAAGATCGCGTGGCGACGATGCTGCATCAGCGAACTCGCGGTGACGATGCCGAGCCGCGCGAGCCCGATCAGCACGATCGGCGTTTGAAAGATGATGGCGAAGAGCGCGAGCAGGATCATCACGAAGTTCAGCGTCGCGGCCACGCCGAACGTCGGCGTCGCAACCGCGTCGGTGATGGAGAGCAACGCGGCGATGACGCGCGGAATCACCACGAAGTGCGCGAAAGCCAATCCCACGCCCGCGAGCAGCAGCGAGGGAGCGATGAATGCGTAAACCATGCGGCGCGTGCGCGGATGGACGGCCGGAACGACGAAAAGCCACAACTGCTGCAGCAGGAGCGGCAAGCCGATCACGATGCCGCCGATGACCGAAAACTTGAACTCGGTGAAGATCACGTCGGCCGGCCCGAACGCGTGCAGCTCGATGCCGCGGAAGTACTCTTCCATCATCCAGCGGATGACGTACTGCGACGGCCAAAAGAGCAGAACCGCGATCCCGCCGACGGTTGCGAGGGCGATGAGAAGACGGTTACGGAGCTCCCGCAGGTGCTCCGTAAACGGCATCTCCTTCTGATCCCAGAAGGCCTCGTCGTCACTCGTCAAGACGAGTTCCGGCTTACTTACGAGCTCGGCGTTCCGTGGCCGGGCGTCGGCGGCGGAATCGCCTCGCCCCCAATCGAGCCGGCTTCGACGTTGTTCATGACGTCGGCGTGCTGCGCGGCGGCGCGTTGACGCGCTTCCTCGCGCGCTCGCTCCGCGGCTTCGTCGGCCTCGGCCTGTCCGACCAAGAACTCTTTCTTCGCCTGACCCGCGCTGCGCGCGAGCTTGGGAAGCTTATCCGCGCCGAAGAGCAGCGCACCGACGACGAGGATGCCGATGATGATCGGCGCGTCGATCAGTGCGAGCAGCGGATGTACGGTCATAATGGTCCCCTTTGTGCCCTACTCGGTGAGGGCGTCCATGAGCGTGAGGAGTTCCTGCTTCGCCGCGCACTCCGCAATCGGCTCCAACGCCTGCGTCGCGCGCGCCATGAAACGCTCGATCTGCGCGCGAGTCGCCGCTAGGCCGCCTTGGCGCGCGATTCCGTCCACGATCGTCGGAATGTCGTCGCGCCGCCCGCTTGCGTAGAAGCGGCCGACCTCCGCGCGGAAGGCGCCGTTGCCCGAGGCAAGCGCGGCGATGAGCGGGATGGTCGTCTTGCGCTCGGTGAGGTCGTTCGCGGCGGGCTTCCCGAGCGAGCGTTCGTCGGACGTGATGTCGAGCAGGTCGTCCTTCATTTGAAATGCGATGCCGAAGCATTCGCCGAAATCGCTCAGCGCGGAGACCTGCTCCGGCGTCCCTGCGCCCATGATCGCCCCGCACTGCGCCGAGGCCGCAAAGAGCGACGCGGTCTTCTTGCGCGCGATCTCGACGTATGCGTCGAGCGAGAGGTCGAGATTGCCGAGCGCTTGCAACTGCAGCACCTCGCCGTCGCAGATGTCGGCCAACGTCGCGGAGAGCACGTTGGGAACGGGGTGCGGATAGTTAAGCGTGACGTTCTTGAATATCCACGCAAAGAGATAATCGCCGGCGAGCACGCTCACGCGGTTGCCGTAGTCCACCGCCGTCGAGTTCACGCCGCGCCGCGTATGCGCGTTGTCTACCACGTCGTCGTGAATCAGCGTTGCGACGTGGATGAGCTCCATGTAGGCGGCGAGGTGGAGATGTTCGGCGGCTTTGCCGCCGCAGGCTTCGGCCGCGAGCAGCGTGATCCGCGGGCGAACGCGCTTCCCGCCGGCGGCCAGCATGCGTTTGACGGCCTCGGTGATGATCGGGTTGTCGGTGGTGAAGGTCGCGCGAAAGAAACGCTCGACCAGCGCGTGGAGCCCGTCGGAGGTTGCGGCTGTGGATTCGACCGTCACGGCTTGGTTCCGTAATGCAGGGCGATCGAGCCGCCCATGAGCGGTACGTAGCCTGCGCCGGCAAAGCCGGCGTGCGTGAAACGCTCGCGAAGGTCGGGCGCGCTCGGATGGTGCGTCAGCGAGCTCGGCAGATAGCGGTAGGCGGCCTTCGAGCCGCCGACGATCCCGCCGACGAACGGCACGACGCCGTAGAAATACAGATTGAAGAGCCGCTTGAACGCGCGGTTGCGGGCTTTCGATACGTCGAGGCTCACGAAGCGCGCGCCGGGTCGCAGCACGCGAAGAATTTCGCGCAGCGTCGCGTCGATCTCCACCACGTTGCGCATCGAGAAGCCCATCGTCGCGCCGTCGAAGCTCTCGTCGTCGAACGGCAGCGCCATCACGTCGCCTTCGACAAACCGTGCGGAACCGCGGGCTTCGTGGCCGGCGCGATCGCGTGCGCGTTCGAGCATCGGCGCGCAGAAGTCGAGGCCCGTTATGTCGAGCGTCGGGTCGCTTCGCAGGAGGCCGAAGACGAGGTCGCCCGTGCCGCAGCAGCAATCGAGAATCCGTCCGCCGTGCGGGGCCGCGAGCAGCGCGATCGCGCGGCGGCGCCACCGGCCGTCCATCCCGGCAGTCAGCACCCGGTTGGCAAGGTCGTAGCGTGGAGCGATCTCCGCGAACATCTCGCGAACGAAGCTCCCTTTCCGGCCGTCCGAGCGGCTCTGCGACGCGCTAAGGCTCATCACCAAACCAGGCTTCCCAAACCACGCCTCACTCCCTCTCGCGGGACTAGCCGCCGGTTGCCTCGGTCGTGATGGCGTGCGCGATGCTTACCCTCAGTTCCACGCATAGCGCGATCGAACGCCTCGCGCACGCGCGGCGCGTTTCGCTCGACGCCTACACGTTGGGCGGCCCGATGCTCGCCGCACTCGAAGCCGCGGCCCGCCGCGGGGCGCGCGTGACGGTACGGCTCGAGGCGCATCCCTACGACGACGCATCGCATCATTTGGGACGCCGCAATGCGAAGATCGCGCGGGAGCTGCGGCGCGCCGGCGCCGACGCGCGGCTCGCCGATCCGATTCATGCCAAGACGCTCGAGGTTGACGGCACGCGCTATCTCGACGGGAAGAACTGGCGCGCCGACGACATCGTGCTGCGCGAAGACGATCCGGCGCGCGCGGCCGCGATCGTGCACGACAAACGCGAAGCGCTCGCACTCGAGGCGGAGCTCTTGCGCGCGGTCCGCCGCAGCGATGCCGTCATCGTCGAGAGCGAATCGTTTGGATTCGGCACTCCCGTCTATGCCGCGCTTGCCGCACTCGGTCGCGCCGGTGCGGCGCCGCGGCTGCTCGTCTGCCGCCGCGACCTGCGCGACAGTCCGCGGGAACGCTTCGCACTCGGCGATCTCGCGCGTGCGGGCGTCCGCGTGCGTCTCTGCGACGATTCGGCAAAGCTCGCGCTCGCCGGCGGGCGCGCGTGGCTCGGCAGCGCGAATGCAACCTACGCGGGCGGGGAGTATGCGATGCCGGATTGGGGCGCGTGCACGCGCGATGCGCGGATCGTGAGCGCGGTGCGAACGCGGCTCGACGCCGACTGGGCGGCGGGGACCGATCTACAGTGAGAAGAGCCGCCGTGCGTTCTCGTCGGTGACGGCGATGAGCGCGTCGAGCGGCATCCCGAGGAGTTCGCGCACCTTCTCGGCCGTGTGCGCCACGAACGCGGGCTCGTTGCGTTTTCCGCGCATCGGCACCGGGGCGAGGTACGGACAATCCGTCTCGAGCACGATCCGCTCGGCGCCGGCGGCGGTGACGGCTTCGCGCAGCGCGCCGGCATTGGGAAACGTCACGACGCCTCCGATGCCGAGCAGCAGCCCGAACTCGCCCGTGATCGTGGCCGCCTCGGCAGCCGTGCCGGTGAAGCAGTGGACGATGCCGCGCATGCCGCTCGTCCACTCCTCGCGCAGGATGCTCGTGAAATCGTCAAACGCGTCGCGTTGATGGAAAACGACCGGCATGCCGGTCTCGCGCGCGACGCAAAGTTGCGTGCGCAGCACCTGGGCCTGCGCCTCCCGCGGGCTATGGCGGTAGTAGTAGTCGAGTCCCGTCTCGCCGATCGCGACGACGCTCGGCTCGTCCAGCATCGCCCTGAGGTGCGCCGCCAAATCGTCCGGCGCGTTTTTCGCTTCGTGCGGATGAATGCCGATCGCGCTCCGAATGCCGTATCGCTGGGCGGTGGCAACGGCGACGCGGCTGTCCGCCAGATCTTCGGCGATCGTCACCATCTCGGTGATGCCGGCGGCCCGCGCTCGCGCGATCACCGCATCGCGGTCGTCGTCGAACTTGCGATCGTGGACGTGACAGTGCGTATCGATCACGATTCGGCGACGAGATCGATCTTCGGAAAGAGCGGCGCCGCCAGCGCCGTCTGCGTGATCGGCGCGAGTCCGCCCCAGGCGCGCAGCGACGTAGACCAGTCCTCCTCGATGCGCCCCGGCGCGCCGAGCTGCTGCCACATCTCCGCAGTGCGCTCCGGCATCACCGGGTGGAGCAGAATCGCGAGCCACCGGAGTCCTTCGCAGAGGTCGTAGAGCACCGCGTTGAGCTCGTCGGCGGCGCCGCGTTTGTGCAGCTCCCACGGCTTGCGCTCGTCGATCGCGCGGTTGAGCGCGGTGACCAGCTCCCACACCGACTCGAGCGCCTCGCGAAAGCGCAGATCGAGGATGCGCGCGCGCACCGTCACCGGCAGCGGCTCGAATCGCTGCCCGAGGTCGCTCGGACCGCCGCCGCGCTCGGGCACGATGCCGTCGCGATAGCGCGCAAGCATCGAGAGCGTCCGTTGCACGAGGTTTCCGAGATCGTTAGCGAGGTCGCTGTTGCGGCGCTGCGCGATCTTCTCTTCCGAATAGGAGAAATCGCTGCCGAACGGTGCCTCGCGCAAGAGAAAATACCGCATCGCGTCGGCGCCGAAGCGCTCGGCGAGCACGAACGGATCGGCGGCGTTGCCGGCGCTCTTGCCCATCTTTTGACCGTCGACGGTGATCCAGCCGTGCGCGAAGATCAGCTCCGGCGCTTGCTCGCCAAGCGCCCACAAGATGGCCGGCCAAATGATCGCATGAAAGCGCGCGATCTCTTTTCCGACCAGTTGCGTCTGCGCGGGCCAGTAGCGATGGAAGCGCGCGTCGTCGTCGCTCCATCCGATCGCGGTGATGTAGTTGAGCAGCGCGTCGAGCCAAACGTAAATGACGCCGCCTTCCGGGATCGGTACGCCCCAATCGAAGCTCGCACGTGAGACGGAGAGATCCTCGAGCCCTTCGCGCAGGATCGCCATCATCTCGTTGTAGACGCTTTGAGGCTGCACCCATTGCGGATGCCGCTCGAAGTGCTCGACCAGCCGGTCGCGATAGGCGGAGAGCCGGAAGAACCAATCCTCCTCGGATATCCACTGCACCTCGCGGCCGCAGGTGGGGCAGCGCCCGTCGACGAGTTTGGATTCGAGCCAGAACGTCTCGTCGCTGACGCAATACCAGCCTTCGTACTTCCCGCGATACACGTCGCCGCTGCCGCGCAGCCGCTCGAAGACGCGCTGCACCTTCTCGACGTGCCGCGTCTCCGTGGTGCGAATGAAGTCGTCGTACTCCACGTGGTAGGCGGCGAAGAGCTCTTTCCAACGCGGCACGAGCTCGTCGCACCATTCCTGCGGCGATTTTCCGGCCGCGGCAGCGGCATTGGCGACCTTTTGCCCGTGTTCGTCGGTGCCCGTCAGGAAGAACGTCGGCCGAAAAGTGCGCGCCGTGCGCGCGAGCACGTCGGCGACGACGGTCGTATAGACGTGACCGACGTGCGGATTGCCGCTGATGTAATAGATCGGCGTGGTGACGTAATAGGGGCGCTCCATCAAACTCTACGCTTCTTTAATCGGCGTTTTCCGCCGCGCCTTCCGCGCCGACGCGCGTGCGTAGAGATCGCGGCGCTCGCCGTATCCGCTCGCGGCCAGCAACTTAGCAACCTCGCCGACGCGATGGCCGCGAGCGAGCAGCGCGTCGATTTGGTCGGCGGTCGCCCCCGGCGGTGCCTGTGAGACGCACTCGTACGGGGCGACGGCGAACGCGACTTCGCCGCGGACGGGCTCGGCCAGCAGCGCGGCGACGTCGCGCGGCGTTCCGGCGGCCTGCTGCTCGTGCAGCTTGGTGTACTCGCGAACGAGCACCACTCGCGCGTCGGGAGCGACCGCGTCGAGGTCGGCCAGCGCGGCGCGAATGCGCTGAGGCGACTCGAACCAAATCGTCGTCATGCCTGAGTCGAGCGCGGCGGCGAAGCGATCTCTTCTGGCCGCGCTCGTCCGGGGCGGAAAGCCCTCGAAGGCGAAGCGGCGCAGCGGAAATCCCGAGAGGAGCGCGACCCCCGTCGCGGCGCTCGGTCCGGGGAGTACCTCCACGGCCACTCCGGCCTCGCGAGCGGCGGCGACCAACTCGCTGCCGGGGTCCGAGAGACCGGGCATCCCGGCGTCGGACGTGACGGCGACGAGCGCGGCGCGCGCGCGCTCCACAATCGCGCCGGTCACGCGCTTCGCGTTTGCTTCGCGATAGCTCCAAATCTCACGTCCCTCGATCGCCAAGGCGCGCAGCAGCTTGCGCGCGACGCGCGTGTCTTCGGCGACGATCAGCTCGGCGTCGCGCAGCACGTCGATCGCGCGCAGCGTCACGTCGCGCAGGTTGCCCAGCGGCGTCGGTACGAAGATCAGGGGCATGGCACCAAGTTTCGACGTCGAGCACGTACCTCCGGGCGCAAAGCTCGAGCTCTACATCTCACCGACCTGTCCGTACTGCCAGCGTGCGATGGCCCACTACGATGCGGTCGGAACTCCCTATATCCGCCACGACGCGCAGAACGATCGCGCGGCGCGCTCGCGCATGTTCGCATACACCGGCGGAGACCCGACGGTTCCGGCGATCGTCGTTGACGGTACGTACGTGCAGTCGGGGTGGGGTTCGCCGCCTCGCGGTTGAACGGTACACTAACGCGCCGGTCGGCGCGCTCGAAACGATAGAGGAGGCTTTCATGGATCACAGCAGTGCCGAGGCAGCGGGCTTCGTCGCAACGCTCATCCTAACGTACGCGATCGTGATCTTCGCGCTGATCGCGTTTACGGTTTGGCTTTATTGGCGCATCTTCGACAAAGCGGGATACAACGGCGCGCTCGCGCTGCTCAACCTCGTCCCCGGGGCCGGCCAGCTAATCTGCTTGCTCATCCTCGCGTTCGGGCGCTGGCCGATCGAGGATCGTCTTGCCGGAACCTACGCTCCGCCGCCGTACGGATCGCCGCCGCCACCGGCGTCGCCGCCGGGTACGTCGGTGATGCCGACGTAGTTAAGCGCTCTTAGCGCGAACGAATCTCGGCGATCCAGGCTTCGACGTCGTCTGCGCGCGAGGGCAGCGACGCGGAGAGATTCTCCGGGCCGTGGGCCGTCACGGCGATGTCGTCTTCGATTCGCACGCCGATGCCGCGGAAGCGTTCGGGGACCGTCGCGTCGTCGGGCTGGAAGTAACAACCCGGCTCGACCGTGAGCACCATCCCTTCGCGTAGCGTGCCGTAGCGATACTCGCTTTCCCGCGCCTGCGCGCAGTCGTGGACGTCGAGTCCGAGCATATGACTCACGCCGTGCAGGGTGTAGCGCCGGTGGTAGAGGTGATTTGAATCGAGCGCTTCTTCCAGCGAGCACCGTAGAATCCCGAGATCGATCAGTCCTTGCGCGAGCACCTTGACGGCGCGGCGATGCGGCTCGAGGAAATCGTTGCCGGCAACCGCGGCCTCGATTCCGGCGCGCTGCGCTTCCCACACCAGCTCGTAGACGGTTCGCTGCTCGGCTGAGAAACGGCCCGAGACCGGCAGCGTGCGCGTGATGTCGGCCGTATACAGCGAATCGCATTCGACGCCGGCGTCGAGCAGCAAGAGCTCGCCGTCGCGCAGCGGTCCGGTGTTGCGCGTCCAATGCAGCGCGCAGGCATGTTCGCCGGCGGCGGCGATCGTGAGATAGCCGACGTCGTTGGCTTCGATGCGCGCGCGTCCCCAGAAGGCGGCTTCGATCGCGCGCTCGGCATTGCCGGCGCGCATCACGCGGATGGCATCTTCGAACGCAAGCTTGGAGATCGCGCAGGCGCGGCGGAGTTCGCCGAGCTCGTACTCGTCTTTGATCAGGCGCATCTCAGAGAGGAGTTGCACGAACTCCGAGTCGCCGCCGGATTCGTCGAAACGCCGATCGATCTCGTCGTCGTGGCCGCGAACCACGCGCAGTGGATACTTGTTGCCCTTGAGCTCGTCGAGATATCCCGCGAGCGCGTGGAGCGAGCGGGCGTCGTCGACGCCGTAGTGCGCGCGGCTCTCCTCGACGCCGCGGTGGCGTCCCACCCAGAGCTCGCCGTTTACGCGGTCGGTAAAGGACTCGCGCTTACCGCGATTGTGCTCGAGGACGAAGACCAGCGAACGATGGCTCGCGCCGTCGGGCTCCATCACGAGCACCGCACCAGGCTCGCCGTCGCCGAGCAGGTACGCAAAATCGCTCGACGGGCGGAAGCGGAAGAACGTGTCATTGGCGCGGACGCGTTCGCGCCCGGCGGGGATCACGAGATAGGTGCCCGGGTAGGCCTTACTGAGTGCCTCGCGCCGCTGCGCGAACCGTTCTACCTCCGGTCCCGGCCGGAGGACGCCCGGACGCTCGAGCCAGTCGGTCGCCATAAAGTCCACCAACGCTTGGGGCGGCTCGAAATCGTGGCTGGCTTTGGTGAGATCGGGGAGATCGGCGGTTCGCTCAGACATGGTTCGAGCGAGATTCGCCTAACGCTGCGGAGGTCATGCCGGAACCGATTCGCGCGACCGACACGCTCGCCAACGAACGCACCTATCTGGCATACATCCGAACGGCGCTCGCGTTCATTGCCTTCGGCTTCGTGATCGCCCGCTTCTCGCTCTTCGCGCGCGAGTTCTCGGCGCTGGTGGCGAAGCCGGCCCCCGAGTCGAGCCTCTCGACGACCTTCGGAACGCTGATGGCGCTCTTCGGCATCGTCGTGGCGCTGCTCGGAGCGTGGAGGTACGCGCGCACCGACCGCGGCTTGCGCGAAGGCCAAATCGTTACGCTGGCCGGATTGACCGGGTACGCGATCTCGCTCTTCGTGGTGGGAATCGGCGCGGTCGTCGCCTTCGCGCTCGTCTCGTACCGCTAAGGAAGGTCCATCTCCAAACTCAGATCCAACGCCGGCGCGCTGTGCGTGAGCGCGCCGACGCTGATAACGTCCACGCCGGTGCGTGCGATCTCGGCGACGTTCGATTCGGTCACGCCGCCGCTGGCTTCGGTGATCGCTCGGCCGTTGACGATGCGGACCGCCTCGGCGAGCTGTGCCGGCGTCATATTGTCGAGCAGAACGGCATCGATCGGCGCTTCGAGCGCTTCGCGCAGCTGCGCGAGCGTATCGACCTCGACTTCGATCTTCATCGCATCTCCGGCGTGCGTCCGAGCGCGCTCGATCGCGGCGCGGACCGAGCCCGCAAGCGCGATATGATTGTCTTTGATCAACACCGCGTCGTATAAGCCGAAGCGATGGTTGCTTCCGCCGCCGCAGCGCACGGCATAGCGTTCGAGCGCGCGCAATCCGGGCGTGGTCTTGCGCGTATCGGAGATCTTCGCGTGCGTGCCGGCGATGAGGTCGACGAGCCGTCGCGTGGCCGTCGCGATGCCGGAGAGGCGTCCGAGCAGATTGAGCGCGGTTCGTTCGCCGGTAAGGATCGCGCGCGCCGGTCCCGCGATTTCGGCGACGACCGCATTGGCTTCGACGCGCGCGCCTTCGGCGACCGCCGCGCGCGATTCGACCCGATCGTCGAGTAGCCGAAACGCCATCGCCGCGAACGGCACGCCTGCCACGACGCCCTCGCGCCGCGCCACGATCCGCGCGCGCGCGCGTAGCTTGGGATCGACGATCGCGTCGGTGGTGACGTCGCCGCCGTCCCCGAGATCTTCCAACAGCGCGGCCCGAACGACCGACTCGGCCGCGAGCTCAGGCGACGCTGCGAAGCCGCGTGAAGGAGCGCTTTGCGAAGGCTTCATCGGAGTCCGGAAAGTCGGTGCGGAAATGGCTGCCGCGGCTCTCGCGGCGCGCGAGCGCGGCGTCGGTAATGAGGCTGCCGACCACGAGCAGGTTGCGCAGCACCGGCGCGTCGCCGAACTCGGCGGCGAGCTCCTCGAGGCGGCGCTGCGCCTCGCGCAGCCCGGATTCGTGACGCACGAGCCCGACGTTGGAATACATCACGTTGCGCACGTCGCTGAGCGCTTGCGCGGCGGTCGTTGAAGGCGTTCTCGTCTGCACGCGCCGCGGCGGCGCCGCAGCGGGCGCGTCCAGCCGGCTCGCGCTTGCAGCATTGGCGATATCGGTTGCGACGCGCGAGCCGTAGACGAGCGCTTCGAGCAGCGAGTTGCTGGCGAGGCGATTGGCGCCGTGCACGCCCGTCGCGCTGGTTTCTCCGCAGGCCCAAAGGTGCTCGAGCGACGTTCGCCCCCACTCATCCACGGCAATTCCGCCCATGAGGTAGTGCGCCGCCGGCGCGACCGGAATGTTCTGCACGCGCGGATCGATGCCGGCGGCCATGCAGAACCCGAAGACGGTGGGAAACTCCCCGGGAAACTTCGCGCCGATCGCCGAGCGCGCGTCGAGACCGACGCTGCGTCCGCGCTGCTGCTGTTCGAAGATCGCGCGGGCGACGATATCGCGCGGCGCGAGTTCGGCATCGGGATGGATGGCGAGCATGAAGCGTTCGCCGAGATCGTTGACGAGCGTGGCGCCTTCGCCGCGCACGGCTTCGGTGACGAGCGGCATAGGATCGCGCCCGATGTTGAGCGCGGTGGGATGAAACTGCACGAACTCCATGTCGGCAAGCACGGCGCCGGCGCGCGCCGCCATCGCGATTCCGTCGCCGGTCGCTTCGACCGGATTGGTCGTGTACCGATACAGCCGCCCGACGCCGCCCGTTGCGAGCACGACGGCGTTCGCGCGAAACGCGATGCGCTCGCCGTCGGCGTTGCGCCGCGCAGCGACGCCGGCGACGCGGTTCTCATCGAGGATCAGATCTTCGGCGGTGAGATCCTCGGCGACGTGGATTGACGGATGTGCGCAGACCGCTTCGATCAGCGTTTTGAGAATCTCGTGGCCGGTCGCGTCGCCGCCGGCTTTGACGATGCGGCGGCGCTGATGCGCGGCCTCGCGTCCGAGCGCGAGCTCGCCGCCCGCGGTGCGATCGAACGCCGCGCCCAACTCGAGCAGCTCTTCCACGCGCGCCGGTGCGTCGCGCGTGAGGATTTCGACGATCATATGGTCGCTGATGCCGGCGCCCGCGCGCTGCGTATCGATCGCGTGCAGACGCGGCGAGTCGTCCTTGCCGATCGCGGCCGCGATGCCGCCTTGCGCCCAATCCGTCGCGGCGCCTTTGCCGAGCCGCGTTTTGCAGAGCACGGTTACTTTGGCGGGGTGGAGTTTGAGCGCGGCGATCAATCCGGCGATGCCGGCGCCGACGATGATCGCGTCGCTGCGGTGCGTTTCCACGGTGTATCTTTTAGTCGCGCGGCCGGCTGAACTCGAGCATCCGGTCGACGGCGCGCCGCGCGCGTTCCGCGATCTCGGGCGCGATCGTCACTTCGTATTCCATCGCTTCGAGGCTGTGCAGCACTTTCGGCAGCGTGTTGCGCTTCATATGCGGGCAGAGATTGCACGGACGCACGAACTCGACGCTCGGATACAGGCCCGAAACATTGTCGGCCATCGAGCATTCCGTCATGAGCAGCACGCGTCCGCGCTGCGGCCCGTCGGCGAGGCGGCCGACGTACTCCGACATGCCTTGGGTCGAGCCGACGTAGTCGGCTTCGGCGAGAACGTCGGGCGGACACTCGGGATGTGCGAGCACGACGAGCGAAGGATCGCCGTCGCGAAAGCGCCGGATGTCGGCGGCGGTGAAGCGCTCGTGGACTTCGCAATGCCCCTTCCAGGCGACGATCTCCACGTTCGTCTTCGACGCGACGTACTTGGCGAGGTATTCGTCGGGCAAGAAGATCACCCGTGGAACGCCCAGCGCCTCGACGATCTGCACCGCGTTGCCGCTTGTCACGCAGACGTCGGATTCGGCCTTGACCTCGGCCGACGTATTGACGTAGGTAACGACGGGCGTACCGGGATAGCGCTCGCGCAGCAACCGCACGTCCCCGGCAGTGATGGATTCCGCGAGCGAGCATCCGGCGCGCAGGTCGGGGACCAGCACGGTTTTGGACGGATTGACCAGCTTGGCCGTTTCCGCCATAAAGTGGACGCCGCAGAGCACGATCACGTCGGCGTCGGTTTTGGCGGCCTGCATCGCCAAGGCCAGCGAGTCGCCTACGATGTCGGCGACCGTGTGGAAGATCTCGGGCACCTGGTAATTGTGGGCCAGGATCACGGCATTGCGTTCCCGCTTGAGGCGGTTGATCGCGGCGACGTACGGGCCATGAAGCGGCCACTCGACCGCTGGGATAATGTGCTCCACCCGCCGGAAGATCGGATCGGTCTCCTCCGCGACGCTGCGGGTATACGGTAGTTCGATAACGCCCATGAGTCTGGATGGGATGATTGCGGGTCCTGCCGCCGGTTCTCCCCTTTCCTAATACCCAGTGCCCCGGGCGGGGTTTGCGTTTAGGACGCTCAGCCGCCCGGGTACGAGGCTGTACGCTCACCCATGCAACACGCGAGCTCGAGGAGGCACGGAACTTATGAAACGATGGTTTGCGGCGATTCTTCTGGTCGGGGCCTGCATCGCGGGCGCGGTGACGACGGTCGCCGCCGGCGCGCAGCCGGCGCCCTCACCGATGGTATCGCCGATGGTCTCGTCGTCACCGACGCCGGCGGCGACGATGCGGCCCTGACGATAAATTGTGGGTAACCGCAATTTCTTGTGGAGGCGTTGTGGACACGGCGTTTTTCGTCTTGAAAGCGTGCGCGCGCTCTGCTAGCATGCAATCACTTCGCCCAATGAACGAAGTGCGGATGGTATCGAGCCGCGAACGGTAGCACGTACGTGTAGCCGAGCAAAGCCGGATCGAAACGTCGGTGCGTGGCCTTCACCGGCCTCAAACAGGCGATAATGACCGGCGGTACGGCAAAGCCCGCAGCGTTTACGCCGCGGGCTTTGTTTATCTCGCGCTCGAACGAGCGCTCATGGAGAGCCGAGCCGAGCTCACGGTCCGCGGGTTTCTGCTGGGCGGCGCGATCACGCTGGTCTTCACCGCCGCCAACGTGTACCTCGGGCTCAAAGTCGGGTTGACGTTCGCATCCTCGATTCCGGCCGCCGTGATCTCGATGGCGGTGCTTCGAGTCTTCCGAAACGCCACGATCTACGAGAACAACATCGTCCAAACGGTAGCATCGGCGGCGGGAACGCTCTCGGCGATCATCTTCGTGCTGCCGGGCCTCGTGATGATCGGGTGGTGGAGCGGTTTTCCGTTTTGGGAGTCGTTTTCGATCTGCGCCGTTGGCGGCGTGCTCGGCGTGATGTACAGCGTGCCGCTGCGCCGGGCGCTGGTGACCGGATCCGACTTACCGTATCCCGAAGGCGTCGCCGCGGCCGAGGTGCTGAAAGTCGGCACCGGCACCGGGTCGGCGGCCGAGCGCAACCGCGCGGGATTGCTCGCGCTGCTCGCAGGGACGATCGCATCCGCCGGGTTCGCGCTGATCGTCGCGACGCGCCTCTTTGCCTCGGAGATCTCGGGATATTTTCGCGCCGGCGCGGCGGCAACCGGTGCGGGTTTTTCGCTCTCGCTCGCGCTCGTCGGCGCGGGGCAGCTCATCGGCATCACTGTCGGCACCGCCATCCTCGTTGGCCTCGTGATCGCGTGGGGCATCGCGACGCCGCTGCTCACCGCGCTGCATCCCGCTGCGGGACCCGCGGCCGACGTCGCGACGGCGGTGTGGGCGCATCAGGTGCGATTCGTCGGCGCCGGTGCGATCGGCGTCGCCGCGCTCTGGTCGCTCGGACGTCTCGCGCGGCCCGTGGTGCTCGGCGTTGCCGGCGCGCTCGCCGCATCGCGCAAGCGCCGCGAAGGCGGAAACGATCTCCCGCGCACCGAGCAAGATCTGCCGATCGGCGTCGTCGTGCTCGTGAGCGCGCTCTGCTTGATTCCGCTCGCGGTGATCTTTTGGCATTTCCTCGCCGGCGGCGGCCTCGCGCCGGTCGCGGGCGCGATGACGATTGCGGCGGTGGCATACGTCGTGATTGCGGGATTCTTCGTCGCGGCCGCGTGCGGGTATATGGCGGGCCTGATCGGCTCGTCGAATAGCCCGGTTTCGGGCCTGGCGATTCTCTCGGTGATCGGGGCGTCGCTGGTGGTGCTCGCGGTCGGTGGCAGCCTCGTGCACGCGCAGTCGCTGCCGATGATCGCCTTTGCGCTGGTGGTGACGGCGGTGCTGCTCTGCGTCGCGACGATCTCCAACGACAATTTGCAGGATCTCAAAACCGGCCAGCTCGTGGATGCAACGCCGTGGCGGCAGCAAGTCGCGCTCGTTGCCGGCGTCGTTGTGGGGGCAGCGGTGATTCCGCCGATTCTCGACCTGCTCAATCGCGCCTACGGGTTCGCCGGCGCGCCGAACGCGCATGCCGTGGCGCAACCGCTGCCCGCGCCGCAAGCGACGCTCATTTCGGCGTTGGCTAAGGGCGTGATCGGTGGGCAGCTCGATTGGCATCTTATCGGCTCGGGTGCGGTCATTGGGGCAGTTATCGTAGCGATCGACGAGTTGCTGCGTGCCCGGAAGCTGGCGCTGCCGCCGCTCGCCGTCGGTTTGGGCATCTACCTGCCGATCTCCACGACCGCGCCGGTCGTCGTCGGCGCGGTACTCGGGTGGGCGTACAACCGCTGGGCGGCGCGTCAGCCCAATGCGGAGCGCGCCAAGCAGCTCGGCGTGCTCGTCGCGTCAGGGTTGATCGTCGGCGAGAGTCTTTTCGGCGTGGGGCTCGCGGCGCTCATTGTGTTCAGCGGTAAGGCCGAGCCGCTCGGACTCGTCGGCACGTCGTTCGATCCGCTCGCGAACGTGCTCGGCCCGCTCGCATTTTGCATCACGCTCGGCGCGCTCTTCGCGCGCAGCGCGCGTCTCGCCGCACGGTCGTAGCCTTTAGTGCCGTTCGGCTAGCGACTATGTTGGCCGCGCGTCCACGCTTTGAAACGACGATCGCCGGACCGGCGGCCACGTCGACCTCGCAACTCCAGCGCTTCGTCGCGGGGCGCTAAGCCTGATCTCACCGTACAAACCATTAAAGAAGATAACGCCGGTCGCTTTCTCATCGAAGGCGGCGGCGATGCGAGTTTCGAATCTGCTAGACCCGCACTACGGCGCCATTGGCGAGGTTAGCATGGTACTGCACAACCGTTCGGCCTTATTCGCAGCATCGTCGCTCGCATTTCTAGCGGCATGCAGTTGGAACGGCACCGCACCGCCGACGGCATCGAGTTCTGCGTATTCCGCGCCGGCGAGCTTCGGTATCCGTGAAGCAGTCGATACGAAATCCGTTTTGAAGCAGCTGAAGAAGAACGTCGTCATCGGGTCCACCGTCGACACGCAGAACGGCGATCAGGGTCCGCGAGGAGTGGCGGTGGTCGGCAGCACCTACGGCAAAATCAAGAAGGGCCAGTTGCTGGTCTGCAACTTCGAAGATAAAGCGGGAACGGCCGGCAAAGGCAGCACCGTTGAAGTGCTCGACCCGTCGCCGGGCTCGAAGCCGGCTCGTTTTGCGCAGAGCAGTAAGCTCGAAGGCTGCGCCGGCGACGGTCTCAGCCCGGCCAGCGAGGACGACTACGTGCCTGGGTTTACCAGTCATATCGCGATGCAGATCAGCCCGACCGGAAAGATCGCCACGGCCATGAGCAAACCGCTCGCGAATCCGATCTCCGTCGTCGACGGCGCGTGCCCGTCGGGGCCGAGCTGCCTCTATTCGTCGGAATACATCTACGTTGCCGATGCATCGCTCGGCGGAATCGTCAGCGTAAGCGTCAACTATTACGGCAACACCAAGCCGACCGAAGTGATTTCGGGGTTCGCGGTCAACAAGAAGAGCGGTTGGAGCGCGCTTGGACCGGCCGGTCTTGCCTTCAACTTCAAGAACAGCGGAACGCTCTACGCGGTGGACGGCGTCGACGATACCGTCGTTTCGTTCAACAACGCCACCGAGCTGCTCGAGACGAGCGAAATCGTCGTTGAAAAGGGCGGCAAGACGTTCAAATGCAAGTTCAAGAAAACGACCTGCGGCACGCTGATTTTCGCGGGGTCGCCGGTTAACGCGCCGGTCGCGATGACCCGATTGCCGAACGGAAATCTCATCATCGCCAATGGCGCCGGAAACGCTCCCGATACGTTGGTCGAGCTAACGACGACCGGAAAGGTTCTCGACACGGAGGTCGTGGACAAGAGCACGACGGCGGGGATCTTCGGCCTCTACGCCATCGGCACCAACGATAACAATACGGCGCTCTATTACACGGATCGCAACGATAACAGCCTCCACGAGCTGGAGCGGTAGGCACTCAGGGTAGCAGCGGTTCGACGGTTGCGCTAATACCGTCGCTCTCGATCGTGACGGCACCGTTCTCGTCGGTGCGATAGATCGCCGCGCCAACGCGCTGCAGGGTTGCAAGCGTTGCCGGCGCCGGATGGCCGAACATATTGTGACGCCCGACGGAGACGATCGCATAGCGCGGCGCCACGGCGGCGATGAATGCCGGCGTTGAGCCGTATGCCGAGCCGTGATGACCGACTTTGAGCACGTCGCAGCGCAGGTTGGCGCCTTGTGAGAGAAAGCGCTGCTCCGCGGCGGCGCCCGCATCGCCGGTGAAGAGCATACAGAACGCGTGGTATCGCAAGATCAGCGCGACCGAGTTCTCGTTGATGTCGTTTCGCGAGTCGGAGATAAACGGCAGCGACGGGCCGATGAATTGCAATGTGACGCCGTCGCCGGTGCGCCACTCGTCGCCGGCGCGCGGATAGACGATCGAGACGCTTTCCGAGCGCGCGGTCGCGAGCCCATCTTGATACGCATGTCCGCCGTAGCGTTGTCCGCCGTCGGCAAACTCAGCGACCGAAAGCCGGCGGAGCACCGGCGCCACGCCGCCCGCATGGTCGCCGTGCGGATGCGAGAGAATCAGTGCGTCGAGCCGGTGGATGCCATGGCGCAGCAAGAACGGCACGACGATTCGCTCGCCCACCTCCTCCGCCGCGGAGCCGTTGCTCGCGGCGTTGCGCTCGAGCCGCCCGCCGGCGTCGATCAAGAGCGTGCGACCGCGCGGCGTCTGCACGACGATCGCATCGGCCTGCCCGACGTCGAGGACGGTGATACGCAACCGCCCGTCGATCGCGCGCGGCGGCCACAGCACGAATGCGGCGGAGACCATCAGCGCCGCGACCGTCAGCGTGCGCGCGCCGCGATTCCAGAGCAGCGGTGCGGCGAGTAACGCGGCGTCGTACCCGGCGATACACCATGCGGGCGCCGGCGTCATCGGGATTGCGGCGCCGGGCAGCGCGCCGACAGTGCGCACGACCGCGAGCATCCATGCGAGCAGCCATGAATTGGCATTGGCGATCGCTTGAGCGAGCGGCGCGCACCACGAAAGGCCAAGCTGCGTGGCGCCGAGCGCCATCGTGAGCGCGACGCACGGCACGATCGCGAAGTTCGCCGCGATGGAGTAAGGTGTGAACTGCAGAAACGCCGCCGCTCCCAACGGCCAGACGCCGATTTGCGTGGCGATCGAGAGCACGAGTGCCTCTCGCACGCGATCCGGCAGCGCCACGTGCGATTCGATGAATCGCTCGACCGGCTGCGCGCACGCGAAGATCGCGCCGACGCACGAGAACGAGAGCGCGAACGAAAGCGTCGCGACGCTCTGCGGGCGAACGAAGACGATCGCAAGCGCGGCAATTGCAAGCGCATTCCACGAGAACGTCGCGCGCCCGCAGGCGCGGGCGGCGAGTACGGCCGTCGCCATCGTCGCGGCGCGAACGGCGGGCAGCTGCGCGCCGCTCCAGGCCACGAACGACCAGATCACGACGATTGCCACGCTGCATCCGAGCCAGCGCGGGAGTGCGAGTGCAGTCGTTAGCCAGAGTGCGATGGCGGCGACCGCGCCGAGATGCAATCCGGCGGTCACCAAGACGTGCACGGTGCCGGTTTCTTGAAACTCGGCGCGCAGATCGGGCGGCAGCGCCGAACGCTCCCCCCACAACTCGCCCGCGACGACCGATGCCGCCGGCTCACCGAGCCGTTCGCGTAGCCGGTCGTGCGCCCACGCGTGCGCGCGTGCCAACATCGCGTCTAGGCTCGATCGCGGCTGCGCCGTGACGTCGAGGATCTGCGCGCCGTCGAGGCGTGCGTCGAGGCCCCGCTCGCGCTCGATCGCGCGTTCGCTCGGCTCGTCGGGATTGCGCGGATCGTCGAACGGTTCGAGCCGCCCGCGCACGACGACGCGCGAACCCGGCGCCGGCGGCGACGCGTGCAGCCGCGCCGCGACGCAAAGCCCATCGTCGAGACGCAGCGTCGCCGCAATCGAGCCGTCGGTGGTCGTGGTGGTTTCGAGCAGCGTCGCGTCGTAGCGCGCCGTCCGCCGCTCCGCGACGAGCGCCGGCGACGCCGTGCGAGCGTGGGCATTGACGGCGGCGGCGACGAGCACGAGCAGTGCCGGCAGGATGGCTTTGGTTGGAATGAACCGTCCGGCGGCCGCAACGGCGATTGCCGCCGCGAGACCGCCGGCCGCGATGCGAAGATCGGCCGCCGCCGATCCGACGGCGAGCGTTCCAAGTATCGCGGCGCCGGCACAGAGAAGGAGCGTGAACGGAGGCATCGCCGTTGTTCTGCGACGAAGCGGCGTCCCGGCCAGAGCAGCTCGTATCTTTCATTCGGAAGGGATCGTTCGTTGCGGATCGTCATCACCGGCGGGGCCGGCTTTATCGGATCGCACATCGCCGACGCCTATGCCGCGGCCGGGCACGACGTGCTCGTGATCGATTCCCTCTGGGAGCACGGCGGCGGGCGCCGCGCGAACGTGCGCAACGGCATCTCGTTGGTCCACATGGACGTCCGCGATGAGGCGATCGCGCGCGTCTTTGCCGATTTTAAACCCGAGATCGTGAGCCATCACGCCGCGCAGCATTCGGTCGCGATCTCCGCACGCGATCCGGTGTACGACGCGTCGGTCAACGTCGTCGGCTTGCTCAACGTGCTCGAGCACGCGAGCAAGAACGGCGCGCGCAAAGTGATCTATGCCTCGAGCGGCGCGACCTTCGGCACGCCCGATCGGCTGCCGATCACCGACGCGACTCCGCAGCGTCCGAGTTCTCCGTACGGCATCACGAAGATGGTCGGCGAGCATTATCTTCGATTCTATCGCGAAAGCCGCGGGCTCGATTTTACCGCCTTGCGCTACGGCAACGTCTACGGCCCACGCCAAGACCCCAACGGCGAGGCCGGCGTGATCTCGATCTTCATCGGCAAGTTTCTCGCGCGCGCGCCGGTGCGCATCGATTGGGATGGCGAGCAGACGCGGGATTATGTGTTCGTTTCCGACGTCGCGAAAGCCAATCTCGCGGCCCTCGAGCGAGGATCGGGCGAAGCGTACGTGATCGGAACCGGCGTCAAGACGAGCGTGAACGAGATTTATCGCGCGCTCGTCCGCATCAGCGGCTTCGAGGCCCCGGTCGAACGCGCGCCGCAGCGTCCGGGCGATGCGCGCGACGCACAGTTCGATGCGTCGCTCGCGCGCGCGCAGCTCGGATGGTCGCCGACTGTCTCGCTCGACGAAGGAATCCGCGCAACCTACGATTATTTCGAACGGCTCGTGCCGGGAGGGTAAGCCGCGGTGGAACGCTTCGCCGCAACGGCGGAGCAGATCGCATCGCGTCCCGGCAAGCTCGAAAAAGTCGCGCTGCTCGCCGAGTACTTCCGTTCGCTCGGCGATGCCGATCTGCTCGCGGCCGCGCGATTCTTCACCGGGACGCCGTTTGCCGCGCGCGATCGCCGCACGCTCTCGATCGGAGGAAGAACGATCGTGGCGGTCGCGCGGCGGCTCTGGAGCTTCGACGACGACGCGCTTTCCCGCAGCTACCGCGAATCCGGGGACCTCGGCGCGGCGCTGGGCTCGCTGGTCCGGCCGCCGCGCAACGCGACGCTCTTTACCGATCGGCTGACGCCCGCATCGCTCGACGCATTCTTCGGCGAGATTGCCGAAGCGTCGGGGAAAGCGTCGAGCCGTCGTCGCGAGGCGGTCCTCGAGCGCATCCTCCGCGCCTGCGAGGATCCGCTGGTCGCGACGTATGTGGTCAAGATCGTTACCGGGGATCTGCGGGTCGGTTTGCGCGAAGGGCTCGTGCTCGATGCGATCGCCGAAGCCTTCGATGCCGACGGGCCTTTAGTGCGCCGCGGCATGATGACGTGCGGCGACGTCGGCGAGGTCGCGCTCGCTGCCAAACATGGCGCGCTTGCCGCGTTGCGGGTCGCGTACGGAATGCCGATCGGCTTCATGCTCGCGTCGCCCGTCGCCTATGGTGACGTCTACCGCGAGCTCGGCGACGCAACGTGGCATTTTGAAGACAAATACGACGGCATTCGTGCGCAGGCGCACGCGCGCGATGG
>Ga0302325_10005849_pt1 | contig 27825 bp, 30 predicted proteins | sample Palsa_T0_2_FD_201948 | JGI IMG/M metagenome (GOLD analysis project Ga0302325, IMG submission 201948) | Peat permafrost microbial communities from Stordalen Mire near Abisko, Sweden - Palsa_T0_2 | ecosystem: Environmental > Terrestrial > Soil > Palsa > Peat permafrost | place: Sweden: Abisko... | reverse complement strand
TGAGGATGATGCATGGAGCTGATTGCGTCCGGCTGCGATTCCGGACGTCATTTGGCGAACGCGACAAGCGTCGAAACAAAGAGTTTTCCGGTTTTCCTGGCGGCAATAGCGAGCGGGAACCACCCGATCCCATTCCGAACTCGGAAGTGAAAACGTTCTGCGCCGATGGTAGTGTGGCCGCAAGCCATGCCAGAGTAGGTCACTGCCAGGATTCTCATGCAAAGGCCCCGATGCTCGAAAGAGTGTCGGGGCCTTTTTTATGTGCGGCCGCGGCGCCTGGCCCGCTCGGTTCAGCCGGAAGACGCCACACGCACCAGCATGGTGTCCGTCAGCGGTAGTTCGCGCTGCAGTTCCAGCAGCAGCGCCAGGCAATGCCGGGCGCTGACCGGCTTGCTGTAGAAGAAGCCCTGGCCGAAATCACAGCCCAGGTCCTTCAGCATCGCGGCCTGCGCTGCCGTCTCCACACCCTCCGCGACGGTGGACAGATGCAGCGTCCTTGCCATGTCGATCACGGCATTGATGATCGGCTGATGCGGAGTATCGGTACCAATATCCTGCACGAACGCGCGATCGATCTTCAATGTATTGACCGGCATCTGATTGAGATAGCTCAGGCTCGAATAGCCGGTCCCGAAGTCGTCGATCAGGATCTGCGAGCCGAGCGCGCGCAGTGTCTTCAGCGTGCCGATGAGCTTCTGCGGCTCCTTCATCAGCGCTGACTCGGTGATTTCAAAGCGCAGCCAGGATGGGTCGACGCCGGCCTCGCTCGCATACTGAACCACTAGCGCTGCGAAGTCGGTACGATCGAACTGTAGCGGCGACACGTTGACGGCAATCGGCACGATGGGCACTTTGGCATCGATCCATTCGCGCAGCTGTGCCAGCACCTGCCGCAGCGCCAGTTGTCCCAGCTCTATTATTAGGCCGCTCCTTTCCGCAACTGGAATGAATTCACCGGGTGCAATCATTCCGACTTCGGGGTGACGCCAGCGCATGAGTGCCTCGAGCGAATGCATGCGGCCGGTGCGAAGTTCGATGATCGGCTGGTAGTTCATGAACAGTTGGTCGGTACCGATGGCATGGCGCAGGGATTTCTCCAATGCCACCTGCTCGCTCACTCGGATATCCATGTTCTGCGAGAAGAAGCGATAGCAGTCGCGGCCGGCCTCCTTGGCCTGGTACAGGGCAATATCCGCGTGCTTGAGCAGTGTCTCAGTGTCCCGGCCGTCGTGCGGGTGCATGGCAATGCCGAGACTGGCGGTTACGCTGATGGGTTCCCCCACCAGCACCAGCGGCGCCCGGATGGCCGTGAGCAGCAGTGCTGCCAGGTGTTCAGCCGCCTCAGCTCCCGACAGCAGCGGCGCGACCACGACGAATTCGTCGCCGCCCATGCGTGCCACCAGATTGTGCCCGGAGACGGCAGCGCGCAGTCGGCCGGCGATGACCTGCAGCAGCTGGTCGCCGCAGCCATGACCGCGCGAATCATTGATGTTCTTGAAATGATCGATGTCGAGGTAGATCAGCGCCAGCGAGCGGTTTCCCAGCGCGGCCTTCTTCAGAATCCGAGGCAGCTTGGCGTGCAGGTACATGCGATTGGGCAATCGGGTGAGTGCATCGTGCTGTGCCAGTTGCAGCAGTTTGCGCCGGTTCGATCGTTCGAGATTCTCCGCCTCGCGGCGGTGGCTCACATCGTGTCCGACCAGGGTCAACAGCCGATGGCCGTGACCGCGACTTCGACATCCGACCACTGGCCGCGGCTGCGGCGGGCACGCGACTCGATGACCCGCCGTGTCGGATCACGCGCGGCGACTTCGAGAATCTCGGAACTGATATCAGGAAAGATGTCCTGGACGCAGTACCGCGGCAGCTCGGCGGCAGTACAGTCGAGCGCCGTCATGACGATCCGATTGGCTTCAAGGATTCGCCATGAGCTGGGGTCCACGAGCACGATCGCTTCCTGCAACTGCAGTACGATCGATTGATAGCGTACTTCGACTTCCCGCTGTGTCGCCAGCGTGCGCCGCAGCCGCAGCAGCAACCAGGTGATCGCCGTCCCGGACACAATGAACAACGCCAGCAGGCCAATCAGGAAATACCAGGTGGTGCGGTAGCCGAGCGCAAAGATGTCACGCGCAGCGGGTGTACTCAGGAACGCGGCCGGAACTTGATCGATGGTGCGCAGCATCGTATAGCCCGTGATTTGATGTTCGTCCGAGGCGAGCACCAGCGTACGCGGCGATGGGTAAGGAATTGCGAGCCAGTCTCGAACCGCCGCGGGAAAGCCCGCAAGTTTTTGCGCACCGCCGGTCAGATAGGTCACTGACACGGGTAACCGGCTGGTGGTGCGAATGCGCTGAATCTCTTGCTGGCCGATCAGGCGTGCGAACAGCAGGATGGCGCCCGTGGGAGCGGTCCGGTCGGTGCGCTTGATCTCCATCGCCGCGACGCCCGCCAGGCCGGCCGGAGTGCTCACGAGCCGATCGGCCGGCGCCAGCAGCGCGAGGTGCTGGTACTGGGCGATAAAAGGCCGCAGGGATTGCAGCAGCGCAATGGGCGCCGGGGAAATGATGCGGCCGCTAACACGATCCAGATAACACGAATAGACCTCGTGCCCGTCGGCTGCGACGATCCAGGCGATGTCGACATGCAGGCCGCCGAGAGTCTCGGGAACGAAGTTCGCGGCGATGTACTTGGGGTCGCCGCTGAGCAGGTAATTCGCGGTGTCATCCCACTCGGCGTAATCGCGATTGCTGATATCCAGCTGCTGCAAGTCGGAATCGAACGCGCGGTAGAGCTGCATCGAGTTCTGGCCCATGGCATCGGCCTCGATCAGCCTGAAGCTGCCGAGCAATGCTCTGGCGCCCGCGGTCAGGCCTGCGCACACACCCAGGAGCGTCAGGCTGCAGACTACGATCAACGGCAGGAATTGACGAGTCGCGCTGACGGCAGTTGCGGATACCGATGGAGAGCGGTTGTCCTCGAGCGTGTGCGAGCTCGATAGCGGCGTGGGGCGAGGCTGGAACATGCCATCCTTGGGCAATAATGACGCGCCGCACTACTCACTAACCTAAGCTCGCCCGCGCCGATTGCGCACCATGATGACGCGAAATTGACGAGGTGACGGTGATGCACTCAGCACAATTCGCGCCGGGGAGCGGATGCGGGCCGCAATGCTGCGTTATTAGCGAACAGACATAAGGGGACGCGCGCGCGGGCGCGAGTCATCCGCCGAATTTGCCGTCAGCTATGGCTTGCAGAAAGGCAATGCGATCGGCGAGCGCCTTCTCTTCGCAATCACTCGCGAACGTCGTAACCCAACTATCCGACCCGCCGCGCAGTCCTCCTATCAGGGTACAGTCCTCGTGGAAGTAGGTGAGCCAGGCCCTCTGAGATCGCCGCAGCTGCTCGCGACCCTTGCGAATGTCCAGGGCGTTCTTTGCTGGCATCGCATCGAGGGCAAGCTGGTAGACACGATTGAGCTCATCGTCCAAAGACTTGAGGCGTTTGCCTTGGCATTGCATCTGCTCAAAATGCGATCCGGCGCAATCAGGATCTTGAGCAAATGCGCTGAAGCTCAGCGCAGCGAAAGCCAGCACAGCCAGTATTTGCGACTTGTTCATATGAACTCACACATGCCGGCGCAGCGCCTATCCCTTTACCGGATACAGCCTGCCATCGCGGTGGCTGTAGCCTGCGACGCCAGGCTCGGCGACCATGTCGATGTCCGGATAAACGCAACGATCCTGTGGATCGCTATTGCCGATCTCGAGCACCTTGGCCGGGCGGCCGGACTTGTTGACCAGGTGGTGGCCATCGGCATCGCCGCGTTTGAAGGCGGCGCAGTCCCCGGCGCGCAGGCTCTCTTCGCCGGCGTCGGTGACCAGCGTCAGCTCGCCCTCCAGCACCCAGACGATTTCATCCTCGTGGCTGTGCCAGTGGCGCTGGCTCGACCACGCGCCAGGCTCGATGACGGTCAAGTTGACGCCGAACTGACTCAGGCCCGCATAGCGCGCCAGCCGCTGGGTGGATTGATCCCGGCAGGGCGAATCGAACGGCGGCGGATAGTTGCAGTCGGTCTGCACCGGCACGGCGGAAAGATCGATCTTCTTCATCGTGCGCGGGATCATAAACGATCACCGCTAGAAGAACGTGCGGATCGCGCCGACAACATTCAATCGCGCGTCCACGAGCATCAATACCTGCCAGCGCTCAAAGGTCGTGCAGGGATGCGAGATGCCCATGGCGACCATGTCGCCGACTGCGAGCGCGACATCGGCTGGAAGCGTCATGTGCGCGTGCTGGTCATTGAGCGCGCTGATCGTGCAGCCGCCAGGCATCAGTGCCGGCAGCGACATCTTGCCTGGCCGGAACCATGCCAGCGGCTGTGGCCAGCCGGCGTCGTAGCCGACATCGCGCTTGCCCAGCGTCAATATCGCCTTGTCCGGGTCGGGTCGCGATTGAACGAAAGCCCAGACTTCCAGCGCCGGCCGCAGCGTGCCCTCGGGCAGACTCACGCGATGTTCGCGCAGCACGCGCTGCAGGTCTTTGGCGTAACCAAACTGATCGTGCGTCAGATAGCAGCCGGAGCGCAGAACTCGCAACACGGGACGCGACAGCGTGAGCGCATTGAAGCCGAGGGCCACGAGGTCGAAGAACGCGCTGCCGCCCGCGGACAGCACGATGTCGTCGCGGAACAGACCCAGCGCGTCGATGGCCAGGGCCGTCTGCGCGATCCGTGCCATGAAGGCCGACACCGAGGCGGCATCGGGCAGCACGCCCTCGAACGCTTCGACGCCTGCGAGCGTCAGCCCGGGCGCGGCGACGATGGCCTTCGCCACGGCCAATGCGCTGTCGATGTCGCGGCAGCCGGTGCGCGCCCCCACTGCCCCGACTTCCACCAGCACGCGCAATGTACGGCCGGCCAAGGCGCGGCCATCACGAGCGGCGCGGCTGGCGAGCAGTGCCACGCCCGCAAGACTGTCGGCCAGAACGTAAAGCTCCAGGTCGGCGTGGTCGGCAAGCGCCTGGAAGCAGGCTTCGAGCCCCTGGCCCATGGGCTGATTGGCCAGAATGATGCGCCGTATCCCGGCGTGCAGGCACACCTGCATCTGCTGGCTGGTCGCGACCGTAATTGCCCAGGCGCCGTCGGCCAGTTGCCGGGCGAACAAAGCCGGCGCCATCGTCGTCTTGCCGTGTGGGGCCAGCAGAAAACCGTGCAGGCGCGCGAACGCCATCATCCATGCGCTGTTGGCCTCCAGAATGTCGGTGCGAATGACGGCCAGCGGCAGTGGACAATCCCCGGCCAGCACATTCCAACCCTGGGCGCCGATCTCGCTCACAAGCAACGGCGCCGCCCGGGATGGGACGCCTTTGGTCGAAGCATCGACCAGAACATCGGCCACCGGATTGTTCAGCGTCAGCGGGCTGAGCGCGCGGTCCAACGCCTGCCTACCGCGGGCCGGCCACCGCACGGCCGCTGAGCTGGGTAATCACGACTCCCACGATCACAATCAGCAGCCCTACCAAGCGCATCGGCGTCACCGGTCGCAGGGCCGCGCCCGCCAGCGCGAAGTGATCGATCACCGCCGAAGTCACCAGTTGCGCCGCAACCGCGAACAAAATCGCGTTACCTACGCCGAATCGAGGTGCAACAAAAGTAATGCTGAGCACATAGAAGCCCACGATCAGTCCGCCTGCATAGTGGATCGGCGTGATGCGGGTCAATGCCTGCAGCTCCGGGATGCGCACCATGGTGACCGCGGCCAGAAGCAGCGACGCCACCAGCCCCGTGGCAAACAACAGCACAGTGGCCTGAACCATGCCGCCCGCTGCGCGCGCGAGCCCAGCGTTCAGAATCGCCATCAGCGGGATCAGTGCGCCAGCTGCAAAGGCCCAGATGGCATATGAGAGCGTGGACATCATTCCCTCTCTTTCGTCAGCTCGCGTCATTGTGGGGCAATCATCGGCGGCCCGGCGCCGCGGCGCCAGCCGGCCTCGGCATGGCCGGCGCTGCGGCGGGGGAGGCCCGCGTGGTGGGCTGAAATGAAAAAATCCATTGTTATTACACATGTAATAACAATGGATTTTCCCGAAAAGAGGACGCGCTCCGAGGCCCACGGCAGAGCTCGCTCTGGTTGCTGCGACGCAGCAGAGCGGCGGCCTGCTCCCGTGGCAATACGATTATGTCTCAATTGACAATCGTTCTCATTCGTATCAACCTAGGTAGTACTCATGGTTTGCTGGTTCGCCGGCAGGGCGTAAGGGTCGCGATGTATATTTGTTTGTGCCACGGGATTACCGATCGTCAGATTCGCCGCGCTGTCGACCAGGGGGCCTGCAGCCTGGGCGAAGTGCAGATGCAGCTGCCCGTGGGCGGCTGTTGCGGACGATGCGAGCCCGCGGCACGCGAGCTGATTCGAGAGCATGCCAAGCAGGAACCGCAACGCACCGACGCCGCATTTGCCTGATCGGTCGCGCTGAGCCCCGCCCATTGCCCGCCTGGGCGCCCGCCTGGGCCGCGGAGTTATCAAGCCATGAAGGGTGATCCTAAAATCATTCAGCACCTGAATGTGGTGCTCAAGAACGAACTGACGGCGATCGACCAGTATTTCCTGCATTCGCGCATGTACGGCAACTGGGGTCTCAAGCGCCTGCAGGAACACGAGAATCACGAGTCCATCGATGAGATGAAGCATGCCGATCGGCTGATCGAGCGCATCCTGTTCCTCGAGGGCTTGCCCAATCTGCAGGATCTGGGCAAGTTGCTGATCGGCGAGACCGTGCCGGAGATGATCGAGTGCGATCTGAAGCTCGAGCGCGCGGCACACGTGGATCTGCGCGCGGCGCTGGCCGATTGCGAGCGCATCGGCGATTACGTGTCGCGCGAGCTATTCAAGGACATCCTCGAATCCGAGGAAGATCATATCGACTGGCTGGAAACGCAGCTGGATCTGATCGCGCGTGTCGGGCTCGAGAACTACACTCAGTCGCAGATGGGGGGCGGCGGCAGCTGACGGGCGGGTGCGTTGCCGGCATTTTGACCGCGGACACGCGAGTTACTACCATGCTCGCCTACGCCATACGAATCGGGTCGATCCATGCCCAGTCCTGACGACTCGAGCGCTCGTGTCGTGCCGGCGGTCTACACGCGCACGGCGGTCGCGCTGCACTGGCTGATCGCGGCGCTGATTACCTGCGGCTTCACGCTCGGCGCGTACATGGTCGATCTGCATATCAGCCCGCGCAAGCTGCGGCTGTACTCCTACCACAAGTGGATCGGTATCACGGTACTGGGGCTGGTCCTGGTGCGCTCGTTCTGGCGCCTCACGCATACCCCGCCACCCGAGGAGCCGATGCCCCGCTGGCAACTGCGCGCTGCGCACGCCACGCACTACCTGATGTATGCGCTGCTGATCGCGACGCCCCTGTGCGGCTGGCTCTACAGCTCGGCAGCCGGCTATTCCGTGGTGTATCTGAAGCTCTGGCAGTTGCCCGATCTGGTGTCCAAGAATTCCGATCTGGCCAAGGTGCTGGTGCAGATTCACGGCTTCCTGGCCTGGACGCTGCTATGGGTCGTGGTGCTGCACGCCGCGGCGGCGTTCAAGCATCATTTCATCGATCACGACGCCACGCTCAGGCGCATGCTGGCCTGGCGCCGGACCTGATCGGGCAAGGAGATTGGCTGATGAACAGATCCGTTGTGCTGATGATGAGCGGCACCGCGCTGGTCGCGGCCCTGGTGGCCGTCGCGGCCGCAAACCTGAGCATCGATGCGGCCAGAAGCAGCATCATCGCCACCTTCAGGCAGGAGAACGTACCGGTGGATGCGCCGTTCAAGCGCTTCAACGGCCGCATCGACTACGACCCGGCGCTGCCGACCGCCTCCAAGGCCGCGCTCGAGGTCACGACCAGCAGCCTGGATCTGGGCTCGGAGGACTACAATGCCGAGGTTCGCAAGAAGGCGTGGCTCGACAGCGGTACCTATCCGACCGCGACCTTCATTTCGACCGCGATCAAACCTGGCGCGGTGGGCCATTTCGATGCGACCGGGATTTTGACGCTCAAAGGCAAGACCCAGACCCTGACGGTGCCGGTCAGTGTCGGCAAGGCAGGCACAGCTACCAGCTTTGACGGCGAGCTGCAGATATCACGCAGCTATTTCGGCATCGGGGATAAGGACTGGAACGACGTGCTCGACGACAAGGTGCGGGTCAAGTTTCACATCATCGAGTAGGAGCAGCAGGCATGAAACTTATCACCGCGATCATCAAGCCCTTCAAGCTCGACGAAGTGCGTGCTGCCCTATCGGACCTCGGCGTCTCGGGCATGACGGTCACCGAGGTCAAGGGCTTTGGTCGCCAGCGCGGTCATACCGAGCTGTACCGCGGTGCCGAATACGTGGTGGATTTCGTGCCCAAGGCCCGCATCGAAATTGCCGTGCGCTCGGAAGTGGTCGATCAGGTGGTGGAATCGATAGTCAAGGCCGCCAAGACCGGCAAGGTCGGCGACGGCAAGATCTTCATCACCGATGTCCAGCGCGTGATTCGCATCCGCACCGGCGAGACCGACAAGTCCGCGCTGTAGCGGTCGGGCGATCAGCCGATCAGCCGATCAGGCGCCGGCGGACGTGCGGCGATAAACGCTGTGCACGATGATTCGGCCGACCGTCGGGTCGTTGAAGGTCTGCGTGAGCGTCAGCGCGCCGCTTGCTGGGTCCACGAGGTAGCTCTCGCTGAGCGAGGCGTGGCTGGTGTAGCTCGACTTGAGGTCGAATTCCTCGTGGGTCCATGTGGCCGTAATGACCGCGGTGCCGTATTCATCGAAGCGCGAGATCCGCTCCCCCAAGCGATAATCCCTCGACGGGAGCTGATCGCCCGTCAGAGTCACCAGATCGCCTTGAACATTCAGCGTCAGCACTACCGGGCGGTTCAATGCCTGGCGCAGCCGCAGGCGCAGAACGCGAAAATCCGGTCCGAGGCGTCCCGGCCCGCCATAGCGATCACCAGGAGTATCGTAGCTGTAGTCCGGCGCGTCCGGGGCGTTGTCGGCAGCCGCCGCGCTCTGCTCGTCGTCCTTGGGATAGTTGTAGCGACTCAAGCTACGGCGCAACTTGGCCTGCGCGCTCGCGATTACCTTGGCAACCTTGGCATCCGGGTCATCGCTGGCCGATTTATCGAGGCTCCAGCTGCCCGCCAGATGCGAGTCGGGTGGCGCTGTGGTGACCGTCTGGCAGCCCGCCAGTGCGCCGACGACAGGTATCGCCCCCAGCAAGTACAGCGTGCGCAACGCGGCTCGGCCGCAAAAAAATGCCGTTCCCGACTTCATTCCCATGCGGCACAGTAGGGGCGCGGACTCGACGCTGTCAAACCATGCGGCGCGCGACGGCGGCATGCGACGGCGGCATGCGACGGCGCGCTACACTCGCGCGATGGACCGCGCCTGTCTGTACCTGATCGCCGGCTGGTCGGGCTTCTTTGTCATGGGCATCGAACTGCTCGGCGGGAGGCTGCTGGCGCCGTATTTCGGCAGCAGCATCTACGTCTGGGGGGCAATCATCACGGTGTTCATGCTGGCGCTGTCGCTGGGATACCTGGCCGGCGGTCGCGCCTCATTGTCGGCGCCGAGCCTGAAGCGTTTGGCGCTGATCCTGCTCGCCGCAGCGCTCTCGACCTTGCCGGTGCTCATCTTCGGTGACGCGCTGCTCGAGCAGCTCTCGGCGGCACTGCCCGATCCGCGATTCGGCTCGCTGCTCGCGGCCGCGTTGCTGTTTTTTCTGCCGACTTTCGTTTCAGGCATGGTCTCGCCGTACGCGGTGCGGCTACTGGTGGCCGATCGGGCCAGCTCCGGTCATCACGCCGGCAAGCTCTACTTCGTCTCCACCTTCGGCAGCGCCGCGGGCACCATTCTGACCTCGTTCTATCTGGTGCTGTATCTCGAGGTGAACCAGATCGTAATGCTGATGCTGGCTGTGTCGCTGGCGATCGGCCTGTCGGCATTGTTGCTGCCGCTGCGGCGTCCGCCGGGTGTCGAGGCGTGAGGGTACCAGCGGCGGCGGTCGGGCTGCTGGCGATGCTGTTGAGCCCGGCGGCGCTGACGGATCCGCCGTCGCCGCAGACGCTGATTCACTCCGAGCGCTCGCTGTACCGGCAGGTGCTGGTCTATGGCGATGACTCCAGCCGGTGCCTGTGCTTTATGCGCGAGTGCAAGGTCGGCCGCCAATCCTGCATCGATCTCAAGCGGCCCGACCGCCTGGTGTTCGAGTACACGCAGATGATGCTCGGTGCGCTGTTTCTGAACCCCGATCCGCACAGCATCCTGATCATCGGCCTGGGCGGGGGCACCTTGCCGCGCACCTTGGCCAAGCTGCTGCCCGACGCCGACATTGACGTCGTCGAGATCGATCCGGCCGTGGTGCTGGTGGCGCAGAAGTATTTCGGCTTCAAGCCCGATGCGCACCAGCACGTGTTCGAGGAAGACGGGCGCGCCTACGTGCGCCGAATGCTGCGAACCGACCGGCGCTACGCGATGATCATGCTCGATGCCTACGACAACCAGTACATTCCCGAGCACCTGCTGACCCAGGAATTTCTGACTCAGGTACGCGGGCTGCTGGCCCCGGGCGGCATTGTCGCGGCCAATACGTTCTCGTCCAGCCGGCTTTATCAGAACGAGTCGGTGACCTATCGCGCCGTGTTCGGCGAGTTCTACAACCTCAAGAGTTCCAACCGCGTCATTCTGGCCAGCAATGCGGCGTTGCCGACTCTGGCGCAAGCGACACGCAACGCGCAGCGCTTCGATTCCGCCTTCACGCCGCTGGGATTCAAGCCGACCTCGGTGCTCAGTCTCTTCAACACTGCCATCGACTGGGATCCGAACGCGCGCGTGCTGACCGATCAGTATTCGCCGGCGAATCTGCTCAACAGCGCCGCGCACTAGCGCGCGCGCTGGCGGTCTACTGGGCCTTGTGCCCGGCCACCGCGGCGCGCAGTTCGCGTAGCTTGGCTTTGACGATCGCTTCGTTGTCGGGTCCCATGCGCACCATCAGCTTCTGCCCCGAGGACAGCGCCTCGATCTTCGGATCGGCATACTGATACATGACGTTGGGCCGCACCAGGGCGACCGGCCCGCGCACATCGGGAGCGGCCAGCGCATCGTCGATGGTCGCGACCAGCCGATCGTTGAAGTAGCCGTTGGGATAGCCCAGGCCCTCATAGGCCTGCTGGAACAGCGGGTAGAAGTGGAAATACGCGGTCGTGAACTGCGCCGTGTTGAGCCCTTGCAGCAGGTGCACATACGGCACATAGCGCTGGTAGTTGGCGGGATCGATGGTTGCGGCCTGCTCATCGCCGGAGATCGTGAACTTGCCGGGCAGGGGCTTGGTTGGCCGCAATTCGACCGCCAGGTGCTTGCGCGGCAGATTGTCGACGCTCACCACGATATGCCGTACGAGCATCTCGGGGCGGAACAGCTCATCGACCGACTTGGCACCGAACAGGTCGGCGAGCGAGTCCTGCAAGGGCTTGTCACTGCCCTCGAGCGGCGGCAGGGGTTGGGCCGTCAGTCCTGAGGGCACGGGTACCGGATTGGCGATTCCGGAGGGAGCTGGGATCGGCGCGGTTTCCGCGGCCGGCTCCGGCGCTCCGGGGCGGTGATTGGAACGCCAGGACACAAACAGCGCCGCCGCGCTGAGCAGGACCAGGACCGCCGCGGCCACATACCAGATCGTGTTCTTTTGCATGGATCGCTCGCTCTACGATTAAGTGCCTGAAAACCTATGCCCCTGCGCTTCCGATTGCAACCCGACTCGGTCCCCGCCATTGAATTATGATCGGTGGCCGCGCTCGTCTGAAGCGGCCAAGAGCCAAAAGACATTCGAGTTCATGACTCAGCAGCAGTACAGCGACAGCGACATCGGCACGGCACCGAGCAGGGCAGCGCCGCGCGCGACGCTACAATGCGCGCCGGCGGTGCTCATGGTGCGTCCGGCGCAGTTCGGCTACAACCCGCAGACCGCGGCCAGCAATCGATTCCAGCGCGAGGCCCCGCACAGTGCTTCGAGCCCGGCGCAAGCGCTGGCGCTCTCGGAATTCTCGGGCCTGCTGGCAGCATTGCAGGCCGCGGGCGTGGCTACCTGCATCGCCGAGGACACGCCTGAACCGGCGAAGCCCGATGCCGTGTTTCCGAACAACTGGGTCAGCTTCCACGCTGACGGCACGATCGTGCTGTATCCGATGTGCGCCGACAACCGCCGTCCCGAGCGGCGCCTGGACATTCTGGCCGCGGTCGAACGCGCGCTGCCGTTTCGCCGCCGGCGGCTGCTGGACTTGAGCGCCGAGGAAGCGCGCGGCCGATACCTGGAAGGCACCGGCAGTCTGGTTCTCGACCATGTCGGGCGCGTGGCCTATGCCTGCCGCTCGGCGCGCACCGATGAATCGCTGGTGCGCGAATGGGCGCGAGCCATGGACTATGAGGCCGAGGTGTTCGATGCCGTCGGCCGGGATGGCGCGCCGCTTTATCACACCAATGTCATGCTCGCGATCGGCTCGCGCTGCGCGGTGCTGTGCGGTGAGGCGCTGGCTCCCGGGGATCGTGAGCGCGTGCGCGCGCGCCTGGCGGCGTCGGCTCGCGCGCTGATCGAAATCAGCATGGCTGCGATGCATGAGTTTGCCGGCAATCTGCTGGAGCTGCGGGCGATGGCGCCCACGGGAGCCACGCAGGGCGTGCTGGTGATGTCCCGCAGGGCGCGCGCGGCGTTCTGCGCCGCGCAATGGGCGCAGCTCCACGCCGGCGTCGATCGTGTGATCGAGGTCGCGCTGCCGACCATCGAGACTCAGGGCGGAGGCGGGGTGCGCTGCATGCTGGCTGAAGTGCCCGAGAGCTGCCCATGATCGGCGCGCTGAGCTCGTCCGCGCCCTTGGTTCAGCGCGTGTATCAGTTGCTGTCGGATCAGCAGTTTCATTCCGGCGTGCGACTGGCCGAGGCCTGCGATGTCAGCCGCAGCGCCGTCTGGAAGGCGATCTCGAGCCTGCGCGCGCTCGGAGTGAGCGTGCATGCGGTGGCACGTCGCGGCTACCGCCTGCCGCGCGCCACGGCGCTGCTGGAGACGACGCGCATTCGCAAGGCGCTGCCCAAGGCAATCGCCGCGCGCCTGCGCCATGGGGCGACGGTGTGGGCCACGGGCTCGACCAATGCCGATCTGCTGGCGCAATCCGGTTTGCCGCCCGGGCGCTTCGATTTCCTGACCGCGGAATATCAGACGGCCGGACGCGGCCGGCGCGCGCGCACTTGGTTCGCGCCCCCGGGTGGGGCCGTCTGTCTGTCGATAAACTGGAGTTTCCAGAGTTTGCCCGCGACCGTGAGCGCGCTGAGCCTTGCGGTCGGGGTCTGCGCGCTGCGGGCCCTGCGGCACATCGGAGTGCTGGCCGCTGAGCTCAAATGGCCCAACGATCTGGTGGCCGGCGAGGCCAAACTCGGCGGCATACTGGCCGAGTTGCGCGCCGAGGCCGCCGGACCCGCCTTTGTCGTGATCGGCATAGGACTCAACGTGGCGCTCGGGGCGTCGATGATCGAGCAGGTCAAGGCCACGGGAACGCAGGCCATTGATCTGACTGCACTCGGCCTCTCGCCCTGCGAGCGCAACGCGATCGTCGCGGCTCTGATCGCCGAGGTCATCGGTGGACTGGTGCAGTTCGAGCGCGAGGGGTTCAGCGCCTTCGCCGAGGAATGGCGCGCGGCCGACGCGCTCTCGGGCAAGGTCGTGCAGGTCAGCGTCGATGCCGGCATTGTCTCCGGCCATGCGCGCGGCATCGATCTCGACGGTGCGTTGTGCGTGCAGACGCGCGAGGGCATACAGCGCTTCGTGACCGGTGACGTGTCGGTCAGGGCGGTCGCGTGAGTGCGAACAGCGTTCTGTTGCTCGATATCGGCAATTCGCGGCTCAAATGGGCGCTGCTGCACGGCCCCCATGAGCCAGGACAGCCGTTCGCCGCCACGGGCGTGCTCGAACTCGCGCAATTGGCCAACCAGGGCGCGCTCCTGCTGCGACTGCTCGAACAGCTCGATCCCGGGCTGAGCATCGAGGCTTGCAACGTCGCCGGCGCCAGCATCGAGCGGCAACTGCGCGCCATCGTGCGCCAGCTCGGGCTGCGCGCGCCGCACTTCGTGCGCAGCGCCCGCAGCGGCGGTGGGGTGCGCAATGCCTATGCGCGGCCCTGGCGCCTGGGCGCCGATCGCTGGTCGGCGCTGATCGGAGCGCGCTCGGAATATCCGGGCCGAGCCCTGTGCCTGGTCGCGATCGGAACGGCCATGACGATCGATCTACTCGATGCAAAGGGCCGGCATCGCGGCGGCAGCATCATTCCCGGACCCAAGCTCATGATCGAGGCGCTGCTCGAGCACACCGCCGGCATCCGCCGGCGTGCCGGTGGCCGCAGTGCCGCCGACGCTATCAGGGCCGGTCGCGCACGCCTGTTTGCGCGCGATACGCGCAGCGCCGTCGTGGCCGGCGCGGTGCACGCCGCCGCCGCCCTGGTTTCGGAGGCGATGCGCTCGGCGCGCGTGCTCCTGGGAAGCAGACCGCGCCTGATTCTCTCGGGCGGAGCGGCCGAACTCGTCGGCTCGCTGCTGCGCGAACCGCACCGCTGCGAGCAGGAGCTCGCTCTGAGGGGTCTGGCCGTGCTGCGTTCCGCGCGAACGTAATAGAATCAGCGCGTGCGGCTCGTATTTCTGTCATTGCTCGTGGTGAACCTGGCGTTCTTCGGCTGGGCGCGCTGGATCGATACACCGGCAAAGCCTGCGTCCGAAGCGCAGCGCGACGCATCGATCCCGCCGTTGCAACTGGTGCCGCGAGCCCAGTCTGGCGCGGCGCCGAGCTCTTCGGCGGCCCAGACGGGGACCCCGGCGGCGCTGGCGGCCGCGGGCGCCGGTGCATCGGCGAATACCGCCGCATCCGCCGCCGTGCGCTGTCGCAGTCTCGGGCCGTTCGAAGACGCCAGTGCGGCCAGCGGCGCGGCCGATCGCCTGCGCGCTCGCGGCCTGAACCCGCGTGATCGCAGCGCTGAGAGCACGAATCCGAATGTCTACTGGGTCTACATCGGCGAGCTCACGGCCGAGATGCAACGACGTGCGATCGCGAACTTGAATGCCGCCGGCATCCACGACGCCGCGCCGATGACTGCGCCCGAGCAGAGCGATCGCGTCTCGGTTGGCGTGTTTGCCGATCAGGCGCACGCCGTTCGCCGCGCCGAGCAGGTGCGCGCGCTCGGCTTCAAGCCGACACTGGGCATGCGCCAGCGAACCATCACCGCCCACTGGCTCGACTTCGATCTGAAGGCCGCCGAGGCCGATCCACAACCGGCGGATCTGCTGAGCACTCAGGGCCACGCCGCCAATAGCCTCGGCCCGATCAAGATCGCCGAGTGTCCGAAATTAACCTAACGCATTCATCGACTATGAGTGCACCGGCGGTTATTGCGATCGAATGGCCCAGGAAATACCCGCTCGCCGGGATCGGAGTCAGCGCGGTGGAGATGCCCGAAGCGCTCGATGTGGTTTTCAGGGCGGCACGACAGCGCAGCCCGTCGATCGTCGGACATCTGGCGGTGAATAATCTGATACACGCCATTGCGCTGCCCGAGTTCGGTCGCGTCATCAACGCCTTCAATCTCGTGACCACCGATGGACAGCCGATCCGCCTGAGCCTGAACTTCCTGCGCCATACCGCCTTACGAACGCGCGTTACCGCGCGCGAGATGATGCTGGCAATCTGCGCGCGGGCGGAACATGAAGCCCTGGCCGTCTATCTGTACGGCGACGAAGCGCTGACTCAAGAGTCGCTGCGGCGCAAGCTACTGCAGCGATTCCCGCGACTTCGCATCGTCGGCGGCGAGGCGTCGCTGTTTCGACCGCTTACCGGAGCGGAAAGTGACGGCCTGGTCGATCGACTCAATGCCAGCGGCGCGCATTTCGTGTTTGTCGCGCTGGGCTGTCCGCTGCAGGAGCAGTTTGCATTTGATCATCGCAACAGGGTCGATGCGGTGCAACTGTGCGTCGGCGCGGCATTCAAGATGCTCGCCGGCGAACGCAGCGTTGCACCGCAATGGATGCAAGCGCTCTGCCTGGAATGGCTGTATCGCTGCCTGCAGGATCCGCGTCGATTGTTCTGGCGCTATGCCAGGACCAACACCATATTCCTGAGCATGGCCGCAGCGGCAGTGGCCGCGCGCGGGGCCAAGAAAGTCGCGGCCGTCTGGGCCAGGCTGCGCTACGGCGGCACGGCATAGAGCAGAAGAAACAGAGTCTCAGCCCCGATCTGGACGAGCGCTGCAGTCCATTGGCGGCGAACACCAGCGCCAACGAGAAATGGCCGCCGCTGCGCCTCAAAGCGGCTCACCAAATCAACTTCCTCCCGATCCTCAATCTTTATGGTCACCAAGGAGCAGACGAAGTATTGAACAATGGCAACCAGACCGGGATCGCCGCGCCATTGTCTCGCACCAGCGCAAATACTTACGATGCGCTCAACCGCCGCCGACAATCGAGTCGGGGGAAGAGGTACAAGTCGTCTAGCTTCCGTCATTGAGATCGCAAACCGGTCAAGACGGCGCAGTGTCACGGGTACGCATCGTCTCGCCGTCGTCAATGTTGGTCAGGTGCGTGCCCGAGCACTCGACGAGCTAAAGACTGCTCTCTCGGTAGTTCGAGAATCATTGCCCGCAGAAGATGGCAAGCCGTCCGATCCGAAAGCATGCGGGTTGCACTTGGCGAGGCTCTGGCGCGGAGCGTCGTCCGACATGTACCCGCCAAAGTCCCGTAGCTTGCCCAACCGCTGACTGGCCCCCAAAATGGGACGCGGTCCGGGTCAATGTGGGGACGAAATTTGCAGCGGCGCTGACTTAGGCGCTGACACGCAAATCGCAGTTTCCGCCTAGGCTGTTAATACGCCGGCTTAGCTCAGTGGTAGAGCAGCGGTTTTGTAAACCGTTGGTCGGGAGTTCAAATCTCTCAGCCGGCAATTACTCACAAAGGTCCATTCCGGACACAGGGGTAACGATTATTCCCGCCGGAATGATCTGTAACCTTATGAGCCCGAAAGCTCAAATAGCGAGGAGGTCTATGCGGCGGCGCAGAATCATCGTTCGAAAACCAGATAATTCGACTATTGCCTCTGCCTGAGGAATATCATTCACGAAGATAAAGAGAAATATCGAGGTACATTGTTCGCCAGCGCCCAAGCCGAGCCGAGCAGGGATGGAAAGCTCAAGCAAGGTGATCAGCTTATTTGCATCCGTCGAGACGACTGGATGTATGAATACTGGATGTAAAATCAAATACTACATGGGGAATGCGTCATGGATGACCCATCTAACCAGCGATCCTCCACGTCTGTTGGATCCGCGAATACGATTTTAAGATACGCGGTAAGGGCTGCGTTGCGTTGGTCGCCTCCCTTGATGTTGGCCCTCGCGGCCACTCAATCCTTGGCGAGCACTGTCACTTCCACCGGCAGTGCCGGCGCCAACGGCGCCACCGGCACTGTCGGAAGCCCGAACGGTGGGCCCGGCACGCCTGGAGCGGCTGCGAGCGCCAAGACGACCACACCGAAGGACTCGACCAATTCGGCGACCGCGTCCGGCGGCGCCGGGGGTAACGGCGGCTCGGGTTATTCCCCAGGGGGAAGCGCCGGCGCTGGAAGCTACGGCGGCAATGCCTCAGCCGCGGTGGCTAACACCGCCCCACCTTCCGGCAGTGCGAGCGCAACGGTTATCGCAAACGGCGGCGTGGGTGGGGATGCCGGAACACCGGGCCTGGGTGGTGCGGGTGCCTCCGGCGGCGCCGGTGGGAACACGACCGCTGCCATCGCGTCCGCAACCGCGACGGGCGCCAATTCTGCGACCAGCAGCAGCACCGAGTCGGGCGGCATGGGTGGCAACGGCATTGGCAGCGGTTTCAGCGGCGCCGCCGGCGGCACGGTCGGCGGCAGCAAGGCCGCGGCAAGCTCGAGCAGCGGTGATGTACTGGTCGAGGTGACCCAGACCGGCGGCACCGGCGGCTATGGCTTCTCAGGTGCGAACGGCGGGGCGGGCGCCGCATCGATGCTGACCAATGCGGTCACCGGCAGCACGACGGGTGGCGTGAGTGTGTATCAGACCGCCGACGGCGGCGCGGGCGGCGGTTCGGCTAGCGGCACGGCCGGTGCCGGTGCCGCCGCAAGATCGACGCTCGGGAACACGACGACTCCTTACACCAATAGGGAGGCCAGTTCGCTGGACGTGACCCTACGGGCCGCAGGCGGCAGCGGCGGCTCTACCACTTCCGGGACTGCGGCGATGGGCGGCGCCGGCACGGTGGGCGCTGTCGACACGAGTACGGGTTCGCTGTATTTGGAAGGCACCGCCGGCGGCGGCAGCGGCGGCTCCAGTAACGGCAGCACGAGCGGCGTTGCCGGAAGTGCGGCCACCACGAACCTCACGGCCACGAGTACCGCAGGCAACGCTACCGTTGACGCCTACGCTTCTGGCGGTGCCGGTGGCGCCGGCTATGGCAGCGGCAACAGCGGCGGCGCGGGCGGCACCGGCAAAGGCAAGGCCACGGCAAGCTCGACCAGCGACACGGCACAAGCTGAGCTGTCCCAGACCGGCGGCACCGGTGGCTATGGCTACTCGGGTGCAAACGGCGGTGCGGGCGCTGCATCGACGCTGACCAATGCGGTCACCGGCAGCACGTCAGGCGCGCTGTATCTGACTCAGGACGCCTACGGCGGTGCGGGCGGTGGTTCGGCTAGCGGCACGGCCGGCGCCGGTGGCGCTGCGAGCTCGGCGCTAGGGACCCCGACAACTGCGTACACCAATACCGGGGCCAGTTCGCTGGACGTGTACCTGACTGCCGCGGGCGGCAGCGGTGGCAGTACAACCAGTGGCACCGCGGGTAATGCGGGCGATGGTACGGCGACGCTCTACCTCACCTCGACGGCAAGCAATTCTCCGTCATTGACTGGAAGCGCCACCGCCGTCGGTGGCGATGTCACCAGCGGCACGGGTGGGGCAGCGAAAGCGATTGCGGACGTCACGTCCCCGTATACCGCCATCGCCGGCGCCACCGCGACCGGTGGCTCCGGAAGTACCCCGGGAGGGGCGACGGCCAGGGCGACGGCGGTCGGTACGCAGTTGAACGACAATCAGATTACTGCAAACGCCACGGCCTCGGCGCTGACCGGCTCGGTCGGCGCGAGCGGCGCGGCCACGGCCAACACCACCTCGATCGGCGCCATCACGGGAGTGGCAACCGCCACGGCCACTGGCGCCACGGGCACCACGATCGGCAACAGCACGGCCGCGAATGCTGCGACGGGGGCGACCGATACGGTGTTAGCGAACGCCACGGCTCCGACCAACACGAGCGCTGTGTCAACTCAGACCCGGGCCAATGTCGGCGGGAGCTGGTTTGGCAATCCTGGCACTTCCTCGAATGGCTATGCCGCGTATGGGTACGCGATGGGCTTGCCCTCGGCGAGCGTGGCGAGCTCTCTGGTCAGCCCCACGATCAATACCAACGTTTATAACTCCCTCAATTCGAGCGGTTCGAGCATCTTCGGGGCGGGGGTGTTGGGCGCCAACTACTCCACGAGCAGCACGGGGACTTACACCTACACGGCGAGCAATACGCATGAGTACAACCTGAGCGGCAACAACGCATTCACGCTGGGGTTGCTGACCATGGGTGCCTATAACAACGGTTTCACGAGCCTGACCTTTACGGTGGCGGAAGGTGGCTCGGCCCTGCTGACGAAAACCTTCACGAGCTTGAGTGCGGCACAGACCTACTTCAGCGATGATCCCGTGTCACTCGGCGATATCACCGGGCCGATTGATCTGAAGTTGACCTACAAGCTTACGGGGGCGGCGGCGGAGGGAGCCGGGATCAGCTATGTGGTCGCCGATGCGCCCGTGACTGCCTCGTCCGAGCCAAATACCGCAACGAGTGTGATCGCGCGCGCCGCAATCGATCGCCCGATCAATTATGGCGCTGAACTACCGGATGAGTTTGCAGAACTCAACGCGGAACTGTCCGCACTGAGTGCCAAGGCAGTCGCGTCCGCCTCGACGCAGTCGGTTAAGGGCAGGTTCGAGACTTTGAGCATTGCGCGCAAAACCACCGGTGTGATGTCCGATGCGCGTGCTGCAAACCACGTGCGTTGACGCGCGCGATTCTTAGTCGAGTCGCCCGCGGCTCTATAGGTTGCTGGCAATTTGTGCGTGGATGCCGTGGTCCTGCCAGCTTCCATGCTCCTGATCGACAAAGCCGGGGTGAATCAAATGTATGCCGACGGCGAGATCAGCCTGCAGATGACTCCACTTGGCTCGTAGCGTAATGCCGGTCGAGGACAGGGTTGTCTTGGGCTCACCCACGTCGTAGCCACTCGCCCAGTCAAAAAATGTCCCACAGCTCAATGTTGGAATCGCTGCGCTGGCGTGCGCTAAAGCGAGCCAGCGCAGATCCAAATTCACGTTACGGGCGTTCGAAAGCAGCAATTCGTCTTCCCGAAAGCCGCGCACCGAGGCGACGCCGCCGATAGGCAGGGCATGCAGATCAGAAATGCGCGCTGCGGTCCATTGTGCCGTTGCGCGGGTCTCCAACTCGAACGGCGCACTGGCGAGATCCCAGAGGTAATGCAGCTGTCCGGTCGAAACCCAGTAATGCGGATCCGGTTGCAGCGAGGTTGCTGTGTTCGCCGGCTCATCGAGCATATCCGCATGCAAGAGCGTGAGATTCAGTCCGAGGTATTGATGTTCCCAGCGGTAGCTATAATCCGGCGCCAGCCGCAGAACGAAGGCGCGCGTCTCGCCGGGCACGGCTCCCGGCAGCATCGTCAAGGAGGGTGCGGTCAGAGAGGCCGCCTCTGTTTCATAGGCGACGCCGGCCGAGAAGCTCAACTGCTGAGCGCGCGCGGCCCAAAGGGGCTGGATCAGTTTGAGCTCCTGGCGCTCGATTTGGCTTCTGATGTCTATCGGCTCAAGGGGCTCTTCGCTGATGACCGAATTGGAATAGGAAGATCGCAAGGACAGCTGGGTCAGATAGCGGTTCAACGGGATCTGCCATCCGGCACTGTAGCTGACGGGGCCGCCGCTCGTCGGCCCATTGATATCCGCATCGACTGCATCCCCCCAGCCAGTAAGATCGCGTACCACACCGGCCGCGTCGTAGCCCTTCTCCCCGATCGCCGGCGGCCGATAGTTGTTGAGTGCGACTGAAAGGGCATAGGGCCTGGATTGCTGTGCATCCACCTCGATCAAGGCCTCTCCGGGCTGCTCGCCGGGCAGAATGCGCGAATTAAGGCGTGCAAACAGCGGATCGTCGAGCAGCCGCTGAAAGCGTTCACGGAGGATATCCGCGTTGAAAATCTCCTGGCTACTGGCCTGCAATCGATCGATCACGTAACCGGGACGAAGCCGGTTCAGGCCGCGCACCCGAATGTTCGTGATATGTCCCTCGATGACCTTGAATCGCAGCACACCGGCTTGAGGAGCCGGTTCCTGATCGAGGATAACGCTGGAATTGATATACCCCCGTTTGGTGTACTGAAGGGTCAGGAGTTCGCGCAGTGCCTCAATCTGCGCGGCGATCAATTCCCGATTGATGTACGGGGCGGCGAGCGCCTGCAGACGTTTCGACGGGATTGCACTGTTTCCTGTGATCACGACGCGCTGCACATATATTGAATCGACCGCCGCCTTGGCAGGCGTATCCGGAGCTGTGGCGGCGACGGCCAGTTCGCTGAATGCCATCAGGATCAGAAACAGGTAAGGCTGGAATCGCATCATCGACGCGCAAACAGGGCAGCACCGCTGCGCCGTGGGTTATCTCGACTCGCCCAGTTGTGCGCGCAGCCACTCGTGCAAGCGCAGTACGTCGTACTCCTCGGGCATCAGCATGCCCCGCGTGTGTGGCATGGCGTGCAGTCCGCGCTGATTGAGCTCGCAGGCAGCCCCGTCCTCGGCCATGACCTGCGCGGAGAAGTCGCAGACCTTGCGGATGTCGACCTTCGGATCCTCGAGGGTCTCGGTCGGGAACAGCCACTCGATCTCGAGCTCGGTCTGCTCGGGTCCGATCGGCAGCAGCCGCGAGGAGCGGACGTGATCGACGTGGGCCACCAGGTAGTGCGAGGGCAGGTGGGTCACGTAGTGATAACCGACGCGACGCTCCTGGTCAGTCAGTAAGGGAAATTCGTGACCGAGCGAGCGGCCGTCGACCGACCAGGTCGCCGCGCCCGCGCGCAGACCGCCCTGGAACGCGGGGTCGGTATCATGCGCGTGCGCACGCCAGTCCGGATCATCGCGCGGCTCCATGATGCCGCGACGGTAGATGGGTACCAGGCTGCTCAGTGCCGGATGTATGCCCGGGCAGTGCAGGCACTCATTGTAGTTCTCCCAGAATATCTTCCAGTTGCACTGGATGCGCCTGGTCAGTCGATGGCCGACCACGAGCTGTGCCAGCGGCCAATGCGAGACGCCCTGGGTATTGGCGTTGTAATTTTCGCTGAAGGCAGCGCTCGGGTTGCCGAGATTCACGTAGACGAAGCCCTGCCACTCCTTGAGCGCAATCGGGTACAGCGCCGTGTCCTGGATCGGCACGTGGTGCGCTCGGCCGGCCGAGGCCACGCGCGAGAGTTCGCCGGTCAACCGGTAGCTCCAGGCGTGATACGGGCAGGTGATGGCCTGTGTCGGCAGTTGGCCCGAAGCTTCACTGCACAGCATGGCGCCGCGATGGCGGCAGGTGTTGTAGAAGGCACGCAGCGCGCCGGCCTGGTCGCGGACAATCAGTATCGGCTGCGTGCCGATGGTGAACGTGCGAAAGCATGCGGGCTGTGCGATCGAATCGGCGCGGCACAGGTAGAGCCAGTTGCGATACCAGATGCGTTCGAGCTCGAGGGCGTGCTGAGCCGGATCGAAATACCAGCTGCTCGGCAGCGAGTATTCGAGCTGTTTGAGACCGGAGAGCTCCGGCTGCAGCGGATCCGGCTTCACATCGGTGGCAACGGCACAGCGTGCACGCCGTCCAGGTGTTTCGGCAGCTGGTCGTCGGTATGGTAGTAGTCGGCCTTCTCGCCCACATAAATGTGCGCGGCGGCGGTGAGTCCCGTGGGATCGTCCAGGGTGCCAGCCATGATGGACACGTGCGTCGCACTGTCCGGTTTCCAAAACAGGTTCGAGCCGCAGCGGCCACAGAAGCCACGTTGCGCCTCGGCGGATGAGCGATACCACCGCAGGCTCTGCGTCGGCCGGATCGACAGGTGCGGTAGCGCGCAGGCCGTTGCGGCCACGAAATGCCCGCTCGTGCGCCGGCACATCTTGCAGTGGCAATAGACCACCGATCGCAGCGGCCCGTCGACGGTGAATTCAACCGCCCCGCAAAGACAACGGCCCTGAATGCCTGCCACGACATCTCCCCGAAAGCGCCACACTGTACCCCACGGGCACAGGCGTAGAGCCTCCCCTGGCCCGTGCGGATATTGTTAAGCCGAATGCCGGTTCGCGCATGTCGTTTATGGACAATATGGCGTCGGAATTTGGAAAGTCCCGGCCGCGGTTGCGCTTTATCATCGATGATTGACGATGCAGCCGTAAGTTACGGTGGGGGCTGATAAAAATGGAGAGCGCGCATGTCAGAGCAGACGGCGGATGATTTCGACCTGGCCTCGCTCAATGATCAGGAACTCATCGAGCAGGTCCATGACGATCTCTACAACGGCCTCAAGAACGAGGTCGAGGAGGCGACGCGGATCTTTCTGAAGCGTGACTGGTCGGCCGAGCGGGTGCTCAACGACGCGCTGGTCGAAGGCATGCGCATCGTCGGCATCGATTTCCGCGATGGCATCCTGTTCGTGCCGGAAGTCCTGCTCGCCGCCAATGCCATGAAGGGCGGCATGGAGATCCTGCGTCCCTTGCTGGCAGAGTCGGGCGTGGAACCGATCGGCAAGATCGTCATCGGTACGGTCAAGGGCGACATCCACGACATCGGCAAGAATCTGGTTTCAATGATGCTCGAAGGCGCTGGCTTCGAGGTCATCGATCTGGGCATCAACAATGCGGTCGACAAATATCTGGATGCGCTTGAAAAGCACAAGCCGGACATTCTCGGCATGTCGGCGCTGCTGACCACGACCATGCCCTACATGAAGGTCGTCATCGATACACTCAAGGAGCGCGGCATGCGCGATGACTACATCGTGCTGGTCGGCGGCGCTCCGCTCAATGAGGAGTTCGGCAAGGCTGTGGGTGCCGACGCTTACTGCCGCGATGCGGCCATCGCCGTCGAGACGGCCAAAGGACTGATCGCCAAGCGCCGCGCGGTCGCCTTGGCGCGCTGAGAGTGGATGCAGCGGTGGCGCACAGTGGCCAAGGCACGTTGATCATCGCCTGCGGTGCGCTGGCGCGCGAAGTAGCGGCCTGGCGCCGCGCCAGCGGTTGGACGCAGCTGGATGTGAGCTGTCTGCCGCCCGAACTGCACAACCGCCCCGAGCGCATCGCCGGCGCCGTGCGCGCACTGATCCGCGCCTCGCGCCCACACTACCGCACGATCTTCGTCGCCTACGGCGACTGCGGTACCGGTGGCGAACTCGATCGTGTGCTGCACGAAGAGGGTGTCGAGCGCGTTCCGGGGGCGCACTGCTACGAGTTCTTCGCCACGACGGCGGTATTCGAGCGTCTGACCGAGGCCGAGCTCGGCACGTTTTATCTGACCGACTTCCTGCTGCGTCACTTCGATCGCCTGGTGATTCGCGGTCTCGGGCTGGATCGGCATCCCGAGCTGTTCCCGAGCTACTTCGGCAGCTATCGCAAACTGGTCTATCTGGGGCAGATGCCCGATGCCGGCGCGCTCGAGTGCGCCCGCGCCATCGCCACGCGCATGGGGCTGGCGTTCGAATTCGTTCAGACCGGACACGGCACGCTGGGCACAAGTCTGGCGGCGGCAATGCGGCGCCACCAGGGAAGCGCGACGTGGGCGCATTGAGCATCATTTCCTGGCGCGACATTCCGGCGCAGGTCGTGGTCAAGCGCGGTCGCGAGTCCGCCAAGGTGCAGCTCTCGGCGCGATTTCAGGAAGCGGTTGATCGCGCGGCAATGCGTGCCGGGCGCGGCAGCTCCGATGCCTATCTGGCCGACTGGCAGCGCAGCGCGCCGCGTGCCTGCGGCGATGATCTGCAGGCCGAGGCGGCCGCCGAGGCAGCACGGCTCGAGCAGCGCTATACGGACGAGGAACTGGAGCGGCTGATTCGCGCCAAGGGCATCGCCGCCGCGCCCGAGGCGTCCTGATGTATGCCGTGCGGCTGTGGTCGGTGCGCCACGCGCGCGGCCTGAACACGTTCTACCGCGGCTTCGAACGGCTGCTGGTGAGCCTGCACGGGGTGTTCGACGCCATCGGCTACGAGCGCATCGAACGCCCGGTCGCGGTGCTGGAAAAGGGCGTCAAGGGCCTGCTGTTCGACTGCCGCATGTGCGGCCAGTGCGTGCTCAGCGCCACCGGCATGTCCTGTCCCATGAACTGCCCGAAGAATCTGCGCAACGGTCCGTGCGGAGGCGTGCGGCCTGACGATTGTTGCGAGGTCAGGCCGGAGATGAAATGCGTCTGGGTCGAAGCCTATCGCGGCAGCGCACGCATTCCCGGCGGCATCGAGGCCATGAGCGCGGTCCAGCACGCCGTCGATCATCGCCAGCAGGGCCGTTCCTCGTGGCTGCGCGTGGCGCGCGAGAAGAGCGCAACATGATCTTCGAGGACGAGCCGGTACCCGGATATCCCTTGCCGATCCTGCCTGGCCATACTTCCCCGGGCCGCTTCGAGCGCGTGCTGCGTGCCGGGGGCTTCGCGGTCACGACCGAGCTGGCGCCGCCGGATTCCGCCGATCCCGAGGATGTCTACCGGCGCGCACGCGTGTTCGATGGCTATGTCGATGCGATCAATGCGACCGACGGCAGCGGCGCGAACTGCCACATGTCCAGTCTGGCGGTATGCGCACTGCTGACGCGTGTCGGCTATGCGCCGATCATGCAGATCTCCTGCCGCGACAAGAACCGCATCGCCATTCAGGGCGACATCCTGGGCGCCGCGGCAATGGGCGTGTGCAACATTCTGTGCCTGACCGGAGACGGTGTGCAGGCCGGCGACCACCCGCAGGCCAAACCCGTGTTCGATCTGGATTGCGTGTCGCTGCTCGATCTGGCGCGCACGCTGCGCGATGAGCATCGATTCCAGAGCGGGCGCAAGATCACGGCCGCGCCGCGCGTATTCTTTGGCGCGGCGGAGAATCCTTCGGCCTTGCCGCACGAATGGCGCGCGCGTCGCCTGGCCAAGAAAGTGGCCGCGGGCGCGCAATTCATCCAGACGCAGTACTGCTATGAGCTGCCGCTGTTGCATGCTTTCATGGAGCAGGTGGAGGCGCTGGGACTGGCCGGCAAGGTCTATATCCTGGTCGGCGTCGGCCCGTTGCGGTCGGCCAAGGCCGCGCAGTGGATGCGCCAGCACGTGCCCGGCATGCATGTGCCGGACGCGCTGATCGCCCGTCTCGCCGGTGCGCAGGACCAGGCGCGCGAGGGGCGCAACATCTGCGTCGAACTCATCGAATCGATCCGCGAGATCCGCGGCGTCAGCGGCGTGCACGTCATGGCGTACCGGCAGGAGGAATCGGTGGCGGAAGTCATCCACCGCTCCGGCGTTCTCAAGGGCCGAGCCCCCTGGTACCCCGCGCGCGATCTCGCACAATCTTCGCAAAGGACCGCATCATGACCGACACCGTCATCAGTTCCGCCACCAAGGAAGTCGTCATCGGCTTCGATCGACCCTTCGTCATCATCGGCGAGCGCATCAATCCGACGGGACGCAAGATCCTGGCCGCCGAAATGTCCGCCGGCGATTTCACTCGTGTCGAGGCCGACGCCCGCGCCCAGGTCGAAGCCGGCGCGCACATGCTGGACGTCAACGCCGGCATTCCGCTGGCCGATGAGCCGGCCATTCTCGCCCGCGCCATACAATTGGTGCAGTCGATCACCGACGTGCCGCTTTCGATCGACTCCTCGATCGTGGCGGCCCTGCAGGCCGGGCTCGCGGTCTACCAGGGCAAGGCGCTGGTGAATTCGGTGACCGGCGAGGAGGAGCGGCTGCACGCGGTGTTGCCCCTGGTCAAGAAACACGGCGCAGCGGTCATCGCCATCTCCAACGATGAGACCGGAATCTCCGAGGACCCGGATGTGCGCTTTGCGGTCGCCAAGAAGATCGTCGAACGGGCCAGTGACTACGGCATTCCGGCCTCGGACATCGTCGTCGATCCGCTGGTCATGCCGATCGGCGCCATCAATCTGGCGGGTGTGCAGGTCATGCGGCTGCTGCACCGGCTGCGCACCGAGCTCAAGGTCAACACCTCCTGCGGAGCCTCAAATATCAGTTTTGGCCTGCCCAACCGCGACGGCATCAACGCCGCCTTTCTGACCATGGCGATGGCCGCCGGGCTGACCTCGGCGATTACCAACCCGCTGCACGTCGACACGGTGCGTGCCTGCATGGGCGCGGACGTCATGCTCGGCCACGATCCAGACTGCGCCCGCTGGATCCGCCGTTTCCGCGAACCGCCGCCGGCCGGCAACACCGCCACCGGTGAGGCGCAGCGCGGCCGGCGCGAAGGCGGACATCGCCGGCGCGCAACCTAGGAGCCAGCGGCCATGGCGCTCACCGAAGATCCGCTGGTCGTATTCATGCCTTCGGGCAAGCGCGGGCACTTTCCGGTGGGTACGCCGCTGCTGAGCGCCGCGCGCTCGCTCGGTGTGGACATCGATTCGG